>Ga0169931_10000329_pt1 | contig 77979 bp, 56 predicted proteins | sample Kivu_15m_20L_FD_129675 | JGI IMG/M metagenome (GOLD analysis project Ga0169931, IMG submission 129675) | Freshwater microbial communities from Lake Kivu, Western Province, Rwanda to study Microbial Dark Matter (Phase II) - Kivu_15m_20L... | ecosystem: Environmental > Aquatic > Freshwater > Lake... | reverse complement strand
GGCGCTCCGCGACTACCTCGACGGCAAACCCGCAACCGCGCCGGTGTGGGGCGGGACGTGGGCACGCGACCACCGCGGCGCGGAGATGATCCGGGGCGATCTCGAAGCCGCGGGCATCGCCTACGCGACCGAAGGGCCGGACGGCCCGCTGTACGCAGACTTTCACGCTCTACGGCACTCGTTCCTGACGCTCGGCGGGCGCTCGGGCATCGACTTGCGGACGCTCCAAGAACTCGCCGGGCACTCGAAGCCCGAACTCACCGCCCGCTACTCGCACCGGCGGCTGTACGACCTCACCGGGGCCGTTGCGAAACTGCCGAACCTCGTGCCCACCGACGCGCCAGAAACGAATGCGCAACCCCTTCGCTTGACCGGGACTGAAGGCGCGAAACCGGACAACGGCATCCGTTTGGGCGTACCACCGGGCGTACCCGCTGTTCGCGCCGCACGGCATCAATCGGCATCGTCTGACGAGATTTCGGGCGTGCGAGTGAATCGGGGTGAGGTGCCGCAGACGCTAGAAATGCAAGGGGCCGGCGCTTCTCAGCACCGGCCCGCATCGATTGGCACAAGCGAGGACGACGGGACTCGAACCCGCAACCACCGGCGTGACAAGCCGGTACTCTAACCAATTGAGCTACGTCCCCATCACACAATTTCTTAGCGGTCGCGCCGCACACCGACAAGAGCTTTTTCGCCCCGGTGCCGGTTTCCCGCCACGCACTACCCTACCAACGGACACCACACCGCACGCGAGGTTCGCCATGTCGAAGTTGCCGCTCGCCGGAAAGGTCGCACTTGTCACTGGTGCCTCGCGCGGCATCGGGGCCGCCATCGCCGCGCGGTTCGCGCGCGACGGCGCGAAAGTCGCCGTCAACTACGCCAGCAGTGCCGCCGAAGCCGACAAGGTCGTCGCGGGCATCGTCGCCGCCGGCGGGCAGGCGGTCGCGGTGAAGGCCAACGTCGGCAACCCGGCAGACATCGCCGCCATGTTCGACGCCACCATCGCCGCGTTCGGCCGGTTGGACATCTTGGTGAACAACGCCGCGATCATGCAGCGCCTGTTCCTCCCGGACGTGACCGCCGAAACTATCGACGCGCACTTCAACGTGAACGTGCGTGGCTACTTGCTGTGCTGCAAGCGCGCGGCCGAACTGATGACCGATGGCGGCAGCATCATCAACGTGGGTAGCGCCATCAGCCGCATGGCGTACCCCGGCGCGGTGGTGTACACCGCCACGAAGGGCGCGGTCGATCTGATGACCCGCGTACTCGCCGCAGAGTTGGGGCCAAAGGGCATTCGCGTGAACGTGCTCGCACCGGGTTCGACCCGCACCGACATGAACAGCGAAAAGAGCGGAAAGACGAAAGAAGAGGAAGTGCAAGAAATCGCCGCGACCGCGCTGCGGCGGATCGGCGAAGTGGGCGACATCGCGGACGCCGCGGCGCTCTTGGCGAGCGACGACGCACGGTGGATCACCGGTGCGTGGCTCGACGCCTCCGGCGGCATCCGGTTGTGATCATACTCCCCGGAGATATACCCGAACGGCGTTGCGGGCGCATTTGCGCACTTCGGAGGCTGCCAAGAGACCCAAGACTGCCAACAGTTGGCAGCCTGTGGCAGTCTCGCTTTTCGACGAGAAATCCCAGCGTTTGGGGAGGGGGCCGGGGGGTAAGGCTGCCAAGGCTGCCAACACACGCGCGCTACCCCCTCCCCGGGCAACTCTGCGCGGGATTGGCACGTTTCATGCACAATTATGTACAGTTCCAGATTCGCGCTGCCGTCGCTGATTTAGCTCATTCGAAGCGGAAATTCACAGGCGTGTTCGGCGGAAGGTCTTTCAACTGCCGGTGAATCTGACCGAGTATCGAAGCGTGAACGTACACTTCGCACGGGTGAAGGTTGGTATTGTCCAGAGTTCCCCCAAGCACAAAGGGTAAGTCTGGGCTGTAGCACTCGTTCCGTTCGAGTCGGATGCCAGCTTCCCGTAATCGGCGAACGACGAACGTCACGAGGTAGCGCTTCCGCTCGCCGGATTCGCGGATGCGCGAATCGAACTCGCGTTCGGAACGCGCGAAACGTTCGAGCGTGCCACCGCCGATCACGTCCAAGAAGTGAATTGCACCACCGGCGTCGATCAGGAACAGATCGCCCATCGCGGTGACGCGAAACACCTCGAACGGTTCCTTCCCAAGCAACCAGCCCCACTCGTCGAGCAGGCTCGGGAGAATATGTGGGGCAACCTCCGCGAAGTACGGTGCCGGGTCGAACATAGTCCATCAATCCTTGTGGCTGAGTGCTTCAAGCACGGCGCGGGCTTTGCCGCTTTTTAGCGCCGCGTCCGCGCGCTCGACGCCCTCGCGGAGCGACTTCACCGCTTCTGCCGCCCACAGCGCCGCCGCCGCGTTCGCGAGCACGATGCGCCGCGCGTGGCCGTCTGCGCCGTTCAGCACGCCGCGAATCAGTGCCGCGCTTTCGGTCGAATTGTTCGCTTTGATCGCGTGAATCGGCACTGAGGCGAGGCCGAACTCTTCCGGCGACCACACCCGCGATTCGTAGGCCTCGCCGCGCACCACGCGCACCATTGTTGGGGCCGAAAGGCTCACTTCGTCCAAGCCGTCGAAACTGCACACCAGCACCGCCTGCCGCACGCCCAAATGTGCGAGCGCCGCGGCCAGCGGGTCGAGCAGTTCCGGTTTGCCGACGCCAAGAAGCTGGTACGGCGCGCCCGCCGGGTTCGCCAACGGGCCGAGCAGGTTGAACAGCGTCCGCACACCGAGCTTCTTGCGGAGTTGCGCGACGTGCGCCATCCCGCGATGGAACTGCGGGGCGAAGCAGAACGCGAACCCGACGCGGTCGAGACACTTTTGCGCCCACTCCGGCCCGGCTTCGATTGGCACGCCGAGTTCGCGCAGCACGTCGGCGCTGCCGGACTTGCTCGAAACGGCGCGCCCGCCGTGCTTCACCACCGAAACGCCGGCCCCGGCCGCGACGAGCGCCGACGCGGTGGAGATGTTGAACGTCCCGCTGTCGTCGCCGCCGGTGCCGCACGTGTCGAGCACGTCGCCGGACACCGGCACGAGGCGCACCATCTGTTCGCGCAGCACGAGCGCGGCTTCGGCAATTTCGGACGCGGCTTCGCCCTTGATGCGGAGCGCGGTCAGGAACGCGGCGGCGCGCGCGTCGTCGACGCGCCCGGCCACGAGGTCGCGCACGGCTTCCGTCGTGCGGCCCGCTGGCAATTCGTGCCCGGCGAGCAGCAGGTTGAACAGTTCGGGGAACCACGCGGGCGGGGTCGGCTCCAAGCGTCACCAGTTGGGAGGGTTTGAGCGAGTTCTCGGCGAATCGTATCGCGCAATCACCAAAAGTGGCAATTTTTCTCTTCACTTGTGAACGAGTGGACATTATACTTCCATACAATCTGGACAGGCGCACTACGCGCACACCCGGCACCCGCACACGCTCACACGAATACGAATCCGGAGTACCGCCATGAGCACCGCTGAGCCGAAACCCGCTCTCACCAAGAAGCAGCAGGCGATCTACAACTACATCCGCAAACACATCGAAACGAAGGGCTTCCCGCCCGCGATCCGCGACATTTGTACCGAGTTCAACATCTCCTCGCCCAACGGCGTGATGTGCCACCTGAAGGCGCTGCAAGCGAAGGGCTACATCAACCGCGTGCAGAAGCACGAGAACTCGCAGAAGGCACAGGCCCGGGGCATCACGATCCCCGGTGTCTCGGCCGGCGGGTTCAGCCTTCCGCTCGTCGGTGTCGTCGCCGCCGGTAAGGCCATCGAAGCCGTCGAACAGGACGACCGACTCGAACTGCGCGACATGTTCGGTCAAGACGACCTGTTCGTCGTGAAGGTCCGCGGCACGTCGATGATCGAGGGCCACATCGCCGACGGCGACTACGTCGTGATCCGGAAGAAGGAGACGTGCGAGAACGGGGAGAAGGTGGTCGCGATGGTCGATAAGGCCATGACGCTAAAGAAGTACATGAAGAAGAAGGACGCGATCCACCTGCAACCGATGAACAGCACGATGGAACCCATCGTGGTGGACCCCGAGAAGCAGGACGTGCGCATCCTCGGTGTCCTCGCGGGCGTCATCCGCAAGTGTTGAGGTGGGCGCAACCGTGCGCCGTCAGTCCGCCGGTGAGTGCCGCAAGGCAGGCGCGTGTATCGCGCCTGCGTCGTGCGAATACCGGCCGACGGACGGCGCGCCGCTCGTTTGGTGTGGCAACACGTAGCGCGTGATAAACACGAAGTACGTCACGCTTCCGGCGGTATCGCAGAAGTGCAACATCTCGTGCGCCGCGACCCACCCCGGCACGAGTACCGGCCATTGCAGCAGTTCGCACACCGCGCCGGTGCTAAAGAAGGCCGCGCCCAACCACACCCAATTCATCGCGCGCCAGCCCACGGCCTTGTACAGCAGCACGAGCGGCACCAATCCCACCCAGCCCATCGACAGGTACACCGCCACGACCAGCGAGTAGTGCGCTTTCGGCAACAGCCACAAGCACGCGACGCCCACAACCGCCAATCCCCAGATCACGCGGAGGCACCAGCGCCGCCAAGTGCCCGTGAGCAGAATGGCGAACGGCGGCGTGTAGGTGCCGGCAATGAGTGTGTAAATGCACGACTGATCGATCTTCTGGTAGAACCGCTTCTCTTCGGGCGTGTCGTAGTGCAATCCGTGAAACGTCGCGCTGGCCGAGTAGAGCGCGACCATTGACAGACCGTACACCAACACCACCCCGCGGCGGTGCGGTGTGAGCCGCAGCATGACGAGCGTCGCGAACACCGCCCACACCGCGGTGAGCAGGTGCGAAATCGAACTGACCGGGTCGCGCAGGTCCAACACTCTCCTCCGAATCGCGGCACTACGTCCGGTATTCCCACAAGAAGCAGTCGAGCGAGCCGTTGAAGAACGGCGCTTTGCCGACCACTTTCAGGGGCACAAGTTTAGCGAGCCGGCTGTTGCTGGTGAAGACGAAAAGCCGCCAACCGGGCCAGTGCGCGCCGACCGTTTCACCGAGCGCGCGGTACAGCGGCTTCCACTCGTCCTCTTCGCCGATGCGCTCGCCGTAGGGCGGGTTCACGATCATCACACCGGGTTCGGCGGACGGCGGGCGCGCGCCGCGCACGTCGCACACGTCCAACTTCACGAGGTGCCCGACGCCGGCGGCCTTCGCGTTCTGGCGCGCCAGATCGAGCGCGCCGCGGTGAACGTCGGAGCCGGCGATCGGGGCGGGCAGTTCTTTGCGTACGCCGGCGCGGGCGTCGTCGCGGACCGCGTTCCACAACTCGCGGTCGAAGTCGGACCAGCCCTGAAAGGCGAACCACTTGCGCGTGAGGCCCGGCGGCCGGTTGAGCGCGAGCCACGCGCCTTCCACGCAGAACGTGCCCGACCCGCACAGCGGGTCCGCGAGCGGCGCGGTGCCGTTCCACCCGGTATGCAGCAGAAGCCCGGCAGCGAGAGCTTCGTTCAGCGGGGCGATTGTCTGAATCGGCCGGTAGCCGCGCTTGTGGAGCGAATCCCACGACGCATCGAGACTGAGTACCGCGCGGTTCTTCGAGATGTGGAGATTCAGCCCGATCATGGGGCGCTCGGTGTCCACGCTCGGCCGCCGCCCGGTGCGGTCGCGGAACTGGTCGCAGATCGCGTCCTTCACGCGCCGCGCCGCGTATTGCGAGTGCGTGATGCCCGAATCGCGCACGTTGCAATCGACCGCGAGCGTGTGGTCCGCGGTCATCAGTTCGTGCCACGCGATCGCGCGCACCGCGTCGTAAAGCTGTTCCGGGTTCGTGCAATCGAACTCGCTCACCGGCCGCAGTACCCGGACCGCCGTGCGCAACCACAAACAGGCACGGTAGAGCAGGGCGGTATCGCCCTCGAACGACGCGCCGCCGCGCCCGGGTTCGACCGCGCGTGCCCCGAGGGCGCGCAGTTCGTTCGCGAGCACCGGTTCCAGACCGCGGGCACAGGTGGCGAAGTAGCGCGTCATCCGCCGAGCTGTTGGAAGAGGATCACGAGACCGATCACGAGGCCGATCACCGCGACGAGTGTCAGTTGAATGAGGCGCTGGGTGTACCACATTTCGACGCCCTTCCCGAACCGCGCGCCCATCAGCCCGGATTCGATGCTCGCCGATATGACGAGATCAACCGGGAGCGCGAGGAAGAACGTGATGAGTCCGGCTTCCCACCGCGGCAAGCCGGCGGCGGCGCACCCGTTCGCCACCACCGCGCGCAACACGCCGACCGCCATACCGAGCGAGAGCCACGCGACGAACATGATGCCCGCGGCGACGAGCACCGTGGGCTTCGGCAGCCCGCACAGCGCGCACGACCACCGGTAAATGAACGTGACGAGGAACAGCGCCAGCGGCACCAGCATCAGCACGACGAAGCAGAACAGGATGACGCCGAACGGCCCCACCGTCGCAGCCCTCAAAGTAGTCGGCACACGCCGTGTGCCGTCGCAGCAGAACGAGACCCACCCTCGCGCGACGTGCTTCAGTTGCACAGCAACGGCACGTGGAGCGTGCCTGCTACCCTTGGAGCGCCCACTCCGCCGGGGCCGGGAAGTGCGCACACAACTCCGCCACGCTCCCGCGAACGCGCGCCAGCACCGCCGCGTCGGTCGGCGCGGTGAGCACGTCCGTGATCCACTTGGCGATTTGGCGCATCTCGCTCTCGCGCATGCCACGGGTGGTGAGTGCCGGTGTGCCGATACGCACCCCGCTGGGGTCCATCGGCTTCCGCGGGTCGAAGGGGATCATGTTCTTGTTCACCGTTATGCCGGCGGCGTCGAGCGCGTGCTCCGCTTGCTTCCCGGTGGTGCCCTTCGCGGTCACGTCCACGAGCATCAGGTGGTTGTCGGTCCCGCCGGACACGATCGGGAAGCCGGCGCGAATCAGCTCCTCTGCCAGCACCTTCGCGTTCGCAATCACCTGTTGCGCGTACGCGCGGAACTCCGGCCGGAGCGCTTCGCCGAAGGCGACCGCTTTCGCGGCGACCACGTGCATGAGTGGCCCGCCCTGCACCCCGGGGAACACCGCGGAGTCGATCCGCTTGTCCCACGTTGGCGGTTCCTTCTTCGCGCGGTCCTCGTCCGAAAGGAACCGATCGCTGATCGCGACCTTCTTGCACAGAATGAGGCCGCTGCGCGGGCCGCGGAGCGTCTTGTGCGTGGTGGTCGTGACGAACTCCGCGTGCGGCACCGGGTCCGGGTGAACCTTCGCGGCCACCAGCCCCGCGATGTGCGCCATATCGACCATCAGCAGCGCGCCGATCTCGCGGCAAATGTCAGCGAACTTGGCGAAGTCGAAGAACCGCGGGTACGCGCTGGCACCGGCGATGACGAGCTTCGGTTTGTGCTCGCGGGCTTTCTTCACGAGGTCGTCGAAGTCGATGCGGTGGTCTTCGCGGCGCACGCCGTAGCTCACGACGTTGAAGTATTTGCCGCTGAAGTTCAGCCGCATTCCGTGTGTGAGGTGCCCGCCGTGCGCGAGGTCGAGGCCGAGGATCGTATCGCCGGGGTGCAGCGCGGAGAGGAACACGGCCATGTTCGCCTGCGCGCCGGAGTGCGGCTGCACGTTGGCGTGTTCCGCGCCGAACAGCTTCAGCGCGCGGTCGATGGCGATGCGCTCCGCCGCATCAACGTGTTCGCACCCGCCGTAGTACCGCTTGCCGGTGTAGCCTTCCGCGTACTTGTTCGTGAGGCAAGTGCCCTGCGCGGCCATCACCGCGGGGCTGGTGTAGTTCTCGCTGGCGATCATCTCGAGGCCGGTCTGCTGGCGCTGGCGCTCGGCGGCAATCGCGGCGAAAACGTCCGGGTCGGCCTGCTGAAGTGGGTCCATTCCCAAAGAACTCCGTGCGAAGGTGCTCGCGCGCGGGCGCACCTCTATTATGTACCGACCGACGCGCCGATCGCCCGCAGTTTCTGCGCGAGCGTGCCGTCCGGCCGGTACACGACGCCCTTCCAACCGAACCGCTCGGCCGCTTCTACGTTCACCGGCAGGTCGTCCACGAACGCGCACTCGTGCGGTTCGCAGTTCGCGTGCTCCTGAATGTGTGCGTAAAACGCGGGTTCCGGCTTCCGCGCGCGGGCGCGAAACGACGTGCCGAGGTAATCGACGTGCGCGAGCGGTTCGGCGAACGCGCGCGCGAACTCCTCGTAGTGGGCGAGCGTGGTGTTGCTGGCGAGCAGCACGCGGTGCGCCGGCTTCAACCGCCGGAGCAACTCGCACACCTCCGGGTTCGGCCAGAAGATGTCCACGAACGCCGCCCGGAACTCGTCGGCGCTGCACGACAGTTGCCCGTTCGCAATCGCGGCGCGGACGTACTCGTCGGTGCCGATGTCGCCGCGCTCGTAGGCGTCTTCGATCGCGCTGCCGTAGAGCTGAAGCGTCAGCTCGTGTGGCTTCAACGCGCTGAACGGCGCGAGGCGCGCGACGGCGCGCCCGTGGTCGAAGAACGCGACCACGTTCCCGAAATCGAAGACGAGCGTGCGGATCATGCTCTCAAGTGTAGGCCGCTCGCTCCGCGAGCGGCCATTGGCGACTGTAAAGCCGTCGAGGTTGTTCGCACCGCCTATGGTCGCTCGCGGAGCGAGCGACCTACACTTGAAGGCACTTCACTTCCCCGGGACTTTCAGCACAGCCGCGCCGCCCTCCACCCGCGCGCGGGGCACGCCCATGAAGCCGATCACCATCTTCGAGCCGTCCGGGGTGAGCGCCATACTGTGAATCGGGCCGAAGTCGCGCTCCGCGCCGAACAGGCGCTTGCCGTCGGCCGCGTTCCACACCGCGATGTACGACTTGCCGCGCGGGGCCGCGCCCGCGGTGACGAGCTGCGCGCCGTCCGGCGAGAACCGCACCGCGTGGACCCAACCCGGGTGCGACGGGGCCGGTTCGCCGGGGAACACCGGCTTCAGGTCCGGGTTCTGGAACTCGCGCACGACCTTCGCGCTCGCCACGTCCCACAGCTTCACACTCCGGTCGCTGCTGCTCGACGCGAGCAACTTGCCGTCTTTACTCAGAGCGAGCGAGAACACTTGGTCGCGGTGCCCGAACGGGCCTTCGTCCTTCTTCGGGGGCGGGGTCTTGTCGTCCTTCTTCGGCTCCACAACGGGCATCGGGTCCGGTGCGCCCTTGAACTCGCGCACCATGGTTCCGCTCGCGGCGTCCCACAGCTTGATGCTCTTGTCGAAGCTCGCGGTGAAGACCTGCTTGAAGTCCGGCGTCCACTGAATCGCGTAGATCGGGTGCTGGATTTGCTGCGGTTGCGTCTGAACGTGCGCGGTGATTTCCTTCGGCGCGTTCTTGGGAACGTCGTACACGCGCAACTTCCCGTCGGTGCAACCGGTGGCGAGGCGGTCGCCGGTGTTGTCGAACGCGGCGCAGTACACGAGGTTCGGGTGCAGGAACGTCTTCGTCGGCACGTCCGCAGCGATCTTGTAGCGGTGAACCTGTTTCGCGCTCGCGGTGTAGAACTGCCCCTCGGCGTTGAACGCGAGGCCGGCCGCGCCCGCGGCGTTCGGGAAGGTCTGCATCTTGCGGCCGAACTCCGGCGGCACCGGTTGGCCCGGTTGGAAGCCGACGTTCCACGCAGTCGCGGTGTTGTCTTTGTCCTTCACCAGCGACACGAGCACGGTGTTCGTCGGTTGGAACTGCAAGGCGACGACCGGTGCGCCGGCGGCGAACGAGCCGACCAACTTCGCGTCGGCCGTTGTGTACACTCGAATGCTGCCGTCTGAACCGCCAACCGCGACGCGCTGGAGGTCTTTCGAGACGGCCGCGGCGGTCGCGTCCGCGCCGGCCTCGAAGGTCTTCTCCTTCGCGCCGCTCGTGCTGTTCAAACCGGTTACGTCTTTGCCCGGGCCGACGCTGTAAACGCGCTCGTTCTGCGGCGACAGCACGAGGCCCGGCTTGCCCGCGCCGAGCGGCAGAACGCGCGTGCAGGTAATCGCCGAAATCGTCACCGTCTTGTCGTTGCTCGCGGTGAGAACGGTCGGGCCGTTCGGGAACGCGATCACGCCCTTAACCGGCGCGGCGTGCGCGTACGCTTGCACCGGAAGCCCCGTTGCGACGTCCACGAGCACCGCGAGGTTGTCGGCGCGGCCGAGCAGCACGCGCGATTTGTCCGTGTTGAAGTTCAGGCTCAGCACGTCCGCGGGCTGCGACAGTTTCGCCAACTCTTTGCCGTCCGCGAGCGACCACAGCACAACTTCCTTGCCGAACGCCGCCGCGACGCCGGTGTTGTCGCGCGTCAGCGCCAGCGCGACCGGCACCGCCGCGAGCGGGCCGAACTCGCGCACCGGCTTTTCGGGTTTGGTCGCGTCCCACACGCGGACGAGTTTGTCCGCGCCCGCGGTCAGCACCTGCCCGCTACTCGGGTGAACGAGCAGCGCCGTCACCTTCCCCGTGTGCGCCTTGAAGTCGTACTTCGTGAGCTTCGCGTCCTTCTCTTTGCCGTCTTTGTCCTTCACCTTCTTCTTGGGGTCGAGCGGCAAATCCCAGCCCTTCACGGTGCCGTCCGCACCGGCGGTGAACAGCACCGGTTGCGACGGGTGGTACGCGGTGCCGGTCGCGCCGCCCGCGTGCGCGCTCACGTCCGCTTTCACCTTGCCCTGCCGGTCCCACAGAATCAGTTGCCCGTCCGCGACGCCGGCCGCGACCGTTTGCGCGTCGGGCGAAAGCGTGACCGCATCGATTTGCCCCTTCGCGCCCGCGAACGTGCCCGCGAATTGGTTGTTGCCCGTGGAACCGAGCGTCACGGTTTTATCGGCGGTGGCGATGAGCACCGTACCCGCGTCGGTGGTCGCGTGGAACGCGGTGATCGCGTCCTTCAGTGCCGGGAACCCCTTTGGTTGCGCTTGCGGCGGTTGCCAGAAGCGCAGCGCGCCGTCGGCGCTTGTGGTGAACGCGCCTTGGCCGTCGCTTCGCGCCGCGAACCCGGTGATCTCCGCGGGGCCGGTCAGGTACGCACCGGTCTGCTTGCCGTCGGCAGCCCAGAAGCGCACGGTCTTGTCCGCGCCCGCGGTTGCCCAGTTCGCACCGAACGCCGACACGCCGATCACCGCACCCGTGTGGCCCTTCAGTTCGATCGCGCCTTTCTCTTCGCCCACCGGAAACACCTTCACGACGCCGTCCGCACCCGCGACCGCGAACGACTTCGCGTCCGCGCCGACCGCGACCGCGGTGCCGGTCGAGTTGAACGCGAAACTCTTCGTGGGGAACGGCACCGGCACGTCCCAGATGCACAACTTGTTGTCCGCGCCACCCGTCGCAATCTGATCGCCCTTCGCGCTGAACGCGACGCACAGCACTTGGCCCGTGTGCCCCTGCGCGCCGCTATATGTGCGCGACTCCGCGCCGGTCGCGGCGTCCCAGAGCTTCACCGTCTTGTCGAAACTCCCGGTCGCGATGAGCTTCCCGTCCGGCGACACCGCGACCGCTTCCACCGTATCGGTGTGCGTCTTCAACTGCGCGACCACATCGGGGGCCGGTGGTTGAGCACGCGATGCGGGAAGAAGTTGGCTCACGGCAAGCACAAGCGCGACGAGTGCGAAGCGGCGGGAGGGAGACATCGCGGGAACCTCGGTCGAGGGTGCCGGGCGGCACAAGGCGGGAAAGGTAGTGTCGCAGGCGAACGCGGCGCGGTCAACACGCTAGTGTGGCGAGCGGCGCGACGTCAGTTCGCCGGTGAAGCAAAGCAACTGCAACGACGCAATGCGTTCTTGAGTTGTGGTGCTCTATCGGCGGACTCACGTCGCGCCGCTCGCTTTCAGACGTTCCGGCGCAGATTTTTGTGTTGACACCGTGCGGGGAGCATGTGAATATCCAATAAGTGCCGGAGCGTCGAATCCTGCCTTGGTGGGCGCGAGCCGCGCCTCCCACTCGCCCGGTTGCTGTGTCACGGCCCCACCTACCACCTTATCGTTCGCACGAGGCACGTCATGCTGCGGATTCTGGGTTCCGCTCGCCGGTTCTGCGACGGCGCGAGCCGCCGCGACTTCCTCCAGATCGGTGCCTTCGGGGCCGGTCTCACCCTCGCCGACATGCTCCGCGGGGGCACCGCGCACGCCGCGGCGAAGAAGCAGCCGAGCCGGTCGCGCAAGTCCGCGATCATGATTTACCTGCCCGGTGGCCCGTCGCACATGGACATGTACGACCTGAAGCCGGACGCGCCCGCCGAGTTCCGCGGCGAGTTCAAGGCCATCGACACGAACGTGCCCGGCGTGCAAATCTGCGAACACATGCCGCTGCAAGCGAAGATGTGGGACAAGCTGGCCTGCGTGCGCTCGCTCGTCTCGGTCGATGAGCACTCGGATACGCTTGTGATGACCGGCTACCCGGACCGGGTGAACCGCATCGCCGAGCACCCGAGCTTCGGGTCGGTGGTGTCGAAACTGCGCGGCGAAGAGTCGGGCGCGGTGCCGCCGTTCGTGAGCCTGCGCGGGATGAGCCGCGGCACGGAACCGGGTTACCTCGGGATCGCGCACCGGCCGTTCACCCCGGGCGGGCAGGGCAACTCGAACCTGCGCCTCGCGCAAGGCGTCACGCTCGACCGCCTCGAAGACCGCAAGGGGCTGCTCGGCGCGTTCGACGACACCCGCCGCGAGATCGACGCGACCGGCAGCATGGCCGGGATGGACGCCTACACCGAAAAGGCGCTCGAGATGGTGACCGCGGGCGTGGTCCGCGACGCGCTCGACATCCGCAAGGAAGACGAGAAGGTGCGCGAGCGCTACAAGGGCGTGGAATCGTTCCTCACCGCTCGCCGGCTGGTCGAAGCGGGCGTCGGCTGCGTGACGCTGAGCATCGGCGGCTGGGACACGCACGGCCAGAACTTCACCACCCTGAAGCGCCAACTGCCGCAAGTGGACAAGGGCATCGCGTACCTGATCCAAGACCTGCACGACCGCGGCATGGCCGAAGACGTGGTGACGGTGATGTGGGGTGAGTTCGGCCGCACGCCGAAGGTGAACATGAACGCGGGCCGCGACCACTGGTCGCCGGTGATGAGCGCGATGATCGCCGGCGGCGGCCTGAAGATGGGTCAAGCCGTCGGCGCGAGCACCGCGAAGGGCGAGCGCCCCAAAGATCGGCCCTACGCAGTGCCGCAACTGCTCAGCACCATCTACCGCGCGATGGGCATCGACCCGAGCGCGACGTTCAACAACGGCGCGGGCCGGCCGATGTACATTCTGGACGAGCGCGAACCGGTGAAGGAACTGCTGGGCTAACGCAACGCAACTGGTAGTCGCGCGGCCGGGGGTGTACAACAGTGGCACGCCCCGGCCGCTCCGTTCGGGGCGCACACAGCACAGAAGGTGGAATCCATGTTCGCGGTGTCACGGAAGTGCGCGTTCGTTCTGCTCGCGGCCCTCGCGCTCGCCGCGACCGGTTGCGGCTCGTCGAACAACAAGGGCAAGATCGTCGGGAAGTGGCAGATCACCGGCGGCCCCGGCATGAAGGGCGAAGAGATGAAGATGATGGAGATGATGAAGGTCACTCCGTACCTCGAATTCAAGGACGACGGCACCGCCGCCTTCGGGATCAACGCGGACGGGATGTTCAAGAAGCTGCTCGAAGAGAAGGGCGACGCGCTGAACGTGTCGTTCAAGTACAAGCTGCTGAACGGCGACGGCGTCGAACTCTACGACCTGCCGAAGGAGATGCAAGACAAGAAGGGCGGGGGGCTGTTCGGCAAGAAGGACCGCGCGCGGGCGAACGTGAAGATCGATGGCGACGCGATGAGTGTCACCGACGACGAGGAACTGAAAAACTCGCCGATGACCCTGAAACGGATGAAGTAACATTCACCCCATGCGCGCGCTGCTCCTGTCGCTGCTGTTGCTCTCCTCGTCGGTTCGCGCCGACGACGTGAGCGAAGCCGCGCTCGCGGGGCGCTGGAAGGTGGTGGGCACCGCGCCCACCGCGAAGAACCGCGACGGCCTCGCCGAACTCGAAAAGCACGGGTGCTACCTGTACTTCGAGTTCGCCGCGAACGGCCGCGCCGCGGTCGGTATCGGCTCCGATTCGAAGGCCAAACTTGAGGCGCTCAAGAAGGCCAACCCCGGCGTGGAACTGGATTGGCAAGCGAAGTTCGAGGTGGCGAACGGGCGCGTCGAAATCAGCGGCTTCCCGGCGCGCCTGCGCGAACCGGGCGGCTGGCTCGGCGACTCCGCGACCGCGATCTTCCGCGCGCGGCTCGACGGCGACCAACTCGAACTGACCGGTCCCGGCGGCTTCGTCGCGTTCCAGAAGGTGAAGCAGGCGGGCGGCGCAACCGGCACAAAGGCGAACCCGAAGGCCGACGCGAACTCGGTCGCGGGCCGCTGGAAGTTCAAGAAGTTCCCCGGCTCTGCGATCGATCTCGACAACATCTACGAAAAGTCGAAGGTGTACTTCTACTTCGAGTTCGCGGCGAACGGCACCGTGACTTCCGGGGCGCACGGCGAAGACCCGAAGCGCCCGCCGCCGGGCCGTACGACCGGCGGCAGCGCGAAGTACCGCGTCGGCCCCGGCGGCACGCTGGAAATCTTCGACGTCGATGCCGGAGTGCCCGCACCGGCGCGGTTGGGCCTACAGGAAGGGAAGTACGAGTTCGCACGGGACGGCGACGCGCTCACCCTCACCGAAGCCAACGGCGCGCGAACGCTCGAATTCGTTCGCGCCCCGAAGCCTACCGCGAGCGCGCTGGTCGGCTCGTGGCGCATGACCCAGACCACGCGCTGGAGCAAAGACCAAAAAGAACTCTTCGACCGCATCGGGACGAGCACCTTTATGGTGTACGCGAGTAATGGTACCGTTCAGATCGAGATGCGGTACCGTGACGGCCAACTCGTGCCGTCGCCGCCGCTGCAACCGTTCGCTTGGAAGTACCGCGTCGTTTCGGACACGGAACTCGAATACTCCGACGTGCCTCAGTACCTGCGCAACGAAACCGGACCCGCCGGACTCAAGGACCGCGGCACCGTGACATACAAGCTCACCGGCGACGCGCTCGTGATAACCGAAGTCGATGGCAAGAACACAATGACCTTCGAGCGCGAAAAGAAGAAATAGCCCGCGACCCGAACTCCCACCGGCCGAACTCCCGCTTCGGCCACTTACCCCACGGGGTTTCTCCATGAATCGCTTGCTCCTCGCCATCGCAGCCGTGGCGGCGCTCTCCGCGCCCGCTCGCGCCGCCGACCCCGGACTCAGCGCGTACCCTGCGAAGCTCGCGCTGAAAGGTGTCGAAGACTGCCCGCAGGTCGTCGTCACCGAGACGCGCGCCGACGGGCGCGCGATCGACCTCAGCGGCTCCGCGACCTACGCGGTCACGGACGCGAAGGTCGCGCGCGTGGACGCCACCGGGCGCGTGTTCCCGCTCGCCAACGGCACTACCGAAATCACGATCACCGCGAACGGCCGCACGGTGAAGGTGCCGCTGACCGCGGAGAAGATGGACGCGCCGCAACCGCTCAACTACCCGAACCAAGTCAGCCCGATCTTCACGAAGCTCAGTTGCTCGTCGGGCGGCTGTCACGGGAAGATCGCCGGGCAGAACGGGTTCCGCCTGTCGCTGCTCGGCTTCGACCCGGCGTTCGACTACGAGAACCTGCTGAAGGAAACCCGCGGTCGTCGCGTGTTCCCTGCCGCGCCGGAGCGCAGCCTGTTGCTCACGAAGGCGGCCGGCATCGTGCCGCACGGCGGCGGCAAGAAGATGGACCCGGACGGCGAAGAGTTCAAGATCGTGCGCCGCTGGATCGCGTCCGGCATGCCCTACGGCAACGCCACCGATCCGACCGTGTCGAAGATCACGGTGTTCCCCGAAAGCCGCGTCGTGGACCGCAAGGGCCGGCAGCAGCTCGCGGTGTACGCGCACTATTCCGACGGCACCGTCGAAGACGTGACCCGCCGCGCGCAGTTCGAGAGCAACGACACCGACATCGCCACCGTGAGCGAAACCGGTGTCGTGAACACGCTGAACGTGACCGGGCAGGCCGGCGTGATGGCCCGGTTCAACGGGAACGTCACCGTGTTCCGCGCCACCGTGCCCCGCGGCGGCGACTCCGCGGCATTTGAATTCAAGCCGAACACCGTGGTCGATACGCACACGTCGAACAAGTGGAAGGAACTGAACATCGCGCCGTCGGCGCTGGCGACCGACGAAGTGTTCATGCGCCGCGCGTACCTCGACCTCACCGGCACGCTGCCGGACGTAAAGGACGTGCTCGCGTTCGCGGAAAGCAAGGACGCGGCGAAGCGCGAGAAGCTGATCGACAAGCTGCTCGAAACGCCGGAGTACGCGTACTTCTTCGCCAACAAGTGGGCCGACATCCTGCGCGTGAAGCGCCGCAACCAACCTGATCGCGCCTACGGCACGTTCGCGTTCCACACGTGGATCCGCGAAGCGGTGTCCGCGGACAAGCCCTACGACGAATTCGTGCGCGACATCCTGTGCGCGATCGGCGACGAGAGCAAATCGCCGCCCACGGTGTGGTACAAGGAAGTGCGGACGCCGGAGCAGTTCGTGGACGACGTGAGCCAAGTGTTCTTGGGCCAGCGGATGGCGTGCGCGAACTGCCACCACCACCCCTACGAAAAGTGGAGCCAAGACGACTACTGGGGTATGGCCGCGTTCTTCGGCCGCGTCGGGTTCAAGCCGGTCGTGACGCCGGGCCGCGCGCAGCAGAACCAGCAGAACCAGCGGCAGGCGCTGTTCGTGAAGAGCACCGGGAGCGTGCAGAACAAGCGCAGCGGCAAGACCGCGGACCCCAAGCCGCTCGACGCCGACCCGATGAAGACGGGCACCGACGAAGACCCGCGGGGGGTGTTCGCGGACTGGATGACCTCGCCGAAGAACCCGTTCTTCGCGAAGACCGTGGCGAACCGGTACTGGGCGCACTTCTTCGGGCGCGGGATCGTCGATCCGATCGACGACATGCGCTTGACGAACCCGCCGAGCAACCCGGAACTGCTCGACGCTCTCGCGAAGACCCTCGTGGACAACAAGTTCAGCCTAAAGGAACTGGTGCGCACGATCTGCAAGAGCCGCACGTACCAACTGTCGGCCGAACCGACCGAGCTGAACAAAAACGACAAGCAGTCGTTCGCGCGGTACTACCCGAAGCGCCTGCAAGCCGAAGTGCTGTTCGACGCGGTGGCGAAACTCACCGACAGCCCGACCGCGTTCCCCGGGTTGCCGACCGACAAGTTCGCGCCGAACCGGGCGATCATGCTGCCGGACGAGTCGTTCGCGTCGTACTTCCTCGACGTGACCGGGCGCCCGCAGCGCATCAGCGCGTGCGAGTGCGAGCGCGTCAACGACGCGAGTCTCGCCATGACGCTGCACCTGCTGAACTCGCAAGAGGTGCAGGACAAGATCGCGCGGGTGAGCGGCCGCGCCGACCGGTTGGCGAAGGACCCGCGCCCGGACGCGGAGAAGGTGACGGAACTGTTCGTGCTGGCGACCGGTAGCAAGCCGAGCGCGGAAAAGCTGAAGCTGGCGCTCGAACACATCGCCAAGCACGAGAAGACCAAGAAGACCGCCTACGAGAACGTCGTGTGGGCGCTGCTCAACACGAAGGGCTTCCTGTTCAATCAGTAGTCAGTGGAAAGATGGCAGTTGGCAGTAAAGACAAGATCGGACGCCGGTTGTTCGTCCTTCGGGGCTTACAGCCGGCGTCCTGCCTTTTCTGCCCACTACCCACTTTCCATTGTCCGCGCTTCATTCGTCGCACACGTCTTCCAGCTTCGATATCGCGATCACCTCGTTCCGACGAATCAGCACGCGCTTGCGGTTCCGCTTGATGCCGGTCGCGGCCGATTCCGCGACGTACAGTTCGCGGGTCGTGTCCGTGTCGCGCAGGTCGTGCAGGTCCGCGCCCTTGAGTTCCAGAAAGTGCTCGTCGTAGCGCACGAGCTTCCCCAAACACACGTAAGGGCTGACCAAATCGAGCACGACCTTCTGGTCGAGGAAGTCGTCGAGCATTTGTACGGCTCCGGAGGGTTGGGGGAATTGTACCGGGGCGGAAGTGCGGTTCCGCGCGCCCGGCATCTTGACCGGCGCACCGGGCGCGTATCACGATAGCTAGTTGACGCCCGCGCGCACCTAACTCCCGACTCGCAAATGCCCCGACGACCGCCCAAGCGGCCCGCGCTCCCCGAACAACTCGTCACGCACCCGGCGCAACTCGCCGCGTGCGTCGAGCACCTCGCGCAGGCCCCGCTCATCGGCTTCGATACCGAGTTCGTGGGCGAAGACGCCTACCGGCCGGAGCTGTGCCTCGTGCAGGTGAGCAGCGCCGAAGCGCTGTACGTCATCGACCCGTTCTCGTGCGGTTCGCTTGCGGCGTTCTGGGAGCTGCTTCACGACCCGAACCGCGTCACGGTGGTTCACGCGGGCCGCGAGGACGTGCGCCTGTGCCACTTCGAATCCGGGAAGCCGCCCGCGAACGTGTTCGACGTGCAAATCGCCGCCGGTCTCGTGGGGATGACGTACCCCATCGGCTACGCGGGCCTCGTTCACGACTTGCTGCGCCAGCGCATGCAGAAGGGCGAAACGCTGACCGACTGGCGCAAGCGCCCGCTCACGCCGGCCCAAGTGCGGTACGCCTACGACGACGTCCGGTACTTGCTGCCCGCACACAAGAAGCTCACCGATCGCCTCACCAAGCGCAAGCGGCTGGAGTGGGCGCGCGAGGAGTTCGCCGCGGCCGTGAAGAAGGCCGTTTCCAGCGACACGAACGTCGAGCGGTGGCGCAAGGTAAAGGGCATCGGCGCGCTGGACCGCCGCGGGCTGGCCGTCGTGCGCGAGGTGTACGGCTGGCGCGACCGGTTCGCGGAGCGCATCAACCGGCCGCCGCGGTTCGTGATGCGCGACGATCTGCTCATCGAGATCGCGCGCCGCGCGCCCGCTCGCGCGGACGACCTGCAAGCGCTGCGGGGCGTTCCCCGGAATCAAGAGGAGGCGATTCTGGAAGCGGTGCGCCGCGCCAAAGCGCTTCCGCCGAACGAGTGCCCGGAACCCGAAACGCGCGACAGCGAGCCGCCGAACTTCGTGCTGTTGGCGAACCTGCTCGGCGTCGTGCTGAACGACTTCTGCGGGCGGCACAAGTTGGCGGCGAACTTGGTCGCGAGCGGGGCCGACCTCAAAGCGGTCGTGCGCAGCCGCGCGTTCGACGAACCGCTCGCGGACATTCCGCTGAGCCGCGGGTGGCGGGCGCGGGCGGTGCTGCCCGAACTGTTGGCGCTGCTCACGGGCGAAACGGCGATCCGCGTCGCGGACCCCAAGTCGCTCGACCCGCTCGAACTGGTGGAACTCGAACCGGAAGGGGACGACGACGAACCCGCGAGCGACGCGGATTCGGACAGCGCGCCACCCGAGCCGAAACCGAGTGCCCCGCCGCCGCTCGATTCGGACGCTACACTGACTGAAGACACGTCCGCCGCCGCGCCCCCGGAGTCGCGATGAGCAGCATGCTAAAGTGCCCGAACCCGAGTTGCCCGTATGTGTTCGACCCGTCGCAGGTGCCGACGGGCGTCGTCCTCAGTTGTCCGCGGTGCGGGATGCAGTTCACCCTCGGCGCGCCGGCCGCGCCGCCCCCGCAAGCCCCCGCCAGCGAGAGCGCACCCACCGCGACCCTTCCCGGCGCGACTCGAACGGCTACCCAGCAGGCCGCGACCGGGGCCAGCGCCGTGCAAAAGCCCGAGCGCCCGGTCGAGGCGCGCTCGTCGGCACCCGTGACGGGCGGCAGCAAGGCGCAGGTGATCTTGCTCGCCGTCATCGCTTCGGCCCTCATCGCCGGCACCGCACTGACGATCTATTTCAAGTTCACCGGAACGAAGAGCGGCGGCGGGGGCGGCGGGATCGTGCGCGCCGACGATGTGGACGTGATGTTCGAGGAGCTACTGGGCTGGTCGGAAGACCCCGACACGCGCGTCAAAGTCGGGTCGATGTACCATTTCGCGCGCCGCCGCGAGCACCCCGAAGCGTACATGATCTTCGGCACCCGCAAGCCCGAGGACAACCGCCCGCCGCGCCCCACCCAAATGGCACAAGACCTGCGCGTCCCGTTCCCCAAACTCTTCGACCTGAGTACGGTGCGCGAAGAGCAGGGGGGCGACGCCCGGTGGCTCGGCATCGCACCGGAGGCCAACCACTCGTTCCGGTTCCGCGCGCAATCGACCGACGGCCTCGTCTGGGTCGGCGAAGGGTACGCCGTGGCACACAAGGGCATCGCGTACTATTGGATGAGCTGGTGCGGTGAGAACGACTTCGACAGCCTCAAAGCCGAGTTCGCCGAGTTTCGGGGCAAGTTCGCGTTCATGGGCAATCGCAAGTGGGAAACGAAGACCTCGAACGTTATCGCGTTCAAGGGCGACCAAGTGCCGTACACCATCTCCGACTCCGAAGGCGTGTGGAAGGAGATCAGTGCCGCGGACCTGAACGACGAAAAGACCGCCGACAAGCAACCGCTGGACAAAGTGCTGCGCGCGAAAGTGCTACCGAACCGCGACCGGAAGGCGATTCCCGCCGAGGCCGAACTGCGCGTGTACGTGCTCGACGGCGCGGGCGAACCGCAGGACCGCGCCAAGGAACTCGCGGTGGCTCTCGAAACGGCCCGGCTGAAAGAGGCCGAACTGGTGGGAACGTTCACCGACATCACCGAACCGCCGCAGGGCGATCCGGTGCCGGACGTTCCCGGGCTGCACAAATCCACCCCGGTGGTGCGCGTGCTCGGCACGGTCCGAGAGTCGAAGTCCGCGAACCGGGTGCTGGTGGCGAGCGGCGCGAAGGTGGGGGACAAAATCGTTGTGGTGGTGTGCTTCTGCAAGGCCGGTGAGCGCGTGCTGTTCGAGACGAAGTTCGTGCAAATCGCCTCGTCGCTGCGCTAGTTGTCGGCGGCGGAGCGGTACCCGGGGGCTACGCTCGGCACGAGGCCGGGCGGCACCGGAGCGGGCTGCGGCACAACCGGCGGCGCGACTGGCGCGCCGGGCCGCGGGCGCGGGTCGGCGGGGCGCTCGGCCGGCGGCAACGAAGCCCCCCGCACGCGCAGCGCTTCGGCCGCGGTGAGAATGTCGTCCGGCCGCGGTGGGGTGGCGCGTTGCATCTCGAACTGGTAGCGACGGGTGTCCCGAATCGGGAAGGGCCACAGCGCTTCGGCGACGAAATCGATGGGCGGGTACGCGTACCACGGCGCGTCCACTTTCACGCGCCGCACGAGCGTTTCGTACTCCGGGTGAACGAGTGTGATCGTGTGGTAGCCGTAGTACTCGAACGGCGCGTAGGCCGGGGCCGCGCCGGCGGGCTTGTTGTCGATGTAGACCTGCGCGTTCGGGACGTTCGATTCGATCACGAACTTGCGATCGACGCACCCGGTGCAAGCGACCGCGAACGCAAGTAGCACTGTGCGCGCCTGCATGGCGGCCCCCGCGGTACAACTTCCCGGTGCCGCATAACGGGGGCGCGGGTTGCGGTCAACTCCACCCGCGCCCGGATTCCGCGCTGCACCGCGCCGCGAGTGGAGTAGGATAACTTTACGTATCGCGCTTCCGAGGTGGCTCGTGCCGGCATTCGAACAGGTGCGCTTCGCCGCGCTCACGGACGTGGGAGTGAAGCGCTCCCACAACCAAGACGCCTGCGCCGTTCAACCCGCGGTCGACGCCGTCGGGTTCCAGACCCACGGGCACGTGTTCGTCGTCGCCGACGGGATGGGCGGCCACGCCGTGGGCGAAAAGGCGAGCGCGAAGGCGGTGCGCGACATCCCGCTGATCTACGCCAAGCACGCGCGCGACGGCATCCAGACCGCGATCCGCCGGGCGTTCCAAGAAACGAACGCCGGCATCTTCGACATCGGCCGGCAGAACCCGGAGTTCCGCGGCCTCGGCACCACCAGCACCGCACTCGTGCTGCGCCCGGAGGGCGCGTGGGTGGGGCACGTCGGCGACAGCCGCGCGTACCGCATTCGCGACGGCAAGGCCGACCAACTCACCTTCGACCACTCGTGGGTGTGGGAAATCGCCAAGCGCCAAGGCGTGGACCCGGACGAACTCGGCGACTTCAAGAAGAACGTCATCATTCGCTCGCTCGGCCCGGACGCCGATGTAGAAGTGGACATCGAAGGCCCGCACCCGGTGCAGCCCGGCGATTCGTTCCTGCTGTGTAGCGACGGGCTGACCGGCGTTGTGACGCCGCAAGAAGTCGGCGCGGTCGTGAGCGCGCTGCCGCCCGAAGAAGCGGTCCGGTTCCTCGTCCACCTCGCGAACCTGCGCGGCGGCCCGGACAACATCACCGTTCTCATCGTTCAGGTACCCAACGGCAACGGCGGTGTGAAGGGTACCAACGGCGTCGGCCTCGGGGCGCGGCTGATGCGCGCGTGGAGCCGGCGCGTGCCGTGGCCGTTCTCGCTGCTCGGCGCGGGGTGCGCCGTCGCGCTGATTTCGCTCGTTATGCGACAGAACGAGATCGACGGTGCACCGCTGCTGTTCCTCGTCGCCGCCGGGCTGATCGGCGGCGGCGTGGCGGGGATGGTCCGCCAGATGCAAAAGGAACCGGCCGCGGGGGCACCCGAACCGCCGCCGGACGCGCCGCGTGAACTGCACGTGTACAAAACGCACGACTGCACCGTCACCCCCGAACTCGCGGCCCGGTTCGTCGAGATTGAAGGCTTGGTCCTCGACGACATGAAGTCCAAGAACACCCCCGCGGACTACGCGGCGCACACGAAGTTGGTCGCGGCGGCTACTGTGGCGGAAACCGCGCCGAAGCCGGACCTGTTGGTCGCGTTCCGCGCCCGTTGCGCCTCGCTCTTGTTCCTCGTCGACGCGTACCACAAGGCGCACGCCCGCGACGAGAAGTTCCGTCCGAATTGGACGCTGCCCGCCGACGGTTCGTAACCCAGCGCGGTTTTTGCTCCCCCTCGCGCTGACGCCCCGCTACACTCTACCCACCTGCCCGCACTCCCCGCTTCCGTGAGGGTGCCCGTGCGCCTCCCCGTTTCACTCGCGCTCGTAGCGTTCGGTTTTGCGCCCGCGGTTCGGGCGCAAGAGAAAGTCGATTTCAACCGCGACGTGCGGCCGATCCTGTCGAACAACTGCTTTCAGTGCCACGGGCCGGACGAGAAGACGCGCAAGGGGAAACTGCGCCTCGACACCGCCGAAGGCGCGCTCGCGGCGAGCGTGGTGCCCGGGAAACCGGACGCGAGCGAACTGATCGCGCGCGTGATCGCCCCGCACGACGATGCGAGCGCGATGCCGCCCGCGAAGAGCGGGAAGCGCCTCACCCCGAAGGAAGTGGAGACGCTGAAAGCGTGGATCAAGGACGGGGCGAAGTACTCCGCGCACTGGGCGTACATCAAACCGGCGCTGCCGGCCGTTCCGAAAACGAAATTCGCCACCGCAAACGCCGTCGACGCGTTCCTGTTCGCGCGCCTCGAAAAAGAAGGGCTGAAGCCGCAACCGGAGGCCGACCGGTACGCGCTCGCGCGCCGCGTCGCGCTCGATCTCACCGGCCTGCCGCCGACCGCCGCGGAAGTCGAAGCGTTCGTGACCGACACGGCCGCGAACGCGTACGAGAAGTTCGTGGACCGGATGCTCGCGAAGCCCGCGTACGGTGAACACTGGGCGCGGTTCTGGCTCGACCTCGCCCGCTACGCGGACAGCGCCGGCTACGCCGACGACCCGCTGCGCACCATCTGGAAGTACCGCAATTACGTGATCGAGAGCTTCAACTCGAACAAGCGGTTCGATGCGTTCACGATCGAGCAACTCGGCGGCGACCTGCTGCCAAAACCGACGCTCGAGCAGCAGATCGCGACCGCGTTCCACCGCAACACGATGACCAACAGCGAGGGCGGCACGAACGACGAAGAGTTCCGTAACGTCGCGGTGGTGGACCGCGTGAACACGACGTTCCTCGTGTGGATGGGCACTTCGATGGCCTGCGCGCAGTGCCACACCCACAAGTACGACCCGCTCACGCAGATCGAGTACTTCCGCGCGTTCGCGTTCTTCAACAACACCGCGGACGCCGACCGCTCGGACGAAAGCCCGAAGTTGGAGTTCTGGACCGAGAAGCAGCGCGAGGACAAAGCCGACTTGGAGGCGCGAATCGCCGACCTTGAAGCGCTCCTCAAGGGTCGCAAGCAGACCGAGGCCCAGACCGAGCGCGCCGCGCTCGCCGGACTGAAAAAGCAACTCGCGGGCATGAAGCCTGAAACGAGCGTGCCGGTAATGCGGGAACTGACCGGCGCGCAGCGGCGCAAGACGCGCTTGCAGTACCGCGGCAACTTCCTCGATCTCGGTGACGAAGTGACCGAGGGCACACCGGCCGCGCTGCACGCCTTCCCGAAAGACGCGCCGAAGACGCGCCTCGAGTTCGCCAAGTGGCTCGTGAGCAGCGAGAACCCGCTCACGGCGCGGGTGATCGCGAACCGGTTCTGGGAGCAAATCTTCGGCACCGGGATCGTGCGCACGAGCGAAGAGTTCGGCATTCAGGGCGAACTGCCGTCGCACCCGGAACTGCTCGACTGGCTCGCGGTCGATTTCCAGCGCGACTGGGACGTGAAGCGGTTCCTGAAACTGCTGGTGACGTCGAACGCCTACCGGCAGAGCGCGAAGGTGACGCCGGAAGCGTTCGAGCGCGACCCGGAGAACCGCCTACTCGCGCGCGGGCCGCGCGTGCGCCTGACGGCCGAGATGGTGCGCGACCAAGCGCTCTCCGCCGCCGGGCTGCTGTCGCCGAAGATGCTCGGGCCGAGTGTACGCCCGCAGCAACCGAACCTCGGCGTGAGCGCCGCGTTCGGCGGTTCGATCGACTGGCAAACGAGTACCGGCGAGGACAAGTTCCGCCGCGGGGTGTACACGCAGTGGCGGCGCTCGAACCCGTACCCGTCGATGTCCGCATTCGACGCGCCGAACCGCGACACCTGCGTCGTGCGTCGCACGCGCACGAACACGCCGCTTCAGGCGCTCGTGACGATGAACGACCCGGTGTACATCGAAGCGGCCCAAGCCCTCGCCCGCCGCACGATCGCGCAGAGCGGGAAAACGACAGAAGAGCGCGCGAAGTTCGCGCTGCAAGCGTGTTTGGTGCGCCCCGCGACGCAAGCCGAAGTGACGCGCCTCGTGAAGCTCTACGACGACGCGAAGTTGAAGTTCGCCAAGGAACCGGCGAAGGCGACTCAGTTCGCAACCGCGCCGCTCGGCCCGCTCCCCAAGGGCGTCGAAGCCGCCGAAGCCGCCGCGTGGACCGTGGTAGCGAACGTGATTCTGAACCTCGACGAAATGCTCCTGAAGCGCTGAAAGAGTAGGTCGCTCGCTCCGCGAGCGACCATTCGCGCTGCGAGCCACGCACAACTGAGTACAAGCGCCAATGGCCGCTCGCAGAGCGAGCGGCCTACACTTGAGAACCACAAATGCACCCACAACTCGCGCGGCTTCAGGCCACCACGCGGCGCACGTTCCTGAACGGGTCGGCGCTCGGCCTCGGTGCGCTCGCGCTTTCTGGGCTGGAGGGGCGCGGCGCGGAGCCGTCCGCCGATAAGCCACTCGCGCCGCGCAAGCCGCACTTCGCGGCGAAGGCCAAGCGCGTCATTTACCTTCACATGAGCGGCGCGCCGCCGCACTTGGACATCTTCGACTACAAGCCGGAACTGCAAAAACGCGACGGCCAGAACTGCCCGGACGAGTACCTGAAGGGCAAGCGGTTCGCGTTCACCAGCGGCGTCCCGAAACTGCTCGGCACCCGGCAGCCGTTCAAGCAGCACGGCAAGAGCGGCGTGTGGATGTCGGACGCGATCAAGCCGCTGCACGCGGTCGCCGACGACGTGACCGTGATTCGCTCCATGCGCACCGACGAGTTCAACCACGCGCCCGCGGAACTGCTGTTGTACACTGGGTTCGCGCGGCAGGGCCGGCCGAGCCTCGGCGCGTGGACGTGCTACGGTCTCGGTTCGGAAAGCGAAAACCTGCCGGGGTTCGTGGTGCTCATCTCGAACGGTGTGCAGCCGAGCGGCGGGCAGGGCTGTTGGGGCAGCGGGTTCCTGCCGAGCGTGTTTCAGGGCGTGCAGTGCCGCAGCAAGGGCGAACCGGTGCTGTACCTGAGCGACCCGCCCGGCCTCGACCGCGACACGCGGCGCATGGGCTTGGACGCGCTGAAAGACCTGAACGAGTTGCAAGAGAAGGAACTCGGTCACCCGGAAACGCGCACGCGCATTTCGCAGTACGAACTCGCGTTCCGCATGCAGATGAGCGCGACGGAAGTGATGGACATCAGCCGCGAACCGCAGAAGGTGCTGGACGCGTACGGCGCGAAACCCGGGGCCGGCACGTTCGCCAACAACTGCCTGCTCGCGCGCCGGCTGGTCGAACAGGGCGTGCGGTACGTTCAACTCTTCGACTGGGGTTGGGACTTCCACGGCACCAACCCCAACGAAGACATCCGCGACGGCCTCACCAAGAAGGGCACCACCACGACCCAATCGGTCGCCGCGCTGATTCAAGACCTCAAGAACCGCGACATGCTGAAGGACACGCTGGTGATTTGGGGCGGCGAGTTCGGGCGCACGCCGTTCCGCGAGGGCCGCACCGCCGGCGGGCAGGTGCTCGGCCGCGACCACTACCCGGACGTGTTCTCGCTGATGGTCGCGGGCGGCGGCATCAAAGGCGGGCACACGCACGGCGCGTCGGACGAACTCGGCTTCAAGGTTGCGGAGAACGAGGTCCACGTCCACGACCTGCAAGCGACGCTGCAACACTGCCTCGGCTTCGATCACACCAAACTGACGTACCGGTTCCAAGGCCGCGACTACCGCCTCACCGACGTTCACGGCAAAGTCGTGAAAGACATCCTCAGTTAGCCGCACGATGAACGCAGATGAATACACGATCAGAAAAAGCAAAGACGGATTAGCCACAAAGAAGCACAGAAGACACAAAAGAAGGCAGAAGAGAAGAGTTCAAAACGATCTTGGTCTTGGTTTTCTCTTGTGTCTCTTGTGCTTCTTTGTGGCTAATCACTCTTCTGTCTTGATCGTGCCTTTGAGCTGCGTTCATCGTGCGGCTAATCCCAACCCCCATGCCACCTATGCGCTTCACCCTGTTCGCGCTTGCGCTGTGTTCGGTCGCGTCGGCGCAAGACACGTTCACCCAGAAACCGGTGGTCGCGCCGAGCGTGCCGCGCGGCGAAACGGCCGCACCCAAAGTGGACGCGAGCGCCGCGGAGTGGGCGAAACGCTTTGAAAGCGGCCCTGTGCCGCTGTGGATTTGGGGCGACACACCGAACAAGAACTACACGCTCCGCACCGAGTTCGCCGCGGCCGGCGCGAAGGGCGCGCGCGTGAAGGTGTCCGCGGACAACCACGTCGTGCTATTCCTCAACGGCAAGCAAATCGCCGCGAGCGACGAGTGGGCGGAACCGGCCGAGGCCGACGTGACCAAGTTGCTTCAAGAGAAGAACGAGTTGGTCGCGGAGGTGCGCAACGCCGGCGGCGTCGCGGGGTTCGTGTGCAAACTCGCCATCGAGACCGCGAAGGGCGAGACGCAGTACGTGGTGAGCGACGAGACTTGGACCGCAAGCGAAAAGAAGGGCGGGAAGGCCGCGAAGGTGAAGAGCATCGGGAAGTACGGCGACGCGCCGTGGGGCAAGGTGTTCGACAGCGCCGCGCCTGTGGGCAACTCGAAGGTGCCCGCGAACACGTTCGTGACGCTTCCCGGCTTCAAGGTGGAGAAGCTGTTCAGTGTGCCGAAAAATAAACTCGGCTCGTGGGTCAACATCTGCGCCGACGACAAGGGGCGGCTCATCGCGAGCGATCAGGGCAACCTCGGCCTCGTGCGCATCACCCCGGGCAAGCCGGGCACCGACGACGAAACGAAGGTTGAGCGCATTCCCGCGCAGATTTCCGCGGCGCAAGGGCTGCTGTGGCACAAGGGCGCGCTGTACGTGGTGTGCAACGGCGGCCCCGAGAGCGGGCTGTACCGCGTCACGTCTTCCAAGAACGACGACACGCTCGACAAGGTGGAGAAGCTGAAGGCGCTGCAAGGCGGCGGCGAGCACGGGCCGCACGCGGTGCGCCTCGCGCCAGACGGCAAGAGCCTGTTCGTCATCTGCGGGAACCACACGCAACCGCCGGCCGGGTTCGCGCACTCGCGGCTGCCGAAGAGCTGGGGCGAAGACCACATCCTGCCGCGCCAGTGGGACGCGAACGGCCACGCGGTCGGCATCCTCGCCCCGGGCGGCTACGTCGCGCAAACCGACTTCGACGGCAAGTCGTGGGAAATCTTCTCCGCGGGCTATCGCAACCCGTACGACTTCGCGTTCAACGCCGACGGCGAAATGTTCGTGTACGACGCGGACATGGAATGGGATTTGGGCATGCCGTGGTACCGGCCGACGCGCGTGAACCACGCGACCAGCGGCAGCGAACTCGGCTGGCGCAGCGGCACCGGCAAGTGGCCGAGCTACTACATCGACTCGCTCCCGGCGGCCGTGGACATCGGGCCCGGGTCGCCGGTCGGCGTCGAGTTCGGTTACGGGGCGAAGTTCCCCGCGAAGTACCAGAAGGCGCTCTACATCTGCGACTGGACGTTCGGCACCATGTACGCGATTCACACCGAGCCGAGCGGCGCGACCTACAAGGCGACGAAGGAAGAGTTCCTCAGCCGCACGCCGCTCCCGCTGACCGACGTGTGCGTGAACCCGGCTGATGGCGCACTGTACTTCACCATCGGGGGCCGCGGCGCGCAGAGCGAACTGTACCGCGTGACCTACGACGGGATGGAATCGACGGAGAAGGTGGACGCGAAGTCGCAGGCGAGCGCCGAGCGCGAGTTGCTGAAGAAGATTGAGGAGTTCCACAAGCCCGCGGCCGAACCCGCGAAGGCGGTCGAGTTCCTGCTGCCGCACTTGGCTCACAAGGACCGTTTCATCCGGTACGCGGCCCGCGTCGCGCTCGAACACCAACCGGTGAAGGAGTGGCAAGCGAAGGCGCTCGCGCTGCCGAGTGCGACGGCGCGGATCGAAGCCGTGGTCGCGCTCGCGCACCAAGGCGGGAAGGAAGCGCAGCCGGCGCTCGTGAGCACACTTGAGAAGGTGCTGAGTGAGCGCTTGACCGAACCTCAAGTACTCGACGTGCTGCGCGCGTACCAACTGGTGTTCCTGCGCACCGGCGCGCCGGACCTCGGCACCATGACGGCCGTTCGCAACAAGATCGAAGGTATGTTCCCGGGGCCGACCGACGCTGTGAATCGCGAACTCGCGCAACTGCTCGTGTACCTGAAGCACCCGAAGATCGTGGAGTGGGTGTGCGCCGAACTGAAGAAGCCGAGCAAGCCGCTGACCACCGAAGGCTTGGACGAACTGATCCTGCGCAACCGCGGTTACGGCGGCACCGTCGCGAGCCTCATCAAGAACGCGGCCGACCAGCAGAAACTGAGCTACCTGTTCACGCTGCGGAACGCGACCGTCGGTTGGAACGCGGAGCGGTGGACCATCTACTACACGTTCCTCGCCGAAGCGCGCACAAAGGCCGGCGGCGCGAGCTTCCAGAAGTTCCTCACGAACATCGAGAAGGACGCCTTCGCCAACGCGAGCGACACGGAGCGGCTTGCAATCGAGGCCGCGAAACTGCGCCCCGCGTACAAGCCGCCGGTGCTGCCGAAACCGACCGGCCCCGGCAAAGCGTGGACGACGACCGACGTGAGTGCGCTGGAAGCGAAGCTGAAGAGCGGGCGCGACTTCAAGAACGGCGAGCGCGCCTACGCTGCGGCCCGGTGCGTGGTGTGCCACCGGTTCGGCGGTGACGGCGGCGCGACCGGCCCGGACCTGTCGCAAGTCGCGGGCCGCTTCGGGCTGAAGGAGTTGGCCGAAGCCATCGTGGAACCGAGCAAGGTGATTTCGGACCAGTACGCCGCGCACGTTATCGTCCCGGTGGCCGGGAAGCAGTTCATCGGGAAGATCGCGAACGAAGCGAACGGCGTGCTGACCGTGGTGGTCGATCCCGAAGACGCATCGAAGGTAGTGCAAATCAAGGTCGCGGACATCGAGGAGCGCCGCGTGTCGAAGGTGTCGCTCATGCCGGAGAAGTTGCTCGACGGGCTGAATGAAAACGAAGTGCTGGACCTGCTCGCGTACATGCTGAGTCGCGGCGATTCCAAACACCCGATGTTCAAGAAGTGACGCGGGCGAGCAGCGCCTTCACCTGTGCCAACCCCATGCGGCGGAGCGTTTCGACGTTCCGCCGCGGGATGTCGTCGAGCTTTCCAGCGTCGGTGTTCACCGCAGTGACGCTCGCTTCGCGCAGCAGGTGCAGCATCGGAAACGGCGACCGGTTCGTGTAGTTGTCCACGGCGTTCGGCTTCGTGCCCGCGAACTGGTACCGCGGGTGGAACGTGGCAATCTGGATCACGCCTTCCAGCCCCATCTCGGCGAGCATGTCGTTCGCTTCAACCGCGAAGTCGTTGTAATCGAGGAAGTCCGCGAGCGCGTGCGGGTGAATCAGGAACGCGGTTTCCACTTGCTCGCTCGGCGCGTCCGCGAGCGCCTGAAGTTCGAGCACGAGCGCTACGCGCAGCTGCTCCGCGGTCGCGGCATCGGTCACGGTGTAGCGGATCAGCGCGCCGTCGAAGGCGCGCCGCGCGAACGGGCACAGGTTCAGCCCGATTACGACTTCTGCGATCCACGCTCGCGTTTGCTCGATCACCGTTTCCGCGTTCATTGCGCGTTGCCCCGATCCTGAGTTGCGGTTAGCTTATCGGGGTTGGTCGCGCGTTGGGTTTAGCTCGTCGCTTTGCGACAGGGCGATGTTGCGTCGCCCGAGCACACTAGGTGCCTCACAACGCGGGGAAGGCTGTTCCAGCACCGCTATCGGGTTGGTACCGACAAATTTGTCGGCGGTCTGGAGCAACCTCGCGGATCGCGGTTCTGCCGACAAATTTGTCGGTACCAACCCGGCGGTGCCGTGAGCCTTCCGCGCCACAGGTTCGGTAGTAGACTCGCGCGACCGACACCGGACACCGGCCCTTCGGGGTCGGTGTTCGCGTTTTCGCTGCTAGAATTGCCGTGTGCCCACGTTCCGCTGCGAGTGCCTCACATGACGAACACCGCGCTCCGCGACGCCATTATGCGCATCCTGCCGCGCGTGAAGACGCCCGCGCAGTACACCGGCGGCGAACTGAACTCGGTGCCCAAAGACCACCGCACCGTGCGCGGCAAACTGTGCCTGTGCTTTCCGGACGCGTACACGCTCGGCATGAGCCACCACGGCTTGCAGGTGCTGTACACGATCATGAACAACGACCCGCAGTGGGCGTGCGAGCGCGCGTTCGCCCCGTGGCTCGACTTCGAGCGCGAGCTGCGCCGCGAGAAGCTCCCGCTGTACGGTCTCGAAACGTTCACGCCGCTGCGCGAGTTCGATCTCGTGGGTTTCAGCCTGCAATACGAGGTGTGCTACACGAACGTGCTCACGATGATCGACCTCGGCGGCATCCCGCACTTTGCGAAGGACCGCCGGGTGAGCGACCCGCTGGTGGTCGCGGGCGGCCCCGGCGCGCAGAACCCGGAACTGCTCGCCCCGTTCATCGACCTGTTCGTGATCGGCGACGGCGAAGAGAGCCTGCCGTGGGTGATGGAAAAATGGATGGCGCTGAAGACCGTCGCGCTGCGCGAGGGCGACGACACCCCGAAGCGCCGGTTGGAGATGCTCGCGGAACTGGTCGGCAGCACGCGGTGGGCCTACGCGCCCGCGTTCTACGAGTTCGACTACCACGCGGACGGCACCATCGCCGCGGTCAACCGCACGCGGTCGGACGTTCCACAGCAGATCGAAAGCTGCACCATCGACCAAGACCTCGACGACATCCCGCTGCCGACGAAGCCGGTAGTGTCGTTCGTGCAAACGCCGCACGACCGCATCGCCATCGAGATCATGCGCGGGTGCCCGTGGCAGTGCCGGTTCTGCCAGTCCACCGTGATTAAGCGCCCCTTGCGCGTGCGCTCCGTGGAAACGATCGTGCAAGCGGCGCTCGAGAGCTACCGCAACACCGGGATGAACGAAATCAGTCTGCTTTCGCTTTCGAGCAGCGACTACCCGCACTTCGAGGAACTGGTGAAGCGGATGCACGAGACGTTCGCGCCGCTGGGCGTGAACGTCTCGCTGCCGAGCCTCCGCGTGAACCACCAACTCCGCAGCGTGCCGCAACTGATGAAGGGCTGGCGGCGCGCCGGCATGACGCTCGCGCCCGAAGTCGCCCGCGACGACATGCGCACGCAGATTCGCAAGCCGATCAAGAACGACGACCTCATCGAAGGCTGCCGCGAGGCGTTCAAACTCGGCATGAGCCACGTCAAACTGTACTTCCTGTGCGGGCTGCCGGGCGAGCGCACGTCGGACCTCGACGGCATCGTGGACTTGGCCGAAGCGATCAGCGAAGTGGGCCGTCAGGCCACCGGTCGGTTGAAGGAAGTGACCGCGAGCGTCTCGAACTTCGTGCCGAAGCCGCACACGCCGTACCAGTGGAACGGCATGCAGAGCCGCGACTACTTCCGCTGGGCCGGCGACTACCTGCACCGCCGCAAGCGGAACAAACTGGTGAAGATCAAACAGCACGACGTGGAAACGAGCCTGCTCGAAGGCATCCTGACGCGGGGCGACCGCCGCGTGAGTGCCGGCCTTTACGAAGCGTGGAAGCGCGGCGCGCGGTTCGACGGCTGGAAGGAATGCTTCAACGCCGAACTCTGGTGGTCCGCGTTCCGCGACACCGGCATCGACGTTGACTTCTACCGTTCGCGCCAGCGGCCCATCACGGAAAAGCTGCCGTGGGACCACGTGAACGTGAAGAAGGGCCGCGCGTACTTGGAGAAGGAGCAAGAGCGCAGCGTGCTGCAACTCCGCGTGATGGCCGAAGCCGTGACCGGCGACAGCGGGGAAGGGGAGCGCACCGGCTGCGGCGGCTAAGAGCCTGCTACCTGCTCACTCGACTTCGTCGCGAGTGCGCCCGTGCTAGCTTTAGCGAGTTCCACGATTTGATCGAGGAACGGCGTTTTCGGCACGAGTTCGACAGGCGTGAGAAATCGCCCTTCGTCTTCGGAATAAATCGAGCACTCCAGCCGCGCTTGGAGCCAAGCGATAAACGCAAGCGCGGTCTTGCTGTACTTTGTCGTCAGGTATGGACACGTAACGATTCCGCGCTTGTAGACGATGTGGTGCGCGTCGATTTCTGCGACGTACCAGCCCCGCGCGTCGGACCCCTTCACCGGCTCGCGGATCGTCACTTGCGCGTCCGCAGGAACTGTCGCGTTGTACTCGCGCAGGACAGCGAGACAGTTAGCGAGCGGGAAATCCGCCTCGGTGCGCGCATCGAACGGCGGGCCGAAGTAACCGACCTGTAGTTGATGAACGAAACTCATGTGAAGTTCCTACAGAACACGCTGTCCCGCTATTGCCCACGTCGATTCGCAACAGCTTGGAGCATTTGATGAATTCTAGCAGACTGAAGCGACCCGGCTAAAGTCGGATCGCCACCAGCTACGGCGAGTCGAAAGTGGTCTTCGAGAACGCCACGAGCAGCAGCAGACAGCCGCGGGTTCTTCGCGGCTTGGACGAGCGCGTCGGCGTGACGCCACTGCCCGGTCGAGCCGGGGCTGTGGAACTCAGCGATTTCGTGCGCAACAACGACTTCCATTCGTGTAGCAAGGTCGGCTTTCCGCCAGCTTTCCAGCGGCAACAGGTTGTCGTCGAGGACGCCGGAATCGACGTTGATGCCGCTTCGCTTTACCTCCAACCTGCCGGCGCGTTCCATCGCGGGCTGTCGGCCCGGTCGCGTGTTGCGCCCGCCTTGAGGCGGCTCGTGGTCAAATGTGAACACAGCACCAGTAGCGTCGCGCGCGGCCGGCCCCACCTCAACAATTCCTTGTTGGCTCTTGGGGATTCCGAGGCGGTCCATCACCTCCGTGGCAAGCGCGCCAAGCTCTGCCAGCCGGGAACCGTGGATGTCGGCGAGGTCGAGTCCGGTCATCCGCGGCGTCGTTGGGTTGGGATTCATTCCGTTGTCTCACGCGCGCTGGCCAAACCTGTTGGAAGCGAACCCCACATACCAATCTCCGTACTTCACACCCCCGCGACGAGCGCGGCGGTGCGCGCGACTTCCTCCGGGAGCGGGGTGCGCTTGTAGCGGTACACGCCGTTCCCGAAGCTCACTTCGTCCGCTTCGTCGGCGCGCATTTGCTCGGACACGCACAGCACGAACTTGCCCGGTGCGCCCTTGCTCAGGTTCTTGTAGTGGCTATCGATGTCGCCCTTGCGCCAGAAGCCGAACAGCTCCACGAACACTTCTTTGCCGGTCGCGGCGTGTGTAAGCTTGAAGTCCGGCACCCACACGCCGGTCGGCAGCGCAATCGGGTGCGGTTCGCTGTCTAGCATCCAGCCCTTTACTTTCGTCGCGAACGTGTCTGCGAACATCTGCACTTCCGGCGGCGTGTACACCCCGAAGTCCGCGGTGTGCGATTTCAGCCCGTCGAGGCCGGAGAGGTGGAACAGCTTTTCCTTGCGCTCCGAACCCCAGCGGATGTTCGCGCGCAGGTCGAACGCCTTGCAGTGCAACAGCGTGGGCAGGAACATCGCCAGTTGCATACCGTACTTGTTCGTGCTGCTGAACAGCGACAGCGGGCCGTCTAATGTGAGCTTGTAACTGTTGCCGGGCGTTTCCTGAATGGTGCAAATGAGCCGGTGAAACTTCACCGCGCGAAATAGTTGACGAAAGCGCGCCGGCGTCTCGGCGTATACACGAACCTCCATATTCGCGCAGCGTAGCAGAATCGCTTGCGCGAGCGCCACGTTGTACCGATTCACCAACTGCTCCGCGGTGATATCGTCGAACGACATCACACGTTGTTCGTCTTTGAGGTCGGCGAACAAACTCCGGTCGAGTTGCTCCGGTGTGAGGGCTAACGAAAGCGATTCGGCCACCTCCGCGAGCACCGCGACGCGGTCGAACGGCGCGAGCGTGTCGCCGACCGCGGCGCGCGCCTTCGCGGCGGCGCTGAACACCGCTTCGCGCAACTCATCCGGCGGGTGGTCGGCCGTTACCTCGAATTCGCAGCGGTCTTCGCACAGTTTGGCGAAGCCGCCGGGCAGCAACCCGCGCGGCCCTTCGGGGATATAGTCGGCCAAATCCTCTTCGATCTCGCCCCGCGTGCGGCCGGGCGCGTTGCGGTACACGAACACGATCTGCTCCGCGAGCGCGAGCGTGCCCTCGTCGCGCGGGTCGATATAGAGCGGAACGAGTTTGTTCTTCGCGTACCGCACGCGAACCAGTTTGCCGTTAAGCATGTAGATATTTCACCGCGGAGACCGCAGAGGACGCAGAGGGAAGAAGAGTTAACCACAGTGACACTGAGAAAACCGAGAAGACAGTTTGAGTTCAAATCAAACTTCTTGTCTTCTCTGCGTCTCTGCGCCTCTGTGGTTAACTTTGCCTGTGTTTGCCTTTCTCTGCGTCCTCTGCGGTCTCCGCGGTGAATCTCCTGTTATTGAAAGGCGCGGTGTTGGCGGCGGCGGTCGCTCACGAACTCTTCGGTCGTGCCGCGGGCGATCACTTCGTACAGTACGGCTTGCTTGTCGCCGTGCTTGCGCAAGATGCGCCCGAGGCGCTGCACGTTCTCGGTCGCGCTGCCGGTGCCGCCGAGCACGATGCCCACCCCGGCCGCGGGCACGTCCACGCCCTCGTTCAGCACTTGGCACGTGACCACCGCGTTGTACTCGCCGGAGTGGAACTTCGCCAAAATCGCCTTGCGCTCTTTGGGTTTCGTCTGGTTGGTCATCGCGGGGATCAGGTAGCGGCGGGCGATGTTGTACACGGTCGCGTTGTCGGCCGTGAAGATCAGCATGCGGTCCGCGGAGTGCCGGCGGATCAGGTCTTCGAGCGCGGTGAACTTGCCCTTCGCTTGCTGCACGATGCGCTTCTGCTCGCGGTACGCGCGCAGTGCTTGGAAGCCCTCCGGCGTCTTCCCGGCTTCGAAGAGGAAGCGGCGGAAGCCGTCCATAGTGCCGGTTGAGATGTTCCGGTCCGCGCAGAACTTGCGGTACAGTTCGCGGCAATTCTTGTAGCTCTCTTCCTCTTCGCGCGTGAGATCGACGTAGATGCGGCGCGCCTCGTAAGGCGCGAGGTATTCGCCCGCGACGTCGGTGATGTCGAGCCGGTACGCGATGGGGCCGATGAGTTGCGGGAACATCTGGTCGCCGCCATCGGCGCGTTCGGGCGTCGCGGTAAGGCCGAGGCGGAACGGCGCGAGGCTCGCGTTCGCAGCTTCACTAAACGCCGCGCCCGGCAGGTGGTGGCACTCGTCGAAGATCACGAACCCGTACTTGTTCGCCCAGCGTTCGAGGTGAATGTACGCGGAGTCGTAGGTCGTCACGGTGAGCGGTTTGTACTCGAACACGCCCGCGCCCACCATCCCCACCGGTACGCCGAACGAGCGTTCGAGGTCGGTCGCCCACTGCGCCATGAGGTCGATTTTCGGCGTCACGATCAGCGTCGGCCGGCCGATCTTCTCGATGCACATAAACGCCGCGAAGGTCTTGCCCGTGCCGGTCGGCATTACCACCACGCCGCGCCGCCCGGCCTTCACCCAATCGCTTACCGCGGCGAGTTGGTAGTCGCGGGGCGTGCGCTCTTCGTTCAGCTTCCACCCGGTCGGCTCGTTCGCCCAGCCGCGGGCTTGGTCCTCGTAGGCGATCTTCGATTTGATGAGCGTTTCGACGATGCTGCGGTAGTGCCGGCCTTGCGCGCGGTGGCCGCTGGTGCGCGGGTCGAACACAACGCCCGGCAGCGACGAATAGACGAACCCGTCCGGCCCGCCGGAAACGGTGACGGTGCCGCGGTCGTAGCCCAGCACGATTGGTGCGTCGCTCATGCCGCAATTATGCCCGACCTTGCGCGCGTTGCCTAGCGCAGTCACCCGCTCTTCGCGGTGCGCACGTACGTCTCGAAGTTCGCCACCGGCGTGCCCTTGTCCACGCCGTGGTTCAGGTTCACGATGTGCCGGTGCCCGCCGCCGGCCTTCAGGCACGCCCGCACGGCGGCTTCCACTTCTGCCGGCGTTCCGCCGCGAACAATCTCTTCGTCCACGTTCCCCTGAAACACCAAGTGCGGGTAGTCGCGGCGCGCCGCGGCGAGGTCGTGAATCGCACCAAGACTGATGACGTCCGCCCCGGTCTTACACAAACGCTCCAAGTACGGGCATTCCTTCACGAACAGGATGCGCGGCACGCCGGTCGCGCCGGCGAACGCCGCGGCGTGGTACGGTTGCGCCCACAGGTCGTACTCGCTCGGCGTGAGCGCGCCGGCCCACGAGTCGAAGAGTTGGTAGGCGTCCGCACCGTCTGCGATCAGCGTGTTCAGGAAGTCGGTCGTCGCGCCGCTGAGGCGCTCGAGCAAGGCGTTCCATACGGCCGGGCGCTCGGCCGCGAAGGCGCGCGTCGCGTCCACATCCTTCCCGGTGCCGATGCAGTACGTGGCGACCGTGAACGGCGCGCCCGCGAACACCAGCACCGGCAGTTCGCCGCGCAGTTCTTCTTTCACGCGCGCGAGCAACTTACGAATGTGCGCGTAAGTGTCCGGTTGCGGCTTCGGGTTCAGGCGGTCGAGGTCCGCGAGCGTGCGAATCGGCGCGTCCGGCACCGGCCCGGCACCGGTCTTCAACTCGAACGGCAGCCCCATCGACACGGGCAGCGTCGTGATGTCGTAAAAGAGGATGATCGCATCCACGCCGAAGCGGCGCGGGCACAGCGACGCGCGCACGGAGGCTTCGACGTTTTCGGAGAACTCGTAAAAGCTCATCCCGGCGCGGACGGCGCGGAACTCCGGGTCCCAGCGCCCGGCTTGGCGCATGGCCCACACCGGGGCGCGTTCCACGCGCTCGCCACGCGCGGCGCGAATCAGCAGGTGCTTGTCGTGGTGCGCGTCCAGCATGCGGCCCTCGTAGGACAGGCTTCCAGCCTGTCCCGAATTGCGGGAGAAAGGGGACAGGCTCGATGCCCGTCCTACAGCCCCTTCGCCGGGGTCACGGTCAGCTTCACTTCCTTGCCGGCGCGCTTCACCACCAGCACCGCGGGCTTGCCCGGTGCGGCCCTGCTCGCGGCAAAGTACGTGTCGCCGAGCGAATCGGTCCAGCGGCCGTCGAGCGTCAGCAAGCGGTCGCCGACCTTCAGCCCGCCTTGCGCGGCGGGGCTTTTTGCAAGCACCTCCGTCACCTTCACGCCGGCGTCTTCGTCCTTCTCTTCCTTATCGACTGCGAAGCCCCACACGCCCGCGGGCGCGAGGATCGTCGGTTCGGCTTTCTTGTCCTTCGGCGCGCTCAAGCTGCCCATCAGTTTCGCCTGAAGCGAACTCATCGCGTCGCCCGGTTCCACGCCGTTGGGCGTCAGCGTCATTTCCTTCTTCTCGTAGTCGATGGTCATTTTGTAGCGCGCGAAGAACGGATAGCCGATCAGCCCTTCCACCGGGCCGACCGCTTCCGCGATGGCGCTCACCGTCGGGTGGTCCATCACCATCGTGTTCATGCCTTCGAGTTTCACGCCGCCGACCTCGAACTCCTTGATCGTCTTCGCCCCCGACGCGGCCCCGAACAGCGGCAGGCCGCCCTTGTCGGCCTTCGTGAGAACGCCGGCTTCTTTCGCCACCTTGTTGTTCAGCAGGTTCGTCGGTGCGCCGGTGTCGAAGATGACGCGGTACGGACCCTTGCCGTTGATCTTCACCTGAAGCGCCATGTGCCGCGACTTCAGCAACTCGAACGGCACGACGACCGGCTTCGCGTCGAGTTTCGGCGCGTCCTTCTCCGGCGGCGCGGCGAGCGCGGGGGCGAGTACGAACCCGGCGAGCGCCGCGAACAGCACCAGCTTGATTGCGGTGTTCACGTTACAGCCCCTTTCCGAGTTCGATGACGATCTCTTCTTCCTTGCCGTCGCGCGAAACGGTGAACCGCATCTTCGTACCGACACCGGCTTTCGCCAGCGCGCGGTGCAGGTCTTTTGCGCTTTCGATGCTGTCGGTTTTCACTGAGGTAATGACGTCGCCCACTTTGAGACCGGCTTTGGCCGCGGGCGAACCGGGCAGCACCGCTTTCACGCTCACCTTGCCGTCCTTCTCCGCGTACTCGAACCCGGTGACACCGCGGGGCGCGGTCTCGAAGTTCGGCTTCAGCCCGAGGAACGCGGCCATCATTTTCACCATCGGCCCCATCGACTGAATGCCCTCGTTGCCCTTGCCGCCGAGCGGAACCAGCGGCGGCGGGTCGAACTTCGGCAGGTGTTCGAACACGAGCCGGTCGCGGGTCAGATCGTACTCGATGCGGTACTTCGCGAGCACGTTGTAACCGATGACGCCGTGCAGTTCGACGCCCGCGAGGCCCATCGTGTTCATGCCGTCGAGCTGCACGAGGTCTTCGACGCGCCCGCGAGCGGCCGGCACTTTCAGCCCGCCTTCCAGCTCAAACGAATCGAAGTCCACCCAGCCCTTTTCGTCGGGCTTGCCCTTCGCCTTCTCCGCGACGCCCTTCGTGATGAACACCGCGGGCGCGCCGGTGTCCACGATCAGGTTGAACGGGCCTTTCCCGTTCAGCTTCGCGCGCACCATGATGTGCTTCGTTTCGGTGAGGCGAAACGGCACCTCGACCGTCTTCGTGGGCGCGTCGTCGGCGCGCGCGCCGAGTGCGGGCATCAGTCCCGGACTCGCGAGCAGCGCGACGGCTAAGAACCGGCGCATGCGTTCCTCCCAATTGGGATCGGCACGGGCAATTGTAGTGAACCGTATCGGCCCGATACCGATCACAAGCGTACCGTTCGGCGCGCGGAACAGTTTCACTCCGGCGGGCGCTTTCCGCGCGAACCGGGGTTGCCCGCGGGTTCCGCGGCGCGGTACACCGGGGGTGCTCTTCCGCCGAGGTGCCGTGTGATGCGAGTGCTCCTGCCGATGCTGGTGTGTTGCGCCGCCGGGTGCGGAACCGAACCGCCGGTCGCGACAAGCGCGCCGAACGCGCCCGCGGAACCGGCGAAGCCCTCCGCGTTCGCACCGAGCGAGTGCGGTTCGGTAACCGGGCTGGTGAGTTGGGCCGGGCCACTTCCGCACGTGCCGCCGGCGACGCGCAACGTGTTCCGCGCGATCGGGTCCGGGGTGGAGATGTTCCCCGTGCGCCTCGCCAACGCCCCGCGCATCGACCCCGCGTCGCGCGGGTTCGCTGGGGTCGTTGTTTCGCTCCGCGGCGTCGATCCGGCGCGCGCGAAACCGTGGGACCACCCGGCGGTGACCGTGGAACTGCGCGACGAGCAACTTGTGGTGAAACAGGGCGCGCGCGCCGGGCGCACCGGCTTCGTGCGCCGCAACGGGGACGTAACCTTCGTGTCGCGCGAGTCGGACTTTCGCGCGGTACGGCTGCGCGGCGCGGCGTTCGGTTCGGTGCCGTTCCCGGACGCGGAGAAGCCGCTGTCGCGCGCCTTCGTCGCTTGCGGGTTGGTGGAACTGTCGAGTGCGTCCGGCCACTACTGGCAGGCCGCGGAACTGTTCGTGTGCGACCACCCGTACTACGCGGTGAGCGACGCCGACGGGCGGTTCACGTTCGCCAACGTACCCGCGGGCGAGTACACGCTCGCCGCGTGGCACCCGAACTGGCACGTGGAGCGCGTGGAGCGGTACCCGGAAACCGGGCTGCCGTGGCGCAACGTGTACGCCGCACCGTTCGAGATCACGCGCTCGGTGTTCGTCGCGCCGGGGCGAACGGTGTTGGCGAATCTGTCCGTTGTGCGCTAAATTCCGCGCGGGGTGTTGATCGCGGGGCGGTGGGGCGTCCATATTGAATGCTCCCCGCGGAGGCCGCGCCATGAACGCCGTGCTGGTTCTCGCACTTCTCGCGCCCGCCGCCGATCCGGTTCCCGCGCCGGACGTGCGCGACAGCGTGGCCCGCGGCTTGCAGTGGCTCTCCTCACAACAGAAGGCCGACGGCAGTTGGGAAAACGGGCAAGCGATCGGGACCGGCTTCACCACCGCGCGGGCCGGAATCGCGCTGCTCATGGAGGGCAGCACGCCGAGCGCGGGGAAGTACGCGGGCCACATCCGCAAGACCATCGACTGGTTCGAGAAGCACGCCAACGAGAGCGGCCACATCGTCGCGCCGGGGCCGCTCGAAGCCGCCAACGGCATCCAAGCTCACGCGCACGCGCTCCTGTTCCTCGTGTGCGCGCACGACGCGGAAAGCGACCCGGCCCGCGCGAAACGGCTCGCGAAACTGATCGAGCGCGCCGTCGCGTTCGCGGTGGACTGCCAAGCAACGACCGGCGGGTGGGGCCGCGCCGAGTCGAACTTACGCGAGACCGGCGCGAACGGCATTCAGACTGTCGAAGTGCTGCACGCGCTGCTGGCGGCGCGCAAGGCCGGGTTCGCGGTGCCGCGCGACACTCTCGATCGCGGCGTGCGATGGCTCGAGCGCGCCACCAACACGGACGGCAGCATCGCGTATTCGGCCCCGCCGGTCGGCCAGAGGCCCCGCGGCGGCGGCACCCCGGACGTAACCGCCGGTGCCGCGGCGCTGGCGCTCACAGGTGGCGACGTGCGACCGACGGCGCTGCCGGGTTGGGTGCGCAGCACGCGCCGCGCGCTGGGCAACTACGAGCGCGCGCTCCCGCAGCAGAACTACGTCGTGTTCCAGCAGGCGCTCGCGTTCGCGCGCGTCGCGCACGCACTGGGCGAAGAGGGGCACGACCGGCTCGATACGGCCGACGCCACCGTGCAAGTGGTGTGGTCCCGCGAGCGCGCGAAGTTGTACAAGGCATTAACCGCGTCGCAGCAGGTTGGTGGACGCTGGCCCGACCAGTTTGGCGCGCCCTCGCTCGCCACGTCGCTTGCGCTCACGATTCTGCAACTCGATAACGGCTACCTGCCCGCGTTCACGCGTTAGTCTTCACGATTCCTTCAATTCACTTGCTTTCGCCCGGCGCGCCGGGAAGAATACCCACGGACAGTGGAACCCGTTGCGCGGAGCGGCATGTTCATCTACCCGGCGATTGACCTCCTCGAAGGCCGATGCGTGCGGCTCCGGCAGGGCGACTATTCGCAGTCCACGGTGTTCTCCGACGATCCCGCAGCCGTCGCGCGCAGGTGGACCGAACTCGGGGCCGACCGGATTCACGTTGTGGACCTCGACGGCGCGAAAGCCGGGCACCCGGTCAACGGCGACGCGATTCGCGCCATTACCGGTGCCGCGGGCGTCCCGGTTCAGCTCGGCGGCGGTATCCGCACCGACGCGGACCTCGCGCAAGTGTTCGAGTGGGGCGTCCGCTGGGCGGTACTCGGAACGAAGGCACTGAAAGACCCGGATTGGGTGATCGCAACCGCCGACCGGCACCCGAAGCAGATCGTGCTCGGGGTGGACGCGAAGAACGGGTTCGTCGCCACCGAGGGGTGGTTGGAGGTGTCGAGCGTGCGCGCCGTGGACTTGGCGCGGCGCGTGAGTGTCGCGCCGCTGGCCGCGGTGGTGTACACCGACATCGCGAAGGACGGAATGATGAGCGGCCCGAACTTCGAGCAGCTCGTCGAAATGCGGGACGCGATCGACCTCCCCGTGATCGCGTCCGGCGGGGTTTGCACTTTGGAGCACGTGCGCCGACTGGTGACGGAACGGATTCCCGGCTGCATCATCGGTCGCGCGCTGTACGAGGGAAGTTTGGACCTAGCAGCCGCACTAGCCCTGACCCGGGACGCCAGACCCGACAGGCGACTCCTCTGACGTGCCAGTTTGGAGCCGTGCCGTGCCCTGCATCCGCAGTCCACGGACACCGCGAGTTCAGGAAAGCGCATTCGCGCGTTCCGAGCGCACGCCGCCGAGCCACCTCTTCCACGGGCCTGACCCCGATCGGGGCAGGAAGTACCCCTTTCCCCGTGTGGAGAACACGTCATGGCCGTCAAGCACTTGGTGGAGAACGTCCGGGACATTGCACTCGTCGGCCACCGCGCCGCGGGCAAGACCAGCCTCGCCGACGCGCTGCTGTTCGAGGCCCACGCGGTGGACCGCATGGGCAGCGTGGACGACGGCACCTCGGTCGCCGACACCGACGACGAAGAGCACAAGCACCACTTCTCCATCGACACGCACGTCCTCCACGCCGACCACGACGGCAAGCACCTGAACATTCTGGACGCCCCCGGGTCGCCGGACTTCATCGGCGCGGCGCTCGAGGCGCTCGCGGCCGTCGAAACCGCGGTCGTCGTCGTCTCGGCGGTCAACGGCGTCGAGATGAACACCCGCAAAATGTTCCAAGAGGCGACGGCGCTCGGCCTGTCGCGCGCGATCGTCATTAACAAGCTGGACGCCGACAACGTCGATCTGCCGGGGCTGGTGGAGAGCATTCAGGCCGCGTTCGGGAAGAACTGTGTGCTGTTCAACGTGCCGGACCGCGTCGGGGCCGGGATGCGCGACGTGTACTGCCTGCTCGACCCGCGGCAGATCCTCCCGCCGTCCACGCCGGTCGATGTGCCGAAGGCGCGCAGCGCGCTGATCGAAGCCGTGGTGGAGTCGGACGAAGCGCTCATGGAGAAGTACCTGAGCGAAGGGCAGGTGACGCTCGCGGAACTCGAAGCGGACATCTCGCGCGCGCTCGAAGCCGGCACGCTCATCCCGATCTTCTGCGCGAGCGCGAAGAAGGACAAGGGCGTGCGCGAACTGCTCGACGCACTCGCGCGCTACGGCCTCTCGCCGACGTTCGCGCGCAAGCGGCTCGAAGGGCTGCAAATCGGCAGCAACGGGCACGCGCACCAACTCGAACCCACCGAGCAAGAAGAGTTCGTCGCGCAGGTGTTCAAGGTGGTGAACGACAAGTTCGTCGGGCACCTGAGCTTCGTGCGCGTGCTCGCGGGCAAGCTCCAGCACAACCACAACGTTGTGAACCTGCGCAACGGCCAAACGCTGCGCGTCGGGCACCTGCTGGAAGTGCAGGGCAAGCAGAGCCAGCAGGTTCACGACGCCGGGCCGGGCGACATCGTCGCCATCGCGAAGGTGGAAGGGTTCGAAATCGGCGATACGCTCGCGTACACGAACCACGCGCCGAAGCTGCCGCTGCCGCACTTCCCGACGCCGATGTTCAGCCTCGCCATCGAGCCGAAGACGCGCGGCGACGAACAGAAGATTTCCGTCGGGCTGCACAAGCTCGCGTCCGAAGACCCGACGGTCAAAGTCCATCCCGACGCCGTGACGCACGAACTGGTCATCAGCGGCGTGAGCCAACTGCACCTCGACATCATCCGCGAGCGGCTGAAGGCGCGGTTCGGTGTGGACGTGACCGCGAAGGAACCGAAGATCCCGTACCGCGAGACGATCCACGGCGAAGCGGCCGGCGAGCACAAGCACAAGAAGCAGACCGGGGGCCGCGGGCAGTTCGCGGAGGTTCACATCCGCATCTACCCGCTGTCGCGCGCGATCAAGACGCAAGAGCAGTGCGAGACGGAGTTCGCCAACCGGTCGCGGTTCGAGAAGATGCGGAGCGTCCACTACGACCCGGCGTTCAACTTCGCGTTCATCGACCACATCGTGGGCGGCACGATCCCGAACAACTTCCTTCCGGCCATCGAGAAGGGGTGCAAGGAGATGCTCGAACGCGGCGCGCTCGCGGGCTACCGCATCCAAGACTGCGCGGTCGAAGTCCACTTCGGGAAGTACCACGACGTGGACTCGTCCGAAGCGGCCTTCAAGACCGCCGGGCGGCTCGCGTTCAAGAAGGCGTTCCTCGCGGCGCGGCCGGCGCTGCTCGAACCGATCGTGAAGTTGGAGATCACCGCGCCGAGCAAGTACACGGGGGCGATCCTCGGCGACCTGCCCACCCGCCGCGCGCACGTCGAGAACCAAGACTCACTGCCGGGCGACCTGACGGTGATTACCGCCCGCGCGCCGCTGTCGGAGGTGGCGAAGTACGCCGCGCAACTCGGCGGCATGACGCAAGGGCAGGGCAGCTACGCGATGGAAGTGAGCCACTACGACCTCGTGCCCGCGACCGTCCAACAGCAGATCGTGAGCAAGGCGAACCTGAAGGACGACGAAGAGGAGTGACCAAATAGGAAGGGCTTCCGGCCGGTCCCCGCACGCTAACGGGGATTGGCCGGAAGCCCGTGTGATTGCCGAACCGGCGAGCGCTCTCAGGCGCTCGGGCACACTTCCACGTTGTTTCGCAGTTCGCGGTTGCCGATGAGCGACAGCACGGTCGCTTGCGCGAGCTGTTTCAGGTAGTAGCTCGTTACGGTGCCGGTCAGGGTGACGCGGGTCTCGTCCGTTACTACGGCGATGCGGCGCAGTTGCGCGAACGGGCTGTGCGTCAGCGCTTCAGCGGGTGCGGGCACGTGTTCGGTGCGGGTGTCCATCGCGTCGCTCCGTTGTAGTGATGCGGACGAAAGTCCGCGCCGCGAGCGCGCCGACCAACATCGCGAGACGGGATGTGCCCGCGTGCGGGTCGTCGTGGGAACCGGTTCGGTCCGTGTCGCGCGACTGCGAGAGAGTGGACGAGTCCGTTCTGGTGTTGCCGTGCGAAGCGGAACTTCCAATTCCACCACGGATGCTACAGGCCGCGCGCGCGGGGTGCAACGAGTTTTCCGCTTTTTCTCAAGTTTCTGGCGCACTTGTCCGGGACCGCGCCGCCCGTAAACTTCCGCACGCTGCCGCACGCACCGGGGCCACGAGCACATGGCGAACACGCACGAGCACCTCGAACACGCCGAACACGCCGAACACAACTCACACGACCCGTTCAACCAGCGCGTCGCGGTGTCGATGGCGATCGTCGCCGCGCTCCTCGCCGGCGTGAGCATGGTGGGCCACCGCAAACACAACGAAGTGCTGCAACTGCAAGGCGACTCGAACCGCTACCGCACCGAAGCGGCGACCGCGGAAGTCGAGAAGAGCAACCTGTTCGCGTGGTACCAGTCGAAGCGCCTGCGCCAAGCGCAGTTCGAGATGTCGGCCGCGACGGTCGAACTGATGCCGACGAGTGCCGACGACGAGAAGCGCAAGAAGACCGTGGCCGGGTGGAAGGCGAAGGCCGCGGAGTACAGCAAGAGCAACAAGGGCGAAGACGCCAAAGCGCCCGAAGGGGACAACCTCCCGGACCTGATGCGGCGCGGCGACGAGGCCGCCAAGCGCGCCGAAGAAGCGAAGGCGAGCGCGAAGCAGAAGCGGGACGACGCCGAGCACGCGCACCATCAGGCCGACCGGCTCGACGTCGCGCACCTCGCGGCCGAAGTGGGCTTGGTGCTGTGCTCCATCGCGCTACTCACGAAGGTGCGGGCGTTCTGGTTCGTCGGCATTCTGGCCGCGGTCGCCGCGATCGGCCTCACGGTGTCGGCGTACGCGATCCCGCACGACCACCCGCACGATCACCCGAGTAGCGAGAAGCCGCACTGATGCGGTGCTCACGGGACCGCGGCCGTCTCGGCCGCACGAACAAGATTTGAAGGGACAGAGCGCGAAACGGTCTTGCCCAAAGCGCGAAACGCGCGGCCGAGACGGCCGCGGTCCCGGGTGGCGTCTCCCGTGGTCACTTCTTGCCGGTGCAGGGCTTCGCCATCACCGCGATGATGAGGTGCTCGCCGTCTTTGGTCTTGTACGGCGTGACGATGGGGAAGAACTTGTCGCACGCGCAGGCGTACGAAATCGCCTCCATCTGCGGGGGCGCGAGTTCCAACGTGATGCGCCCGTTCTCGTCCTTTTGCTTGTTGATCTTCACGAGGAGCGACTGCTTGTCCGCGAGTGCGATCGTCGCGGAGTCGCCGACCGGGATCGACTTGCTTTCGACCGCCACGATGCGGAACCCGGTGAGCTTCGGGTCGCGCTTCTGGACTTCCTTCGCCAGTTCCTTCAACTTGGGATCGACCTGTGCGTTTGCGGCGGTCGCCAGCACGACAACGACGGTCACGCTGACGGGCTTGTCTTCGCGCGCGCACGAAGCGACCGGCCAGACGGGCAGCGCGAGTAGGAGCGGCGCGAGCATCACTTACCTCGACTTCGCGAATAGCATCGGGGCGTCGCCGGCACCGGTCAGCGTTTGGGGCCACAAGTCGTGCGGGGCCATGAATTCCACGTCGTCCACGGTCGCGAGCACCAGTTCGCCCGCGAGCGGCGGCGCGCCGACCGGCAAAGCCCCGGCACCGGGCACGCGATACAGCACCACTTCTTCCGCGCGCACAACGGGCAGCACGTCGAACTCGGCGAGCGGATCGTGCGGCGGCGCGGGAACCGGCGCGGGCCGGTTCGCGCTCTCCGGAGCGCCCGGCTGCGCCGGCCACAGGGCCGCGCCGACCGCGACAAGCGCCACGGCAGCGACAAGCGCCGCAACCGTCGGCCAGCGCCGCCCGCGCCGGGGCAAACGAGCCGCCGCGCGCGCGCGCACCGAATTCCACTCGGCTTCGGTCGGTTCGGGGGGCGCGGCGGCGCGGACCGCGGCCGGGTCGCCGGCGAGGTACGCCGCAAGCGCGTCGTCGTTGTCCGGCGCGGGCGTCATGGGGTCACACAGTGGGCCAACAGTTCTTTCAACTTCTGCCGGGCGTAGAACAACCGACTCATTACGGTTCCGATCGAGATGTCGAGCGCGTCGGCCACCTCACGGTAGCTCAGTTCGCCCTCGACGTGCAACACGAAGGTCTCGCGCTGGGCCGCGGGCAACCGGGAAAGCGCGGCCTCGATACTGCGCCGCAGTTCGGCCCGCGCGATGCCCGCGTCGGCCGGGGGCAACCCGCACGGACCGAAGTGCTCCGGCGACGGGTCGGCCGGCGCTTGGGGAAACCGTTCGGCGCGCTTCAGCCGACGGCCCACGTCGTGCGCGGCGTTACAGACCACCCGCAACAGCCACGTCTTGAACGAACTCCGGCCCCCGAACCGGTCCAAGTGCGAGAGCGCGTTCACGAACCCGTCCTGCACCGCGTCCAGCGCGTCGGCCTCGTTCCCCAGCAACCGGTAGGCGACGCGGTACGCAACACCACGGTACCGGCGGAACAACTCGTCGAGCGCCGCGCGGTCGCCCGCGGCGAAGCGGTCGAGCAGGGCGGCGTCCGGTGTGTCGGCGGTCGGCGCGGGGTGCTTCATGCGGCGCTACGAACGGGGTGACGTCCAAGCGCATTCTACCCGCACCGCGCCCGCATGCGCCGGAATTCCCGCGCCGCGGCGCGCCGGCACGCATAACTAGACGCGAAACCCCGACCCGCGATTCATCGCACGAAGCGCACATGATCACCGTCCACCGTTGGAACGGCCACAGCTGCGAGCGCGGCGGGCCCGAACTGCTCCCCACCGCACTCTCGGAACTCACCGGCGACGCGGTGTGCTGGGTCGATCTCAACCGGCCGACGCCGGAAGAAGAGGCGCTGGCGTTCGGCCACTTGATGCCGATTCACCCGCTGTCGCTGGAAGACGTGACGCGGATGCGCCGCGAACCGGACAGCGGCGCGCACTTTCCCAAAGTGGAAGAGTTCCCGGATTACCTGTTTGTGATCGTGAACCCGCTGCCGCCGGGCCTTGTAGCCATCGCCGGGAACCGCGCCGACGCCCCCAAGGTGTCCGCCGGGAAACTGTTCCGTCGCAACCGGCCGCAACTGAGCGCCGTGATTTCCAATCACCTCTTGGTTACACACAGTTACGCGAACTTGGAGTGCGTCGAAGCGACGCACCAGTACCTCGCCCGTCACGGGTCGTCCGCCGGGCGCGGCCCGGATTACATCTTCCACATCTTGCTCGACGCGATGGTGGACGAATACGCACCGGTCGTCGAATGGGTCGCGGGTCAACTCGACAAACTCGAGACGCGAGTGTTCACGCACCCGACGCGCAAACTCATCACGCGCATTCTCAAGTTGAAGCGGGTCGTAACGTCCATGCGGAAAACGCTCATTATCGAGCGCGAGGTGCTCTCCCGGCTGATTCGCGGCGAGTTCGAACAGGTGGACGAGCGCGAAATCGCGTACTACCGCAACGTCTACGATCACCTCGTGCGTTACACGGAACTGATCGAAGCGGCCCGCGAAATGGTGAGCGACCTCGGCGAAACCCATCTCGCGGCGGTGTCCAATCGCCTCAACGAAGTGATGAAGGCGCTTGCGACGATCTCCGTCATCGGGGTCGTGTGCTCCGTCATTGCCGGCACCTACGGCATGAACTTCGAGGAGAACGTCTGGCCCGACTTCAAATCGAGTTGGGGGTTCCCGTTCGCAATCGGACTGATGGCGGTGTCGTCGGCGCTGGCGTTCGTCTTCTTCAAGTGGCGCAAGTGGGTCTAGTGCGGGCTTGTCAGTGGGCGCGGCGCGAGTTAGGTTAACTGCTGCGATTCGCACAAGATCGGGAGGGTACGCACATGGCTAAGGGGGGGCGTCGCAGCCGCATGGACCTGCGCCGCGAAGCGGACGCGGTCGAAGCCCGCAAGCGCGACGAAGACGAAGTGCCCGAAGAGGGCGACGAAGAAGAGGGTGACGAAGAGGAAGAGGAAGACGAGGAGGACGAGGGCGAAGGCGAGGCCGAAGCTTCGGACGATAGCGACGACGACGACGGGGGCGACGACGACGACGAGGACGCACCGAAGAAGAAAAAGAAACCCAAGAAGGTCGCCGCGAAGAAGCCGGCCGTGAAGCGCACCCGCGCGGTGAAGGAAGTGCGGCAACGGGCCGTGTGGGTGGTGTTCGACAACGGTCGCAAGGTGGTCAAGACGTTCCCGTTCAACCAAAAGGCGGAAGCCGAAAAGCTGCTCGCCGAGAAGTTGGAAGAGAAAAAGGGCACGTTCTACATCAACTTGGTCAAGGAAGAGATCAAAGACTGACTGCCCCACGCGGTCCGAAGTCGGGTTCGGGCGGCTGCAGCCGCCCGAACCCGACTTCGTTCATTGATCGATACACATTTCCACTATCTCTACTTGCTCTCTCTTGGTCGCGCGTATACTATTCGTTTATCGGCGCAAACCGCGTACCGGGAAGGGCCGTTCGTTCGATTGCGCGAACTCGGTGCCCTCGTCATGTCGCCATTTTCACACTGTTTTCTGCTGTTTCCGAACGGTCCGTGCGGGTGTGCCTGTGGAAGTCGGCGGTATTCGAGTGTTGAGCGCCCTCGCTGACACGTCGGGCTACACCGAAGTAGCCCGACGCGTCAGCGAGGGCGCTTCGACCGCAGACTTCCAGAGGCACACCCGGTCCGTGCGGTTCGGGTTGTGAGATTCGAGCCGGTCGGCTATTAGCTCCCGACGCCGAAGCCCGGCACACGGACATGCCCCGATGACACCTCACACCTTCGACCCGCGCGAGTTCGCGCGCCACGTGCTGCGCACCGAAGCCGCGGCGCTCGAAGCGGTCGCGAACCGCATCGACGACACGTTCGGTGAAGTCGCGGACGTGCTGTTCAAGTGCCGCGGGCGCGTCGCGGTCATTGGCGTCGGCAAGTCGGCCGATGTGGGCCAGAAAACGGTCGGGACGCTGAACTCGACCGGCACGCGCGCTTACGCCCTCGATGCCACCCGCGCCGTTCACGGCGACCTCGGTGCGATCCACCCGGACGACGTCGCGCTGCTGCTTTCCCACAGTGGCGAGTCGGAAGAACTCGTTCGGCTCCTTCCGCCGCTCAAGAAACTCGCTCAAGCGGTTGTCGCGATCACCGGGCGCGCCGGGAGTACACTCGCGCGCGCCGCCGACACCGCCATCGTGTACGGCCCGGTCGCGGAAGCATGCCCGCTCGCTCTCGCGCCGAGTTCGAGCACCACCGTCATGCTCGCACTCGGCGACGCGCTCGCGTTCGCCCTCCTCGAACGGCGGCAGTTCACGGCGGACGAATTCGCACGGTTTCACCCAGCCGGGGCGCTGGGGCGGAAACTCGCGCTGGTCGCGGATCACATGCGCCGCGACGACGAACTGCGGGTCGCCCCGGAAGCGGCGAGCGTGCGCGAGGTGTTCGCGCGCGTGCGCCACACCGGGCGGCGCACCGGGGCGATTATTCTCGTGGACGCGCAAGGCCGGCTCGCCGGGCTGTTCACCGACAGTGACCTCGCGCGGCTGTTCGAGAACCGACACGATCGCGCGCTGGACGGCCCGATCTCGGAAGTGATGACGCGCGCGCCCGCGGTCACGTCACCCGAAACGAAAGTAACGGTCGCGCTCGACGTGATGAAGGCGCGCAAGTTCAGCGAACTGCCGGTCGTGGACGCGGACGGCAAGCCGGTCGGCATGCTCGACATTACCGATCTGATCGGACTGGACCCCGCGACCGAAAGCGCGGATTCGCGCCCGCGGTTGCGCCTCGCGGACCGCAAGAGCGCGTAAAGTGAAGCACCCCGACGAACTCGGCGCGCGCGCCGCGGCCATCGAACTGCTGTTGCTCGACGTCGACGGCGTGATGACCGACGGCAGCGTGCTGTACGCCGACGACGGAACGGAACTCAAGCGGTTCCACGTGCGCGACGGGTCGGGCTTGAAGTTGTGGCGCGCCGCGGGTAAGCGGGCGGCGATCGTTTCGGGCAGAAAGTCGGGTGCCGTGGACCGCCGCGCGGCCGAGTTGGGCATCGCACCCGTGATTCAGGGCTGCGAGGACAAACTCGCGGGCCTTGCGCGAGTGTTGGAGCAAACGGGCGTTTCGCCGGACCGGGTGTGCGCGATCGGCGACGACCTGCCGGATGTGCCGCTCCTCCGGTGCTGCGGGTTGGCGCTTTCCGTTGCCGATGCGTGTGCCGAAGCGCGGGCCGCGGCCGATTACGTCACGAGTGCGCCCGGCGGGCGCGGTGCGGTGCGCGAAGCGATCGAGTGGCTCTTGCGTGCCGCGGGAACATGGGACGAACTGACCGCCCGCTACACGGGCTGACGCGGGGAGTGCGGAACCGGTGCTGACGCCGCGGCGATCCCTGATGCTACTCGCCGGGTTCGCGGCGTTCGGGTGCGCGTACGCGGCTTACGCGTACACCCTCGGCGGAATCGACGGGCTGCCGCAGTTGCCGGCCGCCATGTTGAACCGCTCCGACGGCACGTTCCGCCCGCCGCCGCGCACCGTTTCGCCCACACAGGCGCGGCTCGCCCAAGCGTTCGGCGCGACCGCGCCGGAAGTGCAGACCGCGTTCTACCAGAACCAGTTCTCGTTCCTGAACGGCGACTCGCTCATCGTGCTCGCGTCCGGCCCCGTGCCGGCCGCTCCGAACTCGACGCGCGTCACGTTCTCGCCGTTCAGTGTCGCCATTTTCGCGAAAGCCAAACCCCTTCACCTGACCGCCCCGGGTGAGGTGCAAGAAATCACCACGATTCACGCCGACAAAGCGGTCCTCGAGTTCGATCGGCACATCTCGAACGTGAGCGACATGTTCCGCTCGGCAAAGGTCGTGCGGGCCGAGTTCGTCAGCGACATCGATCAGACGTTTGACGACCCGCGGCGCGGCACCGTTCACATCGAGAACAATCAGAAGTCTGCGGACCCGAACCGCAAACTCACGATTCGCACGCCGGGGCCGGTGTTCTACCGCAAGCACGACGCGAAGAAGGGTGCCCCGGACGCGGGCCCGGACATCTGGACCGATGCGGCGGTCGAAATCGTGGACCGCCAGAACCTGCCGCGGGCGATCGGTGCGGACGCACCTCAAACGGTTCAAGGCCGCAGTGAGGACGCTCGCGCCGCGGGTGCGGTGGCCGCGATGCTCACCGGCGCGCGCCGCCCGCCGCCGACCATCAGCGCGACGGGCATGCGCATCTACTTGGAACCGGACCCGCCGCCGGGCGCGCCGAAGGCGAAAAAAACGGGGGCCGGCACGAACGGCATGCGCCGCCTCGAGTTCGTCGAGCAGGTTCTCGTGAGCCTGTGGACCGATGCGAGCGAGTCGATCGCCGGGCCGGTCGCGCCGCCCGGCGCGCCCGCCAACGAACCGCGCGCGAAGCGCAACGGGTTCGTGCCGCCACCACCGGCTATCGGCGCACTGACCGGCGGTCTCGGGATCGGCGGCTACGAGGCCCGCACCCTCGACCGCGCACTGTTGCAAATCGAGACCCGCGGGCCGTTCGCGTACGACGCCGACAAGGCGCTCGCGCGGTTCGACGTGGTCCCGCAATCCGACCCGAACCTGCCGAACGACGTGCAGGTCACGAAAGTGCCGGCCCGCGGCGGGCTGAGTACGCTCTACAGTCAGGTGCTCGAACTCGAACTGAACGGCGGTCCCGGGAGCGCGCCGAAAGCGCCGAACCAACCGATGGTGAAGCGGTTGCACGCGTGGACGCACACCGCGGGCCGGTTCCTCACTGTCTCTTCGCAAGACGACGGCATGCAAGCCTACGGGCAGGACCTCGTTCACGAGCAACTCGCGAAGCGGACGGTACTCACCGGCGCGCCGCTCTATGTGGTGCGCGAGCGCAACGTGCTCTCGGCCGGGCAACCGCAACGGGCGGCGACTCTCACTTCGGTTCCCGGTACCGGCGCGAGCAAGCGCGCGCAAGTGACCGTCCTCGGCGCGGGCCGGGTCGAACTCTACGACGCCGCGGCCGGCGCGATTTCGGCAACCGCCGAATGGCGGGCGTCGCTCGTTCAGACGACAGAGGTCGAGAACGGGCGCGAACAGGACCTGTTCACGTTCACGGAAGCCGCGAAGTTCGACGACCCGCGTGCGGAATACTGGCTCAAGGGGAACGTGCTGAAGTTGTGGCTCGAACCGCGTGCGGCAACGGCCGACCCGAACGCGCCGCGGGAGCAGGCCAAACCGTCGCGCGTGCAGGCGGTTGGGAACGTCACGAGCCATTCGGCCGAGTACGACGTGGACCGTGCCGACGTGCTGAACGTGTTCTTCACGGACGTGAAGCCGCAGGTCGAGGTCGCCGCTCCCGCGCCGCCGCAGGTGGTTCAAGAGCCGCCGAAGCCCGCGCCCGCGGTTCAGGCGGTCGCCCCGCCGAAGCCACTCGAACCGGTCGCGAAGGGGCCGGACAAAATCGAGAACCCGAAGCCGTCGTACAAGATCGTCGCGCGCACGATCGACACGTGGATGAACCGCGTCGTCGTCCCGGTTCCCGCACCGAAGGGCGGCGCGCCGGACCCCAAAGGCGGCGCGAAACCGGTGCCAACCACCGCGACGCGGTACAAACTCGAACGAGCGCGTTGCGAAGACGACGTGTCCGTTCACCGCGACCCGCTCGAACCGTCGAAGCCCCGCGGCGTGGACATTCTCGGTCGGTTGCTCATCATCAAAGGGTCCGACGACGGGAGCGTGATGACCGTGTTCGGTTCGCCGAACAAGCCGGGCGAAGTGCACCAAGAGGAAATGTCGCTGCTCGGCCCGCAGATCGTGCTCGACCAGATTCACAATACCGCGTCGGTAAAGGGCCGCGGCGCGCTCACGATGCCTACCAACAGCGACCTCGCGGGTGGCGAACTGAAGCAGCCCGAAGTGGTGGTGATCCACTGGCGCGACGAGATGCTGTTTCGCGGCGCGCTCCGCTCGGCCGAGTTCGCCGGGAAGGTGTACGCGCGGCAGGGCGATTCGTGGGTCCTGTGCAACACGATGGACGTGAAGTTCGACCGCCCGGTGTATTTCAACCAAGCCCAGAAGCGCGGCGCGGCGAACGAGAAGAACGAGAAGGCGAAGATCGACACGGTGTACTGCCACGGGGCACCGGCCGATAGCGCCGACGCGCAGGCCGATCTGGAAGTGAAGTACAGCCAGAGCGAGTACGACAAGGACGGGAAGTTGGTAAAGGCGCAGCAACTCACCGCGGTCGAAATGAAGATGGAAGCGCGCGCGCGCGACGCCGCGGGCGGCGAACCGCACCAGCGCGTGGAAGCGTTCGGCCCCGGCGTGTACCGCTTGTGGCAGATGGGCGAGCGCGATTTCGCGCCCGGACCCGCGGCGGACCCGGTCGGCCCGCGGGTGCCGCAACCCAAGCCGGCCCAACCGCGAGCGGCCGAACAGGAGATGAAGCTCACCGTGGTGCGGTTCGCCGGCCGCATGACCGCAATCGACAAAGGGAAAGTGTTCCAACAGGCGCGGTTCGAGGACAACATCGACGTCATCAACGTGCCGGCCCCGGATCGCGCGGTTCAGATCGACCGGCACAAGCTCCCGCCGCGCAGCGTGCTGCTGACTTGCAGCAAGGAACTCGTCGTGTCGAGTCACAAGATCGGGAACGCGCCGCCGGCGCAGCGGATCGATGCGAGCGGCAACGCGTTCCTGCGCTCGGACGACTACGACGGCTGGGGCGAAACCATCACACACGACGGCAAAGTCGTGGTGATGAACGGGAGCGAGGCGCTCCCGGCGCGGATCATGGGCCGCTTCGGGGACCGCACCAGCCAACTCGGAAAGCAGATCGTGTACGACCGCGCCGCGGGCACCTACAAGGTTCTCGAAAGCTACGGCGGCTCGTTCGGTCGCCCGCGGTAAATGGTTCGGGAGAGTGGTCCGCTCGCTCCGCGAGCGGCGCTTCGCAACTGGGGTGGCTTTTCGGACTTCGGGTCGCTTACTCGCGCGCTGGGCACCGCTCGCGGAGCGAGCGGACCACTCTCCCGAACCAAGACGGTCGCGGCTCAGCTCTCCGCGACGCACGGGTTCTTCAGCGTGCCGATGCCCTCGATTTCCACTTCGCACACGTCGCCAGCTTTCAGCAGAATCGGCGGTTTCCGCGCGATGCCGACGCCCGGCGGCGTACCGGTGAAGATCAGGTCGCCCGGTTCGAGCGTGATGCACTGCGACAGATACCAGAGCAGGTGCGGCACCCCGAAGATGAACTCCTTCGTGTTCGAGTTCTGAAGCGTGGTGCCGTTCAACCGCAGTTGCACTTGGAGCTTGTGCGGGTCCGGGATTTCGTCCGCGGTCACGAGCACCGGGCCGGTCGGTGCGAAGGTGTCGAACGACTTGCCGATCACCCACTGCTTCTCTTCGCCGCGGAACTGCCAGTCGCGCCCGCTCACGTCGTGCCCGCACGTGTAACCGCCCACATAGTCGAACGCCTCTTTCGTGTTCGGGATGTGCCGCCCGCGCTTCCCGATCACGATCACCAGTTCCGCTTCGTAGTCCACCTTCTCGGCGACCTTCGGAAGGACGATCGCGTCGCCGTGCGCGACGAGCGTGTTCGAGAACTTCGCGAACAGCACCGGTTCCGGCGGGATCGGGCGGTTGCCTTCGATCGCGTGGTCGCGGTAGTTCAGCCCGATGCACAGAATCTTGTTCGGGTTCGGCACCGGGGGCAGCAGTTTCACCGCGTTCGCGGCGTACTTCACCGCCTTCGGATTGTTGGCCGTCTCCGCGGCGATCTTGCGGACCGCTGGAGACGCCGCGAGCAGCGCCTTCATGCACGCGGGCAACCCGGGGTCGGTCGCGTGGAGGTCGATGTAACCGTCGGCGACGGCGAGCGCGGCGCGCGCGCCGTGCGGGGTCTGAATGGAAGCGAGTTTCATTTCGTGTGCTCCGGCGGGTGAGGTACGCGGGGTATTCAATCGCGCCGACCGCGGCGCGGCGAGAACACCCGCGCCCGAACCGCGCGAGCGCCGCTTGCGTCCGCCGTCACTGTCGGATACCGTCGAACGGTGAAGGAGCGCCACATCACCGCCGGGCGAGGACGCCGGACGTGCGCGGAATCGTCTCAGAACTGGTGCGCGGCGCGCTCGGGTGGGCGTTTCCCGCGGCGTGTCTGGTGTGCGACACACCCGAGCGCGAGTCGCCACTCACGCACGGCCTGTGCGCCGCGTGCTTCGAAGCCGTCACGACGGATCGACACGCGCGTTGCCCGCGGTGCGCGCAGACGGTCGGCCCGCACACCGACACGAGCGACGGGTGCTCCGAGTGCCGGACACAGTCGTTCGCGTTCGACCGTGCCTTCCGGCTCGGCGAATACGACGGTCGGTTGAGCGACGCCGTCCTGCGCTTGAAGCACCTCAACGGCGAAGGGTTGGCCGACCTACTCGGGCGCACGTTTGCGCAGTGCCGGGGAAGCGAACTGCGCACGGCCGGGTTCGATCTGGTTACCGCGATCCCGCTTCACTGGTGGCGGCGCTGGGAGCGCGGGTACAACCAGTCCGAAGCGGTCGCGCGGGAACTCGCCGCGGGCATCGGAGTGCCGTTCGCGCGGGTGCTGCGCCGCGTGCGCTACACGCCACAACAGGTACAACCGTCCCGCGAGGCGCGGCGCGCGAACGTGAAGGGCGCGTTCCGGGTACGACACGGCGCAAGCGTCTCGGGAAAAGCGGTACTGCTCGTAGACGATGTGATGACAACCGGCAGCACACTGCACGAAACGGCACGCGTGTTGCGTGACGGTGGAGCCGTGCGAGTGTCGGTCGCGGTGCTCGCGCGGCGGAAGTGACGGTTGTGCCCGGTGCGCCGCGCACGGAGACGTGCCGACGTGTGACGCGAACGGCGGTTCTGCCGCGCGCGACCGGGGGTGGTGGGGCGCGGTTCAATGAGGAACCGCGATGCGGTGATGTAGAACCTACAAACCGTGTGATAACTAATAGGTTACAGGCCGCGCGGACCGGGGGGCACGCGCGGCCCCAATGGGGGGAACGATGACGCGCTACATGTTGGGGATCGTTGCGCTCGTTGCGCTACACGGCACCACCTTCGCGGGGCCGGCCGATCTGTTCGAGGCGAAGGAAAAAGACTTCGGCGTCAGCCCGAAGGGCACGATGCTGGTCCACTACTTCCGCTTCACGAACACCACGAACGAAACCATCACGCTCGGCCAACCGCGCGTCTCGTGCGGCTGCGTGACGCCGGCGCTCACGACGAACCGCGTCGCGCCGGGCGAGACCGCTGCCGTGATCGCGTACATGGACACGCGCCGCATCCAGTACGCCGGCGTGACGAAGACCGTGCTCGTGTACGTGCCGTTCCAAAGCCCGCAGTTCACGGAAGTGGCGCTCCGCGTCACCACCATAACCCGCGACGACCTGATGATGTCGCCGGACACCATCGCCTTTGGCACCGTCACGAAAGGGAAGGGCGCGACCGCGACGACGAAGGTGACCTTCACCAGCGACCCGAAGTGGGAAGTGAAGGAGGCGAAAAGCTCCGGGGCGTTCGTGAAGCCGGAATTCAAACTCGTGTCGCGGAGCGGGACCGTCGTCACCTACGAGGTGACCGCGAATCTCGACAAAGCCTGCCCCTCGGGCAACTGGACTTCGGACATCTTCCTCGAAACGTCCAACGCGGCGGTGGCGAAACTCCGCATCCCGGTCACGGTGATTGTCTCTCCCGCGGTGAGTGCGCTGCCGGAAGTCGTGTCCTTCGGCAACATGAAGATGGGCCAAGAACCCGAGCAGAAGGTCACGCTGACGGCCGGAACCCCGTTCAAGATTCTCGAAGTGACCGGCGCGGGCGACGACTTCACGGTGAAGGTCGATACCAACGTGGCCCAAGCGTCGCACACGGTTACGATCACCGCGAACCCGAAAGTCGCCGGTGGCGTGAACCGGACGCTGGAGATCGTGACCGACAACAAGGAACAGCCGAAAGTGCTCGTGCCGGTGACCGCGAAGGTCGAGAAGTAAAGCGCGTCAACCGAAACGCAGTAGCCCGCCCGGTTCGTTCCGAGCGGGCTTTCTCGTTTGGTGTGCCGCGCGCCGGTCCCTATCACAACACCGTTTCGCCCTTCGATGCGAGGTTCCCGCCGATGCCGGACGCGCCGCTCCGCCCGTTCAAAAAACTGCTGGTCGCCAACCGGAGCGAGATCGCCATTCGCGTGTTCCGTTCCGCACACGAACTCGGCATCCGCACGGTCGCGATTTACTCGCACGAAGACCGCTTCGCGTTGCACCGGTTCAAGGCCGACGAAGCGTATCAGGTCGGCAAGCGGGGCGAACCGATCCGCGCGTACCTCGACATTCCGGGTATCGTCGCGCTCGCTAAGGAAGTCGGTGTCGATGCGGTTCACCCCGGTTACGGGTTCCTGAGTGAGAACGCGGCGTTCGCGCGCGCCTGTGCCGAAGCCGGCATCACGTTCGTCGGCCCGCGACCGGAAGTGCTGGAGCAACTCGGCGACAAGGTCGCGGCCCGCGCGCTGGCGAACAAAGCGAAAGTGCCGGTGCTGAGCGGCGGCGACAAGCCGCTCGCGAGCATCGACGAAGCGAAAGCGCTCGCAGAAAAGCTCGGCTACCCGGTCATCGTGAAGGCGTCGATGGGCGGCGGCGGGCGCGGCATGCGCGTCGTGCAAAGCGCCGACAAACTGCAAGAGGCGGTCGAATCCGCGCAGCGCGAAGCCGGGGCCGCGTTCGGCGTCGCGGACGTGTTCCTCGAAAAGTTCGTCGTGCGCGCGAAGCACATCGAAGTTCAGTTGCTCGGCGACAAGCACGGCGGGTTGGTTCACCTCTTCGAGCGCGACTGCTCGATTCAGCGCCGGCACCAGAAGGTGGTCGAACTCGCGCCCGCGCCGAACCTGCCGGACGCGGTGCGGCAGGGCATCCTCGATGCCGCGCTGCAAGTGGGCCGCGCGTGCGGGATCGACAACGCGAGCACCGTGGAGTTCCTCTACGATACCGACGCGCAGAAGTTCTACTTCATCGAAGTGAACCCGCGGATTCAGGTGGAGCACACGGTCACGGAGCAGGTGACCGGGCACGACATCGTGCGCTCGCAAATCCTCGTCGCCTCCGGGTTGCCGCTGAGCCACCCGCGGGTCGCGCTCGAACAAGACAAAATCAGCGTGCGCGGCTTCGCGATCCAGTGTCGCGTCACCACCGAAGACCCCGCGAACGGGTTCGTGCCGGATTACGGCCGGCTCAGCGCGTATCGCTCCAGTGGTGGCCCGGGCGTTCGGCTCGACGCCGGCACCGCGTTCGGCGGCGCGGTCATCACCCCGTATTACGATTCGCTGCTCGTGAAGGTGAGCGTCAGCGGCCTCACGTTTGAAGAGGCCGCGACCCGCACCGAGCGGTGCCTCCAAGAGTTCCGCGTTCGGGGCGTGAAGACGAACATCCCGTTCCTGCTGAACCTGATCAAGCACCCGCAGTTCCTCGCGGGCGACGTGACGACGCGGTTCCTCGACGAGAATCCGAATCTGTTCCAGTTCGCCGCGCGCCGCGACCGCGCCACGAAGTTGCTCAGCTACCTCGCCGAAGTCATCGTGAACGGGCACCCGGAAGTGCGCGACCGAAACACGAAGGTGCCAACCGCGGCCGTCGCGCCCGCACCGACCGCGAAGGGCGCACTGCCCAAGGGCACCCGCGACACGTTCAAGGAACTCGGCGCGGCGAAGTTCGCGCAGTGGGTGCGCGCCCAGAACAAACTGTTCGTCACCGACACGACGATGCGCGACGCGCACCAGTCGCTGTTCGCCACGCGCATGCGAACGGCCGACATGCTCGCGGTCGCCGCCCGGTACGCGCGCGAACACGCCGATCTCTTCTCGCTGGAAATGTGGGGCGGCGCGACCTTCGATACCGCGATGCGGTTCCTGAAGGAGTCGCCGTGGGACCGGCTCGCGCGGCTGCGCGAGAAGGTGCCGAACATCTTGTTCCAGATGCTGGTGCGCGCCGCGAGCGCGGTCGGCTACACGAACTACCCGGACAACGTCGTGTACGAGTTCGTGCGGCTCTCCGCCGAACACGGCATGGACATCTTCCGCATCTTCGACGCGAACAACTGGCTGCCGAACATCGAGCTGGCGATCAACGCGGTTCTGAAGACGAACGCGATCTGCGAAGCCGCGATCTGCTACACCGGCGACATCCTCGACCCGAAGCGCGACAAGTACACGCTCAACTACTTCGTGAACTTGGCAAAGGAGCTGGAGAAGCGCGGCACACACTTCCTCGCGATCAAAGACATGGCCGGGTTGCTGAAGCCCTACGCGGCGAAGAAGCTGGTGAAGGCGCTGCGCGATGCGGTGGGCGTGCCGATCCACTTCCACACGCACGACAGCGCCGGCGGGCAGATCGCGTCGTACCTGATGGCCGCCGAAGAGGGCGTAAACGTCGTCGATTGCGCGTTCGCACCGATGGCCGGCGTCACGTCGCAACCCAGCCTGAACGCGCTCGTGGAAGCGGCGCGGTTCGGCGCGCGCGACACCGGCATCAACTTCGATCCTCTCCAAGAAACCGCGAACTACTGGGAGGGCGTGCGCCGGCAGTACGCGCCGTTCGAAACGGGACAGCTCGCGAGTTCCGCCGAAGTGTACTTGCACGAGATGCCCGGCGGGCAGTACGCGAACCTCTACCAACAGGCCCAATCGCTCGGCGTCGGCGACAAGTGGCCCGAAGTCGGGCGGATGTACGCGGCCGTGAACAAGCTGTTCGGCGACATCGTGAAGGTGACACCAACGTCGAAGGTGGTCGGCGACATGACGCTGTTCATGATCGCCAACGGGTTGACACCGGAAATGGTGTTGGACGCGAAGCGCGAGATCGCGTTCCCGGAGTCCGTGGTGGAGTTCTTCGAGGGCAAACTCGGGCAACCGCCCGGTGGGTTCCCGCCGGAACTGCAAGCACGCATCCTGCGCGGGCGCAAGCCGCTCACGGACCGCCCCGGGGCGACGCTCCCGCCCGCGGACTTCGCCAAAGCGCGTGCCGACCTCGAAGCGAAGTTGCGCCGAAAGCCTAGCGACACCGATGTGATTTCCTACTTGCTGTACCCGAAGGTGTTCGCGGACTTCGCGGAGGCGAACGCGAAGTATTCGGACCTGAGCGTGCTGCCGACCCCCGCGTTCTTCTTCGGCATGGAGAAGGGCGACGAAGTCAGCATCGAGATCGAAGCCGGGAAGACGCTCATCATCAAGTTCCTCACGGTGGGCGAAGCGACCGCCGACGGGCGGCGCGTCGTGTACTTCGAGCTGAACGGGCAGCCCCGCGAAGTGATTGTGAGCGACAAGTCGCTCGGCGGCACCGCGACCAAAGCGCGTGCGAAGGCCGAAGCGGGGAACGCGAAGCACGTCGCGGCCCCGATGCCGGGCGCGGTGGTGTCGGTCGCGGTCGCGGTCGGCGACGAGTTGGCCGCGGGCGCGAAACTGCTCACGCTCGAAGCGATGAAGATGGAAACGACGCTGTACGCGGAGCGCGCCGGGAAAGTGGCCGAAGTGCTCGCGCGCCCCGGCACGCCGGTCGAAGGCGGCGACTTGGTCATCCGATTCGAGTAACCGCTTGTCGAACCGCCGGCGTGAACCGGCGGGTGCGCGCAGAGAGACCACCCACCGGCTTACGCCGGCGGTTCGCCAAAGACACGGAGCTTTCGCAATGCTCACCGCGGCCGTTCTGTTCGTCGCGCTCGGCGCGGACCCTGCGCCCACCATTACGTCGCCGGTCGGCACCGGGAAGAAGGGCTTCGCCGGTGACGGCGGACCCGCGGCGAAGGCCGAACTCGATCAGCCGTTCGACGTGGCGTTCGACCGCGCCGGCAACTTGTACTTCTCCGACACCAACAACCACCGCGTGCGCCGCGTCGATGCAAAGACCGGGATCATCACCACGGTGGCCGGGAACGGCAAAAAGGGATTCGCCGGCGACGGCGGCAAAGCGACCGAAGCGAGCCTGAACGAACCGTACGGAATCGAACTCGACGACGACGGCAACCTCTACATTGTGGACCGACTCAACTACTGCGTGCGCAAGGTGGACGCCAAAACCGCGTTCATATCCACAATCGCGGGCACGGGCGGGAAGTCCGGGTTCGCGGGCGACGGCGGCCCGGCGGAGAAAGCGCAACTCGTCGAACCCAACGGCATCTGCTTGGGGAAGGGCGTGCTGTTCATCGCGGACGTCGCCGGGCACCGCGTTCGCACCGTCGATCTGAAAACCGGGACCATTAGCACACTCATCGGCAACGGGAAGGGCGTAACGGCCGGTGACGGCGGCACGCTGAAGGGCGCGACGACGAACGGCCCGCGCGCGGTCGCGATGAACCCGGCGAAGGACGTGCTCTATTTGGTGGAGCGTAACGGCCACTGCATCCGCAAGATCGCGCTCGGCGAAGGTAAGGTCGAGCGGTTCGCGGGCACCGGCAAGAAGGGCTACACCGGCGACGGCGGCAAGGCGCTCGAAGCGACGTTCGACGGGCCGAAGGAAATCGACGTGGACCGCGACGGCAACCTGTTTATTGTGGACACGGAAAACGAAGCGATTCGCAAGATCGACGCGAAGACCGGCATTGTCTCGACCGTGGCCGGGAAGGGCCGCACGAAAACGCCGGGTCTCGGCGACGACGGCCCCGCGACCGCGGCGACGCTCGGCCGGCCGCACGGCGTTGCCGTCGGCCCGGACGGCGCGCTGTACATCGGCGACACGAACAGCCACCGCATTCGGAAGGTGAAGTAGCGCGCTACTTCCCGCGCGGGGCGACGTAGTAGCCGAGCGCGAACGCGAGGACGAGCAGCACGAGCACAAGTGCCATCAGCAGCGTCGCGGCCCGCGAACTGAGCGTCACCTGTTGCGCGGGGTCGCCGAGGCTCCGCGCGTCGGTGCCGGCCCCACCGGGCGCGGGCTTCTGTTCCGCGGGGCGCTCGAGAAGGATCGGCGATTCGGACCCGCCGAGGAGTTCGTCGATGTCGCCCTCGAACAGTCCCGAGTCGTAGGACTCGCGGGGCTTCTTCGGAACCGCCGGCGGTTTGGGTTGAGGTGCCGGGGGCGCGACCGCCTTCGGCCCGGCAGCCGGTGGCGGCGGCGCGGTGAGTACGCCCGACTGCTGCGTCACCTCGGCCCCGTCGACGGCCGGGGGTTCCGCCGCCGGGCGCTTCAACAGCGCGTCAACGTCTGCGAGGTTCACGCGCTCCGTTTTCTCGCCGTCGTCCGGGTACGGAACGGTGATCGTGTACCCGCAGTGCGGGCACGTCGTCTCGGTGCCGGCCTTGCGGGTGGCGATACCGAGCAGGCGGTTACAGTACGCGCACCTGAACCGGATGGGCATTCCAAGCTCTCCGACCAACGACGAACGGCGAACCGGGTTTCATGCAGTATACCCGCCGCGGCGCGCAAACCAACCGCACACCGTCGAAACCGCCGCTTGATCCGCGCCCCGCGCACGGGAACAATGGATTCGTCACTGCGGAGGACACACCATGTCGCGCACTCGGGCCCGAATCGCACTCGCCGTTTCGTTGGTCGCGGCGTCCACCGGCGCGGTCTCGTCGGCCGATGTGATCGTGCTGAAAGACGGGTTCACGATTCAGGGCTTCGCGCGGAAGGAAATCGAGAACGTAGTCGATAAGGCGAGCGGCCAACTCGTGCCCATCGCAAAGGGCAACGGCGTCGAACTGGTGGACGAGGGGCCGAAGGTCACGTTCTTCACCACCTACCAGAAGCAACCGGGCGGCGCGGGGCCGGAGGTGCGGTTGCGCCCCGACGTGCGCGCGTTCACCACGCAGTTCATCGGCCGCCTCACGAGCTACCCGATTCCCTACGGTACGACCGAGAAAATTGGGGAGTTCAACGCGAAGTGGGTGCGCACGCTCACCGTGAAGGCACCGGGGCAGCGCGCCGAGGAAGTGCGCCAGCAGATCACGCACTTGGACCCGTACTACATGTACCTCGTTTCGCCGACGCACATGTGGCGGCTCACCTACCGCACGAACGAGCAAGACCCGAAGATGGTGCGCAAGCTGCTGATGTTGCACCCGGAGATCGCGGAACCGGACGGCAAATGCAACCCACTCAAGCGGTTCGCGCTGGCCAAGTTCCTGCTCGATGCCGGTTGGTTGCAATACGCGAAAGACGAAATGGACCGGTTCAAGACGGACTTCGTCGGCGAGTTGGACAAAGACGCAAAAGACCAACTGGACAAACTGCGCACGGAGATCGACCACGCGGCCGGGGACCTCGTCGCGCGGGAGGCCGAATTCGCCCTGCGCGCCGGCCGGTACAAGTACACCGCGGACCTGCTCGCCACATTCCCTGAGAAGAGCGCGGCCCCCAAAGAAGTGAACCGAATGGCGAAGGTGACGGCCGAGTTGAAGACGAACCGGGAGCGGTACGACGCGGGCCGGCGCTACCTGCGGCAACTGGTCGACGAAGTCGGCGGGTTCCGACCGCTGAACGCGCGGGCCGCGTTCGCCGGCGGGTTGGCGTTCGCGGCCGCCACGGCCGGGCCGTCGACCCCGCAGCACGAACTGGCCGCCGCCGGCGAGCGCGTGTTGAGTGAATTGCACCCGGATTCGGCGCTGCGCATCGAACTGTTCGTGACCCTCGCGGCACAGGCCGAGCGCAACCGCGCTGCGGGTCAGAAGGTGACCACTCCGCCGGACGCGATCCTCGCCGCGGCGGTGAGCGGTTGGGCGCGCGGCAAGAACGGGGCGACGCCGAACGTGGACGCGGCGCTGCGCGTGTGGACCGCGCGCGAACTGGTGCTCCAGTACCAAGCGGCCGAAACGATGGGCGACCGCACCGCGCTGATGAACCGGTTCAAGCGCACACCGGGCCTCGGGACCGACGAAGTCGCGCAGATCGTTTCGATTCTCCCCCCGGCCGAACCCGAAGACCTGAACGAGCGCGGCGGCAAACTCGTGCCGCTGCAAAAGCTGCGCGACAGCGGCATCTACCGGCGCGTGACGCGCGCGGAGCCGAACTTTCCGCAAGGCTTGGAATACCTCGTGCGCCTGCCCCCGGAGTACCACCACGGGCGCGCGTACCCGGTGCTCGTCGTCCTCACGACCGCCGGGATCGACCCCGAGCTTGTGCTCGCCCCGCTCATCCCGGAAGCCGACAAGCACGGGTACATTCTCGTCGTCCCGGAGTGGACCGGCGCGTTCGGCAAGGGCTGGCAGTGGCGCGGCGAAGACCACGTGTGGGTAACGGCCGCGCTGCGGGACACGATCCGGCACTTCACCGTCGACAACGACCGCGTGTTCCTCGTCGGCGTGGCCGAGGGCGCGAACATGGCGATGGACGTCGGCCTCTCGCACCCGGACCTGTTCGCGGGCGTCATTCCGATGGGGCCGATCCCGCTGTGGCGCGGGTTCATGATCGAAACGTGGCGCAACGCTCAGTTCCTGCCGTTCTACATCGTGACCGGGGAGCAATCGGGCGAAGGGCTGAAGAACCTGCGCCTGCTCTTCGACAAGTGGGGCACCTACGGGTTCCCGGTCGTGATGACGGTGTACAAAGGGCGCGGCGTCGAGTGGTTCGCGTCCGAGGTGCCGGTGCTGTTCGACTGGATGAGCCGCAAAACGCGCGTCTCCCCCGCGGCCACACTGAAGTTGGACGTGAAATCGCGCCAACAGTGGCAGATGCTGCGCGACACCGACACCCGGTACTACTGGCTCGAGGCCGACCGCATCGCGCCGGGCAAACTGGGCGGCGCGGCGGTGCCCGCGGTAATGCAAGCCGACGTACGGGGCAACAACCTGATCGACATTCAGTCGCGGCACGTCAAGGAACTGACGGTCTGGTTGAGCAACGACATGATCGACTGGGCGAAGCCGGTGCGCGTGCAACTGAACGGTGCCGTACCGCGCGACTACAAGGCGCAGAAGTTCGATCCGAGTCTGGAAATTTTGTTGGAGGATTACGCAGCTCGCGGCGACCGCCGCCGGCTGTTCATGAACAAACTGACGCTCTCGAACATTCCGTAGCGCGCGGCCCCACGAGCGGGTACCATGAGCGCTCCACCGCGAAGGGGCGCTCATGGACGCACTTACCATTGTCACCGACCTGACCGAACTGTTCGACTTCCAGAACCGCATCGACGCCGGCGGCATGGGCCAAACGCACCTCGTGCGGTGCAAACGAGATCGCGGCGCGTTGCGCGCCGGCTGCGACTACGTGCTCAAAGAGGTGCGCGCCGATCTCGTGCGCGACGCGCGGGCGTTCGAGCCGACGCCGCCCGGCGGCACCGTACCCTCCGGTCGACAAACCGGGAGTGTCGCCGCGGCCCGGTTCGCGCGCGAGGCCGACATCGGGCTGGCGCTCGACCACCCGCACATCGTCCCGGTGTACTGGTACGGCACGGTGCCCGCGACCGACCAGAGCGGCGCGCCCTACTTGCGCCAGTGCATCGTGATGAAGCACCTGCTGGGCGGCACCCTTGAAGACCGCCTCGACGTGTACTTTGCCGACCCCAAGCGCGCCGCCCGTGTGACGCGCCACATCGCCGACGCGCTGCACTACATGCACGAGCGCGGCATCGTTCACCACGACCTGAAGACCACGAACGCGATGCTCGCCGAGCGGGACGACGACGATTCGGTCGCGCTGATCGACTTCGGCCTCGCGCGCCACACCGACAACCGCGACAAGTTGACCGCGACCACCGACCGCCCCGGCACCGTGAAGTACATGGCCCCGGAGTACCTCAACGACACCGCGCCCGCCCGCGCGCCGAAGGCGTCGCACGACGTGTTCGCGGTCGGCGTCATCTTGTACCGACTCGTGACCCGCGCGTACCCGTTCGACGGGCCGACGCGCGAGGTGATCGTGCGCGCGATCGACACCGGAAAGTACAAAAGTCCGGCCCAACTGAACCGCAAGGTGGACCGCGAACTGGAAGCACTCGTCGCCCACTGCCTCGCGCGCGACCCGCACGCGCGGTACGCGTCCGCGGCCGAACTGCGCGCGAACCTCGACCGATACCTGAGCGGCGAGCGCGTCGAAGACCCGGTGCAGCGCCGCGACCGCACTCTGTTTAACTGCGGGCGCATGGACCTGAGCCTGTACGTGCTCATCGGCGGCGACGGCACCACACGGTACACGCGCGACGGGGACATTGAGGCCGAACACCGCGCCACCGCGTTCGCGCTCCCCCCGGTCGTTGCCGCCGGGAGCGAGCGGCGCACCGAACAAAAGCAGCGGGCCGCGGCCGAACGGGGCGCGCCGTTCTTCGACGGCAAGCAGATGCGCGTGCTGGGCGTGAGTTGGGGCACCACCGACGACGCCACCGAAGCGCCGCTCCCGCTGCGCCTCGTCACCGAGAACTGCTCGTACTACCAGACGATGCTCACCAACGGCGACCACGGGTTCGCGCTGCTGGACGGGCGCACCGTGCGCGAGGCGTGCGCCGCTTCCGACCCCTACGAGTTCGCGACGTGCCAGCTCGCGAACCCGATTTGCGTGAACCTGTCTGTAGTGTCGGCGGACAACTACGTCTTCTACTGCGAGCGCGGCACGCGCGTCGGGCTGAACCCCGGCGGGTTTCAGCCCGCGGTCAGCGGTACCGGCAACCCGGATCTGGACGTTCGCGCCGGCCGCTACGACCCGTGGGAAACGGCGCTGCGCGAGGCGACGCAAGAGTTCGTCGGGGCCGTGAAGGTGCCCCGCGCGAGCGTCACGTTTTTCGGGTTCGCGCGGCTGCACCACAACCGCTGCCCGTTCCTGTTCGGCGAGTTGCGGCTGCCGCTCACGCGCGACGCGATCTTCTCGATTCAGGTGCAGGACCGCTACGAGACGCGCCAGCGCCGCGCCGTTCCGCTCGAACCCGGTCCCGTCGCGGAGGCGTGTCGCGAGATGTACGGCCTGCACGACGCGAAGGGCGCGCCGAGCGTACAGGCGCACTCCACGATCTTCTCGCTGGTGATGAGCTTGCTGTACGCGGACCCGACGCGGTTCTACTCCGAGTTCGTGCCCGCGGTGTGACTCACCCGCACGCAATCCGCATACCAAACATTTGTTCACAAGCGGAAATAAATGGTTTCCCTGCTACTATTTTGATTCACCCGCTCCGCGAAGTGATTCACGCGGTGGGGTGTGCAACTCCGCGTGAATCAATGAGAACCAGCGGTCTACACCTTGAACCCCTTGCGGAACGCCTTCAAGTGGTCCGCGAGGAGCGGGCTCAGTTCCGCGGGTTCGAGGTGGTTGGGCCGCGTCAGCCGGAGTTTCAGCGCTTCGCTGCCGTCGGCGCGGTCGCCCTCCACCTTCACCTCTTGCCCGAACTTCTCGAACTTGGCGACCGACGCGGTGCCGGCGCGCTGCGTGAACCACACTTCCAGTGCGTCGGCCACTTTCGTCTTGATGCGGCACCAGAAGCGGCCCGCGCCCTTCGGGTACACCGTCACCGCGTCGCGGGTGTCCCACTTGAATTCGAGGGTGTCGTCGAGGTCGCGCAACATCTTGAGCAACCGCGGCAGCAGGTCGCGATCCCACTTCTGCCCGCGGCCCGCCGGGAAGCCCTTGTCGCTCAGGTGCCACTGCTCGCCGTGTTTCTTCCACGGCATCTGCGCTTCGATTCCGCCCGCGGTCGTCTCGGCGGTTGCAGTCACTACTTCGATGGCGCGCTTGAGGAACGCCGCGAAGCCCGGGGTGTCGAGTTCGTCCAACTTGTGGGCGACGACGACGACCTGCTGCCCGCCCGGAAGCGCGGACACCTCGACGCGGTTGGAGTCGCGCGCGTAGCCCTCAAGCCCGGGCGTGTCCGAGAGCGGGCGCAGCTTCAGTTGCGCTTCGAGTTGGTCCAGTTTGAACGGGCGACCGGGCAGTCGGAACACGAGTTTGAAGTAGCCCTCGTGCCCGGTCATCGCGTGGAGGAACCAGCCGTCGGACTTCTTCGGCAACGGCACCTCAATGACGCTGCGGTGGTTCCAATTCGTTTCTGGGAACTTGCCGGCTTCTTCAACGCGCTCGATGGCCCATTGGAGCGCCGCGCCCTCCCACTTCATCGGCTTGCCGGTAGTGGTGACGCGGTCGCGGGTGTGCCAGCCGATACCGTCGGCTTCCCACGGCAGCTTTTGGCCCGCGCCCACGTCCGCGATGTCGATGTCGCCGGCGCGCGCGGCGCTGGCCGCGGCCGCGTCGTACCGGCCGCGCGGCGCGTGCGGCCCGGCCGCGAGTACGCCCTTGAGGATGCGCCCCGTGTGCGTTTGTGCCCCCGCGTCGAACGCCTTCACCACGGCTTCGGGCGTGCCGGACGCGACCACCGTGCCGCCGCGGTGCCCGGCGTCCGGCCCCATGTCGATCACCCAGTCCGCGGACTTAATCACGTCGAGGTTGTGTTCGACCACGACGACCGTGTTGCCGAGATCGACCAGCCGTTGCAGCACTTCGAGCAGCTTGCGAATGTCGTCGAAGTGCAGACCGGTGGTCGGCTCATCGAGCAGATACAGCGTCTTCCCGGTGCTGGGGCGCGCGAGTTCGGCCGCGAGCTTCACCCGCTGTGCCTCGCCGCCGGACATGGTCGGCGCCGGCTGACCGAGCGCCATGTAGCCGAGGCCGACGTCGTCGAGCGTTTGCAGCGTGTGGCGAATCTTGGGTATGTTGCCGAACAGTTCGAGCGCCTCGCTCACGCGCAAGTTCAGCACGTCCGCGACGCTCTTGCCGTGGTACCGCACCGCGAGCGTTTCGGGGTTGTACCGCGAGCCGTTGCAGGTGTCGCACTGCACCCACACGTCCGGGAGGAAGTGCATCTCGATCTTGCGCTGGCCCATGCCCTCGCACGCCTCGCACCGCCCGCCCTTCTGGTTGAAGCTGAACCGCCGCGGGTGGTAGCCGCGAATCTTCGACTCCGGGAGCTGCGCGAACAGCTCGCGAATCAGCTCGAACACGCCGGTGTACGTCGCAGGGTTGCTCGACGGCGCGTTGCCGATCGGGTCTTGATCGACGTTGATGATCTTGTCGACGTGTTCGATCCCGCGGATGTCGTCGTGCGCCGCGCCGTGTGTGCGCGCGCGGTGCAGTTTGCGGGCGAGCGTGTTGTACAGCACCTCGTTCACCAGCGACGACTTGCCGCTGCCGCTCACGCCGGTGACCGCGACGAAGCACTTGAGCGGGAACTTCACGTCCACGTTCTTGAGGTTGTGCTGGCGCGCGCCGACCACTTCGAGCGCGAAGTGGCCCGGTTCGCGGCGGTTCGTGGGCACCGGGATCGACAGTTCGCCGCTCAGGTATTTTCCCGTGAGCGAGCCTTTCGCCTTCGCCACCTGCTTCGGTGCGCCGCTCGCGGTGATTTCGCCGCCGCGGTCGCCGGCCCCGGGGCCGAAGTCGAGCAGGTGGTCGGCCGCGGCGATCACCTCGCGGTCGTGTTCGACCACGACGAGCGTGTTGCCGAGGTCGCGGAGGCGCTGCAGCGCGACCAACAGCCGTTCGTTGTCGCGCGGGTGCAACCCGATAGTCGGTTCGTCGAGCACATACAGCACCCCGGTCAGCCCGCTGCCGATCTGCGACGCGAGCCGGATGCGCTGTGCCTCGCCGCCGGAGAGCGTCGGCCCTTGCCGACCGAGCGTGAGGTAGTCGAGGCCGACATCCACGAGGAATTTCAAGCGCGCTTGCACCTCGCGCAGCACTTCGCCCGCGACTTGGCGCTCGGTCTTGGTAAGCTTCAACTTCTCGAAGAGCGCGAGCGCTTCGCCGAGCGGCAGGGCACACATTTCGCGCAGTGTGAGTTTGGCGAACCGCGTCGCGGCGGCGTCGGGCCGTGTGCGCGAACCGTGGCACGCGGAGCAGGGCACTTCGTCCACGAGGTGTTCGAGCCGCGCCCGGTACACCCACGACACACGCGACGCTTCGTCCACCGCCGGGAACAGCCCCTTGTACTGGAAGCTGGCAGGGCGAGCGGCCGACGTGAGTCGGCCGGTTGTCTTCTTCGCTTTCGCACCGGCCGGCTCACGCCGGCCGCTCGCCTCAAGCGCGATCCACTCGTCGCCCGTGCCGTGCAGCACCGCACGCTGGTGCGCCGGATCGAGTTTCTGAAACGGCGTATCGAGCGAGAAGCCGACGTGCTTCGCCAGCGCTTCGGCGAACGGCAGCCACGGCGACCCGGCTCGCAGTTCGGGCCACGCGGAGAGAGCGCCTTGGCGCAGTGTGAGCCGCGTATCGCCGATCAGGAGCGTTTCGTTCGCCCCGCGCTGGAAGCCCAAGCCTTCGCAGGTGGGGCACCAACCGAGCGGGCTGTTGAACGAGTAGTTGTGCGGGTTCAGCAGCTCGAAGCTGAGGTTGCAGTGCTCGCACGCGAGGTGTTGCGAGAACGTTTCCACCTTCCACTTCTCTTCGGGCACGTCCGCTTCGACGTGCGCGAGGTGCATGACCCCGCGACCGAGGTCGAGCGCCTGCTCCACGGCTTCGGCAATGCGCGTGCGAGTGCCGGGCTTCACCACGTTGCGGTCCACCACGATTTCGACCGCGTGCTTGCGCTTGTGGTCGATTTCGGGCGGCGCGTCGAGCGTGTACGTCTTCCCGTTGATCCGCATCCGGGTGAAGCCGGCCCGACGAATCTCGTCGAACAGCGTGTCGTATTTCTCTTGGCCCTTCCGTTCGAGCGGCGCGAGAAGGTAGAACTTGGTGCCCTCGGGGAGTGACAGCACCTTGTCAACGATCTCGTCCGCGGTCTGGGTGCCCACCGGCCGCGCGCACTGCGGGCAGTGGCGCTGACCGAGCCGCGCGTACAGAATGCGCAGGTAGTCGTAGATTTCGGTGATGGTGCCGACCGTACTACGCGGGCTGCGGCTGGTGGTCTTCTGCTCGATGCTGATCGCCGGCGAAAGCCCGGTGACTTGCTCCACCTTTGGCTTTTGAACTTGGCCGAGGAACTGGCGCGCGTAACTGGAAAGCGATTCGACGTAGCGCCGCTGCCCTTCGGCGTAGATGGTGTCGAGCGCGAGCGACGACTTACCCGAACCGGACGGGCCGCAGAATACCGTCATCTTGTCGCGGGGCAACTTCGCGGACACGTTCTTCAAGTTGTGCTGGCACGCGCCTTCGACACACAGGTGCGTGATGTACTCCTGCTTTGTTGGTTGTGTTTTGTGTTTTGTGTTTTGTGTTTTGGAGATTTGCTTCTTCGCCGGGAAGAGCAGGGGCGCGAGCGCCTGCCCGGTGTACGACTCCTTGCACTTCGCAATCGTCTCCGGCGTGCCGCTTGCGACGACTTTCCCGCCGCCCGCGCCGCCGTCCGGCCCCATGTCGATGAGCCAGTCCGCGGTCTTCACCACGTCCAAATCGTGTTCGATCACGAGGACGGTGTTCCCCTGATCCGCGAACCCGTGCAGCACTTCGAGCAGTTTGCGCACGTCTTCGAAGTGCAACCCGGTGGTAGGTTCGTCGAGGATGTACAGCGTGCGCCCGGTGCCGCGGCGCACCAGTTCCTTTGCCAGTTTGATGCGCTGCGCTTCGCCCCCGGAGAGGGTAGGGGAGGGCTGCCCGAGTTTGATGTAGTCCAACCCCACGTCGTGCAGCGTTTGGATCATCGCGCGCACCTTCGGGACGTGTTCGAAGTGCTCGAGTGCCTGCGCGACTTCCATTTCGAGCACGTCGCGGATGGTCTTCCCGCGGTACTTCACTTGAAGCGTTTCGCGGTTGAAGCGGTGCCCTTCGCACACCGGGCACTGCACCCACACGTCCGCGAGGAAGTCCATTTCGAGCTTGTTCGCGCCGTTCCCCTCGCACGCTTCGCACCGGCCGCCGGGCTTGTTAAAGCTGAAGCGGCCCGGCGTGTAGCCGCGCACTTTCGCGTCGGCCATCTCCGCGTACAGCGCGCGAATCTCGTCCCACAGTTTGATGTAAGTGGCCGGGTTCGACCGCGGGGTGCGCCCGATGGGCCGCTGGTCGATGTCGATCACCTTGTCGATGTGCTCAAAGCCCTCGATGCTGTCGCACAAGGATGAAGGATGAAGGGAGAGGGATGAATCGGACGCGTCTGCGCCTTCTTCCTCTTCATTCATCCCTCCGCCTTCAACCTTCATCCCTGCGCGGAGCACGTCGTTAATGAGCGACGATTTACCGCTCCCGCTGACGCCGGTGACGCCTACGAACACGCCGAGCGGGATTTCGACCGTGACGCCTTGCAGGTTGTGGTGCCGCGCGTTCACTATGCGGAGTTTCTTGCCGTTCGGCGTGCGCCGCTTCTCCGGGACCGCGATCTTCTTCGCACCGGTGAGGTACTGCCCGGTCAGGCTCCGCGGTTCGGCGAACACCTGCGCCGGCGTACCGGCCGCGACCACTTCGCCCCCGCGCACTCCCGGCCCGGGCCCGAAGTCCACGAGGTAATCGGCCGCGCGCATCGTGTCTTCGTCGTGTTCGACCACGAGCACGGTGTTGCCCATGTCGCGGAGGCGTTCGAGGCTCGCGAGCAGGCGCGCGTTGTCGCGCGGGTGCAAGCCGATGCTCGGTTCGTCTAGAACGTACAACACGCCGACCAACCCGCTCCCGATCTGCGACGCGAGCCGGATGCGCTGCGCTTCGCCACCGCTGAGCGTGGGCGCGGAGCGGTCGAGCGTGAGGTAGTGCAACCCGACGTTCAGCAGGAAGCCGAGGCGCGCGCGAATCTCTTTCAGCAACTCCCCCGCGATCAGGCGCGAGCCGTCGTTCAGCGTCTTCTCGTAGTCGTTGAACCACGGCACCAAGTCGCCGATGCTGGTTCGGCCCACTTCCACGAGCGTTTTCCCGCACACGCGAACGGAGCGCGCCTGCGGGTTCAGGCGCTGCCCACCACAGTCCGGGCACCGCACCACGCTCATGTACTTTTCGAGCTGCGCGCGGCGCGGCCCGGCCGCGGTCTTCTTGAACTGCGCCATCAGTTGCGGGACGATGCCTTCCCACTTGCCCCCGTGCTTCCAAACGTGCCCGCCGCGCTTCTTCCACTCCCACACGATGTGCCGGTCGCCGGTGCCGTGCAGCATCAAGTCGCGTTTCGCTTCGGGCACATCCTTCCACGGCGCTTTCAGGTCCATCTCGATGGCCTTCGCGACGCCCTCGAAGATGTGCTTGCGCCAGCGCCCCATACCCTTCAACGGGCCTACCAACGGAACCGCGCCGTCGTAGAAGCTCACGTTCGGATCGGGGACAATCAGTTCCGGGGCGAAGGTGAACCGCGTACCGAGGCCGTCGCACGCCGGGCACATGCCGTGCGGGCTGTTGAAGCTGAACAACTGCGGTGACGGCGGTTCGTAGCTCAGGTTACAGTGTGTACAGGCGTAATGCGCCGAAAGGAGGATGTCTTCTGGCTCTTCGGGTGCGTCCTCTTCGGCTTCGCGCGAAACGGTTGCGTCCGGTTCGACCGAAATGATTACGTTGCCTTCGGCCAGCGCGAGCGCCTGCTCGATGGCCTCAGCGACCCGCACGCGATTCTTCACGTCCGCTTTCAGGCGGTCCACGACGATTTCGATTGTGTGCTTGATTCGCTTGTCGAGCTTTAGGTCGTCGGTGAGCTTCACCACTTCGCCGTCCACGCGCGCGCGCACGAAGCCGCGCTTAATCATGTCCGCGAAGAAGTCCTTGAACTCGCCCTTCTGCCCGCGAACCACCGGTGCCAACAACAGGAACCGCGTGCCTTCGGGGAGCGCGAGGACGCGCCCTATGATCTGCTCGCGCGTTTGGGCCGTGATGGGCCGTTCGCACTTCGGGCAGTGCCCTTGCCCCAAGCGCGCGTACAGCACGCGGAGGAAATCGCTGACTTCGGTGATGGTCCCGACCGTACTCCGCGGGTTGCGGCCGGCGGTCTTCTGTTGGATGCTGACCGCGGGCGAGAGGCCGCCGATGAAGTCCACGTCCGGCTTCGGCAGTTGGCCGAGGAACTGGCGCGCGTAACTGGAAAGCGATTCGACGTAGCGCCGCTGCCCTTCGGCGTAAATGGTGTCGAACGCGAGCGACGATTTCCCGCTCCCGCTGACGCCGGTGAACACGATGAGTTTGTTCCGCGGCAGTTCGAGGTTCACGCCGCGCAGGTTGTGTTCGCGCGCGCCGCGCACGACGATGCTCTGTGTGTCCATGAGCGCAGTAGCCTCCTGCCGGACGGCGCGACGGTGCGTATCGAAGGGTACAGATGGTTACTATACGCGGGGCGAGTGGCGAAGGATAGGCGAACCGCGAAACCGGCACAGAGTTCACATTCCGTGCGCCGCTCGCCCGCGGCGCGGTATCATTGCGACACACGCGAAGTTTTTCAGCCCGCCGCGGGAACTTCGACGCCCGCCAAACGTCCAACACCGGTAGAAGGTCGTGAACGACGACGATCGCCGGCTCATCGCGGACTGTCTGGGCGGCAAACGGGACGCCTTCGGCGAGTTGGTTTCCCGATACCAGACAAGGCTTTACAACGCCGCGCTGCGACTGGTTCACAGCCCCGATGATGCCGCAGACGTCGTTCAGGAAGCGTTCCTGAGCGCGTATCAGGCGCTACATACGTTCAAAGGAGACGCCGAGTTTTTCACGTGGCTGTACCGGATTACGTTCAACGCCGCGATCAGTTTGAAGCGGAAGAAGCGCCCGGTGATTAGTCTCGATGCGAACGCCCAAGACAGTGGCTTTGAACCGGACGATCCGTCCGAATACGTGAAACCCGGCGCGGGGTTGGAGCGCTCCGAAGACGAGAGGCGCTTGAACGCCGCGATCGCGAAATTGTCGGCCGAACACCGAGAAGTGCTGTTGATGAAGGACATCGACGGCCTGAAATACGAAGACATCGCCGAAGTGCTCGGCGTACCGATTGGGACGATCCGCAGTCGGTTGCACCGGGCGCGGTTGGAGCTGCGAGACCTGCTCGTCCCCTCTGAGGAGCGCGGAGCGCTGACGGACGATCCGCCCACAGGAGAGCAAAGCGGTTCGGGGGCGATTCCCCAACCGCGTCGCGCACGCCGCGATTGAGACAAGCCAATGCTCGCACCGAACCAACAAGAACTGATTGCCGCCGCGGTGGACGGGGAACTGTCCGCTGAGGAGAAGCGCGCCGCCAAACTGTTGCTGGAAACGTCGCCCGAGGCACTGGCGCTCTACAAGAAGTTGAAGGCCGATCGCAACCGAGTTCGAGCGCTGCCCCAACAGCAGCCGCCGACGAGCCTCGCCGCCCGCGTGATGGCTCGTGTGGCCGCAGAGCCGGTGCGCCCGGCGCAACCGGCACCGTCCCGCGACCGGAAGCGCATTTCGGTGTTCGCGTTCGTCGCGCTCGCGGCCAGTTTGCTCATTGCCGTAACGGTCGCGTCCTTCGCTTACAACAACGAACGCGGTGCGAACGGCGGGGCTGCGAAAGTTGGCCCGTGGGTGCGCGAACTGCCAGCCAATCACGACGCGCCGCCTGCCGCGGTCCCGTCGCCGACCGATAGCGCCCCGATTGAGCCGGTCAAACTCGACCCGTTCGCGGTGGCGCACGCCGACGTCTCACCGGTGCCGCGTGTGATCGAATCGCCCCTCACGGCAAGTGTCGCGGTTGCCCCGACGCCGCGCCCCCTCGTGAGTGACTTCAACGCGGCCCCGCTTCTCACCCACTTGAAGCCGTTTGACCTGATTCAGGCCCGCGTGCCGTTCCTGCGGCCAGTGGCCGAACTGAACCGCGAAGACACGCGCCAAGAACTGACCGAGGAACTCGCCCGCGATCCGGCGTTCCGCTTCGATCTGTTCGTGCGCGACGTGGCACGCGGTACCGACGCATTCCGCAACGCCGCAAAAACCGCCGGGCTGAATGTTTACGCCGACGCGGGCACTCTCGAACGCCTGAAAAAGCGCCAATCGAACTCGGTCGTCATCTACACCGAGAGCCTCTCCGCGTCCGAACTCGCGGACCTGTTTGACGCGCTTGTGACGCAAGACGCGAAGTTCTCTCCGCGAGTGTGCGATTCGCTCCACGCGGTTCCGGTGTCGCGCACCGACGAAACAGAACTGAAAGCCGTGTTGGGGTTTGACGTCGGCGTCTTCAAGCGCCCGCTTGGCATGAAGGCAGGGCAGGGGGGGAAATCCGGCGCGAAGTCTGTGAGCGCCGGCACCATCGACGAAGTGACAAAAGCGCTCACGACGCCCTCTGCCGAGAAGTGCGCGGTCTTGGTGACGTGGAACGGCTTGCGCACGCCGCCCGCGATGTCGGCAGAACTGAAAACCTATCTCGCCAAGCGCGGCGACCGCAAACCGAACGCGGTCCCGGCCCTCATCGTCATCCGCACCGCGAACTGAATTCGCAGCTCAAGAGTTTTCGACGGGATTACGGGATGAAGAGGATACAGTCAGAAACGCCACAGTGTTTTTCACTCTGCATCCTCTTCGTCCCGTAATCCCGTCGAAAACTCTTCTCACTAGAGTCAGTTTCAAAACCGTTGGAGTGCTCGGTGTATGAAGGCGAGGTATACGAGTCCTTCGTACATGAACAGGTGGTGCGTCCATCGGACGGCGAGGCCCCGATAGCAATGCAACCACGCG
>Ga0169931_10000328_pt1 | contig 78203 bp, 67 predicted proteins | sample Kivu_15m_20L_FD_129675 | JGI IMG/M metagenome (GOLD analysis project Ga0169931, IMG submission 129675) | Freshwater microbial communities from Lake Kivu, Western Province, Rwanda to study Microbial Dark Matter (Phase II) - Kivu_15m_20L... | ecosystem: Environmental > Aquatic > Freshwater > Lake... | reverse complement strand
TTGGTGTACCCGGCGGCTCCGTTCGCAGAGGCGCCGACCCAGATGTTCATGTAGCGGTTGCGCGGCCATTGGATGAGGCCCGACATGGTGTTGTCGCCGTCATAGGTGTAGTCCGAACGGGTCCGGGTGATCCCGTTGGTACAATTGCCCTGGGGGTCATATTGGGCCAGCTTGAACTCGATCCCCACGTCGGCCACCAGATCAAGGAAGGCTGGGCGCACGTTCGGCCAATCGGTGTTGAGCTTGTTGAAGTCGTTGTTCAGGATCCGGATGGCATCCTGCACCTGTTCGTTGCTGATGTTCTCGGGGCCGTCATCGTGGATGACGTGGAAGACCACCGGGATGATGTAGGTATCCCTGTCGCGTTCGATGACACCTTCCCGGGCGCGGCGCTCCAGCTCATCGCGCAATTCCAGGGCATGTTGCCAGGCCTCGGGATCGGACAGCCGCCACTGTTCCATTTCCACCGGATCGTGCGTACGGCAGGTGAACCCCTCTGCAGGGTCTATGGCCGACTGTGCGACAACCCCCCCGGCAAGCAGGAGGAACGATGGGAGCAGGATGGACTTCATATGCTATGGAACAGCCGCAAGTTAGAAGGGTTCGGTGCCGGCATCCCGTACCAATGGTCACAGGTCTTGGAAGGCCGCCTCAGCCCAGCGCCTGGCGAAGGTCCTCCACCAGGTCACTGGCATCCTCCAAGCCCACGCTCAGCCTGATGAGCGTATCGGCAAGGCCATTGCGGAGGCGCTCTTCGCGGGGTATGCTCGCATGGGTCATGCTGGCCGGATGGCCCAGCAGCGATTCCACACCTCCCAGGCTTTCTGCCAGGCTGAAGAGCTTGGTACCGCTAAGCACCTGGGTGGCATCCTCCATGCGGTCGCCGCGGAGGGTGAAGCTGATCATGCCACCGAAGCCGCGCATCTGCCGCTTCGCCACATCGTGGTTGTCGTGTGTGGGGAAACCCGGCCAGTAGACCTTGTCCACCTTCGGATGGCCTGCGAGGAAGTTCGCCACCACCTCGCCGTTCTCGCAATGGCGCTGCATGCGCAGGTGCAGGGTCTTCAATCCACGGAGCACAAGGAAACTGTCCATGGGGCCCGGTGTGGCACCGCAGCTGTTCTGCAGGAAGGCCAGCCGTTCGGCAAGGGCATCATCCTTCACCACCAGCGCCCCCATCACCACGTCGCTATGCCCGCCGAGGTATTTCGTCACGCTGTGCATCACCAGGTCGGCACCCAGGTCCAACGGGTTCTGCAGGTACGGGCTCGCAAAGGTGTTGTCCACCCCAAGAAGGCAGCCGTGCTTTCGGGCGACATCAACAAGACCGGCGATATCGATGATGCGTAACAGCGGGTTCGTGGGTGTTTCGGCCCAGATAAGGCGGGTGGCGGGGCTGATGGCTTCCTCCACCTTGCGGAGGTCGCCCATGTCCACGAACCGGAACTTCACACCGAAGCCCTCGAAGACCTTGGTGAACAGCCGGTACGTTCCGCCGTAGAGGTCGTTGGTGCTCACCACCTCGTCCCCGGGTTTCAACAGCTTCACCACCGCGTCGATGGCTGCCATGCCGGTTGCGAAGCACAGGCCGTGACGACCGTTCTCCAGCGCTGCCAGGGCGTTCTGCAGGGCGGTGCGGGTGGGATTGTGGGTGCGGCTGTATTCGTAACCCTTGTGATCGCCCGGTGCGGCCTGCACGTAGGTGCTTGTCTGGTAGATCGGCGTCATGATGGCGCCTGTGGTGGGGTCTGGCTCCACACCTGCGTGGATGGCCTTGGTACCGAATTCCATGGTTGGTTGCGATGGATGACGAAAGTAAGCGGACCGCCTCAACGGTGGGCTGGTGCGGTGTTCCGCAGCCAGCGGGGCAGGATCATGGTACCCATGAACAGGTAGAGGTAATAGCTGAGGATGCGCCACACCACCGCCACGGCACCGATGTATCCCACCGCAGGCAGAAGGTCCTTGAAGAAGCCCGAGAACGCAACTTCCGCCACACCGCTGCCGCCCGGGGTTGGACTGATGAGCAGGATGACCCACATGATCAACTGGCGTGCATAGAGCAGCAGGTGGTCGGATACCGGGAAGAACGCGGCCACGATGAGGTTGACCACCAGGAAGCGGCTCGCCCAGGAGAAACAGGTGGCCGCAAACGCTTTCGTCCAGAACCGCTTCGGCTTGCCCCGTAATTCCTGCGAGGTGGTCACGATGTCATCGCCCACCTGCACCACCATGGGACGCCAGCGCCGCAGGAACGGCAGTTTGAAGATGCGCAGCAGGACGAACTTGAACGCTCGCGGGCGGAAAAAGACGCCATAGAAGATGGTTGCCACCAGTACCAGGATGAACAGGTAGCCGAGGATGAAGATGGACTTGATCGGCATGCCCCAGAAGGCATGATCGAGCGTTTCGGGGAAGAGGTCATGCATGCCTACAGCGAGGAAGACCATGGGAACCATGATCACATAGAACAGTTCGTCCATGAGCGCGGTGACCAGTACGATGGCCGTGGCCCGACCCAGTTCGATGCCTTCGCGACCGATGATGAACATCGCGATACCCGAGCCACCCACCACGGAGGGGGTCATCGCCGAGGCGAACTCCCATAGGAATGTAACGTTGAAGGCCTGTCGCCAGGTGAGGTGTCCGTCAGACAGCACGCGCAACCGGAAGATATAGCCCAAGTCCCTGAACGCGGTGGCGACGATGGCGAGCAGGATCCACACTGTGCTGTGCCAGCCCCAGTCGATGGAGCGTAGGATGTCCCCGGTGCTCATACGCACATGGGTTCCCGCTCCGGGCTCCACCGCGACGAACTCAGCGGGGTCCGACAGGTCCGGCATTCCGTTGCCGTTGCTGTCCACCCACTGATGGTCGCCACGTCCCGCCACATCCAGCTCGAACCGTTCGCGACCGAGGTCCCGCCAAAGCAGCCATCCCGCAGCCAGCATGCCGATGAGCACGGGCAGCAGCACCTTGCGAAGCCCGAAGGTCTTCCGCAGTTCGCGTTCGCTCGTCCCCTTCTTCGCTTCGCTCATAGGGTATCTTCGCTGCCTCTTTGAGACGGCCTAAAGGTATCCCTTCGCCCGAATGACGCGGTCCACCCTTCAGGCCCACCTGGCGCTCTTCTCCGTCAATTTCATTTATGGGCTCAACTATGTGGTGGCCAAAGGGCTCATGCCCGGGGTCATCGGTGCTTCGGGGTTCATCCTCCTGCGGGTGCTGGGTGCCACGCTCCTTTTCTGGCTCCTCTTCCTGCGCAGGCCGGTGAAGGTGCCGCCGGCTGACCTGCTGCGCATGCTTCTGTGTGCATTGTTCGGTGTGGCGCTCAACCAGCTCATGTTCTTCCATGGCCTCATGCGCACCAGCCCGGTGAACGCGAGTATCATCATGGTGGCAACGCCCGTATTGGTCCTCGCGCTGTCCGCCTACCTGCTGGGTGAGCGCCTCACCTGGATGAAGTTGCTGGGGGTGGCATTGGGTGCGGGAGGCGCGTTGGCGCTGGTGCTCGGGGGAGGCGCTGGCGCGACCGCTGACGGTCGTGCCGGAGACATCTTCATACTGATCAATGCCACCTCGTACGCGGTGTTCCTCGTATTGGTGAAGCCCTTGATGCGCCGCTACGATGCGGTGACCGTGATGGCGTGGTGTTTCCTGTTCGGCCTCTTCATGGTGCTGCCCTTCGGATGGGGTGAGGTATGCGCGGTGCGCTGGTCGGAACAACCGCTTCCAATACTCCTGGCCATGGCGTTCGTGGTGGTGATGGTCACCTTCGTGGCCTACCTCTTGAACACATGGGCCATTGCCCGGGTGGATCCGGGGGTGGTGGGCAGTTACATCTACCTGCAACCTGCCCTTGCACTGGCCTTCTCCTGGGCCTTCATGCAGGTGGGTGCCGACAGGATCGGGGTGCCTGGCAACTACTCTGTGCAGGTGGGCGTGGTCCAGGTCTTCAGTGCGCTCGCCATCTTCATTGGTGTGCACCTGGTGGGGCGTCGCAGCACCACCGTATGAGGGAGTGCCCCTTACTTTTGATGCCTACAACACGCGGATGCTACGTTCAATGACAGGTTTCGGCCGCTCCGAGGGGGTGGTCAACGAGCGCAAGGTGACCGTTGAACTGCGCTCCCTGAACAGCAAGCAGTTGGACCTGCTGGTGAAGGTCCCGGGCATCTACAAGGACCGCGAGGCTGAGTTGCGCCTGCTGGTCGGTGAGCAGCTGCAGCGTGGCAAGGTGGAGTTGGTGGTGGCCTGCGAACAACCCCATGGCGTGCAGCGGGCCCGATTGGACCGCAACCTGCTGCGCACCTACCTGGATGAACTACGTTCGATCGCGCAGGACATCGCGCCGGAGGCCACCACGGACCTCTTCGCACAGGCCCTGCGCATGCACGAGGCCTCCGTTGCACCCGTTGAGCGGGTCGGCGAAGAGGAGTGGTCGGCGGTTGTGGCATTGGTGCAACGCGCTCTGTCCGATATGGGTCGTTTCAGGTCCAGCGAGGGAGAGCGGCTCTGGGCCGAGTTGCGTGGCCGGGTGGACCGGATCTCGGAGCTGCTCGCCCAGGTGGAGGCGATGGATGAGGGACGCAGTGAGCGCACCCGTGAACGCCTGCGCTCCAAGCTGAACGACCTCCGCCAGGAAGTGGACGAGGGGCGTTTCGAACAGGAGCTGGTCTATTACCTGGAGAAATTGGACATCACCGAGGAAAAGGTGAGGTTGCGGTCGCATTGCACCTATTTCCTGGAGACCCTTGCCACCGATGATGCCCAGGGAAGGAAGCTGGGTTTCATTGCGCAGGAGATGGGAAGGGAGATCAACACGCTTGGTTCCAAGGCCAACGATGCGGTGATCCAGCGCAGTGTCGTGCATATGAAGGATGAGCTGGAGAAGATCAAGGAGCAGGTGCTCAACGTGCTCTGATGATGTCTTCAGCAACACTCAACGGCCGGTGTATCATCCTTTCTGCCCCATCAGGGGCTGGCAAGACCACCATCGTGCGCCATCTTCTTGGCAGCGGGCTGGGCCTTGCCTTCAGTGTCAGCGCCACTACCCGGCCTGCAAGGCCGGGCGAGGTGGATGGCAGGGATTATCATTTCATCAGCGAGGACCGGTTCAGGCGGCATGTGTCGGACGGTGACCTGGTGGAGTGGGAGGAGGTCTACCCCGGGCGGTTCTATGGCACCCTGCGCAGCGAGATCGACCGTATCTGGGCGGCTGGGGAACACGCGGTGTTCGATATCGACGTCGTAGGCGGCCTGCGCCTCAAGGAGCTGTTCCGGGAACGTGCGCTGGCCATCTTTGTGGCACCGCCGAGCATGGATGTGTTGGAACAGCGCTTGCGCAGCAGGGGCACGGAGACCGAGGCAGGCCTGAGAACACGGTTGGACAAGGCACGTGAGGAATGGGGCCGTGCGCCGTCCTTCGATCTTGTACTGGTGAACGACGATCTGGAGCGTGCCTGTGCCGAGGCCGTGCGAGTGGTCGGTGATTTCCTTGCATGATGCGTATCGGCTGCCTGTTCGGGACGTTCGATCCGCCGCACAACGGTCATCTCGCCATTGCGGACCACATGGTGGCCGGGGTCGGGCTGGACCAGGTATGGTTGGTCGTCACTCCGTTGAACCCGTTCAAGCAAGCCATTGATCTGAGCCCGGATATGCACCGGATGGCCATGGTGCGATTGGCCGTACAGGGGCATCCGCACCTGGTGGCAAGTGGGTTCGAACTGGACCTTCCCAAGCCCAGCTACACAGTGGACAGCCTTCGTTTCATGCGTGAGCGCTGGCCGCAGCACCGGTTCGACCTGATCATAGGCAGCGACAACCTCGCGGTCTTCCATGATTGGAAGGACCCCGGAGCCATCCTTGCGCACCACCGCCTGCTCGTCTATCCACGCGACGGGTTCGCTGATCACCTGAAGGCATCCGCCTACCAAGGCTCGCCGCAGGTCCGCATCGTGGCGGACGCCCCCCTATTAAAAGTGTCCTCCACACAAGTTAGGTCGGCCCTTACCCGTTGGGAGCCCGTGGACGCGCTCGTCCCATCCGCCGTGCTCAGTTACATCCGGCAGTGGAGGCTCTACAGTCCTGCCGCGCCGCGCTCTTGAAGGTCCCTGCTCAGGGTGGGGAGGCCCGTTCCTCCTGCAGCCCCATACGCGCCGCCTGTCGCAGGTGGTCCCCCAGCACCTTCACCGCTCTGCCATACCCCAGTTCGTTCACCACGTGCAGGTCACACAGATGGCGATAGGGGAGGAGGTAGTTGCGGTAGGCGGGTAGCACATGATGTTCCCATTGGTATCGGATGTCGGCTTCGCCATAACCGCGCTCCACCGAGTCACGCCGCAGTCTGCGATCAAGTTGTGCGGCTTCGCTCGCATCGATGAACACGCGCAGGTCGAACAGGTCGCGCAGGGGTTCGTGGTGCAGGACGAACAGCCCCTCCACGAGGATCACCGGGGCTGGACGCAACTCGATGAGGGCGGCTTCGCGACCGGCATGGTTGAAGGTGTACTCCCTGCGGAAGATGCCACCCCCGCTCAGCATGGTGCGCAGGTCGCGCGTAAGCCCGTCTAGGTCCACCGCGGTGGGCAGGTCGAAATTGATCCTGCCGTTGCTGTCAACGGCCTGTTGCTCCTTGGGGTGGTAATAATCATCCTGGGACACCACACACAGGGTGTCCCGGGGCAGGACCTCCCGCAAGGCGCGGACCAGGCTGGTCTTTCCCGAACCACTGCCACCGGCCACACCGACCAGGTACGAGCCTTGCTGCATCGGAGCAAAAGTAGATGTCCAGGGATAGCAGACCATCATTCGGCGTGTTTGGCACGCCCCTTGGAAGACCCTGACCACACCGATCACCAATGAACACGCACACCACCAGCTGCCAGTTGAAGATGAAGGCCCGCCGCTTGTTGCTCGACGGGGATCTGGAGCGCTACTTGCGGGTCCTCCGCGAGCTCCATGGAGCCATCGCTGTCCGGCGTTGAGCCGCATCTGTGGGCTTTTCCGGATGATCCCGCATCCCGTCGATACCGAAGGCTGCACATCATGCCACAATTTTTTTGCGCATCGATGGATCTTTTTTCCCGGAGGTCCCGTAGAAGGCCCCATGACGAAGAAGGATAAGATAGCCTTCATCAAGAGCAGCAAGCGTAAAACGCACGTGTTCCAGGACCTGTACAGGTACACGGACCAGCAGCTCAACGATGTCATCCGGGAGATCGTGCAGGGCTTGGTACGCGAAAGCGAGATCATAGCCAACGCATATATCAACGGATATCGTTAGCGATGGTTTAGCGGGCGCACTGCTGAAGGCACGGACCCACAGGTAACGAAGCCCCTCCACCATCGGTGGACGGGGCTTTGTTACATCGTGACGTTCCGCGCACGCATCAGGGAAGACCCCGCACTTGGATCCGGGTCGCCTCATGGTGGTCCGGATGCAGATTCGATGTTCCGTGGAGCTATATTCGTTCCATGAGCCGTGCGATGGAGAAGCGCTGGGCATTCCGGTCTGAGCCGGACCAGCATGTGGTGGAGGAATTGATGCATGACCGATGCCCCGAGCCCGTGGCGCGGTTGTTGGCAAGCCGGGGGGTCAACAGCCCGGAGGAGGCGTCGCAGTTCTTCAGGCCGGGCCTGGACCAGTTGCTGGACCCCTTCCTGATGAAGGACATGGACCGTGCGGTGGAACGGATCGAACGCGCGCTTGGTGACCATGAACGGATCATGGTCTATGGCGATTATGATGTGGATGGAACCACGGCCGTTGCCTTGGTGTATTCATTCCTGCAGCGATTCACGGGTGAGCTCATCTTCCACATCCCGGACCGATACACTGAAGGATATGGCATTTCGTTCGCCGGAGTGGAGCGCGCACATCGCGAAGGGTGCACACTGATCATCGCACTTGATTGTGGTATCAAGGCACATGACAAGGTGGAGCGTGCGCGTGAGCTGGGGATCGACATGATCATCTGTGATCATCACCGGCCTGGTGACACGCTGCCCCCTGCCCTGGCGGTGCTCGATCCCAAGCGGGATGACTGTCCCTATCCCTTCAAGGAGCTCAGTGGTTGCGGGATCGGGTTCAAGCTGGTGCAGGCCCTCGCACAGCATAACGACATGGCCCTTGATGAGCTGCTACCGCTGCTTGACCTGGTCGCAGTGAGCACCGCCTGTGACATCGTTCCGGTGAACGGTGAGAACAGGGTGCTGGCCCATGCCGGCCTGATACGGCTGAACCAACATCCCCGAGCGGGGTTCAAGGCCATGCTGCAGATGGCCAACGTGAAGCGGAGGCTCTGCGTGACCGACCTGGTGTTCACCTTGGGGCCTCGGATCAACGCGGCCGGACGTATCGAACATGGCCAACAGGCTGTGGAACTGCTGCTTGCACGCGATATTGCGGAGGCCGAGCAGATCGCGCTGCGGGTGGATGGCCACAATGTGCAGCGTCAGGAGCTTGATAAGGACATCACCCGGGAGGCGCTCGGCCTGCTCGCGTCCGACCCCCTCCTGCAGGATGCCTGGAGCACCGTGCTCTTCAAGCCCACCTGGCACAAGGGTGTCATCGGTATCGTAGCTTCCAGGCTCATCGAGCAGTACTATCGCCCGACCATCGTGCTCACCGAGAGCAACGGCATGGTCGTTGGCTCCGCGCGCAGCGTGCGAGGGTTCGATATCTACGAGGCCATCAATGCGTGCAGCGACCTCTTGGAGCAGTTCGGTGGGCATATGTATGCGGCGGGCCTTACCATGCGTACCGGGCAGGTCGAGGCGTTCCGGACCCGGTTCGAGGAGGTGGTGCGCGCCACCTTGCCTGCCACCTCCCGGATACCCATTGAGGAGGTTGATCTGGAGGTGGGCCTGGAGGCCTTTGATGCCCGCCTGGTGAACGTGTTGCGCCACATGGCTCCCTTTGGGCCTGCCAACATGCGGCCTACGTTCGTTACCCGTGGGCTGGTCGATACCGGTTCCGCGCGCATCGTTGGTAGCGATCATCTGAAGTTGAGCGTGCGGTCAGCCGATGGAACCGGTCCCCGCTTTGATGCGATCGCCTTCAAGCAGGCGCACCACCTGGACCTTGTGCGCAGTGGAGAACCCTTCAGTGCGCTCTACACCTTGGAGGAGAATGAGTGGCAGGGTCGCACCGAACTTCAATTGAATATCAAGGACATGAAGGCCGGTAGCGATACGGGGGTCCATCGTATGTGGGAGGAACGCCTTTCGCTATCCGGTCCGCAGGTCCTCGCCTGACATGATGGACCCTAACAGCGACGAGCATTTCATGCGCCACGCGTTGCGCGAAGCCGAACATGCCTTCAGGGAGGATGAGGTTCCCGTGGGGGCGGTGGTCGTGTGTGCAGATCGTATCATCGGCCGAGGCCACAACCTCACCGAGCGCCTCAACGATGTTACAGCACATGCCGAGATGCAGGCGATATCCGCCGCCGCCAACCACCTCGGAAGCAAGTATCTGCAGGATTGCACGCTCTATGTGACCTTGGAACCATGCGTGATGTGCGCAGGTGCCCTCCACTGGTCCCAGGTAGGAAGGGTGGTGTTCGGGGCGTTCGATGAAAAAGCCGGATACCGGCGCCTTGGGGGCCGTGCCCTGCACCCCAGGACACAGGTGCTGGGCGGTATCCTGGAGCCTGAATGCGCCGATCTTCTGAAGGCTTTTTTCCGCCGCAAGAGGAGCCTATGACCGCAAAGTGCGACGGCGCTGCTCAAGCGCATCATTGATCGCGATGGCCTCATCAACCGCCTGTCGCAACGCGGATCTGCGAAGGCGTTCCACAAACCCTTCTGGCCGGTGGTGCCTGATCCTCCGGTGGCTGCTGGCGCTGAACAGGCCGGCCGGATCGCTCATCCTGCTACCCTGCACAAAGCCAAGGACGAGCGAGCCCTGCTGCATGCTGAGGTAGCACAACCAGCGGCGGTGGACGAAGAAGGGTGTGCCGAATTTCCACTCCTCCTTGATGAGCGGTGAACGTTCCATCACCAGCGCCCGGATCTCCTCTGCCACCTCCCTCCACCCCTCAGGCAGCCCTTGGTACCATTGGTCTATGCGGTCGTCACGCATTCCCGCACGGTCAGGGCATCTGTTCTGCTCTGGTATTCGTGGGTACGCTTCCGCCGATATTTAGCAGCACGGGGTCCCGGTCGTTCCCGCTACCTGTGTAGCGGACCACGCCGTCCATGTTCACGTCGGCAGCGTAGTATCCGGGCACCGAGGTGTTGGTAGCAACACTTCCACCCACCTGTTGCAGGATCGGGTCCCTGTCATTGTCCGCACCTACATAGCGCAAGGTGCCGTCCCGCAGCACATCACCCACCCACAGCAGGCGGCGCCCGTTCGCGCTCTTCATGGCATCCGTGCCGAAGGTTGCAGTGGCACTGGATGTGAGGTCCAACGTGGCGATCGCTGTGCCGAACGCCACGGCATCAGCACCCATCACACCAAGGTGGTTGCGGTGGCGTACAGCGACCAGGTAGTTGCCCGGCGCAGCTGCGAACACAAGCGGGGACACACCATCCTTGTCCACCACATCACCGTCGCGCTGCAGCAATCCGGCACGGACGGAGACTACGGTGGACGGCGCAGTCGCTGAACGCAGCTCCACAAGCACCCAGTCCACCACGGCATTATCGCCGGTGGTGGTGAACACCGCACCACTGGCACTTTCGCCACCACCGCCCGCCATGTTGTAGCCCAACGCGGTGTACGGCTCTGTTGCAGGAAGCAGCCCCTGGCCGCGGAGGTCGTCCCGCATGCGGTCCGTCGCTGCATCGTAAGCCCCTTCGAGCAACAGGTCCACCGCCAGCCGGATGCCATTGCTCACCACCTCCACATTATCCAGGTAGAGGAAGTTGCCGTAGCCGTTCACCCCCGTGAAACGGATGAGCACCTGGTCACCGTCGTAACTGGCCAGATCGATCTCGTTAAGTCGCCATTGGTTGCAGTTGGAGGGCTGGTAGGCTGAGGTGGTGTTCGGTGCAGTGGCAAGCACGGAACCGCTTTGATCGAACACGGCGGTCCAGGTGGCGCCGCAATCAGCGCTCACTTCCACCTGCAACCGGTCGAAATAGATGGCGTCGTATGGCGCATAGGCGTGATGGAACCGCAGCTTGGTGGAGGCAGAGCTGCCAAGGTCGATGATGGGCGAAATGAGCCGGTCCAATTGGCCCGTGGCCGCGTAGTTGTAGAAGTCGATGGACCATGCGCGGCTGCTTGCGCACAGGGCACCGTTGGTGAGCACGGAGGTGGTCCATGTTGTGGCATTATCCCCGTTCTGGAGGTTCCAGCCGGTGGGGGTTACGCTACCTGATTCCACATCCTGTTCATAGTCCGTGGTCTCCGTGGTGCTCGTCAGGCGCTGGAGGGTGCGGCTGGAGCCATCGTTGGCGGCTGTCTGGTCGAGGTTCAAACCGGTGGATACCGCTATCACGGGGTTGCCCGTTGGGGGCAGTGTGGCTGCCGTGGCGAACGTGAACGGTGACGTGGCACCAGGCGCGAGGGTACCGGTGAACACCTCCGTCACCTGCGAACCACCGTTCACCGTGTAGCTGACCGGGAAGTTGCTTTGCGCCTCGGATCCGTAGTTGCGCAAGGTGGCTGTCACAGTAGCCGTTCCGTTCGCGCAGGGGAACAGTTGTGCCGGTGGGGAGATGATGCTCGTCACACCCACGTCACGCGCAGGCGGAAGGTCGAACGCCTGAACCTGGTCGGTGCGGCTGGCGGTGCTGCCCTGAGAGGCGCTGTATCCCAGGCCGCGCCGTGCGAAGGCCGCCCATATCAGGGCCTGGTTCGCTCCTCCGTAGGTTGCCTGGTCCGCCGCAAGGATGGCATCGCGCGCATCCACGAAACCCGGATTGCAGGGGGTGAGCTTCAACCCGTCGATGACGAGTTGCATGGCGATGTTGTTCCCTCCGGTTCCGTTGTAGATATCCGGGTCGAAGCCATAGGCATCGATGAGGTCCCAGGTCATCTCCCACAGCATGGTGCACCACACGAAGCCGATGCCGTGGGGTTGGCTCACCCCGCTGTTGGTGTTGGCGTAGGTGTAGTTGTTCACGGCGAAATCCGTGCTGTACCGTGCCGGTCGTATGCCAAGACCTGTGGTGGACTGCCCCAGGGCATAGGTGCCAACCCCACGCCCCTGACCGCGGGTGTCGCCCACCCTCATGGTCATCACCATGCCCAGGTAGTCGCTCCATCCCTCGCCCATCTGCTCGGCGTTGGCAAGGCAGTTCACGTTCGAAGGTCCTGCCACCAGGCGGTTGCTGATGCCATGCCCGTATTCGTGGGCGATGATGCCGTTGTCCAGGTCGCTTGTGCGGTCGGGAGTGGGTGCCGTCCAAACGAACATCTGCATCCGGGGGTTGCTGCCATCCGGCGGTGTGCCGAAGTTGGCGTTGTTCGTGCCGCTACCATCGAGTGCATCGGCGAACACGAAGTCATTGCCGGCACCGCCGCGGCCGTAGTTGTTCTGCTGGAAGTTGCCTGACGCTTCGTTGAACCCATACTGGTACCACACATCGTGCATGAGGTTGTTCCAGTAGAACAGGTTGGTGATGGCAGCGCTCTGGTAGGAGGAGGGCGCAAGCGTGAGGTTTATCGGGAAGTCGAAGTCGAGGTTGGTACCGCCATCCGGGCTGAAGCCTCCGGTATTGTTGCCGTCCGTATCGTCCTGGGCCTGTACGTTGTTGCCCTTGGTGATGGTGTGCTCGGCACCTACGGCACCATTGGTATCGTGCCAGCCGAACGGTGACGCGATACCCCCGTCCGTCCAGGGTGCGTTCTGCAGGGTGCGCCCGCCATGGCTGGGGCTTTCCAAGGGCCAGGCATATACGTTGTAGTCGTTGGGGGCCGCGGGTGCCATGGGCGCCATGGGTGCTTCGGCGGGGGTGGGGGCCACATGGTCGTGATCGTGACCGAAGGCGCACTGGCTCACCCAGTCGTTCCGCTCCAGTTCCATGCCCGTTTCCGCGTCGATGCGTACGTTCCACCAATGGCTTCCATCGGGGGTGTAGTGGTTCACGTTCCAGGCAAGCCGTAGCCGGTCTTGCTGGGGTACGAAATAGAGTTGGACCGTCAATTCCGTGCCTCCGGTCGCGGAACCATCGTAACGCACGCGGCGGCCACCGTCCTCCACTGCCACCACACCGGGTGTCGGGGTGCCGGGTAGTGTGCGTGCCAGCACGGTCGCAAGTGCCTGGCCGGGTGTGATCTTCGGGTCGATGCTGTTCACGCGCTTGGCTACGTGGCGCCATGCGGTATTGTTCAGGCGTACAAGCGCACCCCCCGCCCCCCGATGAATGGCAAGGTCCCCGTTCCATACCTCGATGCCCTGCCACCGCTGGCGCAGGTATAGGTGCCGCACTCCGTTGTGGGTGGAGGTGTAGTCATCCTTTATCACCAGGTCTGCCAGGTCCTGCTCCGTATACCCCTCACGCTCCAGGTCCTTGTGGATGTCGGCGGGCACATCGGCTTTGCGGTCCTGGGCATGGTGCACCATGGGAAGTGCGGCAAGAGCGAGTGCTGGAAGCAGGTTTCGGAGCATCATGAGATGGGGCTGGCTGTGCAAAGTACCCATACAACACATGACGGGGCAAGTTGGTGCGCGGCCAAAATGGGGATCCCAACCGGCCGATCGATGGGGCGAGCGTCGGGGCGCTTCAACGATGGGGTTATTTTTGTACCCCTCCGGTCCTGATGACCGGCAAGGACCGAAATCCCGCCTATCATGTACCCTGCAGAACTCGTTGCCCCCATGAAGTCCGACCTGACCGCGGCCGGCTTCCAGGAACTCAATTCCCCCGACCAGGTGGACAAGGCCCTCACCCAGCCTGGCACGGTATTGTGCGTGGTGAACAGCGTGTGCGGTTGCGCCGCCGGCGCCGCCCGTCCTGGAGTGAAGCATAGCCTGCTCGCAGGTAAGCGTCCGGACCATCTGGTGACCGTGTTCGCCGGTGTGGATACCGATGCCGTCACCCAGGCGCGCAAGCATTTCCTGCCTTACCCCCCCAGCAGCCCCAGCATGGCGTTGTTCAAGGATGGCAAGCTGGTGCACTTCCTGGAGCGCCATCACATCGAAGGCCGCAGCGCCGCGATGATCGCCGATAACCTGATGATGGCCTACGACGAGTTCTGCTGACCAGCAACACTGGAATGATGAAGGGGCCGCCTCGCATGAGACGGCCCCTCTTCGTTCTGCTGTGGCAGCGGCTTACACCACGCCCTGGTCCATCATCGCATCGGCCACTTTCACGAAGCCGGCCACGTTGGCGCCTTTTACGTAGTTCACGCTCTTGCCTTCGGTGCCGTACTTCACGCAGGCGGCGTGGATGTCCTTCATGATGGTGTGCAGGCGGGCATCCACCTCCTCCCGCGTCCAGCTCAGGCGCAGGCTGTTCTGGCTCATCTCCAGGCCGCTGGTAGCCACGCCACCCGCATTGCTGGCCTTGCCCGGGGCGAAGTGCACGGCACCCTTATGGAACACCTCGATGGCTTCGGGCGTGCTGGGCATATTGGCACCTTCGGCCACGTACTTCACACCCTTCTTCACCAGGTCCTTGGCGTTCCTGCCGTCCAGCTCGTTCTGCGTAGCGCAGGGCAGGGCCACATCGCACTTGGCCACCACATCCCACACGCGAGCGCCCTTGGTGTACTTGGCACCCTTGAACTTCTTGGTGTACTCCTCAATGCGGCCACGCTTCACGTTCTTCAGTTCCATCAGGAATGCGAGCTTCTCAGCGTTGATGCCAGCGGGATCGTAGATGCTGCCGTCGCTGTCGCTGGCGGTCACCACTTTCGCACCCAGTTGGGTGGCCTTCTCAATGGCGTACTGGGCCACGTTGCCGCTGCCGCTCACAGCAACCACCTTGCCCTTGAAGCTGGTCTTGTTGCGCTTCATCATCTCCTCGGCGAAGTACACGCAGCCATAGCCGGTGGCCTCGGGGCGGATGAGCGAGCCACCCCAGGTGCGGCCCTTGCCTGTGAACACGCCGGTGAACTCGTTGCGCAGGCGCTTGTCCTGACCGAACATGAAGCCGATCTCGCGACCGCCCACACCGATGTCACCCGCAGGCACGTCGGTGTTGTGGCCGATGTGGCGCCACAGTTCGGTCATGAAGCTCTGGCAGAAGCGCATCACCTCGTTGTCGCTCTTGCCCTTGGGGTCGAAATCACTGCCGCCCTTGCCGCCGCCCATGGGCAGGGTGGTGAGGCTGTTCTTGAAGGTCTGCTCGAAGCCCAGGAACTTCAGCACGCTGAGGTTCACGCTGGGGTGGAAGCGCAGACCGCCCTTGTAGGGGCCGATGGCACTGTTGAACTCCACGCGGTAGCCGCGGTTCACCTGTATCTTGCCCTTGTCATCCATCCAAGGCACACGGAAGGTGATGGTGCGCTCGGGTTCCACCATGCGCTCCAGCAGCATTTTGCCCTGGTACTTGGGGTTGGCCTCGATGAAGGGGATGATCGCTTCGGCCACTTCGTGCACGGCCTGGTGGAATTCGGGCTCGTTCGGGTTCTTGGCCTTCACGTAACTCATGAACGCGTCCACCTGCTTTTGCACGTTGGAAGCGCCTTTTTTGGCGGTAGCCATGGATGGTTGTTTGGGAATTTGGGCGCGAAGGTAGGCAGGCGCACCCTTCCTCATGCGGTCCAACCGGCAACAGGATGTGGCCCCATCGGAAGGACCGTACGCTTAATTCAGCGTGTACACCTTGCCCGGGAGCGACCGCACGACCCCATTGAACTCGAGGCCCAGCAGCAGGCCCGCCGCCTTCCCCTGTGCCATCGCGGCCTCCACGCACAGGGTGTCGATGTCCACCTTACCCCGTGCCTTGATGATGTCCACCAGGGCCTGCTCCTCCGGCTGCAACTGGGTGAAGAGCGTCACCTGTTCCGGTCGCTTCCGCTTCCTGGGTGCCCATTCCATGAAGGTGATCACGTCCTGCGCGGAGGTGACCAGCATGGCCTTGTTCTGTTGGATCAACCGGTTGCACCCCTCGCTCTGGGCGTCCGTGGGCCTCCCCGGGAAGGCGAACACCTCCCGGTCATAGCTATTGGCGATGTCCGCCGTGATGAGCGAGCCTCCCTTGGGTCCGCTCTCCACTACAATGGTGCAATCGGAAAGCCCGGCGATGACCCGGTTACGTGCAGGGAAATTGCCCGGTGCGAACGGACTTTGGCCGGGCAGCTCGCTCACCAATGCACCCTGTTCCAGCATCGCGCGCGCCGTGGCCTGGTGTTCGCCGGGATACAGTTTGTCCAACCCATGTGCCACGCATCCGATGGTGGGCATTCCGGCCTTCAGCGCGGTACGATGGGCAACGATGTCGATGCCATAGGCCAATCCGCTGACGATCGTGGCGTTGGTGCCTTGCAGTCCCTCCACGAGTTCGGCACACAGCCGCTTGCCACCATCCGACGGGGCGCGGGTACCCACGATGCTCACCATGCGACCTGCATCCAGTTCGGCGTTGCCTTTCACATAGAGCACCACCGGCGCGTCGTCGGCCTGCTTCAACCTGCCGGGATAGTCGGCATCCTGGTAGAAGTACATGCGGATCCCTTGTTTGCGCACGTACTCCAGTTCCTTTTCGGCACGCGTCAGGACCGTTCGGTCCGCGATGCTCGCCTTGAGCTTAGGGCCGATGCCGGGCACCTTGTCCAGCTGCTGTTTCAGCTTGCGGTCAGTGAAGATGGCATCCACGCCCCCGCAGTAGGCCACCAGGTTGCGCGCGTTCACAGGGCCGATGCCCTTGAGCATGGCCAGTGCGATGCGGTGTATCCACTGTTCGTCCTTCACATGAAGCCAATTTTACCGGATCGCTACTTTTACCCGCCACCTGCCATCCCGCCCGTTCACGGGGTGCCGGTACCGAGACACAAATCTAATTCCCATGGCCAGGCTCCTGGTTTCATTCTCCACCCTCCTTGCCGTTCTATCGCTTTCCGCACAGACCACCCTGCTCAAAGGCGTGGTGCGCGACAGCCTCAGTGGTGATCCGCTGATCGGGGTCAACGTTACGCACGCCCCCGGCAAGGGCGCCGCCACGGACATCGACGGCGCCTATTCGCTGTCGCTGCCACCCGGCCCGTACACCATCACGTTCTCCTTCGTGGGATATACACCGGTCACACGGTCCATCACGCTGCCGGCGTCCAACTCCATGACCCTGGACGTGCGTATGCGGCCTTCCGCCAAGCAGCTGGACATGGTGGTGGTGAGCGCAGGCCGTTTCGAGCAGCGGGTGGGCGAGGTGACCCAGAGCCTCAGTGTGCTGCGGCCCGACCTGATCCGCAACAAGAACTCCTTTGCCCTCAATGAGGCGCTGGACCAGGTGCCGGGTGTGGTGGTGGTGGATGAGGATCCGCAGATCCGTGCAGGCAGTGGCTTCAGCTATGGCGCAGGAAGCAGGGTGCAGGTATTGGTGGACGACATCCCCATCCTGAGCGGCGATATCGGTCGACCGAACTGGACCTTCCTTCCGCTGGAGAACATTGAGCAGGTGGAGGTGATCAAGGGTGCCTCCTCGGTGCTGTATGGAAGCGCTGCCCTGAGCGGTGTCATCAACGTGCGCACCGCTTATCCGCGCAGCACACCCCGTACGCAGGTCACCTCCTTCGCCGGTGTATACGATACGCCCGGCCATGCCCCCGCTCGGTGGTGGGGTGACAATGCGCCTGTCTTCGGTGGCGCTAACTTCTCGCATAGCCGGCAGGTGGGCAAACTGGACCTGGTGCTTGGTGGTGCGCTGTTCGCGGATCGGGGCTATGTGGGGCCCGAGCCCCAAGATACCATGACTAAGCCTGCTGACCCCTATTTGGGCGCACCGGGCGGTTATGAGAGCCGCGCGCGCTTCAACATGGGCCTGCGGTGGCGTAACGCGAAGGTGAAGGGGCTCAGCTATGGGATCAATACCAATGCCATGGAAAGCCGCAGCTCAAGTGTGTTCATCTGGAGCGATACCGACCGGGGACTTTTCCGCCCGGAGCCGGGCACGGTGACCACCACACGCGGCATGCAGTACTACCTGGACCCGTTCGTGGTCTACGCGGGCAAGGGTGGCACCCGGCATAGCCTGCGGGGTCGCTTCCATCGGCAGGTGTTCGACAATGACAATGACCAGAGCAACAGCAACGAGGTGATGCACGGTGAGTACCAGGTGCAGCGCAAGGTGGAGTTCTTCGGGGAGACCGTGTTGACCGCCGGTGTGCTCCTCCGCCAGGTGAACAGCGAGGCCTTGCTGTACAGCGGCGACCTTGATGGGGATGGCTTGAATACGGCGGATAATACCGCCGCCTACCTGCAGGTGGACAAGAAACTGTTCGAAAAGCTGTCACTCTCCGGTGGTGTCAGGTATGAGCAGTTCACGGTGAACGATGATGAGGCCGCGCAGCCTGTGTTCCGCGCGGGCGCTACATACCAGTTGCATAAGGCCACGTTCCTCCGCGCCAGTTATGGCCAGGGATTCCGGTTCCCCACGATCGGCGAGCGCTTCATCAATACGAGTGTGGGTCAGTTGGTGATCTTCCCGAATGAGGACCTGAAGCCAGAGCAGAGCTGGAACGTGGAGGCGGGATTGAAGCAGGGTTTCAAGCTCGGCAATTTCATGGGCTATGTGGATGCCGTCGCGTTCCAACAGGATTTCCAGGACTACGTGGAGTTCACCTTCGGGCAATGGGCACCGGTCCAGGTGAGTGTCGTGAACGGCCAATTGGTCCTTGATCCGGGCCTTGGCTTCAAGAGCGTAAATACCGGAGGTGCCCGGGTCACGGGTTATGAGCTGGAATTGGTGGGCAAGGGTGATCTCGGTGCAGTGGATCTGACGGTCATGATGGGTTATACCCACACCAAGCCCGTTTCAACCACCCCCGATCAGGTCTACGCGACACCCGTCAGCCAGGCGTCCATTCCCTATAGTTATGCGACGACGAGTTATGACACCACTGACCGCATCTTGAAGTTCAGGGTGCAGGACCTCTTCCGTTCCGATGTGCAGTTCGGTTGGAAGGAATTGTTGGCCGGGTTCAGTGTGCGCTACAACAGCCATGTGCGGAACATCGACCGTATTTTTGTGGACCTGGACGAGGCGGAAAGTGACGTGCTTGCCCTAAGGACGGGAGTTGGCGAATGGATGCGTACCCACAAGACCGGTGATTGGATCGTGGATGCACGCATCGGTGCCCAGCTGAATGATCAGATGCGGGTGATGCTCATCGTGAACAACCTGGGGAACGAGGTCTATGCCTTGCGGCCTCTGGCGATCGAGGCCCCGCGCAGCATGCAGGTGCAGTTGAGCATGACATTGTAACCCCCGAACAGGCATCGTCCGTTCCGAGTTGCTCCCCCGGAAATTCCCCATGCGCACACTCGGCGTGATACCCGCCCGCTTTGCGAGCAGCCGCCTGCCAGGCAAGCCCCTGGCCGACATAGCGGGGCGCAGCATGGTGATGCGTGTGGTGGACCAGGCGCTTCGCAGCACATCCTTGACCGACGTGGTGGTGGCCACCGATGACGACCGTGTGCGTGTGCATGCGGAGGCGGAGGGATGCCGTGCCGTGATGACCGCCATGGAGCACCCCAGCGGTACCGACCGGTGTGCCGAGGCACTGCGCATCTTGGGGGCGGACCGCTATGATGCCGTGGTGAACATCCAGGGCGATGAGCCCTTCATTGTGCCCGCGCAGATCGATGAGCTCTGCCGCACGCTGGAGGCGGCGCCCGGAGGCATAGCCACACTGGCACAGGTGGTACATGATGATCATGATCTGGACGATGCCGGTGAGGTGCTGATAACGACCACCGTGGACCTCGATGCCCTGTACTTCAGCCGGGCCGCGATCCCCTTCCTCAGCCAACCGGGTAGCGGTCCACGCCATGCCCGTTTCCGCTACCTGAAGCACGTGGGGCTGTACGCCTTCCGGTCCCCGGTGCTGCTGGAACTTGTCAGCCTGGCGCCCTCCCCATTGGAAATGGCCGAATCGCTGGAGCAATTGCGTTGGCTGGAGCATGGCCATCGCGTGCGGATCGGTCTTACGGACCACCCTTCCTTCTGCGTGGATACGCCCGCCGATCTGGAGGAAGCGCGCCGTAGGGTCGCCATGCCGTAACTTGGCCGCGATGTCCCTGGAACGTGAGCTGTCCGAATTGCTGCACCTGCACGATTGTGTGATCGTGCCGGAATGGGGTGGTTTCCTCACCCACTATCGACCGGCACGCCTGGACGAGGCCCGCCACCTCATCAATCCCCCGTCCAAGGAGCTCGGTTTCAACCGGCACCTGGTGCGCAATGATGGCCTTCTCGCCGACCACCTTGCACGCCTGGCCGGCAGCGACTTTGAAAGGGCAAGCGCCTCCATCGCATCGGTGGTGGCCACCTGGCAGGAGCGATTGGATCGGGATGGGCGTCTGGAGCTGCCACACCTGGGCATCTTCTTCCGCGATCCGGAGGGCAACCTGCAGTTCGATCCCGATCGCCGTAGCAACTATCTGCGCGATGCGTTCGGCCTGCGGCCGCTTCGGGCACGGGTGGTGGAGGTGAAACCCCTGCCCGCTGAGGTGCCCGTGCGCTTACTGCCTCCACTGGTCACGGAACCCGAACCGACCACCGGTGTGGCCTCCGTGCTGCGCTGGGCGGCTGCTGCCGCGGCACTGCTGCTTTTGGGAACGGCGAGCTATTGGGCATTGGAGCAGGGCCCGCTGGCTGGTACACGGTGGAGCGACCTGGACCCGTTCCGTGGAGAACCGGCGCGCTACATGGCGCCCGCTGCAGAACTGCCTCCACCGGTAGCCTCCGCATCGGTGTTCGCGTTGCCCGAAGAAGAAGGTGTTGTGTCCGTACCCTTGCTGCCGGAGGAGGGTGTGGTGGTGTTGGTTGATACGCGCCCCAGCGTGCATGTGACGGATCGTGCAGCCATTCCGGATGCGGTATCGGATAACGTCAACGCACCTGCTCCCGCCAGCGAACGGTTCCATATCATCGGCGGGTGTTTCGCACTGCCCGGGAACGCCGACCGGAAACTGGCACAACTGATGTCGAACGGATATCCGGCCAGGCGTCTGCGTAAGCGGGGCAACCTCCATCCTGTGGCGTTCGGGAGCTATGCTACGCGTGCAGAAGCGTTACAGGCGTTGGACCAGGTGCGTGCCAACGGGGAGGGTTCCGCCTGGCTCTTGGAACACTGACGCTGCGCCCCTGGGAGATACCACCATTCGCCCGGCCATGGCACTCCCTGGAAATGTGTTCGACCTTCCCGCCTGCACCCTGACCTTCCTGGAGGGAGATGTGGTGCACGTATATTTCAAGGAAGAGCGGTCTGTGCAGGTCAGCGATGTGGAGGCCATGTTCCATGCGTTGGGGGAGGTCCGCCACGGTCGCCGGGTACTGCTGATGGTCTCCATCGGGGATGGCACCTCCATGAGCAATGAGGCACGCGCCTTTGCCTCGAGTGCCTTCTCCGATCGGTATACCGCTGCCGACGCCATCATCATTCGTGATCTCGGTCATCAACTGGCCGCCAATGTCTTTGTCCGCCATCACCGCCCTGCCCGACCCATCCGGCTGTTCGACGACAGGGAGTCCGCGTTGGAATGGCTGCTGACCCAACAACACCTGCTCACCGCATGATGCGAAAATCCTGGGCACTGCCCTTCTTCGTGGCGCTGCCGCTATCCCTTGCAGCGCAGGACTTCTCCGCGCCTGCGCGTACCATCCGCACCTCCCGGCAACAGGTGGTGGCGCTCGCTGTTGCACCCAAGGGGGACCGGTTGCTCATGGGCAGCGACAAGGGGGCCGAACTGCTTGACATGGAGAAAGGCAAGCGCCTCCAGCAGTTCGCCTACGAGGCCGACGGGTCCACGGCGGTATACCATGCCGCATTCAATGCCAACGGTGAGAAGCTCGTATTGATCGGCCATAGCGGCAAGCGGCGTGTATGGAACATCACCACCGGGGAGGAGGAGAAGGTGCTGCGCGACAACTTGTGGATCCCCGAGGCCACGGCTGTCCGCGCCATGGGTCTTGACATGAAGAACTCCGGCTTTGACCGATTCTACCAGCAGACGGAGGCCGTGCATGGCGACCTTCGGTTCCGGTCGGTGGAGAACGGTGCGGTGCAGGTGCTGCGTGGCGACAAGCCGTTGACGACGATCACCATTCCCGAGAACAAGGACCGCCTGTACCGTGCACCGGTACTGGTACATGATGGCCGGTTGCTGGTGGGCACCGACGACGGTCGTGTGCTGTTCTACACACTACCCTGACCCTCCAGTGAGCGCAGCGCTTGTTGCACGTGGGCATCGGAGTGCAACAGGGCGCTGTAGGCACCGCGGATGATGCCTCCGCGTTCAATGACATAGGTAACCCTGCCGTTCATCATGCCGAAGAACGTTCTGGTGCCATATGCACTGGCGGCATGTCCTTCAGCGTCGCTCAACAACACGAACGGCAGCTGGTACATGGTGCGGAAGTCCTGTTGTGTTGCGATGTCATCGCTGCTGATGCCGATGATGACCGCTCCCTTCGCCGTTACGCTGGCGAGCGCATCACGGAAGGCGCAGGCTTCCTTCGTACACACCGATGTATGCGCCTTGGGATAGAAGAACAACACCACATGTGCATCGTGCCATGCATCGGCCAGCCGGAACGGTCGTCCCTCATGGTCTGGCAGGGTGAGGGCGGGGGCATTGGAACCGATGGATAGCATGAACCAAAGCTACGCCGCTGGCGCGCGCTACTTTCGCCCCGCGAAGTACCACAACGATGCGCGATATCATCCACCCGACCGCTCTCAGCTACGCCGAGACCACTCACCTGGTGCTTCCCAACGATACCAACACGTTAGGCAACCTGTTCGGAGGACGCCTGCTGCAGTGGCTTGACATCAGCAGCGCCATCAGCGCTCACCGCCACTCCAAGCGCGTGGTGGTGACCATCGCGGTGAACAATGTGAGCTTCGACAGGCCCATCAAGCTGGGGGACCTGGTGACCATTAAGAGCCACGTGAGCCGTGCCTTCGGTACCAGCATGGAGGTGTGGAGCGACGTGTGGGTGGAGGACCAGCAGACCGGCGACAAGATCCACTGCAACAGTGCCATCTACACCTTCGTCGCGGTGGATAATGCAGGGCAGCCGGTGAAGGTGCCCGCGGTGCAGCCCATGAACGACGAGGAGCAGAAGCGCTATGATGGAGCGTTGCGCCGCCGCCAGTTGCGCCTGATCCTGGCGGGCAAGATGAAGCCGGAGGAGGCTACGGAACTGAAGGCTCTTTTCGCTTGAGGTGAGCATGGCCGCCGGTGGCATGGGTTGCCAGCGGGTCGGTTGCCCGGGTACTAAAGGTTCTCGTCCAGGCTGTACCCGTCGAACAGCTCACCGGTCTCCGTGTCGTGTGCGCGAAGGCCGAGTATGCGCAGGATCGCCGCCACACAATAAGCGCTCTGGTCACCACCATGCACGTGCGCCACGATGTAACGCACGGTATCCGGCCCGTCCAGGTGCAGTTGCAGGCTGAGGTCCATGCCCGGCTGGCGGATGAACAACCAGTCGCTGTCCTGCTCTTCCACGAAGGGTACGGCCTCCTTGATGCTTGCGATGATGTGAAGGCGCTCACCGATGGGGCGTGGACGATGGTCGGCGGGTACGTCCCGCATGGACGGTACGTCCGGAAGGTCCTGTATGTAGATGTCCCAGCTCATGGTGTTACGAGCGCTGCGATGCGCTTCAGGTCCTGAAGTTCCATGCAGTGGAAATGGCCTTTGGGACAGCGGTCGTGACCGATCTTGGAGCATGGCCTGCAGGAAAGACCCTCCACTTCGCTGATGTGCACATTGGCAGCGTGCTCAGGCTGGTAGGGTCCCATACCGAACGCGGGTACCGTACTGCCCCAGATACTGACCACCGGCCTGTTGAACGCGCAGGCCATGTGCATGGCACCGCTGTCGTGCGCGATCACCGAACGTGCGCCAGCAAGGAGCGATGCGCTGCCCAGCAGGTCATACCTTCCGGTGGCATCATAGGCGCGTGCGCCAATGGCATCTGCGATCCTTCTGCCCACGGGCCGGTCCTCCGCGCCCCCCACGATCACCAACGGCCCCCGCACCAGGTGGGCCAGCTCCACCAGCCTGCGCCCGGGCAGTCGCTTGGTGCCATGTGCTGCCCCGACAGCCATTGCAGTGTATCCTTCCCGGTGCGTTCCAGGCAGCACTGAAAGGGGTACCGCACGTTCCGATGGCACGAAGAGTTCGAGTCCCTTGTTGTCGTTGCGCACCCCCAACGGTGCTGCCGCGGTCAAATAGCGGTCCACGATGTGCTCAAGGGGCAGCTTGTTGACGCCGAAGTTGACCAACAACCATTTCTCCACGTTGCGCTTCGGGAAGCTGTGCGCCGGCAAACCCAACGCCCGTTTTACCCGTGCTGTGCGCAGGTTGTGGTGCAGGTCCACCACGTGGTCGAAGCGTTCGGCGCGCAGGGAGGCGACCAGCGCACCGAGGTCATCACCCAGTTCATGTACCCGATGCACATGCGGGTTGTAGCGCAGCAGGTCGGCGAAGGCGCCCTTCGTTGCCACATGCACTTCGGCCCCCGGCAGCTGCTCGTGCATTGCGCGTATCACCGGGGTAGTGAGCACGATGTCCCCAATGGATGAGAAGCGCAGGACCAGGATCTTCATACGCGCTCAAAGGTAACCCGACCGCGGTGCGCATGCCGGGGCACTTTGCCACCTTTGCAGCCCGGTCATCATGTTCGTCGATACACACGCCCATCTTTATCACCCGCAGTTCGACACGGACCGTGCGGCCATGTTACAACGGGCCGCTGAAGCCGGGGTGACGAAGTTGTTCCTGCCCAACGTGGATGCGGAGAGCATCGCTGCCATGGATGCCCTGGCCGCAGCCCATCCGGAGACTTGCTTCGCGATGATGGGGATCCATCCCTGTTCCATCGGCGAACACAATGAGGATGCGTTGATGCAGGTGGAGGAACTGCTGCGCACGGGCCGCTACTGCGCCGTGGGCGAGATCGGCATCGACCTGTATTGGGACCGGACCTTCCTGGTGCAGCAGCAGGAGGCTTTCCGGCGGCAGGTGCGCCTTGCAAGGGAGCTTGATCTGCCCATCGCCATCCATTGCCGCAACAGCTTCGCGGAGACCATCGCCATCGTGGAAGCGGAGAACGGACCGGACCTGCGCGGGGTCTTCCATTGCTTCACGGGCACGCCGGAGGAAGCCCGTCGCATCGTGGACCTTGGCGATTTCTACCTGGGCATCGGTGGCGTGATCACCTACCCCAAGGGAGGGTTGTTCGAGACCATGCAACAGGTGGGCCCTGTGCACTGCGTGCTGGAGACCGATGCGCCCTACCTGGCACCGGTACCCTTCCGTGGCAAGCGCAATGAGAGCGCTTACATCCCGCATATCGCCGAGCGGCTTGCCCGGGCCTGCGGCACCACGCTGGAGCACATCGCTGCCGTGACAACCACCAACGCACACGCCCTCTTCCGCCGATGAGCCACCGACCTTCCGTACTGCTGATCTACACCGGTGGCACCATCGGCATGTGGGCGGATACCTCCGGCGCATTGCGCCCCATGGACCTGGCCCACCTGGAGGAACAGGTGCCGGAGCTGAAGCGTATCGATGTTGAACTGCGCTCGGTCACCTTCGAGCGCCCCATGGACAGCAGCGACATGCAGCCTGGGGACTGGTTGCGTATCGCCCGCATCATTGGCGACAACTATGCGGCGCACGATGGTTTCGTGGTGCTGCATGGAAGCGACACCATGGCCTACACCGCCAGCGCGCTGAGCTTCCTGCTGGAAGGGCTCAACAAGCCGGTGATCCTGACCGGTTCGCAACTGCCCATCGGCACCATCCGCACCGATGCGAAGGAGAACCTGATCACGGCCATTGAGATCGCCGCTGCGCGCAATGCGCAAGGCTGTCCCATGGTGCCTGAAGTGGCGGTCTACTTCGAGTATCAGTTGCTGCGGGGCAACCGCACGGTGAAGGTGCATGCCGAGCGCTTCGAAGCCTTCCGTTCGCCCAACTGGCCTGTGCTGGCCGAGGCCGGGGTGCACCTGCGGTACAACGAGGCCGCCATCGGTCCCCATGCAGCAGGACCGCTCACCGTGCATGAGCGCCTCGATGATCGCATCGCTGTCATCCGGCTGTTCCCCGGCATTCGTGCGGAATGGGTGCGTCATGCGCTGTCGGCGCCGGGGTTGCGGGCGGCCATCCTCACCACGTTCGGCAGCGGCAACGGGCCCACAGGGGCTGCGTTCCTGGCCGCTTTGCGGGAGGCGCGGGAGCGGGGGGTGGTCCTGCTGAACGTGACGCAGTGCGTGGGTGGGCGCGTGGAGCAAGGGCGTTATGTGACCAGCCAGGCCCTGCAGGCGATGGGTGTGGTGGGGGGGGCGGACATCACCGTGGAGGCCGCCGTGGCAAAGCTGATGTTCCTGCTTGGCAGGGAGCAAGGTGCGCTGGCGGTTGAGCAGGCGTTGGCGGTGCCGATGAGGGGGGAGTTCACATTGGGTTAACATACCGCTGGCTGTTCGGCACCGACCGCTTCCGGCTTCCTGATGGTGGCGATGGACCTTTTTGTAATTTGGCCGCCCGTCGGACGGGAACGCACCCTCCGGCCAGCAGAGAAAACGAACGGAGAGATGGCCGAGTGGTCGAAGGCGCGCGCCTGGAAAGTGCGTATACCTGTCAAAGGGTATCGGGGGTTCGAATCCCTCTCTCTCCGCCACTTCGCTCTGCTGTAGAATGCGAACCTGAACGAACCAGAACCGTCAACAACCCTCACCCCGCTAACGATCCCGAACATGGTACGCAAGTTCTTGTCCCTCTGCATGGCAGGCCTGATGAGCATCAGCCTGCTCTCCACCCCGGTGATGGCACAGGATGCCCCCGCAGCCGCTTCCACCGAAGTGGTCGCCGATGGTGCCCAGGAAGGTTCCCAGACCTTCAAGGACCGATTCATCGAGGGCGACCCCATCTGGATGGCGCCCGTGCTGCTCTGCCTCATCCTCGGCCTGGCCTTCGTGATCGAGCGCATCATTTATTTGAACATGGCTTCCACCAACACCAACAAATTGCTGACCAGTGTTGAGGGCGCCTTGAAGAGCGGCGGTTACAACGCGGCCAAGGAAGTATGCCGCAACACCCGCGGTCCAGTGGCAGGCATCTTCTACCAGGGACTTGACCGCGCCAACGAGGGTCTCGATATCGCGGAGAAGAGCATCGTGGCTTACGGTGGCGTGGAAGTGGGTCGCCTGGAGCGCGGTCTCTCCTGGATCAGCCTCTTCATCGCCCTGGCCCCCATGTTGGGCTTCTTGGGTACTGTGGTGGGTATGATCTTCGCCTTCGACCAGATCGCCGCCGCCAACAACATCAGCCCCGCCATCGTGGCATCAGGTATCAAGGTGGCACTGCTCACCACCGTGTTCGGTCTTATCGTGGCCATCGTGCTGCAGGTGTTCTACAACTACCTGCTCAGCCGCATCGATAGCATCACCGGCCAGATGGAGGAGGCGTCCATCAGCCTCGTGGACCTGCTCGCCAAGCATGGCGCCAAACACTAAGACCATGCACAAGGGATCCGCCCTCTTCGGGAACATCGCCCTTTGGGGTATCGCCATCCTCGGCGTGGTGTTCTTCGTCATGATCATGTCCGGCAAGGATGCCGGTATCGATGCAGGCCTCTATCTGACCTACACGGCCTTCGGTCTGGGCATTGTGCTCGCGCTGGCATCCGGGGTCATGTCACTCTTCTCCGGTGGCAACATCAAGGACACGTTGCTCCCCATCGGGGCGTTCGTGGCCCTGTTCGCCATCTCCTACCTCCTCGCCGATGGTAGTGTGAAACCGCAATGGAACCTCTCCCCGGGTGCCTCCAAGATGATCAGTGCAGGTCTGAACATGACCGGTCTGGCCGTGCTGGTGGCTGTGGGCGCCGCGCTATTCGGTGCGGTGAAGAAGCTCATCAAGTGAACCCATGTTGAAGAAACGCAAGCGTGAAGGGATCCAGGAGATCAATGCCGGCTCCATGGCCGACATCGCTTTCCTGCTCCTGATCTTCTTCCTGGTGACCACCACCATGGACACCGACGCTGGCATCCTGCGCCTGCTCCCGCCCGTGGTGGAGGAGGAGGTGGATATGCAGGTGAACAAGCGCGATGTCTATGAGGTCCTCATCAATGACGCGGACATGTTGCTCGTGGAAGGTGAAATGATGGACATCAAGGACCTGCGTGCAGGTGCCAAGGAGTTCATGACCAACCCCACCAACGACATCGACCTGCCCGAGCGTCGTCGTGTGACCGCTGCCGAATGCAATCAGAAGATCGGCGAATACCGGTCCTATGTGGCAGGCGCCTCCGATGCTGAGGCCAAGGATGGATACCAGAAAGCGCTGGAGAAGTGGGAGGAGAAGCTCGAAGCGGTGAAGCTGCTGGGTGACTTCTCCGAACTCCCCCCCAACGCGGTGATCTCCCTGCAGACCGGCTCCAAGACCAGCTATGACATGTACGTGCGTGTGCAGAACGAGCTGGAGGCGGGCATCCGCGAACTGCGCGATGATCTGAGCAAGGAGAAGTTCGGTCGCAAGTACTCCGAGCTGGACGAGAAGAAGGACGAGGACAAGGCCCTTATTAAAGCTGTCCGCCTGGTCTACCCCCAGCGTGTGTCCGAGGCCGAACCGGTGGACGTGACCAAGAAATCCTGAGCAACCGCCATGTCACGCTTCAAGGATAACAGCTCCAAAGGCACGCCTGCCATCAGCACGGCGTCACTGCCCGACATCATCTTCATGCTTCTCTTCTTCTTCATGGTGACCACCGTGATGCGCGAGGTGGACCTGTTGGTGAAGATCACCCTGCCCGAAGCCAGCGAAACGACCAAGCTGGAGGATAAGGCCTTGGTGGATTACATCTACATCGGTACGCCCCAGGCCAAGGCCCTCGGTTCCGAGCCGCTCATGCAGCTGAACGACCAGTTCGCCAAGCTCGATGAGATCGCAGGCTGGGTGAAGGCCGGTGAAGACCGCCGCGAGGAAGTGCTCATCCCCAAGATCACCCGTTCGCTGAAGGTGGACAAGGAGACGAACATGAAGATCGTCACCGATGTGAAGCAGGAACTGCGCAAGAGCAACGCGCTGAAGATCAACTACAGCACGGCGCAAGCGCGCTGACGATCGTTCCCCGACCAGGCTGGAAGCCCCACCCCTGAGCATAGTCGAAGGGTGGGGCTTCCGTATTTTTGAACCTTCCCATGCCCCGTATCGGCCCGCTGCAACTGCCGGAATTCCCGCTCCTGCTCGCTCCCATGGAGGACGTGAGCGATCCGCCCTTCCGGATGCTTTGCAAGGAGCACGGCGCAGACCTGATGTTCACCGAGTTCATCAGCAGCGAAGGTCTGATCCGCAAGGCCGCAAAGGGCCTCAAGAAGCTGGACATCTTCGAGGCTGAGCGCCCCATCGGCATCCAGCTCTTCGGCGGCAGTGAGGATGCCATGGAAGAGGCCGCGCGTATCGCCGAAGCCGCAGGGCCCGACCTCATCGACATCAACTATGGCTGCCCTGTACACAAGGTGGTGAGCAAGGGCGCCGGTGCCTGCCTGCTGCTGGATGTGGACAAGATGGTGCGCCTCACGGAAAAGGTGGTGAAGGCCGTGAAGGTGCCCGTGACCGTGAAGACCCGTCTGGGCTGGGACGACAAGAGCAAGAACATCATGGAAGTGGCCGAGCGCCTTCAGGATGTGGGCATCCAGGCCTTGAGCATACATGGCCGCACCCGGGCACAGCTCTATAAAGGCCCAGCGGATTGGACGCTGATCGGCGCGGTGAAGAACAACCCGCGCATCCACATTCCCATCTTCGGCAATGGCGACATCGATTCGCCCCGGAAAGCCGTGGAATACCGCGAGCGCTATGGTGTGGATGGGGTGATGATCGGTCGCGCAAGCATCGGACACCCTTGGATCTTCAACGAGATCAAGCATTACATCGCTACCGGCACCACACTGCCCCCGCCCACTGTGGCCGCCCGAGTGGAAGCCGCCCGCCAGCACCTGCGTAGCTCCCTGGCCTGGAAGGGCCCGTGGGAAGGGGTTGTGGAGATGCGCCGCCATTACGGCAACTACCTCAAGGGCCTGCCCAACGTGAAGGAGGTGCGCCTCAGGCTGTGCACCGAACGCGAGCCTGCCATGCTCGAGGAGATCCTCGATGAGGTGAAGGCGAACTACGCGGCGGAGGTGGTGTGAAGGAACCGCTTGCTCAACGCCCGCAACGGCACCCAGGTGGCCAGCAGGCCGATGGCACCCACCGTGGCAAAGACCACCAGCAGATCGCTCCACAGCACCTTCACGGGGTAGTGGTCCACTACAGATGCGTCCAAGGGTACCAGGCCGAAGCGCTCCTGTACCCAGCATACACCCAGACCGATGGTGATGCCCAGGAGTTCGCCGATGAGCACGATGAGCAGGCCCTCATAAAGGAACACACGCCGGATAAGCGTTGTGTCGGCGCCCAGGCTGCGCAGCGTTCCCATGTCCTTGCGCTTCTCGATCATCATCATGGTGAGCGAGGCGATGATGTTGAATGCGCCGATGAGCCCGATGAACGCGAGCACCAGGAAGGAGAAGAACTTCTCCGAGGCGTTGGTCTGGTACATGAGCACGTTCTTCTGCTGGCGTGTACGAACCAGATAGTCCGGTCCCAGATCCTTGCGCAGTGCTTCCGCCATGGCATCGGCATCCCGCTCTGCCGGCAGCTTCAGCTCCAGCGCGCTGGCCTCACTGTTGTAATGGAACAGCGTTTCCGCAGCTGCGAAGGGCACCAGCACGTAGCGCATATCGAATTCCATGTTCATGGTGAAGGTGCCTGCCACGGCCATGTCCATGCGCTCGAAGGCGCGCTGCTGGTAGGTGCTCAGCTTGCGTCCCCGGATCGGTGCGCTGATCGTGAGCGGACGGAAGATGCCATCGTCCAAGGGCACACCCAGATCGCTGCGCAGACCAATGCCCAGCACCGCTGCCGAGCCTGTGGCGCTGTGTAGCAGGGCCTCGCCTGAGTAGAGATAGCGCTGCATGTCGCTCATGCGCAGGTAGGGTTCCTCAACGCCTTTCAACGTGGCTACGGACTGCTGCCCGTCGTGCATCAGCAGCACGTTCTCCTCGATGGTCCAACTGCTCAGCGTGGCACCGCTCACCGCCAATAGCTCCTGCACATCGAGGCTGTCGCGCTGCAGTGTCTTGCCCGCTGCGGGGGTGATGGTAATGTCCTGATCGAAGGGGGAGTAGATGGTGTCCACCAGCTCGCTGATGCCGTTCACCGCGCTGAGCACCACCACCATGGCCGCGCTCACCACCGCGATCACCACGATACTGATGAGCGTGATGACGTTGATGGCGTTGGTGCTGCGCCCGGCGGTGCTGCGCGATGCCAGCAGGTAGCGACGGGCGAAGAGGAGGGGCAGGTTCATGGCCGGGGCCAAAGTTCGTCGGATCCTTCACTCCTTCTTGTCGCCCTTGCCCATGTGTACCTCGAGATCGTCCGGTGTGCCGGTGATGCGTACGGTGAGGTAGCCCTTTATCAACCCCTTTTGTTCGCTGATGATCTCGGCTTCGGTCTGTTCGATGAGGGCGAGTTCTTCGCGCCGCGCCTGTGAACGCAGTTTGTTGCGCAGGGTGCTCCAGCCGGCCTTGCGCACCAGGTCCAGCGGCAGCCGCAAGGTATAGTCCATGCTGAGGTCCATGTTCTGGCGGCCGCTGAGGTGCATGTAGCCCAGCGTGCTGCTGATCTTCATTTCGGGAACGTGCAAGGTGCCGTCGGTGAAGGTGAAGCGGTTCTCCAATTCGCCGAAACGGATGTTGTCGAGGTCCTTGCCGTCCATGAACATCGCCATGGCGTGCATGGGCGCGAAGCGTGTCAATCGACCTTCCTCAACGCGCAGGTCAGCCACCACCGAGGTGTGCCCAAGGTCAGGCGTAAGGTCGGGATGCAGGTGCCCGTCCAACGTGAGGCTGCCGGTCACGCGCCCATGCAGGTTGTCGTGTACCAGCACGTCCTGCCCGAAGTTGTCGAGCTTGAACATGACCTTGTCCAGCTCCACATCCTTTACGTGCATGCGGCCATGGACCACGATGCTGTCCTGTTGTCTGCCGTCCAGCAGCCCGTTCCCGTGCATGCTGCCACCCGCCGCGCGCAACGAGATCGAATCGACGTGGATCCGGTGGTCCTTGGTGGTGCGCACCTCCGCATGCAGGCCATCCACCTGGGTGCGATGCTGGCGCAAGTGATCGATATCCGCTTTCAAGTGCATTACGGGGAATTGCAGGGCGAAAAGGTTGAAGGCTTCGGCGTGAGCGGTGGTGTCTGTCGTGGGGCTCCATTGCGAGAGCTCGTCCAGATCAAGGTTGGTGGAACGCACACGCCCTTCGATGTGCTTGTTCACCAGATCATCATCGAGGAAATGGCGCAGGTACAGGTCGGCGGTGAGGTCGCTCCGGCCCATGGCGAGCTTCAGGCCCTGCAGTGTGATGCAGCCACTGGTGTCGGTGAGCATGCGACCGTCGAGCTCCTTGAGCGGAGGCAGGTCGTTCACCCGCACTGTGAAGCGGTCGATGTGTGTGTCACTGATGAAACCCTTGCTGGTGAAGGTGTTACTGAGCATGGATCCGGAACCCTCAAGGATAAGGTCGCGGAGCACTTCCTCATTGATGCTGGCGTGGATGAGCGGTTTGCCATCGTAAACGAGCAGCCCCTTGGCATTGAAATAGCTGCTTCGAACAAGGGTGCGATGCGTGACGGTTTCGCGGCGGTTGCTGTCCAGCAGGGCACCGAAGTTGTCCACCAGCACACTGGCATGCACATCGTTGCGGCCCATTGTGAAGGTGAGGTCATCCACGTGGAACCGCTCGTCACTTATGGCGATGCGTCCACGTACATCATCCAGTGCGTGGGGATACTTCGCTGTGCGCAGTTCAAGGTGGCGTATGTCGACCGCAGCGGTGGGTAGGTAGCGTGCGCGTTCGAGGGCATCCACGGTGGTGTGGACGTCCATGTCGAACGCAAGACCGCTGATGATGTCGCCTGCCCACGGAGCTTCCACCCTCGCACCGTTCAGGGCAAGCAGCTCGGCTACATGCAGTGCCCGGCTCTCGCCATGCAGCCGCAGGTCAACCGGAGCGCTCTGGTGATGGAACAATGCGCTGACATTGCTCAGCCCGAAGTCCACCGCCAGGTCGCTCTGCCCGATGCGCACGCGCAGGCCTTCGCTCCTGAGGTTGTCACCGTCGAGCACGATCCTGCCATTGAAGCCGGTGAAGGCCTTGTTGAGCGACGCGAGCTTCAGTTCCACATCGGTGAAGGTGATGTTGCTGGTGACACCGTCGGTCATCTTGGTCGCGAAGTGGAGCACGCTATCAGGACCGATGTACTCGTTCAAGGTGATGTCGATGCTGACAGTACCGCTGCCGGACTCTATGGACTCCAGGTCATAGAAGGTCTTCAGGTGTGCAAGGTCGAACTTGGCGTGGAAGTCCATGGTGATCCGGGGATCCAGGAGGTTGTCAACCCTGATGGTCCCTTTCATGAGGCCCTTCTCAGGTTCTCCATAGAGGTTCACGAGTTCGAGGTAGGCCTTGTCCAATCCACCATCGTCGCCGGTCCGGAAATGGCCGGTGAAGGCCACATCGCGCAGCGCCTTGTTGTGGCTCTTGTGGTGGAAGACGGTGTTCTTGCAGCCCAGGCGCAGGTCGATCAGCGGGTCCTGCCTGTCGATCGCTCCGGTGATGGTGCCTTCGAAGAAGATGTCGCCCTCGTTCTTGAACTCCTTCAGTCTCTCCAGAACATCCGGTGGGGCGAATGCAATGAACGTGTCGAAGTTCTTTTTCCTGCCGCTCACCTTCAGGTCCAGCAACAGGTCCTTGTTCAGGTCGAGCGTACCCTGCAGATCGAGTTCGCCGGCATCCACGGCGAAGGTGCTCGGGTGGATGGTGACCATCCCCTGTTCGATGGTCATGTCGCAGTATAGCCGGAAGGGGAATGCCCTGAACCATGTGGTGGTGCCGGCGGTGTATTGTTGCAGGAAGAGCTCGCTCTCCAGGCCCATCCGCAGTTGCTCGTCCACCATCCGCAGATAGGCATCGGCCGAAGTGATATCCAGCACAAGTTCCTTGCCTTCATCCGATCGGTTCACTTCGTGCAGTGTCACCTCGCGCAATTCGATGCGCTGCAGATCAAGGTGTGCGTTCCCGGCCGTCTCACCAGACGTCCCGCTGAACATGGCCCGGCTGAGGTTGTAGGTGCCGTCGGCGTGCTTCTCGAGGTACAGGTGTCCCTTGTTCAGCACCAACTTCCGGATGGTGTATTCGCCGCGCAGCACGTCGAATACATTGAACCCGAGATAGACGTCAGCGAAGGCGAAGATGGCACGGTCATCCAACGAATGCTCGTCCGCATCGAAACGGAGGCCTTTCAGGTCGATGCTGATGTAAGGGAAATTTCGAAAGGGTGATAGTTCCACATGGTGATAGCTCACCTGGCCCTGCTGGTCCTTGTTCATGGTAGCGATGACCTCGTCCGCTATCTGCTGCTCGTGGGCATGAAGGACGTAGCACAGGATGCCGAATAGCAGCGCGAAGAGACCGCACAGGATGAGCAGGCTATTGCGAAGGATGCGCAGTGGACGTCGCATGGCTGACGGTTGGTGCGAAGATCATACCATCCGGGCCGATGCCGTGCCGGGGGGGCGCCGGTTATTCACTTCCAGGCCTTCACGATCAATCCCGTTCCCGTGGGGTGCGACATCCGCACATCCGCCATGTTCAGCACGAACGCGATGGGGTAGGCAAGGAGGTAGTAGAACGGCAACACCACGAAGAACAGCTTGCTGGCCTGCAGCATCAGCAGCGGCCACTTCATGCTCAGCTTCCAACTTATCTTGCCTGGTGTGCCGTAGCTGTACCGAGCCTCCACCTTGCTGAACCCGTTACGCAGGCATTTGACGCGGATATCATCGATGTTGTAGCCGTCGCGCACGTGCTCTTCGATGAATGAGCCTTCGCCCTCCTCATGTACATCGCTGCCGCCCTGGTCGCTGGGGGTGCTGATGATGAGCATGCCGCCTTGCCTGAGCGATGTGCTGTAGCAGCGCAGGGCCGCTTCGTCCTCCAGGATGTGCTCCATCACGTCCACACATACCACCAGGTCAAAGGTGGCGGGTCGTTGGAAGCGGGTCACATCACCCACCTCGAACTTCACCTGCGGTCTGCCGATGCGTTGGAAGAAGGAGTTGCAGTCGGCCACCTGCTCGTCCTTCACGTCGATGGCGGTGATGCGTGCCTTGGGCAGCAGGCCGCTGAGCCAGTAACTATACTGCCCGAAACCAGCGCCTGCATCATAAATGTGCGTGCCTTCGGCGGAGCGTGACCGTGCCCAGGGCTTCAGCTCGCGCTGGATGTGCCACGCCCGCAGCAACAACAGGTCCAGCAGGCGGTAGAACAGCTTGCGCAGCCACGGACCGCTGTTGAACACCACGCCCAGGCGGCGCTTGACCGGATCGTACTGCATGGGGGTCTAACGAATGTAAAGTGTAGGATGTAATATGTAGAAAATCGAACTATGGAACTCCATCATCTGCTTGTATCGTATCTTATCAAGGTTGAGTGATGCGGCAGTTCGTTGCGCTGCATTTCGGTCCCGAATGCATCATCCTTTCAACAGCTTATCGATCTCTTCGGCGCGATCCAGCGAATCGTCCACGTAGAATAACAGCTCGGGTACGATGCGCATCTGGGAGCCCACGCGCTGTCCCAGCTGGCCTCGCAGGCGATGGGACTGATCGCGGATGATGTTGATGGCCGCCTGCTTGTCCTTCACCGGGAAGAGGCTCAGGTACACCTTGGCCACACCCAGGTCCGGGCTGACACGAACAGCGGACACCGTGATGAGCCCGCCGGGCAACAGGTTCCGCGCCTCCTGCTGGAAGATGACCGCCAGTTCGCGCTGCAGCAGGCTGTTCACCTTGTTCTGTCGGATGCTATCCATCGTGCCGCGAAGTTAGCGCGGGTGGAGCAGCCATATCCATGCTCATCAGACGTCCTGCAGGAGGCATGCGCGGTGGGCCTACCTTAGCGCCCGGTCATGCGCACCTTCCTCCGCATCCTGCGCTACGGCGCGCCCTATCGTCGGTTCGCCGCTCTCAACGCGCTCTTCAACCTGCTGGCCACGGTCTGCCATCTCCTTTCGTTGTTGCTGTTCATTCCGTTCCTGCGGCTGTTGCTGGGCCAGGTGAAGCCCGTGCATGTGCGCCCGGTGGAACTCTGGACCAAGGACGGTTTGGAGGGTACTTTCAACTGGGGCCTTACACGTCTGATCGATGTGTACGGGAACATGGGCGCCCTGCTCGCGATCTGTGTGGTGGTGGTGGTACTCTTCCTATTCAAGAACCTGTTCCGCTACCTCGCCCTGCTTGCCATCACCCAGTTCCGGAACCGCATCGTTCGCGATATCCGCCAGGGCATCTATTCCAAGCTTTTGGAGCTTCCCCTGCGCTACCACACCAGCGAGCGGAAGGGCGATCTGCTGGCCCTGATGACCAACGACCTGCATGTGGTGGAGTTCTCTGTAATGCAGTACATCGAGATGGTTTTCCGCGAGCCCATCGCGGTGCTGATGTTCCTGGGCACGATGGTAACGCTGAGCCCCGGGCTTACGGCGATCTCGTTGCTCATGCTTCCGGTGAGCGGACTCCTCATCGCGCGTGTGAGCCGCAGCCTGCGAAAAAGGAGCAACCGGGTCCAGGAGAAGGAGGCCGATCTGTTGGCGCGGCTGGAGGAGACCCTCGGGGGTATCCGCGTGATCAAGGCCTTCAACGGCGAGGCCGACATGCAGCGTCGCTTCGCTCGCGAGAACGAACTGCTGATGCGTGCCCACGTGTCCATGATGCGCCGCCAGGACCTGGCATCGCCCTTGAGCGAGACGCTCGGAGCTGCGGTGATGGCGGCCATCGCCTACATCGGCGGCAGCTTCGTGCTGGGCACCGAACCCTCCCTCAGTGGCGACAGCTTCCTCGGATTCATCATCATCTTCTCCCAATTGCTGGCCCCCATCAAGGGCTTCTCCCAAGGCTGGAGCGCCATCACCCGCGGAGGCGCAAGTGGTCAGCGCATCTTCGACCTGCTCGCCGTGGAGAACACCGTGAAGGAGAAGCCCGATGCGCATCCCATCAGCAGCTTCAGCGACCGCATCGAGTATCGCGCGGTCACCTTCGCCTACGAGAAACCGCCAGCCTCTGGTGATGGTCGATCTGTGCTGGATGATATCCGTATCACCATTCCCAAAGGACGCAGTGTGGCCTTGGTGGGCACCAGCGGTAGCGGCAAAACGTCCCTGGCCAATCTGCTGCCGCGCTTCTATGATGTGAGCGGCGGTGCCGTGCTGATCGATGGACAGGACGTGCGCGACCTCCGCCTGCGCGACCTGCGTGCACTGATGGGTATCGTCACCCAGGATAGCATCCTGTTCAATGATTCGGTGGCGAACAACATCGCCTTTGGAACACCGGGCGTATCGCAGGCCGACATCGAACGTGCCGCCCGCATCGCCAATGCGCACGACTTCATCCAGCAGTTGGAGCAGGGCTACCAGACCAACATCGGCGATGGCGGTAACCGGCTCAGTGGTGGTCAACGTCAACGCCTGTCCATTGCACGCGCGGTGCTGAAGAACCCGCCGATCCTGATCCTGGACGAGGCCACCAGCGCCTTGGACACCGAGAGCGAGCGCCTGGTGCAGGAGGCGCTGTTCAAGATGCTGGAAGGCCGCACGAGCCTGGTGATAGCGCACCGCTTGAGCACCATCCAGCACTGTGACGAGATCTGTGTGATGCAGCAAGGCCGGATCATCGAGCGGGGCACGCACACCGACCTATACACGGCCGGTGGTCAGTACCGCAGGCTGTGCGACATGCAGGCGTTCGGTTGAGGCTCACTCCTCCTGCTTGGGGAACAGCCTGTCGAATACGTTGCGGCGCTCGGCGTCGCTTGGGTCCAACGTTCCGGCCGGCATGCTATCTGGTCCAAAGGCCGCATCGATGAGCCCTTCCAATGCGGGGCGTTCGCGCCAACCCGGACATTCCATCGTGAACGTACTGTCGAGCGCAAGATCGAACGGCTTCACGTAACGTCCGCGAAGGCGGGGATCGCCCTCCACCTGCTTCAAGGTGGCGCCCATCACCGGCAGGGCAAGCGACCCACCTGTTCCAAGCGGGCTGTTGAAGTGGATGTCCGGATCGAAAGCGCCCACCCATACGCCTCCAACAAGGCCTGGTGTACACGCAACGAACCAGGCATCGCTGTAGCCCTGTGAGGTACCGGTCTTGCCCGCGTACTCACCGGTGAGCCCATAACGCGTGCGAAGCGCTGTGCCGGTCCCCTGGTCCACCGCGCGCTGCAGCATGCGCACCAACTGGGCCGCCACCATGGGGTCCACCGCCTGCACCGAACGCGGTGCCTTGGCTTTGTAAAGCTCCTTGCCCTGGGCATCGGTGATCCGCGCGATCAGTTGCGGTGTGACCCGCCTGCCCTGCATGGCGAATGCGCCATAGGCCGGCACCAGCTGGAGCAGGCTGATGTCCATGGCTCCTAATGCCATGGAAGGCTTGTCGGCGTTCTTTGTGGGCAACCCCAATCCCTGCAGCACCTGCGTAATGGTGTCCACGCCGGTGCGGAAGTAAAGATCCACGGTGGGCCTGTTCATGCTTCGTGCAAGGGCATGCCACATGGCCACCTCGCCACCGGTGGTGTCCATATCGAAATTGTCGGGTGTCCATCCGTCGAACTCGGCGTAGCTCTTCCGGTCGTTATCCAGGTAGGTGCACGGATGGAAGCCCCGTGCCAGCGCCGCGGCATAAACCATCGGCTTGATGGTGCTGGCTACTGGGCGCGCCGCTTTCACGAGGTCATAGGGGAGGTAGCGGTAATGGTCGCCACCCAACCATGCACGCACCGCGCCGGTGCCGGGTTCCATCATCAATACGGCAGCGTTCAACAGGCGTTGGTAGTGCCATAGTGAGTCCCGGTAGGAGAGGGTGTCCACGCGCTCGCCACCGTGGTCGTACAGCTCGAAGGCGTGGGTGGTGTTCAGTTTCCAGGCGGCACGTTCCTTGCGTGCCATGCCCTTCTCCCAGCGTTTGCGTTCGCCGCTTGCCTTGAGCTCCCTGTCCAGCTTGGGTTGCATGGCCTTCAGGTGGTCCTGGGCGGCATTGTACGCGTTCAGTTGAAGGCGTGCATCCAGCGTGCTGTGGATGCGCAGACCGTCCTTCCGCAGGTCGTAGTGTGCTCCGGTCCTCTTCTCCAGATCACTGAGGATGCGAACCGCCTCCTGTTCCACCTGCTTCACGAAGTAGCCGTAAAGGTCCAGCGCATCGCCGCCGGTGTATTTCAGGGCGAGCGGCAGGGCCCGCAGGCTGTCGGTGGCGTTCCGGCTCAGGTGCCCCTGCCCTTGCATGAGTTCCAACACCTGGTCGCGACGGCCTTTGCTGCGCTCGGGGTACAACCGGGGGTTGTAGCTGGTATTGGCCTTCAACATTCCCACGAGCACGGCGGCCTCTTCCACCTTCAATTCTGCGGTGGTGGTGCTGAAATACCGCTGCGCAGCACTTTCGATGCCGTAGGTGTTCTCACCGAACGGCACCGAGTTGAAGTAGAGGACCAACACGTCATTCTTGGTGAGGATGCGTTCCAGCCGCTGTGCGACCAGGGCTTCCTTCATCTTGGTCACCGGCACGGTGAGCAGGCCATGATCCTCCCGGCCGTAGAGGTTCTTCACCAGTTGCTGCGAGATGGTGCTTCCCCCGCCCCCCTTCCGATCACCGCCCAGCAAGGTGCGGAAGAACACACGGACGTAACTGCGGCCGTCCACCCCCTGGTGGCTGAAGAAACGCGCGTCCTCGGTGGAGATGAGCGCATCGATGAGATGTTGCGGCAGGTCCTCGTAGCGCACATTGGTGCGGTCCTCTGCGAAGATCTTGCCGATGAGCTCGCCGTCGCGTGCCATCACCAGAGTGGCCTCCTCGTGGCTGATGGCGCCAAGCTCCGCTTCATTCGGCAGTTCGCCGAAGGCACCCATGCGCACGGTCTGCATCAGGGCGAGGAACATCACGAAGGCAACACCCAACGTGAGGAGGACGACCTTCAGCAGGGATGCGCCTCCTTTGTTGGCGCTGTTCTTCCTTCGCTTGGCAGCCATGGTGGTCCGTCAGTGGTCAGGCCCCGCGATGGTCGTCCCCGTCAAGGTATTCGTCCTTGTAAAGCAGGTCGCTCTCGTAGGGGTAACGAGCCATGTGCAGCGCCTTCACGCGGTGGTAAAGCAGCCTGCGCAGGCCATCGATGTTGATCCTCTGGGCAGCGCTTACGAAGATGCAGTCGTCGCCCATGCGCGCCATCCAGCTTGCCTGCAACTCGGATAGGCTGAACTGGTCCGCGCGCTTCGGTGACAGGTCGTCCGGGTCGTGTGGTGCCGGGCGATAAGCGTCCACTTTGTTGAATACGACGATCACCGGACGGTCGCCCGCGCCGATCCCGTTCAAGGTCTGTTGCACCGTCTGGTACTGCTCCTCGAAGTTGTGGTGGCTGATGTCAACCACATGTATCAGCAGATCGGCCTCACGCGTCTCGTCCAGTGTGCTCTTGAAGCTCTCGATGAGCTGGTGGGGCAGTTTCCGGATGAAACCCACGGTATCGCTCAGCAGGAAGGGTAGGTTGCCCAATACCACCTTCCGTACCGTTGTGTCAAGCGTGGCGAAGAGCTTGTTCTCTGCGAACACATCGCTCTTGCTCAGCAGGTTCATCAGGGTGCTTTTGCCCACATTGGTGTAACCCACCAAGGCCACCCTGATCAGACGGCCGCGGTTGCTGCGCTGGGTGGCCATCTGCCGGTCGATCTGCCGCAGCTGGTCCTTCAACAAGGAAATGCGATCGCGCACCAGGCGGCGGTCCGTCTCGATCTCCTTCTCGCCTGCGCCACCGCGTGTGCCGGTACCACCGCGCTGACGTTCCAAGTGGGTCCACAGTTTGGTGAGGCGCGGCAGCATGTATTCGTACTGCGCCAGCTCCACCTGGGTCTTTGCATGCGATGTGCGGGCGCGGCGAGCGAAGATGTCCAGAATGAGCCGCGGACGGTCGAGTACGGGACATGCCAGTTCCTTTTCCAGGTTGCGCTGCTGTGATGGCGAAAGCTCATCGTCGAATATGACGCAGTCTGCGCCATGGTCCTGCATCCAGGCCTTCACCTCCGCCAGTTTACCACTGCCCACGTAGGTGCGGCCATCCGGCTTGTGCAGGCGCTGTACGAACCGCTTCATGGAACAGATGTCCGCGGTGCTGGCGAGGAACTCAAGCTCGTCGAGGTATTCCTTCACCTGCTCCGCGTCCTGATGGTCCGTCACCAAGCCGATGAGCACGGCCTTCTCAGCCCTGCCCTTGATCTCCAGTGGGTCGATCATTCGTTCACGCGCAGGGTGCGCACATGGGCCACCACCGCATCGATCTGGGCCGGTGTGAGAGCGTTCTTGTAAGGCATCATCGCGCCTTTGCCGTTGATCACGATGGCCTTCATTTCTGCAGCGGTCAGTATGGACCGGCGCAGGTCCCTGGCGCCGTTCAGGCCCAGTCCACCGTCCTTGCCGTGGCACAGGCTGCAATGCATGCTGAAGAGCTGCGCGCCCCCGTCCCTCGGTCCGTGCCCTTCCTCCCCGGCCATGCCATTGCTGCCACAGGCGAAGAACAGCAGTATCGGGCTGCCGATGATGATCAGGATCCGTTTCATATCCACCCGCGTCCGTGACCGATCTCCCTGAACGGCCATGGGATCGCCCACAACATCAGTGCCAGAGCGATGAGGTAGAACAGCCAGATGTGGCGTTGTTTCTGGCGTTCATCGCGCGCACGCCTTGACAGCGCACGTCCGGTGGTCACAAGCACGATCGCCACCAGCATGGCGCCGAGGTGTTCCATTTTCCAGAACCGCCCTTCAGAACTGCTGCTGTCGAGCGCGTAATGCTTCTTGATGAAATAAAGGAACAGTCCGATCGCCAACTGGATGTGGGACAATACCACGGCGAGGATGGCAAGTGTCCTGTCCATGTTGTAGATCGGACGCTTGTTGATGTAGCCGCGCAGGTGACCCGCCGCTGCACCGATCACAGCGATGAGCAACAGGTACCGGAGCAGGCTGTGGAAAAAGATGAACAGTGAACCATCCATGGCTGTTGGAGGCTTGGGTTGGACGTGAGCGATGCGAAGGTAGTGCGGCCGGCCTTGCATTCATCAGTCATCGTACAAGCCCCGGCTGACTATTTTCGACCTCCCGCCATGCGCTCCACCTTCCTCCTGGTCTTCCTGCTGCCCCTGCTGCTCGCAGCACAGTCCGCTCCCCCCTCCCGCCATATCAAGGACGTGGCTCCCGCAGTGGTGGCGCTTACCAATGCCACATTACATCCGGACGCATACACCACGCTGGCCGGTGCCACGCTGCTGCTGCGGGATGGCCGTGTGGCGGCGGCTGGCCTGGAGGTCGTAGTTCCGTCCGGCGCCGAGGTCCGCGACCTGAAGGGGCTGCACATCTGGCCGGCCCTGATCGATCCGTACAGCGATCTGGGGCTTCCCCCAAGTTCCGCGGAGGAGCGGAAGGCCGAAATGACCGGAAGCCGCCATTGGAACGATGCGCTTCGCCCTGACACCCGCGCTCACACCATTTTGCGCAATGACCCAGAGCGTGCTGCCAAGTTCCGGGAGCAGGGGTTCGCCACCGTCATCACCCACCGGATGGACGGCATAGCGCGGGGCACCTCCTGTGCGCTCCACCTCTCCGATGAGCCCGCTGCGGAAGCGGTTCTTGCACCTGATGTGGCCGCCCATTTCTCCCTGCGGAAAGGGAGTGCCACCAACAAGTATCCCAGTTCGCAGATGGGAGCCATTGCCCTGCTGCGGCAGGCCCTGCTCGATGCGCAATGGCAGGCGCGTACCGGGCAGCGCACCACGGACCCCGTTCTGGAAGCGCTGGATGCCCAGGTCAAGGGCCGCATTGTTGTGGAAGCGGCCGACCGCAATGAGCTTCTCCGCTGGAATGCCCTGCTGAAGCCTTTTGGAGTGACCGCTGTGGCCCACGGTGCGGGCGACGAGTATGCCCGTCTTGCTGATATCAGGTCCACCGGCATGCCCCTGATCCTGCCCTTGCAACTTCCGGAAGCCTATGATGTGTCCGACCCCTACGATGCACAGGAGGTCTCCTTCGCCCGACTGAAGCACTGGGAGCTGGCACCGTACAATCCGGGCATGGTGGATGGTGCGGCCATCCCGTTCGCGTTCACCACGCATGGCCGTAAGGACCTCAAGGACCTGTGGAAGGACCTGCGCCGCATGGTGGCCTGTGGATTGGATAGTGCGCGCGCAATTGATGCGATCACCGCTGCACCGGCGCGCCTGTTCGGATTGGAGGGCGAGGCCGGTACACTTGTGCCCGGACGAAGCGCGGACCTGATCATCACCTCTCACCATCTGCTGGATGCGAAGAACACCATCCATGAGACCTGGGTGGGGGGGAAGCGATACATGATGAGTGACCCCGACCTGGTACCCCTCGCCGGGATCTACGACCTTAATGTGGGTGATGCCATCCTGGTGATGCGGGTGAAGGGTTCAGGAAGCAAGCTCGAAGCAACGATGAGATCCGCTGACGAGCCCGACAGCCTCTCATTGAAGGTGGACCTGCAGCGGCAGGGGAGCCTGGTGAACCTGCGTTTCGCGCGCCGCGACGATGCAACGGCCATCACCAGGCTCAGCGGAACGATACACGGTGCGGGAAGTATCTGGGAAGGTCAGGGACAGCGGCCGGGCGGCCAGTGGTTCCATTGGAGCGCGGTGCGTCAGGCCGGTAGTGTCCCCATTGCCGAACGCGACAGCGGCGCAGTCGAAGCGCCCACCGTTCAGGGGGCGATCCCGCATCCGCTCACGGGCTTCGGTTGGTCCGAGCCGCCCGCGTCTGGCACGTTGATCTTCCGCAAGGCAACGGTGTGGACCAATACAGGGCAGGGCATCCTGCGCAATACCGACGTATGTGTCCACGAAGGCAAGGTCCTGGCCGTGGGTGAAGGCCTGCGGGTGGAGGAACTGTTCCCCGGCAAGGTGCGTCCGGAGGTGACCGAGATCGATGCGAACGGACGCCACCTTACGACCGGCATCATCGATGAGCATTCCCATATCGCGATCTCAAGGGGTGTCAATGAGGGCGCCCGATCGGTGTCCTCCGAGGTGCGTATAGGTGATGTGGTGGACCCCGATGACATCAATATCTACCGCAACCTCGCCGGCGGTGTCACCACGGTGCAGCTGCTGCATGGAAGTGCCAATCCCATCGGCGGTCAGAGCGCACTTATCAAGCTGCGATGGGGCCTGTCGGCCGACAGTCTTCTCATACGCGGTGCGGCCGGCCACATCAAGTTCGCGCTCGGTGAGAACGTGAAGCAGAGCAACTGGGGCCCGGGCGACCGGTTCCCGCGCTCCCGCATGGGCGTGGAGCAGCAGTTCTACGAAGCTTTCCACAGGGCACGCGACTACGACATTGCATGGCGTGGTTGGAACAGCCTAAGACCCAAGGAGCGCGACGCGCGCAAAGAACCGCGGCGCGACCTCCAGCTCGAGGCGCTGGCCGAGATCCTGCGCGGGGAACGCCACATCACCTGCCACAGCTATGTGCAAAGCGAGATCGACATGCTCATGCATGTGGCGGACAGCATGGACTTCGCGGTGAACACCTTCACTCACATCCTGGAAGGCTACAAGATGGCACGCAAGATGCAGGAGCACGGAGTCAATGCAAGCACCTTCAGCGATTGGTGGGCCTACAAGTTCGAGGTGTACGATGCGATCCCTTACAACGCCGCACTGCTGCATGCGCAGGGCGTCAATACGGGCATCAACAGCGACGATGCGGAAATGAGCCGCCGCCTCAACCAGGAAGCCGCCAAGGCCATCAAGTACGGTGGTGTATCACCCGAGGAGGCGTGGAAGATGGTGACCTTGAACCCGGCGCGCATGCTGAAGCTGGACCACCGCATGGGCCGCGTGGCTCCTGGTATGGACGCCGACCTTGTGCTTTGGAGCGGTGATCCGCTCAGCATCCAGGCACGGGTGGAACGCACCTACGTGGATGGCGTGTGCTACTTCGATCGTGTGACCGACCTGCAGCGTCGCGCGTGGGCCACCGCCGAGCGCGATCGCATCGTACGCGCCATGATCGCCGCACAGGCCGATGGCGCGCCCACCCGCAAGGCACGCCGCGAACGCAGGCACCTGTGGCACTGCGATGACCTGGGTGAAGAAGGACACGAAGGACATGATCAACACTGAGCACATGCCACCCATCCTCCACCTCCGGCGCGTGTTCGCCAGCCTGTTCCTGGTGCTGTGCGCAGCCCTGCTCCTGGCCCAGCATCCTACGCCCGCCCCACCCCAGTCGCGCTCCATCCTCGTCACCGGTGGAACGGTGCATGTGGGCGATGGCCGCACCATCAGTGAGGGTGCCGTCGGCTTCCGCAACGGCCGGATCGACTACGTGGGATACAACTACGGCGTGAGGGCCACCTACGACACCATCATCGATGCCAGCGGCCGGCACGTTTACCCCGGTTTCATTGCGGCCGATGCCACCATCGGGCTATCCGAGATAGAGGCCGTGCGCGCCAGTGTGGATGATGCCGACATCGGTGATCTGGAGCCCGAGCTGCGAAGCGCCATCGCCTACAAGGCCGATTCGCGCCTGATACCGACCACCCGCACCAACGGCGTGCTCATTGCGCAGGTGTGTCCGCGTGGAATGACGATCAGTGGAACCAGCTCGGTGATGCAGCTGGATGCATGGGACTGGGAACAGGCATTGGTGAAGGCTGATGATGGCGTGCACCTCAACTGGCCTGCAGCCTACGAACGCAGTGGTTGGTGGGCCGAGCCTGGTGAGACCGACAAGGCCAAGGATGAGGCGCGGACCAAGCGCCTGGCCGCGCTGCGTGCCTTCTTTGCGAGGGCACGGGCCTACAGCGAGGTGGATGCGCCACCCTCACGGGATCTTCGGTTGGAGGCCATGCGCGGTCTTTTCAAGGGAGGCAGGACGCTCTTCGTGCATGCCGAAGCAGCGCGCGAGATCAGTGAGGCGGTGCTCTTTGCCAGGGAAATGGGCGTGCAGCGCACCGTGCTGGTGGGTGGATACGATGCCTGGCGCGTGGCCGACATCCTGCGCGACAACCGCGTGGACGTCGTGCTCCGGAGGCTGCACAGCCTTCCGCTCCGGCCCGAGGACGATATCGACCTTCCGTACCGCCTCCCTGCCCTGTTGAAGGAACGCGGGATCCGCTTCTGTCTTGGCTACGCGGGCGACATGGAGGCCATGGGGTTGCGCAACCTTCCCTTCACCGCAGGAACGGCGATGGCTTACGGACTTTCCGCTGAGGACGCACTCCGCAGCATCACCCTCGATGCCGCCGCCGTGCTGGGCGTGGAAGATCGACTCGGGAGCCTTGAGGTGGGCAAGCAGGCCACCCTCATCGTTTCACGCGGCGATGCGCTGGACATGCGGAGCAATGCCCTCACACATGCCTTCATCGACGGGCGTGCTATTCTGCTGGACGATCATCACCAGCAGCTCTACCGCGTTTACAAGGAGCGGATGGAGCAGGGTCAGTAACCCAACCGTGCGCGTGTACGCAGCAGGACGGGCTGTGCCACGGAACGTGCCTTTGTGGCGCCAACCTGCAATACCCGGTCAAGTTCGGAGGTGTCGGCCATCAGGCGTTGGAAGGTGTCGCGCTCGTGACGGAAGCCATCGAGCAGTACTTCCAGCAGGGCTTTCTTGGCGTGGCCATAGCCGTAACCGCCGGCATGGAACTTGGCCGCCATGTCCGCCACCGCATCCGCCGGCGCCACCAGCTTGAAGAGGCGGTAAACATTGTTGGCCTCGGGATCCTTGGATGCTTCCAGCGGCTGGCTGTCCGTCACAATGCCCATCACGTCCTGCTTCAGCTCCTTCTCACTGGCGAAGAGACGCACGAGGTTGTTGCGGCTCTTGCTCATCTTTTCCCCATCGGTGCCGGGCACCACCATCACCTGCTCATCGATGCGGGCTTCCGGAACCACGAAGGTCTCGCCCATCTGGTGGTTGAAGCGCTCGGCCACATCACGGGTGAACTCCAGGTGTTGCTTCTGGTCCCTGCCCACCGGCACGGAGTGCGCGTCGTAGAGCAGGATGTCCGCCGCCATGAGCATGGGGTAGGTGAAGAGCCCTGCGTTCACGTCCTCCAGGCGGTCGGCCTTGTCCTTGAAGCTGTGCGCGAGTGCGAGGCGTGAGTAGGGGAAGAAGCAGTTCAGGTACCAGCACAGTTCGGTCACCTCGGGCACATCGCTCTGGCGGTAGAACACGCTGCGCTCTGGATCCAACCCGCACGCCAGCCACGCCGCGGCCACGGCGTTGGTGTTGTTGCGCAGCATTGCCCCATCCTTGATCTGCGTAAGGGAATGCAGGTCGGCGATGAAGAAGAAGGAGTCGTTGCCCGGCTGCCTGCTCAGCGCAATGGCCGGTCGGATGGCGCCGAGCACATTGCCCAGGTGGGGTGTGCCGGTGCTTTGGATGCCTGTAAGGATGCGGGCCATAAGGTGGTACCCTGTTTCGGAACGAAGGCCCGAAGGTACCGGAGTCTGATCAGTCCCGGCGTATCCTCATCCGTGATCGCTTGATCACGGTGAACGCATGCAGCAGTTCATCGCCGCGTTCCGCGATCGCCGCTGACACCTGTGCGGCTTGTTCCGCCCCGGTCATGCCGTGCATGCGAATGAGCACTACTCCGGCGTGGGCAGCCTTAAGGCGATAGACCAGTTCGCCGAAGTCCTTATCCTCGGTTAGGAGCATAGACCCGCGAGCATTCGCCTCCGAAAGGACCACAGGGTCCTGCTTACCGTGCAGATCGATACGAGCAACAACGAGTTCGTGTCCATCGTTGATCAGCCGTTCCACTGTGCGCTGGTCCACGCTTTCATCGGCCAGGAACCGCATCGGGATCAGGATGCATAAGGCAGATCAACATCGTTACGAATGGAATTCGCGCCGTATTGCATGCAGGCTCGGATATCCTCATCGGTCAACTGTGGATACCCTTCCAAGATGTCCTGAATGGGCTGACCCGCTGCAAGCTTGTCCAAGATAAGATCGACCGGAATACGCGTCCCTTTGATGCAGGGCTTGCCATACATCACCTCCGGGTCCGCCGCAATGTGAAGCTTCCAGTCGAGCATGCTTCAAAGGTAAGACCCGTGAAGGTCCACTGCAATGTGCGCACGGCCCTGCTCCTCGCAAGCTGGCTACATTCGCCCTCCCGTTCCATGCCCCCCCAGCAACCCCACGTCCGCAGCAGGGTGCCCGATGGTGAACAGCTTCGTTCACCCGTGGCGCGTCTGCTCTTTCTGCCCCTGCGCTGGCTGTACAAGCTGTGGTTCGCCCTGGTGTTCTTCGGTTCGCTGGTGCTACTGTATCCATACTTCCGCCTGCTGTTGGGCCATTCCGATCGGTATCCACGGGCCTTCCGCATGAAACGCAGGTGGGCCTGCTTCCTGCAGTGGATGCTCGGAGTGCCCCAGGCTGTTGAGGACCGGAGCACATTACCGGAAGGGCCGTACGTGATCTGCTGCAACCACGGCAGCTATCTGGACATCATCCAGATGTACAACCTCATCCCGGGGTACTTCCTGTTCATGGGCAAGTACGAGTTGTTGAAGTGGCCGCTCTTCAACATCTTCTTCAAGGGTATGAACATCGCCGTGAACCGGAACAGCCGCGTAGAGGCTGCCATGGCACTGCGTCGCGCAGGAGAGGCGATCGACCGGGGAACCAGTATCGCCCTCTTTCCGGAAGGTACCATCCCCGCCCATGCACCGCGCATGAAACCGTTCAAGGATGGCGCCTTCCGGCTGGCCATCGAAAAGCAGGTGCCGATCGTGCCGGTGACGTTCGTGGACCACTGGCGTCTATTCGGCGAGCCCCTTGAGCTCTTCGCCCGTGCCAGGCCCGGCAGGGCCCGCGCGGTGCTCCATCCACCCGTTCCCACCACCGGTATGTCCTTGGACGATGTGGTAGCTTTGCGCCAACAGGTCTATGCCATCATCGAGGCACCCCTCCTGGAGTTCACACCCCGCCATGCAGATCACTGAACAGACCCTGGACCGTATTGCAGAGCTGGCCAAGCTGGACTATAGCGACCCGGCCGCACGCGCCGCCATCCTCGCGGACATGGAGCGTGTCCTCGCATTCGTGGAGCGGCTCAACGAGGTTGATACTTCCGGTGTGGAGCCCTTGATCTTCATGACAGAAGAGGCGAACGTGCTCCGTCCAGATGCGGTCAACGCCGCAGACATCGTATCGAAGCAGGATGCGCTGCGCAACAGTCCCGTGAAGGACAGCGATTATTTCAAGGTGCCTCGCGTGGTGGATAAGTGAGCGCTGCGATCAGTTGGCATCACTCCACCTGGCCCGTGGTTCTGTGCCCAGTTCACGCCACCCGAAGATCAGCGTAAGGAGCACGGCCGATGTCATGTTCACCCCGACGAAGGCGTTCACGAAGGTGGCGTCGCCGCCCCACCATGCCGGCAGCACCGGGATGATGAAGAAGGCGCAGTTGCTTACGATCTGCATGATCAGCAGGATGGTGCCGCTGCGGCTCATGTTGTATGTCCACCCCAACAGGATGGTGAGGCTGATCATGCTCAACAGGAACATGTGCCACGGATAGCCGTCCGGAACACCTTCGCCGATCAACAGCATGGGCAGGTACCACAAGCCCCAGGCAAGGCCAATGATGAGGCACGATGCCAGTGCGCTGTATTTCTCCTGCATGCGCGTTACGCAGAACTTCATCCACGCGGTCTCTTCAACGAAGGCGATACCCACGATGAAGCCCAGGTTGAGCAACCAATCGCGCAGGTTGCTGAAGTCGCCGCCGAAGAAGTCATCAACCACCCAGCCGGGCCAGGTGGTCATGCCGAGCAGTACCAGCGTACCGATGCCCACGTAGGTGAAGAGGAATTTCCAGGAGAATGCCAGCAGGTACCACTTGGGGTGCACTTTCCACTTCAAGAAGCCGCCGAACAGGTTGGTGAGTCCCGCCCTGCCTTCCAGATACCAGGTGAGCAGCACGACGAAGGCCAGGGGGCCGAACACCCGGAAGCGGAATACCATCCAGGCCTGGGGAGAGTCGTGCATGTGCGACCCTTCCGGCACCATCCATTTCACGATACCCACCACCAGGAACTGGTACCCAAGGGTGAGCAGAACAAAGACGAGTACCGGAAAATTTTCGACGAAACGCTTCATGTTGTCGGCAATTTCGGCGCGTAAGATAATGCCCCCGGAACCCCTTGTAAAGGGGGGGCTTCCACCCGCTACTTTCGCGCTCCTTACCAGCAACCACCATGTACGGCAGTCTCCAAGCCCACTTGCAGCGCGAATTGAAGGCCATTGAAGAGGCCGGTCTCTTCAAGCGTGAGCGCATCATCACCAGCGAACAGGCCGCGGAGATCACCGTCAATGGGCGGCAGGTGCTCAACTTCTGCGCCAATAACTACCTGGGTCTGTCGTCGCATCCCGAAGTACTGAAAGCAGCCCATGCCACGCTTGATACCCATGGGTTCGGTATGAGCAGTGTGCGTTTCATCTGCGGCACGCAGGATATCCACAAGGAGCTGGAGGCCAAACTGGCCGCTTTCCATGGAACCGAGGACACCATCCTTTATGCGGCCTGTTTCGATGCCAACGGCGGGGTGTTCGAGCCGCTCCTGGGCGAGGAGGATGCCATCATCAGCGACGCCCTCAACCACGCCAGCATCATCGATGGTGTGCGCCTGTGCAAGGCCAGACGCTATCGCTACGCCAATAATGACATGGCCGACCTCGAGGTGCAGTTGAAGGCGGCCCGCATGGATGGTGCCCGGCACATCATCATCGTCACCGATGGTGTCTTCAGCATGGATGGCATCGTGGCCGACCTGAAGGGCATCTGCGACCTGGCCGACCAATACGAAGCGCTGGTGATGGTGGACGAGTGCCACGCAGCGGGCTTCATCGGCAGGACCGGTCGCGGCAGCGTGGAGCATTGTGGTGTGATGGGACGGGTGGATATCATCACCGGTACGCTGGGCAAGGCATTGGGCGGGGCCATGGGGGGATACACCACCGGCCGCAAGGAGGTCATCGAGATGCTCCGCCAGCGCAGCCGTCCCTATCTGTTCAGCAACTCGCTGGCCCCGGCCATCGTCGGTGCCAGCATCGCGGTGATCGACCTGTTGAGCCGCAGCACTGAACTGCGCGACCGGCTGGAGCGCAACGTGGACCGTTTCCGGAACGGGATCGAGGCCTTGGGCTTCAAGACGCGCGGTGCCGGAGCGGCTATTGTGCCGGTGATGCTGGGCGATGCCAAGTTGAGCCAGGTGATGGCGGATAAGTTGCTGCAGGAGGGCATCTATGTCATCGGCTTCTTTTATCCGGTGGTACCCAAGGACACCGCCCGCATCCGGGTGCAACTGAGCGCAGCCCATACGGACAAGCACATAGACCACGCCCTGGCCGCATTCGCCAAGGTAGGCCGCGAGATGGGGCTGATCCACTAACAGCGGGTTCCATGCCCTTCCACACCTGTTGGCGGTCATTGGGTCGGCCACCGATCATCCTCGGCTTTGAACACGGGTTTGTTGGTTTCGCGGAAAAGGATCTATCTTCGCAGCCCGTTTTCGGGGAAACCCTTTCACAAAAGCACACACCCGTGGCTTCGACGACACACACCACCAGCATGGCCAACGCGGCCACCGTGCAGCCCGAATGGCTCATTGTGGACGCTGAGAATGAGGTTCTTGGACGCCTCGCCAGCAAGGTCGCCATGATCGTACGTGGCAAGCACAAGCCGTCCTTCACCCCGCATGTCAACTGTGGCGATCATGTCATTGTGATCAATGCCGACAAGGTCCGCCTCACCGGTGGCAAGATGGGTTACAAGGAATACCAGCGCTTCAGCGGCTACCCCGGTGGCCGTTCCGTGGAGATCGCCCAGGACCTCATCACCCGCAAGCCGGAAGCAATGGTGGAGATCGCCGTGCGCGGCATGCTCCCCAAGAACCGCCTTGGCCGTCGCCTCTTCAACAACCTCCATGTGGTTGCCGGCGCCGCGCACAAGCACGAAGCTCAGAAGCCCCGTACGTTCGACTTGAACACGATCAAGTAAGATGGAACCTGTCATCAGCCTCGGCCGCCGCAAGACCTCCGTTGCCCGTGTCACCCTTATGGAGGGCACCGGCGAGATCACCGTCAATGGCCGCGATGGGAAGGAGTACTTCCCCATCACCATGCAGCAGTTCAAACTGCAGCAGCCCTTCCAGCTCACGGACACCGTGGGCAAGTTCGATATCGTTGCCCGCGTGGACGGCGGTGGCATCACCGGTCAGGTGGATGCCCTGCGCCTGGGCATCGCCCGCGCCCTTGTGGCCGTGGATGCCGAACACAAGCCCAAGCTGAAGGCCGAAGACCTCATGACCCGCGACCCCCGCGCCGTGGAGCGCAAGAAGTTCGGTCGCAAGAAGGCTCGTAAGCGTTACCAGTTCAGCAAGCGTTAACGTCCCAGCGCTTGTTCAGGATCCAATCCCGCTGGACCGCCCTTGTACACTGAGCATGTCGAAGTGCACAAGGACGCTACCAGCGGGATGCCTGTATCATCGGGAACAAGGAAAGTGAACTAAATCTCAAGGACAATGGCCCGTTTGGAATTCAAACAACTGCTCGATGCCGGCGTGCACTTCGGTCACCTGAAGCGCAAATGGCATCCCAACATGGCGCCCTACATCTTCGATGAGAAGAAGGGCATCCATATCATCGACCTCAACAAGACGGCGGTGAAACTGGAGGAGGCGACCGCTGCCATGAAGAACATCGCCCGCGGTGGCAAGAAGATCCTCTTCGTGGCCACCAAGAAACAGGCCAAGGACATCGTGGCGGAAAAGGTGAAGCCCACCGGCATGCCATTCGTTACCGAGCGCTGGAGCGGTGGCATGCTTACCAATTTTGGCACCATCCGCCGCACCATCAAGAAGATGGCCACCATCGACCGCATGAAGACCGATGGCACCTTCGACAACATGAGCAAGCGTGAGCGGCTGCAGGTTTCGCGCCAGCGTGAGAAGATGGAGAAGAACCTGGGTTCCATCGCTGATCTCACCCGCCTTCCCAGTGCACTCTTCGTGGTGGACATTGTGAAGGAGCACATCGCCATCGCTGAAGCACGCAAGCTCGGCATCCCCACTTTCGCCATGGTGGACACCAACAGTGACCCCATGCTGGTGGATTTTGCCATCCCCGCCAACGACGACGCCACCAAGAGCATCGAACTCATCGTGGACGAGATGATCAAGGCCATCAATGAGGGTCTCGAGGAGCGAAAGAACGCTCCCGAACCTGCCGCCGACGAGGTGGAAGAGGGTGAAGCGAACGAGGCGACCACCGTGGCCGAAGCCACCGAAGGCACCACTGAAGCGAACAATTGAACATGAGCACCATGGCTATCACCGCTGCTGATGTGAACAAACTGCGCCAGATAACCGGCGCAGGCATGATGGATTGCAAGAAGGCCCTCACCGAGGCCAACGGCGATTTCGAAGCAGCCATCGACTTCCTGCGCAAGCAGGGCCAGAAGGTGGCCGCCAAGCGCGCCGACCGCGATGCCACCGAGGGTCTTGTCTTCGCCCGCACCACCGCGGATGCCTCCAAGGGAGTGCTCGTGTGCGTTAACTGCGAGACCGATTTCGTGGCCAAGAACGCGGATTTCACCGCGATGGCAGAGCGCATCACCAACATCGCGCTGGAGCAGGGCTTCGACAGCGTGGATGCGCTCAAGTCCGCCGCCTACGATACCAACGGCCAGACCATCGCCGAGAAACTCGTGGAGCAGACCGGCGTCATCGGTGAGAAGATCGACGTGAGCGCCTGCCACGCCCTCAATGCTGCCTACGTGTATGCCTACAACCACCCCGGAAACAAGGTGGCGAGCCTCGTGGGCCTCAGCAAGCCCGGGCACGACGGCATCGCCAAGGATGTGGCCATGCAGGTGGCCGCCATGGCGCCGATCGCCCTGGACAAGAGCAGCACCCCGCAGAGCGTGATCGACAAGGAACTGGAGATCGGCAAGGAGCTCGCCATCCAGGAGGGCAAACCCGCCGACATGGCCGAGAAGATCGCCCAGGGCCGCCTGAACAAGTTCTTCAAGGAAAGCACCCTGCTCGCCCAGGAGTTCATCAAGGACAACAAGATGAACGTTGAGCAGTACGTGAAGAGTGCGGACAAGGACCTCACCGTGACCGGCTTCAAGCGCCACTCGCTGACCATCTGATGTTCGCAGATAACTGATAAGGAGAGGGGGGCTTCGGCCTCCCTCTTTTACTTTTCACCCCCGCACAACGATCACCACATGGCCAGCACCTACTCCCGCATCCTCCTGAAGCTCTCCGGCGAAAGCCTCATGGGCGAGCAGTCCTACGGCATCGACAGTGCCCGCCTTGGTCTGTATGCCGACGAGATCATCGCCGTGGCGCAGAGGGGCGTGCAGGTGGCCGTGGTGATCGGTGGAGGGAACATCTATCGTGGTATGCAGGCCGAGGGCGCTATTGATCGTGTCCAGGGCGATCACATGGGCATGCTGGCCACCGTGATCAACAGCCTGGCCCTGCAAAGTGCATTGGAGGCCAAGGGCTACCAGACACGCCTGCTCACGGCCATCAAGATGGAACAGATCGCTGAACCGTTCATCCGCCGGCGTGCCGTGCGGCATCTGGAGAAGGGCCGCATCGTGATCTTCGGTGCGGGTACCGGCAACCCCTACTTCACCACCGACACGGCCGCCAGCCTGCGCGCCATTGAGATCGAGGCCGATGTGATCTTGAAGGGTACCCGCGTGGACGGTATCTACACCGCAGACCCGGAAAAGGACAGCAGCGCCACGAAGTATGAGCGCATCAGCTTCGACGAGGTTTATGCCCGAGGGCTGAACGTGATGGACATGACGGCCTTCACCCTGTGCAAGGAGAACAACCTGCCGATCATCGTCTTCGACATGAACAAGGCCGGCAACCTCATGCGGCTCGTACAAGGCGAGCAGGTGGGCACCCGGGTGGAGCTTTGACCGCTCAGGCGCGCGTGGCGACCACCAGGTATTCGTGCACCTCGTAGGTCCGTGCTGTCCGGCTGGCGGCGCGGAAGAAGGCGTGGCCACAACCCGGACGCATGCGGTCGTGGAGTTCCACGGCGATGGTGCCAACGCGGTCCATCCAGCCCTGTTCAGGTTGTTCGAACAGCTCCAGCTCGCCGCCTTCGATGTCCAGTTTCAGCAGGTCGCATTCCGCCCATCCTGCCTCGTTGAGCAGCGTGTCCATGCTGATGGCACGGATACCTTGTTCGCCGGCCATCAGTGGGCGCGCATGAAAGGACGAATGCCGCAGGCCTTCGCGCTCAAACCCGATGGTGCCGTCTACAGGGGTGAGTGCGGCCTGCACCGCACGCACGCCAGGCACCCCCTGCAGATTGCGTTGCAGCAGGGCGAAATTGTCCGGGTCTGGTTCCACGGCGATCACCTCCACATGGGGCCAGCGTGCCTTGAACCAAAGCGTGGCCATGCCGATGTTCGCGCCCGCATCGATGAGAGTTCGTGGGGGTTTCGCGATCGGGAACCGGTAACCATGGTCCATCACCACCTCATCGAAGATGGCAAGATCGCTGGTGCCTGTGCGCACGGTGAGCGGCGCGGCAAGATCGGGAACAGTGATGCGCGCCAGGTGTCCCGGACCGCGCTGTTTGATCAGAAGGATCCGAAGGCCGGTGACCGGTCCCAGACGCAACACATGCTGCACCAGGTGCTTCAGGGCTTTGCGCAGGCGCATGGGGGCCAAGGTAAGCGGTGGTTCGGGCCGCTTCATCACCCGTTCGGTTTCTGTTAATTTCGCGCTCCAATTAGTCCGCCATGATCGATACCGCCGCCGTGATCAAGACCTGCGAGGAGCACATGCAGAGCGCTTACATGCACCTGGACAACGAGCTGACCAAGATCCGTGCCGGTGCCGCCAGTCCCGGTATGCTGGAGACCGTGCGGGTGGATTACTACGGTCAGATGGTGCCCATCTCGCAGGTGGCGGCCATCAATACCGGCGATGCGCGCACCCTTTTCGTGAAGCCCTGGGAGAAGAAGATGATCGATGCCATCGAGAAGGCCATCATCGCAGCCAACCTCGGCTTCAACCCTAGCAATAACGGAGAGAGCGTGATCATTCATGTTCCGATGCTCACCGAGGAGCGCCGCAAGGCCCTGGTGAAGGCCGCCAACGCTGAAGGCGAGCATGCCAAGGTGGGTGTGCGCAGCAGCCGGCAGAAGGCCATGGAAGCCATCAAGGCCGCCAAGAAGGAGGGCATGCCCGAGGATGCCGCCAAAGGCCTTGAAGCCGATGTGGAGAAACTCACCGGCATCTTCAACAAGAAGATCGAGGGGTTGATCGACGCCAAGGAGAAGGACATCATGAAGGTCTGAGGGCCGGGCCTTGTGCCCAGCATCACGCCCACACTGGGCTCCCTTCGCTGCAATTGCGGCACATCTCGATGCTGCTGCGCGCCGTGAGCAGCTGCCGCCGGAAGTCATTGTAGGCGTCGCTGCGCCAAAGTTCGCGGAAGCTGTGCGTGTGCAGGTCCCCCAGTACATGGCGCGCGTCCTTGTCAAAGCAGCACGGCACCACACGGCCGTCCCAGGTGATCACGCAGCTGTGCCACATCTTCCAACAGTCGTCGGCCAGCTTGTTCTTCACATCCCAGATACCTGAGGCGTTGCGGCGGTAACGGGCATACCTGTCCTGCGTGGGGATGAGTGGATGGTCGTCGTGCGGGTCGTAGATCTGGGCGGTCTTGAGCCACAGGTCGTCCACGCCCACCTCCCTGGACAGTGCGCGTGCTGCGGGGATCTGGTGCTCGTTCGGCCTCACCACGAGGAATTGGAACACCACGTGCGGTGTCCGGCTCTTCAGCCGGCCCTTCCACTCCACGATGCGCCGTGCACCTTCGATCACCGTGGCCAGGTCGCCTTCACGCCGGTATTGTGCATAGGTGTCCTGCGTGGTGCCGTCAAGCGAGATGATCAGGCGCGTGAGCCCGCTGCGGACGGTGGCTTCGGCCCGCTCTTCATCGAGGAAGTGTGCGTTGGTGCTGGTGGCGGTGTACAACCCCTTATCTGCCGCGTAGCGCACCATGTCCAGGAAGCCGGGATTGATGTACGGCTCGCCCTGGAAGTAGAAGGTGAGGGCCCATAGGTCAGGCGCGAGCTCGTCGATGACACGGCGGAAGAGGTCCTGTTTCAGGTTGCCCGTGGGGCGTGTGAAGTTGCGCAGGCCACTGGGGCATTCGGGGCAGCGCAGATTGCAGGCCGTGGTGGGTTCGAAGCTGATGCTGAATGGCATGCCGCCGATCTGCGGCACCCCGGTGCGTTTGGCTCGCTGGAAGCTTGACCACAGCCCCCACGCGTTGCGCATACGGCGCCCCGTGCCGCTCTCCGCCCATAGCCGTGCATCACGCAGTGCCGCCCTCATCCGGTCCGCAAGGTATGCCGCCAAAGGGCTGTTACCTTGCACCGCCCAGCGCGCCCCGGTTCAAAGGGGAAGCGCCCGATCGAATGCGCATCCTCCACCTTCTGCTGCTTGCATTCGCAGTGGCATCATGCGCCTCTCAGACCATTGTCGATGGCCGTGTGCTGGACGCCTTTCGAAGCCAACCGCTTGCCTTCGTGCACGTCGTCGCCGAGGGCATGCGGGAAGGCACCACCACGGATATCGATGGCCGCTTCAGCCTGGCTTTGCCGGATGGTCCGCGGATGCTGCGCTTCAGCTACGTGGGGTACAAGCCTGTGCAGCGTATGGCGGAGGTGGATGGTCCCATGTTGGTGACCATGGAGCAGGCCGCCATGGAGTTGGCCGCTGTGGAGATCCGCCCCGGCGAGAACCCCGCCCTGCGCATCATCGTGCAGGCCCATCGGAACCGCAAGCGCAACGATGGTCTTACGCGCATAGCACACCGTTACACGAGCTATTCGAAGACCGTCTTCACCGGTGATGTCGACAGTGCGCTCCTGGCCGATCCCGCACGGATCGCTGCGCTCGATACATCGGACCGCGAGGCGGTGGATTTCTTCCAACGCCAGCATATCCTGCTGGTGGAGAGCGCCACCAAGCGCAGTTTCCAGCCTCCCGCCAAAAGTCGCGAGGAGGTCATCGCCATGCGCGTCAGCGGGCTGAAGGATCCGTCGCTGCTGGCCGCCATGGCCTCCACGCAGACCTTCTCCATTTATGCCCCGCAGATCACCATCGGGGAGCGGACCTATGTGGGGCCCTTGGGACCAGGGTCAACCGATCAATACCTCTTCCTGCTGGAGGATACGCTCTATCAGGACCGTGATTCGGTCTTCGTGATGCGCTTCCTGCCCCATGTGGGAAAGCGCTTTACGGCCTTGCAAGGGGTACTCTACATCCATACCGATGGATTCGCTGTGCAGAACGTTATCGCCGAGCCGGTGGACCAGGACGATGGCATCGGTATCAAGTTGCAGCAGCAGCATGCCCGCCAGCGTAATGGTCAGTGGTTCCCCGTGCAGCTCAACACCTTCTTCCAACTGAACAACGTGGAGGTGAACAATTGGAAGTTGCTCGGCGTGTCGCGGACCTATTTGAAGGATATCGAACTCCTGGAAGCCTTGGAACGGAAGGAGCTCCGTGGCCCCGAACTGATCGTGGAGCCCATCGCCTTCAAGCGCGACAGCAGCTTTTGGGCCGGTGTGCGCGCCGACAGCCTCAGTGCGAAGGACCGCCTTACCTACCATACCATCGATAGCATCGGCGAGGCCGAAGGGTTTGACCGCAAGTTGCGCGTGGTGGGCTACCTGGCCACAGGGCGGGCGCCGTTGGGTCCGGTGGATGTACGGCTTGACCAGCTGTTGCGCTACAACGGTTATGAAGGCTTGCGTGCGGGTCTCGGCATGGCCACCAACGATCGCGTGTCGCGCCATGTGAGCCTGGGTGGCTACTTCGCCTATGGCACCAAGGACAAGGCGTGGAAGTACGGCGGCGACCTCACCGTACGTCCGTGGGCCGCGCGCTATACCCGCCTGCGCCTGGCCTATGCCTACGATGTGGATGAGAGCGGCGGAGTGCGCTTCCCGGGCCGCAACTGGTCGCTGAGCAACGAGAGCTACCGTCAGGTCTTCGTGGACCGCATGGACCGCATCGAGCGCTTCGAGGCCGAGCTGAACTTCCGTACCGGCAGCAGCCTGCAGTGGTGGCTGGGCGCCGAACGCACGGAACGTGACAACCTCATCGGCTACCACTATGCGCGGCCGGCGGGGGAGGGGGTCACCGTGCTGGAAAGCGGATCGTTGGTGGGGGGCTTCAGTGCAGCCGTGCGTATCGCGCCGCGCGAACAGGTGGTGCGTACACCGCTGGGCGAACAGGTGCTGCCTTCGCGCTGGCCGGTGTTCCGCCTGCAGGTTTTCCAAGCGGTGGATGGGCTATGGGGCGGTGACACCGAACTGTGGCGCACGAACGCGCAGGTGGACAAGACCTTCCGCATGCGCATGCTGGGCAACCTCCATGCACGCCTGATGGGTGGCTTGGCCGATGCTACCGCGCCCTATCCGTTCCTCTTCAACCTGCGTGGCACCTTCCTCGAGCGACTTCCCGTGGCGGTGAACAACAGCTTCGAGACCATGGCGCCCAACGAGTTCCTGGCCGATCGATACGTGGCGTTGCACCTGCGTCACAGTTTCGGCGAACTGCTCTTCGGACGAAAGAAATTCAAGCCCGTGCCCGGTGTGGTCTACAACGTTGCCATGGCTGCCCTTTCCCGGCCCGAACTTCATCGGGGATACACCTTCAAGGAGGTGGATGAAGCCTACCACGAGGTGGGCCTGCAGGTGGACCGGTTGCTGGTTTCAGGGTTCTCCTCGTTGGGAGTGGCCGCCTATCACCGCTTCGGCCCGAACCAGCTCCCCGGGGCCGCCGATAACTTCGCCTTCAAGGCCGTGCTGGGCATTGTGTTCTGATCGCTCGGTCGGATTGTGTTCCTTTGCCGGTGCTGCATGGCCCTGCCGGCAATGCATCCTGCACCATGTGGGCCTGGCTATCGAGTAGGATCCTCCGTAACCGCATCGGCATCCTGGTGGTGCTCGGGATCCTCACGGCGTTCTTCGGCTATCATGCCACCCGTGTCAAGGTCAGCTACAGGTTCGGCGGCCTGCTACCAAAGAACGACAGCGCTTATGTGCAATATGAGCGGTTGCTGGAGCGGTTCTCGGAGGATGGCAATGTGATCGTGCTGGGAGTGGAGGACAGGCGGCTTTATGATCTGCACCATTTCCAGGCCTGGTGGCAGTTGGGGCACGACCTCAAGGAGCAGCCCGGCGTGGATTCGGTCTTCAGTGAGGCACACTTGTATGAACTGGTGCGCAATGACAGCCTGAAGCGCTTCCAGCTGGCCAATGTGGTGCCGCGTTCACCCGTGACACAGGCCGGTGTGGACAGCATCCTCCTGAAGGTGCGTTCACTTCCGTTCTACAAGGGATTGCTTTACAACGATACCAGCGGAAGCAGCCTGATGATGGTGTTCGTGAACGCCGAGCGCTTCAACAGCGAGCACCGCGGCGATATGGTGGACCTCATCGATCAGCGGGTAAGCCAGTTCGAGCGGGACCACTTCGAGGTGCGCCGCAGCGGTCTTCCTTACATCCGCACGGTGGTCACCGAGCTCACCAAGCGGGAGTTGCGCATGTTCGTGGGTTTGATGGTGCTGGTGGTGGCCCTGTTGCTTCAGCTCTTTTTCCGCTCATGGCGCGTGGTCTTCGTGAGCATCACGGTCGTGGCAGTGGGGGTTGTGTGGGCCATGGGTTCCATCGGCCTGCTGGGGTATCGGCTCACTTCAGTGATGGCCATCATACCGCCGCTCATCATTGTCATCGGCATTCCCAATTGCATCTTCCTCATCAACAAGTTCCACCATGAGTTCGCACACCACCGCAACCGTGTGAAGGCGCTTACGCGCGTGGTGTACAAGGTGGGCAAGGCTTCCTTCATGACCAACGCCACCACGGCCGTGGGGTTCGCCACGTTCGTGCTCACGTACAGCGATGTGCTGAAGCAGTTCGGCCTCATCGCTTCGGTCAATATCATGGTGGTCTTTGTGCTCAGCCTGTTGCTGGTCCCGATCCTTTTCAGCTTCCAAGGTGAACCTACGGATCGCCACCTGGCCCACCTGGACCGCCGATGGGTGGACCGCAGCACCGAGCGCCTTGTGCACATCGTGCAGTACCAACGGCCGATGGTGTATGCGGTAACGGCGGTGGTGGTCGTTGTGGGGCTCATCGGTATCAGCCGTTTGCGCAACGAGACCCATGTGGTGGACGATCTTCCATCTGATGCGAGGATCATGCAGGACCTGCGCTTCTTCGAATCACGCTTCAATGGGGTGATGCCACTGGAGGTGATGGTGGACACCCGCAAGAAGGGGCAGGTGCTGAAGGACACCAACCTCAAGCGCATCGCGCAGTTGCAGGACAGTCTGGCCACTCATCCCGAACTCTCTCGCTCCCTCTCCATTGCCGACGCGGTGAAGTTCACCAAGCAAGCCTTCTACGGAGGTGATCCCGCGCGCTACGACCTGTTGCGCGGTAACGAGAAGACCTTCATCCTGCCCTACCTGGAGAGCGCACAGGACAAGGGTGATCTGGCCCGGGGCTTCATCGATGAGGAGCGCCGCTCCACCCGCATCACCGTGCAGGTGGCCGATGTTGGTACCGCCCGCATGGATGTGCTGATGGATGGTTTGCGCGCTGAAGTGGATTCCATTTTCGACCCTGCCCGATACGATGTCGTGCTCACCGGCACGAGCGTGGTCTTCCTGGAGGGCAGCAAGTACATGGTCTCCAACCTGCTGATCTCCCTGGCCATGGCCGTGGTGCTGATCGCAGCGTTGATGGCCATCCTCTTCAACTCCTTCCGCATGGTGCTGGTGTCGCTGGTGCCCAACCTGGTGCCGCTGATCACCACCGCAGGGCTCATGGGGTATCTGGAGATCGCCATCAAGCCCAGCACCCTCCTGGTGTTCTCCATCGCCTTCGGCATCGCCGTTGACGATGCCATTCACTACCTTTCCAAGTATCGGATGGAGCTGAAGGCCACCAACCATAACGTCAAGCGTTCGGTACTGCTGGCCCTGCGTGAAGCGGGGGTGAGCATGATGTACACCAGCATCGTGCTTTTCATGGGCTTCAGCCTCTTCATGTTCTCCGAATTCGGTGGCACACAGGCGCTGGGGCTGCTGGTGTCCTTCACCCTGCTGGCGGCCATGTTCACCAACCTGATCATCCTTCCCTCCCTGCTCCTGAGCTTCGAACGGGTGATGACCACACGTGCATTCGAGGAGCCGTTGCTCGATATCTTCGACGAGGAGCAGGACATTGACCTGGACGAACTTCGGGTGGAGGACCCGCCCACTGCGCCCAAACCATGAAAGGCATCATCCTTGCCGGCGGATCCGGCACCCGCCTCCATCCCCTGACATTGGCCGTGAGCAAGCAGCTCATGCCCGTGTTCGACAAGCCCATGATCTACTACCCGCTCAGCACCCTTATGGCGGCGGGCATCCGTGAGATACTCATCATCAGCACCCCCCACGACCTTCCTCATTTCCGGAAGCTGCTGGGTGATGGCACTTCCTTGGGCTGTCACTTCACCTACGCCGAACAGCCCGTGCCTAACGGCCTGGCACAGGCCTTCGTCATCGGTCGCGAGCACGTGGGTAATGATCCGGTGGCGCTCATCCTCGGCGACAATATCTTCCATGGCGCTGGTCTGGGTCGTATGCTCGGCCAGCACACTCAGCCCGATGGCGGCCTCGTCTTCGCATACCACGTCAGCGATCCCGAGCGTTACGGCGTGGTGGATTTCGATGCCGATGGCCGCGTGTTGAGCATTGAGGAGAAACCAGCGAAGCCCAAGAGCAATTATGCCGTACCGGGCCTCTACTTCTACGACAACAGCGTGGTGGATATCGCCCGTGAGCTGCAACCCAGCGCCCGTGGTGAGTACGAGATCACTGATGTGAACAAGGAGTACCTGCGCCAGGGGCGGCTCAAGGTGGAGTTGCTGGACCGCGGCACCGCATGGCTGGATACCGGCACCTTCACCTCGCTGATGCAGGCCGGCCAGTACGTGCAGGTGATCGAGGAGCGGCAGGGCCTGCGCATCGGCTGCATCGAGGAAGTGGCCTGGAAGAAGGGCTACATCACCGATGAACAATTGCGCACCCTCGCGCGTCCTTTGGTCAAGAGCGGATATGGGGAGTACCTGCTGAAGCTCGTGGACCGCTGACCCATGGGCCGCCCTGAAGCCTTGCGCGCTGTCGTTGAGCAGCACATCGAACGTTGGAACACGACCCTGCCTGATACGGGTCTCTACGCGCCCATGGCCTACCTGATGCGCCTGCCTGCCAAGCGCATCCGTCCGGTGGCACTGCTGATGGCGAACGAGCTCTTCGGTGGCGATCATTGCAGCGTACTCGATGAAGCGCTTGCGATCGAGGTGTTCCACAACTTCACCCTCATGCACGATGACATCATGGATGCTGCACCCCTGCGGCGTGGCATGCCCACCGTACATCTGCGTTGGAACGTGAACACGGCCATCCTGAGCGGCGATGCCATGCTGGTGAAGGCCCACCAGTTGATGGGACGTGACCCCCGCGCCGCCGCACGGTTCGAGCAGCGTGCCATCGAGGTGTGCGAAGGCCAGCAGTTGGATATGGATTTCGAGCAGCGCGTTGATGTGACGCTGGCGGATTACAACGAGATGATCCGCTTGAAGACCGCCGTGCTGCTGGCTGGTGCCATGGAGATCGGTGCATTGCTGGCCGGGGCCTCGGATGCTGATGTGGAACGCATCGGTCAGTTCGGTGAGCACCTGGGCCTTGCTTTCCAACTGCGCGACGACCTGCTCGACGCCTTCGGTGATCCGGACAAGGTGGGCAAGCAAGTGGGCGGTGACCTGCGCGCAGGCAAGAAGACATGGCTGCTGTTGCGTGGTCTTGACGTGGACGATGGAACCCTGCGCTCGGAACTACAGAGCACACCCGAAGTACGCGATGTGCCATGCATGATCTCAGCCCTGGAGCGCAGCGGCGCCCGCCGCGATGCCGAAGCCGAGGTGGCCCGTCTGGACGACCAGGCCCTCGCCGCGCTGGATGCTATCGCCGCGCCTGAAGAGCGCAAGAGCGACCTGCGGGCCCTGGCGGCACAACTGATGGTGCGTACGCATTGAGCGGCGCCCTGTATATGCTATTCCGGATCGCTCCTGGACGCAGCTCCGACCGGCCGATCCAATAAGGACCGCAGCGCATCCTCCAGCCGCTCATAACGGTACGTGAAACCTGTGCTGCGCAACCGCTCACTGGATGCCGCCGAGCCTTCCAGGAGGATCCCAGATAGCTCGCCCAAGGCCAAGCGCAGTGCGAAGGCAGGGACGGCGGGCATGAACATCGGACGGCCCAGCACGAGGCCCATTGTGCGGGTGAAGCTGCGGTTGTCCACCTGCTCCCCTGCGCAAACGTTGTACGGTCCTTGCAGGGTGGTGTTGGTGAGCGCGTGACGGTAGGCGTCCACAAGATCGTCCAGGTGCACCCACGGCATCCATTGCCGACCCGTGCCCAATGGCGCGCCCAATCCCCAGCGTATTGGCAGGAGCAGCTTGGCCAGCGCGCCTCCAGTTGGGCTCAGCACGATCGGTGTGCGCAGCTTCACCACCCGGCAAAGGCTGTTCCAATCATCCACAGCCGCTTCCCAGGCTACGCTGATGCGCGCAATGGTATCGGTGCCTGCGGGGTCGCTTTCCACGTACGTATGGCTGGTGGTGACGGCGCCATGGAAGTTGATGCCTGCTGCGCTGATGAAGCTTGCTGGACGCACTCCTTCCCGCTGTGCCATGCGCAAGAGCAGGCGGGCGCTCCCGGCCCGGCTGTCGATCAGCTCCTTCACCCGTGCTTCGGTCCAGCGCTTGTCCGCGATACCAGCACCGGCCAGGTGGATGATGTGGTCCACGCCTTCCAGAGCGCCCGTATCCATCGTTCCCCGGCGGATGTCCCAGGTGAATTGCTGCACAGTGCCGGAACGACCACGCCCTCTGCCGAGGTGTCTGACCGTGTGCCCGTCGCGCAGCAGGGCATCTGTGAGCGCGGTGCCGATGAGGCCGCTGCCGCCGGTGATGAGGATGGTGGTCATGTGCTCCTACAACAGATCGGGTTGCGAGGAGTTCGCGTCCACGATAACTGCCAGGTCCAGCCCCGGAAACGAGGATGCTGATGGCTTACCATGTTCGGCCTCTCCATCATACGAGCCGGTCGGCGGGTGCTCCGGAGCGACGCTGCGAGGGGCAGTGGAAAGGGCCGCTCACAGACACTCGTGCGTCAGCGCGCCCTGGCCACGTTCGTCAGGTCGCCGACGATGAAGCCCTCCTTCTTTCCGGCCAGTGCCTGGTCATCGCCGTGGTACATCAGCTCACCGGTACCGGCGTTGAAGATGCGCTTGAAGCAGTGCCTGGCCTTATGGTCACCCGTTAGCAGCATGTCGCCTACGCACTTGCTCTTGTCCTGTGCGGTCACTGCGGCCATCAGTTCGGTGGCCGGCAACAGGTTCACCGGTGCGCCATAGCTGGATTTCACCGACTCCATGGAAAGGCTTTTGTCCAGCTGTTCGGTGGCAAGCAGAAGTTCGCTTTCACGCACCAGGCGGGTGCGGCCGGCATACAGGCGGTCCGCGGTGGCCTTGTCTATGATCTTCCCCGCCTCCACGTTCTTCAGGTAGTCCTGCAGATGCTTCACATACACATGCAGCATGGCGGTGTTGAGGTTCTCGTTGATGGACTTGGGGTCGATTAGGATGGACGCCAGTTCCTGGTCGGTGGGAACGTTCGTGAACCCGTTCTCACTCGCCTGGAGCATGTCGCCCTTCTTTTGCTTCCAGCCTTTCACCACCGTCAGGAAGGTGCCTTCGAACTTCACCGGATCCACCTTGACGCTCTTGAGCACATAGATGCGGGCCGGATCCATGGGCATGGTGGCCATGTCCCCCATGGTCACATAGTCCACCTCCCGGGTGAACTTCCAGTGGCTCTTCATCGCCTCCATCAAGGTCCGGTTGAACGGCGAGTCGCCATTGTCCAACACCACAACGGTGGTGGCACTGCGGGCCGCTTTCACGGATGCGGCGTCGAAGGAGCCGTATTGGGCTTGCGCGGCGAACAGGGAGGTGGTAAGTGCGAGGCTGAACAGGGTGCGTTGCATTGGCATGGGTTTCTGAGGACGAGGGCGGGCCATGATGTTGGTATGCGAAAATAGTGCCACGTCCGTGACCTTTGTGCCACGAACACCCAACGTGAACAGCGACCTTTCAGATCCCAGGGGGCAGGGCCTCCAACGCCACCTGGACCGCGCAGAGGTCTTGGAGGCCGTGGTCATGCAGCTGCGCAAGGACCTGTCCATGGGCGATGAGCTGGCCGTTCCGTTGCCCGACGAGGGTGCATTCGAGGCCTTGCGCAGGGCCGTAATGCCACGATTGACGGACCTTCAGGCAAGGGGTGCCCTGCAGCCGGCGATGTACCGGGTGGATATCCCCGAGGCGCACCTGAAGCGGACCATGGCAGCGGGAGGTACGCATGCACTGGCCGGTGAGTGCGTACTCCGGGCGCTGCAAAAGGTGCTCACCCGGCTGCGGTATGCAGGCCGCTGGTGAGGCGGTCCCCGATCCGGCGACTGGTGCAGATGCCCCTGTACCGTTCAACGCCACTGCCAAAACCTACCTTTGTACCAGGATCCTCACGGACCACCATGGACAAGCACTCCTACTTGAGCAACGCTGACGGCGCCGCGCTGGACAGCATTTACCAGCAATACCTCCTGGACCCCGCCAGCGTGGATGCCGGTTGGGCACGGTTCTTTGAAGGTTTCGAGCTGGCCCGCACCTCCTTCGATACACTGCCAGGGGTGCAGCTGAAAGCAGGCGGTGACGAGCACCTGCGCAAGGAGTTCCTCGTGCTCGACTACATCAACGCCTATCGTCAACGGGGACACCTGTTCACCCGTACGAACCCGGTGCGCGAGCGCCGTACCTACAGCCCCCCGCTGGACCTGCCCACTTACGGTCTCAGCGATGCCGACCTGGACATTGTGTTCGCCGCAGGCAATGAAGTGGGCCTGGGGCCCGCCAGACTCCGCGACATCATCGCCCTGCTCGACCAGACGTACCGCCAGAGTATCGGCGCGGAGTTCCGCTTCATCCGAAATCCCGAAAAGGTGAAGTGGCTGCAGCAGCGCATGGAAAGCGTGCGCAATACGCCTGACTTCTCCATCGAACAGAAGAAGGAGATACTCGAGAAACTGAACGAAGCGGTGGTGTTCGAGAAGTTCCTCGGCAAGAAGTTCATCGGGGCCAAACGCTTCAGCATCGAAGGCGCCGAGGCCCTCATTCCTGCGCTGGATACAGTGGTTGAGCGGGGTGCTGAACAGGGCATCACCGAATTCGTGATCGGTATGGCCCACCGTGGTCGCCTTAACGTGCTGGCCAACACCCTGCGCAAGAGCTACGACCAGATCTTCAGTGAGTTCGAAGGCAGGGACTATGAGGATGAGCTGGTGGAGGGTGATGTGAAATACCATATGGGTTACAGCTCCGTGCTGAAAACCAACACCGGCAAGGAAGTGCGTCTGACGCTGGCGCCCAACCCCAGTCACCTGGAGAGCGTGGGACCTGTGATGCAAGGGATCAGCCGTGCCATCATCGAGCATGATGACAAGTTCCAGAAGGGCATCACCGCGCCCATCATCATCCATGGCGATGCCGCCGTGGCCGGTCAGGGTGTGGTATACGAAGTGGCCCAGATGGCCGGGTTGAAGGCCTATGAGGTGGGTGGCACCATCCATATCGTGGTGAACAATCAGGTGGGCTTCACCACCAACTACATCGATGCACGCACGAGCACGTATTGCACCGATGTTGCCAAGGTGACCCAGTGCCCCGTGTTCCACGTGAACGGCGACGATGCCGAGGCCGTGGCCTTCACCATGCAACTGGCGATGGACTACCGCCAGAAGTACGGCACCGATATCTGGGTGGACATCCTGTGCTACCGTAAGCACGGCCACAACGAGGGAGACGAGCCTAAGTTCACGCAGCCGGTGTTGTACAAGGCCATCGCTGCGCACCCCGATCCGCGCAAGATCTACGTTGACAAGCTGATCGCCAGCGGAGTGAAGGAGGCGAAGGAGCTGGCCGAGGAGATGGAGCGCAGCTTCACCGCCATGCTGGACGAGCGCTTGAACGAGGCCAAGCAGCAACGGGTGGGCAGGATCACCAACTTCATGGCTGAGCGTTGGAAGGGCTTCCGCCGCGCCACCGTGAAGGACATGATCGATGCGCCGGCCACGGGCGTGAAGATGGAGACGCTGAAGATGATCGGGGAGAAGCTTACCGCGATGCACCCCAACGGCAGGAAGTTCTTCAGCAAGCTGGAGAAGATCCTGAACGACCGCAGGAAGATGATGAGCGACGAGGTGCTCGACTGGGGCCTCGCCGAATTACTCGCCTATGGTTCGTTGCTCGTGGAGGGCAAGCCCGTACGCTTCACCGGACAGGATGTGGAGCGCGGCACCTTCAGCCACCGTCACGCCGTGGTGAAGGTGGAGGACAGCGAGGAGGAGTTCATCCACCTGAAGCACCTCCAGGAGGGCCAGGCCCTGCTGCAGATCTACAACTCGCTGCTGAGCGAGTATGCGGTGCTCGGCTTCGAGTACGGATACGCGCTCACCGACCCCAACACGCTCACGATCTGGGAGGCGCAGTTCGGCGATTTCGTGAACGGCGCGCAGATCATCCTGGACCAGTACCTGTGCTGCGCCGAGGAGAAGTGGAACACGCAGAACGGGCTGGTGATGCTGCTGCCACACGGTTACGAGGGCCAGGGCGCCGAGCATAGCAGTGCGCGCATGGAACGTTTTCTGCAGAGCTGCGCCGATGACAATATGCTGGTGGTGAACTGCACCACGCCGGCGAACTTTTTCCACGTGCTGCGTCGCCAGCTCGCGTGGGACTTCCGCAAACCCCTCGTGGTCTTCACGCCGAAAAGCCTGCTGCGTCATCCGAAGTGCGTGAGCACCCTGGATGAACTGGCGAAGGGCCGCTTCCAACCGTTCATGGACGATGCCAGCGCCGATCCGAAGCAGGTGCGCACCGTGGTCCTTACCCAGGGCAAGGTGCATTACGATCTGCGGGACCATCGCGAACAGAACGGCATTTCCGACACGGCCCTGCTACGTATCGAGCAGCTGCATCCGCTGCCGATCGACGCGATCAAGGAGGCACTTGCCCGTTACACCAAGGCCGAGCGATTCCTGTGGGTCCAGGAGGAGCCCCGGAACATGGGCGCGTGGACGCACATCATGACCCACCTGCAGCCCGAGCTGGACGTGAAGCTCGAGTGCATCAGCCGTCCGGCCAGCGGTGCGCCCGCCACCGGTAGCAGCAAACGCAGCGCCAAGCAGCAGGAGGAGATCGTGTCAAGGGCCTTTGCACCGTTGGTGTCGAAAGTGAAGAAGGCGGCAGCGGCGAAAGCCTGAACAAGGCACAAGTCACATACTTAAGACACACGTCCAAAGACCCAAGTCACAAGATCCAAGTCCAAAGACACAAGAGGATCCACACAAGCCTCGAACCTTGACACTTGAACCTTGTGTCTTGTGTCTTGTGAATTGAGCCTTCAACCACCAACCAGCATGGCAATCGTCGAGATAAAGGTCCCCAGCCCCGGAGAGAGCATCAGTGAGGTCCGCATCGCGCAATGGCTCGTTAAGAGCGGTGACACCGTGGAGAAGGACCAGGTGATCGCGGAGATCGACAGTGACAAGGCCACGCTGGAACTGAGCGCCGAGGCCGAGGGCCGGATCGAGCTGCTCGCTTCCGCCGATGCCACTGTGAACGTGGGTGATGTGGTGGCGAAGATCGATACCAGTGTGAAGGCGGAGAAAAAGGTGAAAGTGGAGAAAGAGGTGAAGGAGGACGCATCGACTTCGCTCAGCGGAACGAAGGCGGCTGCACCTGCAACTGTTGCGGCAGTTGCATCTGCCGCACATGCTACGCCAGTGGCCAAGGCCATGCTCGATGAGAAGGGCGTGGACGCGGGCAAGGTGAAGGGCAGCGGTCCCAACGGACGCATCACCAAGAGTGACGTGGAGGCTTACATCGCCGGTGGGGTGGATGCCAGCGACAAGCTCATGAACGGCTGGGGCGGCACGCGCAACGACAGCCGCGCCAAGATGACCACCCTGCGCAAGAAGGTGGCCGAGCGCCTGGTGAGCGTGAAGAACACCACGGCGATGCTCACCACCTTCAATGAGGTGGATATGAGCGCGGTGATGGCCCTGCGCGACAAGTACAAGGACAAGTTCAAGGAGCAGAAGGGTGTGAACCTGGGCTTCATGAGCTTCTTCACCAAGGCCGTGACCGAGGCGCTGCGCCTGTATCCCACGGTCGGTGGCCAGATCCAGGGTGAGGAGATCGTCACCTTCGACTACGCCGACATCGGCATCGCGGTGAGCAGTCCGAAGGGGTTGATGGTGCCCATTGTGCGCAACGCTGAACGCATGAGCCTGGCGGAGATCGAAGCGAAGATCAAGGAACTTGCCATCAAGGCGCGCGACGGCAAGTTGGGCATCGACGAGATGACCGGCGGGACCTTCACCATCACCAACGGCGGTGTGTTCGGCAGTATGCTCAGCACGCCCATCATCAACCCGCCACAGAGCGCCATCCTTGGCATGCATAACATCGTGGAGCGCCCGGTGGCCGTGAACGGTCAGGTCGTCATCCGCCCCATCATGTACGTGGCGCTGAGCTATGACCACCGGATCATCGACGGCAAGGAGAGCGTGAGCTTCCTGTACAAGGTGAAGGAGATGATCGAGGACCCGAACAGGCTCGTGTTCGGCGGCAAGGATCCGGGGGAGGTACTATTGGGCCTTTAATGGCAGGATGCACGATGGCGTTCTGGTCGCATAGGACCTGTCCTGCGAGGGCCACGTGACCGCCAGATCGACCTTGCTCGATCCTTGATACCGCCCAGTCCACCCTCACGCTGTTCGGTCGTTGTGCGTGCACGTCCATTGCCTTGGCTCCCCTGTTCCCGTACTCAGGGATCGGAGACTTCCACCACGATCATGTTCGTGCTGTCCGTGCTGAAGTACAGGCTGCGCCAATGTCGGCCCTCCGAAATGGTCGCATGCAGGCCGACGTGGTCCGGTCCAAGTGATCCCGGATCGAAGTGACCGCTATCGCCGGCTGGATCGAGCATTGTACCGGCGAACGTGTATTCTGCAGTGCCGAGCACCCTGCGCAGTTCCGCTGCGGTCGTGGTTACGCGTAGAAGGATGGTGTCGTCCAATGCGGGCAGCAATGCGTCCTTGTAGGCGATCACCTGAACGCTGCCTGGAGCGGGCGTGCCGAAGAGGCTGCCATAGATCTCCTCTCCTGAACGAGGGGAAGCGAGTGTGCGTACCTCATCGATCGCGCGGTTCGCTATGAGGTAGGCTGCGTATGTGCCGCTCAGACCGGCCAAGGCAAAGGTGGCCAATGCGGCATAAAGGAGGCTGAACCGCCGGGTCAGGATGGACGCAATGAAGAGCACCATGCTTGATGCGCCCAAGGCCAACGCGACGACGATACCAACGAGAATGGGTGACATGGGGCCACGAAGATGCACAGATGCCATGGATACGGGGGCGATGATCATTCATCGGGGGGCATCCCACACGCGCTTGTTGACAAGTGCCATGTTCCTGTGGCTCAGCAACGAAGATCATGGGAATAGGTTTGTCATGCACCGGTTTGACCTTTGTTCCGGTCCGCGTCCCGTTCTCCGGCTAACCTGGCATACGTAGTTGTACGGGTGCACTTGACAACTCGGGCCGACATCGCAGATCAAAGCATCAGAGGTTTGGTCCGGAGGCACCCTATTGATCGGTACATGGCAGCATCCCACCGCCTTCTCCATGCGATCCGCAGCAGCGGACCCGCGATCCGTTACTTCCTGAGCACTGTGCTCCCCGCGCTTGCGATGCTGCTTCTTTGGCAGACCGAAGCGCGTGCCACACATGCCATGGGTGGTGAGCTCACCTACGAGTGCGTTGGCAGCGGGATCTATCGTGTACGACTCAATTTCTATCGTGACTGTAACGGTGTTGCCGCACCAACGAATTGCAGCAATGGCAGGCAGTTCCGATTGGTGAGCACCAGCTGTGGCACAACGCTCAATCCCTGTTTCGGACTGGATGGGGTGGACCTGGTGACGCCGATCTGCGTGTCAGCCGTTGACCGGTGCAACAGCTCCTCGGGTGTCTATGGGATCCAGCGCTATCGCTACAGCGCTCTTGTGAACCTCAGTGCTTACAGCGGCTGTGGAACGGATTGGACGATCAGCTGGGACCTGTGTTGCCGCAACAACGCGATCACCTCGCTGAACAACCCCGGCAACAGGAACCTCTACCTCACGGCGACCCTGAACAGTACGCTGCCCCAATGCAACAATTCGCCGCGGTACCTGAACGATCCCACACCCTTCGCGTGTGTCGGACAGCAGGTGAGCTACAACCATGGGTTCAATGATGTGGATGGTGATTCTCTCTCCTTCGAACTGACCCCGGCACTTGGTTCCAACGGTAGCGCCATTCCTTACAACGCCGGATACTCCTTTCTCCAGCCGGTGGTCACCGCGGGTGGTGCCAATGCGGTGCAGGTGAACCCCGTGACAGGTACGATCACCTTCGTGCCGAGCATCCAGCAATTCGCCGTGGTGACCGTCCGGGTGCGTGAGTGGCGCAATGGCGTGCAGATCGGAAGCTACCTGCGCGATGTCCAGTTCGCCATCATCGCCTGCAGCAACAGCCTGCCAGCGGTGAGCGGCGTGAACGGAACGGGTGCATACACGTTCGAGGTGTGTGCTGGTGAACCGTTCTGTTTCAATGTGAACAGCAGCGATGCGGATGCGGGGCAGGCCGTGACCATGACCTGGAACAACGGTATTCCCGGCGCCACCTTCAGTACCACGGCCGGGCCCCTGCCGGTGGGTACGTTCTGCTGGACGCCGCCTGTAAGTGCCATCGGTCAGAACCTGTTCTCGGTGAATGTGCGTGATGATGCCTGTCCGCAGGTGGGTTTGAACAACTTCGGGTTCGCGATCCAAGTGACACCACCCTTCACCCCGGCCAATGCGGGACCGGACCAGAGCGTTTGCGGCTTCACCACCACCCTTGCTGGTCAGCAACCCTATGCTCAGTCGGGCGGCCAATGGACCGTGGTCAGCGGAACCGGGATCTTTGCCAACGCCGCGGATCCTTCCAGCCAGGTCAGCGGGCTATCCACCGGTGCCAACGTGTTCCGTTGGACTGTGAACTATGGCACGTGCGGCACTACGAGCGATGAGGTCACTGTTTCCGCATTCAACCCCGGCCAGGCAGCGGCCAATGCCGGACCCGACCAGGAATTGTGCGCTGCGCCCGGCACCGGTGCCAGCGTGACCTTGAGTGCCAATGTGGCCGTCGTTCCAGCCCTTGGCACATGGACGCTCGTGAACGGTACGGGAACCTTCGCCAATGCCAACAGCCCGGGCACCACGGTCACCGGGTTGTCCATCGGTGCCAATACGTTCCGCTGGACCATCAGCAACGGTGCCTGCGATCCCCCGACGAGCGATCAGGTCACCGTCTTCGTTTTCAGCAGCGCACAGGCTGCTGCCAACGCTGGTGCCGATCAGCAATTATGCCTGCCGGCGACCAGCACCACCCTTGCGGGGAACACCCTTACTTTCCCCGCAACCGGACAGTGGACCGTGGTGAGCGGAACGGGCACGTTCGCCAACGCCAGCCAGCGCAATACCGTGGTCAGCGGCTTGTCCGTGGGCACGAATATCCTGCGCTGGACCATCAGCAATGGCCCTTGTGTTCCGCCCAATTCCAGCGATGATGTCAGCATCGTTGTGTTCAACCCGGCAAGCCCGGCAGCCAATGCCGGTCCGGATCAACAGGTCTGCGCATCAAGCTCCTCGCTGGCAGGCAATGCGCCGCTGGCACCAGCCACCGGTCTGTGGACCGTGGTGAGCGGTAGTGGGACATTCACGAACGCCACCAGCCCGACCTCAGGTGTGAGCGGTCTGGCCATCGGCAACAACGTGTTCCAGTGGACCCTGAACAACGGAGCTTGTGCGGGTGGCGTTACGAGCGACATCGTGACCGTGGTGCGCTTCGATCCTGCCACGCCTGCAGCAAATGCAGGCCCCGACCAGGACCTGTGCACCTCGGGTGGTACTGCTACAACGCTGGTGGCCAATGCGCCTGTCCTTCCTGCAACGGGCACCTGGACCGTGGTGAGCGGAACGGCAACGATCACCGATCCGGCAAGCGCAACAACCGCCGTGACAGGTATGACGCCGGGAACCGTGGTGTTGCGATGGACCATCAGCAACGGCCCATGTACTCCGCCTGCCACAAGTGATGAGATGGTCCTGCGTGTATTCAGTGCGTCGGCACCTGCAGCGAACGCCGGAGCGGATCAGGACCTCTGCGCACCGGTAGCCAGCGTGGCCCTGCAGGCCAACCCGGCGGTGGCTCCGGCTACCGGCACCTGGACCGTGGTGAGCGGCAGTGGCGTTTTTGCGAACGCCAGCGACCCCGCCACCACGGTGAGCGGTATGGCTATCGGCAGCAACATTTACCGATGGACGATCAACAATGGTCCTTGCGCGGGCGCGATCTCTTCCGATGAGGTCAGGATCCGCCTCTTCGATCCTTCCATCGCGTCGGCCAATGCGGGTGCCGATCAGCAGCTCTGTGGCGTAACTGGCACCAACCTGGCCGGTAGTGCTGTGAGCGCACCTGCCATCGGTGCCTGGACCCTGGTCAGCGGTGTGGGAACCATCGTCGACCCGGCGAACTCTGCAGCATCCGTGACCGATCTCGGGATCGGCGCGAACGTGTTCCGGTGGACGGTGAGCAATGGCCCCTGCGGTAGCTCCAGCGACGATGTCACCATCTTCCGTTTCGACCCCAACAACCCAGCGGCCAATGCGGGACCCGACCAAAGCATCTGTGTTCCGGTCGCTCCCAGCGTGGTCGTGCTCGCCGCCAGCGCGGTCACCTTTCCGGCTACAGGTCAATGGACGGTGGTGAACGGAGGCGGCACGTTCGCTGATGCCAGCAGCCCGAACACCACCGTGAGCGGACTTGCACCCGGGGTCAATGAATTCCGGTGGACCGTGAGCAACGGACCCTGTCCGGGGGGGGTCACAAGTGATGTGATGCGTGTGCTCGTGTTCAGCAACAGCAATCCGCAGGCCAATGCCGGTCCGGACCAATCGCTCTGCACCACCAGCGGGACGATCACCATGGCGGGCAGCGCCTTGATCGCCCCAGCTACGGGGTCATGGACATTGGTCAGCGGTACAGGTGCCATCACCGATCCGGGGAGTCCGACCACGACAGTGTCGGGTATCGGCGTTGGCCAGAGCATCTTCCAATGGACCGTGAGCAACGGACCCTGCGATGTGGTGAGCACGGATCAGATGAGCGTGTTCATCTACGATCCGAACAACCCTGCCGCCAGCGCCGGAGCCGACCAGAGTTTCTGCACACCCCTTACAGGTACGGCGCTTGAAGGCAGTGCTGTCACATTCCCTGCCACAGGTGTCTGGAGCATCGTGAGCGGCACTGGCACCTTCGTTGATGCAACCGACCCGGCCACCACAGTGAACGCGCTTGGGCTCGGGACCAACCAGTTCGCCTGGACCGTGAACAACGGAGTTTGTCCGAACGCAGTGACCACGGATGTGGTACAGGTGGAGCTGTTCAATGGGAATGCACAGGCCGCGGACGCTGGCCCCGACCAAGGCGTGTGCGGAACCACCACCCCGGTCGTCATGAGCGCCAACGCTCCTTCGGGCCTTGCCACCGGCACCTGGTCGGTGGTAGCGGGTACTGCGAATTTCAGCAATGCCAGTGCACCGAACGCCACGGTCACCGGCCTGAGCATCGGTGTGAACACCCTCCGCTGGAGCATCGATAACGGTGCCTGCGGCATCACCAGTGACCTGGTCACCATTCTGGTTTACGACCCCAATAACCCCGTGGCGGACGCAGGTGCCGACCAGGAACTCTGTACGCCGACAACGAGCGCTGTGCTGCAGGGCAGCCCGCTTACCGTACCTGCGGTGGGAGTGTGGACCCTGATCAGTGGCAGTGGTACCATCGCCAACCCCAACAACCCGGCAACAGCGGTGAGCGGTCTCGCGATCGGGGCCAATGTGTTCCGCTGGCAGGTGAATAATGGTGCTTGCGCCAACCCCATCACACAGGACGAGGTCACCATCTTCCTGTTCGAGCAGGATGCACCGCCGGCCAATGCAGGCCCGGACGTGGAGCTGTGTACCCCGGTCAGCACCGTGCAAATGGCGGCCAATAGTGTGGTGGGCAGTGCGTTGGGGACATGGAGCATTGTGTCGGGTGGCGGCACCATCACCAACATCAACGATCCGAACACCACCATTACGGCACTGCCGGTGGGCATCAATGTGTTCGAATGGAGCATCAGCAACGGTCCATGTGGCACCAGCACCGATCTGGTCCGGATCCTTGTTTTCGATGCCAACAATGTGGAAGCCGATGCAGGCCCTGACCAGGAGTTGTGCACCCCAACTGCAAGTGCAGTCCTCGCGGGAAGCGCTCTCATATCGCCTGCCACCGGCCAGTGGACCTTGGTGAGCGGCAGTGGCGTGATCGCCGACCCATCGTCGCCATCCTCAACGGTTTCCGGACTTGCGGTAGGTGAGAACATCTTCCGGTGGATCGTGAGCAACGGTCCGTGTGCGATAGGCACCACCACGGACGAGGTGAGCATCTTCCTCTTCGATGGTTCCAATGCTGCTGCCGACGCCGGCTCCGATCAGGAATTCTGCACGCCGGTGAGCTCCACTACGTTGGTCGGAAGCCCCGTGATCCCGCCTGCGACCGGTAGCTGGCAACTGGTGAGCGGCTCGGGTACCATCGTTTCGCCGGGCAGCCCCATCACGGAGGTGACGGGCATGACGGTGGGTGAGAACATCTTCCGTTACTCTGTGAGCAATGGTCCTTGTGCCAATGGCCAGACCGTAGATGAGGTCAGCGTTTTCATATTCGATGGCAGCAATGCAGTGGCCGATGCCGGACCTGATCAGGAACTGTGCACGCCGAATACCAGTACCAACCTGTCCGGTAGTGCTGTCATCGCACCTGCCACGGGCCAGTGGACATTGGTCAGTGGGGGTGGCACCATCGCCGACCCTGCGTCCCCATCCACCCTGGTATCCGATATGCCGGTGGGTGAGAACATCTTCCGATGGACGGTGGAGAACGGTCCCTGCGCCGAAGGCATCTCCTTCGATGAGGTCAGCATTTTCGTCTTCGATGCGAACAACCCCGTTGCGGATGCGGGTGACGATCAGCAGCAGTGCAGGCCCAATACCATCACCACCCTGGTGGGCAGCCCGCTGATCTTCCCAGCCTCAGGCACGTGGACGCTCGTGGCAGGCCAGGGCAGTATCACGTCGCCGACCAGTTCCACCACCACGGTGATCGACCTCGGTGTTGGTGAGAACATCTTTGAGTGGACCGTGAGCAACGGCCCCTGTTCCAATGCTGTCACCAGCGATCGTGTGAGCATTTTCATCTTCGACCAGAACAATACGCAGGTCGATGCCGGGAACGACCAGGATCTCTGCTCCCCGGTCCCGTCCACCTTCCTCCAGGCAAGCCCGCTCATCTTCCCGGCCTCCGGTACATGGACCCTGCTCAGCGGAAGCGGGACCATTGTGGACGTGAATTCGCCGACCACTGAGATCCTCAACCCGGGCATTGGTGAGAACGTCTTCGAGTGGAGTGTCGTCAACGGTCCATGCGAAAGCGGTGCAGGGTCGGATATC
>Ga0169931_10000327_pt1 | contig 78273 bp, 65 predicted proteins | sample Kivu_15m_20L_FD_129675 | JGI IMG/M metagenome (GOLD analysis project Ga0169931, IMG submission 129675) | Freshwater microbial communities from Lake Kivu, Western Province, Rwanda to study Microbial Dark Matter (Phase II) - Kivu_15m_20L... | ecosystem: Environmental > Aquatic > Freshwater > Lake... | reverse complement strand
TTCGACCCACGGCGCCCGCAAGGGCCTGGCGGACACCGCCCTCAAGACGGCCGACGCCGGCTACCTGACGCGCCGTCTGGTGGACGTCGCCCAGGACGTGGTCATCACGGAGGAGGACTGCGGCACGCTGCGGGGCATCGCCACCAGTGCGCTGAAGGACAACGAGGACATCGTCGAGCCGCTCTTCGACCGCATCCAGGGCCGCACCTCGCTGCATGACGTCTACCACCCCCTGACCGACGTGCTGCTGGTGAGTGCCGGTGACCTGATCGACGAGGACGTGGCCCATGCCATCGAGGACAGCGGCGTCGAGATGGTCGAGATCCGGTCCGTACTCACCTGCGAGAGCAAGCGCGGTGTCTGCGTGCGCTGCTACGGCCTCAACCTGGCCAATGGCCAGATGGCCCAGCGGGGCGATGCCGTGGGCATCATCGCCGCCCAGTCGATAGGAGAGCCGGGCACCCAGCTGACCCTCCGGACCTTCCACGTGGGCGGCGTCGCCGGCTCCGCCTCCGTGGAGTCGCAGCTCACCGCCAAGTTCGACGGCACGGTGCAGTTCGACAGCCTGCGGACGGTCCGGTCGGACGACCGCGAGACCGTCATCGGCCGGACGGGCGAGATCCGTATCATGGACCTCGACAAGGACAGGCTCCTCATCACCAATAACCTGCCCTACGGCTCCACCCTGCTGGTGGCAGAGGGCCAGAAGGTGAAGAAGGGCGATGTCATCTGCACCTGGGATCCCTACAACAACGTCATCATCTCCGAGATCAAGGGCACGGTCCGCTTCGACAACGTCATCGAGGGCGTGACCTACCGCGAGGAGGCCGACGAGCAGACGGGCCACCGCGAGAAGGTCGTCATCGACACGAAGGACCGCACCAAGATCCCTTCGATCGTCATCGAGGGGGCCAAGGGCGATGCCCGTTCCTACAACCTCCCGGTGGGCGCCCACATCGTCGTCGAGGAATCCGACGCCGTGATCGCCGGGACCGTGCTGGTCAAGATCCCCCGCATCATCGGCAAGCTCCGCGACATCACCGGTGGTCTGCCCCGTGTCACCGAACTCTTCGAGGCGCGCAACCCGGGCAACCCGGCCGTGGTCTCCGAGATCGACGGTGTGATCGCCTTCGGGGCCGTCAAGCGCGGCAACCGCGAGATCATCGTGCGCAGCAGGGACGGCATGGAGAAGAAATACCTTGTGCCCATGACCCGTCAGATCCTGGCGCAGGACGGCGACTACATCAAGGCAGGCACCCCGTTGTCGGACGGACAGACCTCGCCCGGCGACATCCTCGACATCAAGGGGCCCTTCGCCGTGCAGGAATACGTCGTCAACGAGATCCAGGAAGTCTACCGCCTCCAGGGGGTGAAGCTGAACGACAAACATATCGAGGTCATCGTCCGCCAGATGATGAAGAAGGTCGAGATTGTGGACCCGGGCAATACGCGCTTCCTGGAGGGCGACCTCGAGGACCGCATCGAATTCAACGAGGAGAACGACTGGATCTACGACAAGAAGCTGGTCAAGGACCCGGGCGAGTCGACCCGACTGAAGGCCGGCCAGATCGTCAGCCTGCGCGAGGTGAGAGAGGAGAATTCCGCCCTCCGCCGGTCCGACAAGCGGCTCGTCGAGTTCGAGGACGCCCGCCCGGCCACGTCGCGTCCCGTCCTCCTCGGCATCACCAAGGCCTCGCTGGGCACGCAGAGCTGGATATCGGCGGCCTCCTTCCAGGAGACGACGAAGGTGCTCTCGCAGGCCGCCATCCAGGCCAAGCGCGACAACATGATCGGCCTCAAGGAGAACGTCATCACCGGCCACCCGATCCCGGCCGGCACGGGCCTCCGCGAGTTCGAAAACATCATCGCGGGCAGCCGCGAGGAGTATGAGTTGCTGCGCGCCACCCGCGAGGTGATGAGCTTTGACGAGGACGAATGACACCCACTGCCGCCCGCCCCGGCCCGGGGTGCAGGTGGCGCCAAAACCCAACCATGAAGTCACTCCAGACGATCCTCAACGCCGCGCTGGGCGCGGCCATCCTGGTCCTGTTCTACCTCGTCCTGTCGGGCGGGCCTTCGGGGAAGGCCACCGTGCCCGACAAGTCCGGCGAGGCGTCCGCCGAGGCGCGGGTGCCGCGGCTGGCCTATGTCGACCTCGACAGCATCCAGGTGAAGTACACATATTACAAGCAGAAGATGGACGAGTTCGAGGGCCGGAAGGAGAGTGCCGACCGCGAGTTGAACAACGCCTTCCAGAAGATCGAGAACGAGCGCGTCACCTTCGCCCAGCGTGGCAATGCCATCACCCAGGTGGAGGCCGAGAACTTCCAGCGCGAATACGCCCGCAAGATGCAGAACCTCGAGAGCCAGAAGCGGAACCTCGAGAACGGCATCCAGCAGGAGGGCGTCAAGACCATGGAGGACCTCCGCAAGCGGATCAACGACTTCCTCGTCGACTACAACAAGGCCAAGGGGTATTCGCTGATCTTCTCGACGAGCAGCACCATCAACGTGCTGTTCCACAAGGATACGGCCCTCGACATCACCGACGACGTGGTGGCGGGCCTCAATGCCGCCTATGCCGGTAACAAGACCCCGAATCCCTGACATCCGCGGGAAATGACTACATTGGAGTCCCCGCCCTGCCGGGGACTCCATCGTTTACCCCCCACCCACCGAGCCATGTCAGCCAACCCATCCTTCAAGCCTACCCTTTCCCTGTTGGACGCCACGATGATCGTGGCCGGTTCCATGATCGGGTCGGGCATCTTCATCGTGAGTGCGGACATCGTCCGGAACGTCGGCAGTGCCGGCTGGCTGCTGGCGGTCTGGCTGATCACGGGGTTCATGACCATCACGGCGGCCGTGAGTTATGGCGAGCTGAGCGGCATGTACCCGAAGGCGGGCGGGCAGTACGTCTATCTGCGGGAGGCCTATGGCCCGCTGATGGGGTTCCTCTACGGGTGGAGTTTCTTTGCCGTGATCCAGACGGCGACGATCGCGGCGGTGGGCGTCGCCTTCGCCCGTTTCACGGCCTACCTGGTACCGGCCGTGGGCGAGTCGAACACCCTTGTCGACCTGGGGTTCCTGCAGGTGTCGGCGGCCCAGCTGACGAGCATCGCGGTGGTGTTCCTCCTGACCTGGGTCAACACGCGCGGCATCCGGGAGGGTAAGGTCATCCAGACGACCTTCACCGTCTCCAAGCTGCTGGCGGTCTTCGGGATGATGCTCTTCGGCTTCCTCCTGGTGAAGGACGGCCATTGGGACGCCAACTGGTCCACCGGCATGGGCGCCATGCAGGACCTGGGCGTCGGTGGCGTCGGCAAGACACCTTCGGGCTGGACGGGCATCTCGGGCATCACCCTGCTGGGTGCGGTGGCCGCGGCCATGACGGGGTCGATCTTCAGCAGCGACGCCTGGAACAACGTGACCTTCATCGCCGGCGAGATCCGGAACCCCAGGCGCAACATCGGCCTCAGCCTCTTCCTGGGCACGCTGGCCGTCACCTTCCTCTATGTCACCACGAACCTGATGTACCTGCACGCGCTGCCGTTGCAGGACATCGCCTTCCCGCCCTCCGACAGGCTGGCGACGACCGCCGCCACCCGCATCTTCGGGGATAGCGGCACCGCCATCATCGCCGTGCTCATCATGGTGTCGACCTTCGGCTGCATCAACGGGCTGGTGCTGGCGGGTGCACGCGTCTATTACACGATGGCCGGCGACGGCCTCTTCTTCCGCCGGGCGGGCGAGCTCAACGCCAAGGCCGTTCCCGCCTGGGCCCTTTGGGCGCAGTTCGCCGTCTCGAGCCTGCTCTGCCTGAGCGGTGGCTACGGCAACCTGCTGGACATGATCAGCTTCGTGGTGGTCCTCTTCTATGTGCTGACCATCCTCGGCATCTTCATCCTCCGGCGCCGCAGGCCCGAGGTGGAGCGTCCCTACCGCGCCTTCGGCTATCCGGTGCTGCCGGGGGTGTATATCGTGATGGGGCTGGCCTTCTGCATCCTGCTGCTGTTCTTCAAGACGACCTATGCCGCCTGGGGCCTGGCCATCACGCTGGCGGGATTGCCCATCTATCTGCTGACCCAACGGGCCCGCAGCTGAGGGATATGTCCGGCATCGGCGCCATATTCGACGCGTTCCGGAACGTCCGTGTGGGGGTGGTCGGGGACGTCATGCTCGACAGCTACTGCTGGGGCCGGGTGGAGCGCATCTCCCCGGAAGCGCCCGTGCCCGTGGTCGACGTGCGACGGCGGGAGCACCGCCTGGGAGGGGCCGGCAACGTGGCGCTCAACCTGGCCGCCCTGGGGGCGCAGGTCGCTGTCTTCTCCGTCATCGGCGATGATGCGGAGGGGCTGACCTTGTGCGGACTCTTCGAGCAGCAGGGCATCTCGACCGCCGGGATCCTTGTCAGTCGCGAGCGCATCACCACCCAGAAGACCCGCGTCATCGCCCGCAACCAGCAGATGCTGCGGATGGACAGCGAGGTCGCCACCGCATTGCCTGGCGAATGGACGCGCCGCCTCTCGGCCGCCCTCGAGGATTACATCGACCGTCAGGCGCCGCTGTTGCTCATCTTCGAGGATTATGACAAGGGGGTGTTGACGGAGGACCTCATCCGGGACACCGTCGACGCCTGTCGTGCCCGCGGCGTGCGCACGGCGGTGGACCCCAAGCGGCGGAACTTCCTTTCCTACCGGGGTGTCGATATCTTCAAGCCCAACCTCCAGGAGGTGCGAGAGGGGCTGGGCATCCGGGTGGAGCCGGACGATACGGCTTCGCTGGATGCGGCCCATGCCGCCCTGAACGCCAGGCTGGGCCACCGCATCTCGCTGATCACCCTGTCGGAGCACGGACTTTACTACGCCGAGGGGCGCGCTTCGCAGCGCATTCCCAGTCACCGGCGGAGCATCTCCGATGTCAGCGGGGCGGGCGATACGGTCATCGCCGTGGCCGCCCTGGCCCATGCGGTGACGGGTGACCTCGCCCTGGCTGCCGGCATGGCCAACATCGCCGGGGGGCTGGTCTGCGAGGAGGTCGGGACGGTGGCCGTGTCGAGGACGAAGCTGGAGGCGGAATGCCGCCGTCTCCTGGCCGACGGGTCCTTAGGCGGGCCGGAGGCGGGTGGGGACAGATCTGAAGGTGACCAAGCGAGGAAGCCATGAAGTCAGTGGCCGTGATCGTTGCGGGTGGGACCGGTACGCGGATGGGCGGGGACATGCCCAAGCAGTTCCTGGCGTTGCTGGGCCGGCCGGTGCTGGTACATGCCGTCGAGGTGTTCGTGACCGCGGTGCCCGGGGTGGAGGTGGTGGTGGTGCTGCCGAAGTCGCACCTCGAGGCGGGTGGCGACCTGCTGGCCCGCCACTTGCCGGAGGTCGGGGTGATGCTCGTCGAGGGTGGCGAGACCCGTTTCCATTCCGTCCGCAATGGTCTGTCACTGGTGCGTGAGCCTTCTGTCGTCTTCGTCCACGATGCCGCCCGTTGCCTGGTGACGGCCGACCTGATCCGCCGTTGTCGGGCATCGGCCCTGGCGCGGGGCTCTGCCGTGCCTGTCGTGCCGGTGCGTGACAGCATGCGGATGGTGGACGGGGGTGGGCATTCGGTCGTCGACCGTACGAGGCTCCGGGCCGTACAGACGCCGCAGACCTTCCGGTCGGAGATCCTGTTGCCGGCCTTCGGGCAGCCTTACAGGCCTTCGTTCACGGACGAGGCGACGGTGGTGGAGGCCTATGGGCAGGCGGTGGAGCTCCTGGAGGGGGAGGAGGACAACATCAAGGTGACGTATCCGGTGGACCTGGTGGTTGCCGCGCAGGTGCTGGCGTCGCGCGTCAGCGAAAGTTGACGGGCAGGGCTTCCCTGGTGCCCGGGGTGTAGCGGTAGAAGCCTTCGCCGCTTTTGACGCCGAGTTTGCCGGCCGTCACCATGTTCACGAGCAGGGGGCAGGGGGCGTAGGCCGGTTGTCCGAAGCCGTCCTGCAGGACGCGGAGGATGGCCAGGCAGACGTCGAGGCCGATGAAGTCGGCCAGCTGCAGGGGACCCATGGGGTGTGCCATGCCGAGTTTCATGACGGTGTCGATGGCGGTGACGTCGGCCACGCCTTCGTGGAGGGTGCGTACGGCCTCGTTGATCATCGGCATGAGGATGCGGTTGGCGACGAAGCCGGGGTAGTCGTGCACGACGCAGGGTGTCTTGCCGAGGTGGCGGCTGAGGGCGACGATGCGTTCGGTGACCGCAGGCGCGGTGGCGTAGCCGTTGATGACCTCCACCAGTTTCATGACGGGCACGGGGTTCATGAAGTGCATGCCGATGACCTGTTCGGGCCGGCCTGTGGCGGCGGCGATGCGGGTGATGGGGATGGAGGAGGTGTTGGTGGCGAGGATGCAGTCGGGCGCGCAGGCCTCGTCGAGTTCCCGGAAGATGCGGAGTTTGAGGTCGGCGTTCTCGGTGGCGGCTTCCACGACCAGTTCGGCACCTGCGACACCTTCGGGGATGGCGGTGGCGGTATGGATGCGTGCGAGGGTGTCGGCCTTTTCGGACGGCGTCAGCAGGCCTTTGGCGACCTGCCTGTCGAGGTTCCTGGCGATCGTGTCGAGCCCTTTGCGGAGGGCGTCCGCGGAGATGTCGACGAGGGTGACGGCGATGCCGTGTTGGGCGAGCACATGGGCGATGCCGTTGCCCATGGTGCCCGAGCCGATGACGGAGGCTTGATGCATGTGCAGGGGGTCATTTCTTCTTGAAGTCGCCGCGTTTCCAGGCCTGTACGAACTCGTTCCAGGCGAAGGGGTTCATGAGGTTCATGGGGGGCAGCTGTCCGTTGGAGTAGTAGCGGGCGGCATTGCGGGCGAGGTTGTAGTTCATCGATTCGCGGCCGTCGCGGGGCATGGACTGGGAGAGGATGCGTCGTTTGGCCATGTCGGTGTTCTGCCGGGCCACTTCGATCTGGTCGTCGGGGACGGGGGTGTTGACGAAGTCGCGTTCGAACTGTTCCCTCGTGGGCCGGGGCTTGATGATGCTGGCCGGGAGGAAGACGGTGTCGGTGACCATGAGCTGTATGATGCTGAAGGCGTTGCCGTCGAGGTCGCGGGGGATGCGGGTGACCTTGGGCTTGAAGCCGACGGAGGTGAATTCGATCTCGTCGCCCTTGAGGGCGACGATGGAGAAGACGCCCTGGTAGTTGCTGATGGTGCCCCGTCCGGAGCCCTTGACGAGGATGGACACGCCCGGAAGGCCGCGCAGGCTGTCGGCCGTCATCACGACGCCGTAGAGTTGCACGACGGAGTCCTGGAAGGTCTCGAACTGGGCCTTGGCCGCTCCGGGGGCGAGCAGGAATGCGAGGGCTGCATATCGGGCGAGTCGGCGCATGCAATCGTTCATCGGTAAAGGTACTGTCCGGGAAGGTAAACAATCTCGCCGGCGGATTGGTTAATTTCGCGCCGCAACGGACTCATAAAAAAATCGGAACGACATGACGGCTCAGGACATATTGGAAGCGTTGGGTACGGTGCGGGAGCCGGACCTCGGCAAGGACCTGGTGACCTTGAACATGGTGCGCGACATCCGTATTGCGGGGCGTGTTGTGGTGTTCACGCTGGTGTTGACGACGCCGGCCTGTCCGCTGAAGGAGTTGATGCGTCGCGACTGCGAGCGGGCCATCCGCGTGCGCTGCGGGGAGGACGTGACGGTCGATGTGCGGTTCACGGCCGACACGAGTTCGATGCGGTCCGATGCGAGGTCCATGCTGCCGGGCGTGAAGAACATCATCGCCGTGGTGAGCGGCAAGGGTGGTGTGGGCAAGTCGACCGTCTCCGCCAACCTGGCGCTGGCGTTGGCGCAGGGTGGCGCCAAGGTGGGGCTGATGGATGCCGACATCTACGGGCCGAGCATGCCCATCATGTTCGGCATCCGCGGCGTGCGTCCGCTGATGGTGCAGGTGGACGGGAAGGACCGCATCGTGCCGATCGAGAGGTACGGCATTTCGATCATCAGCATGGGATTGCTGGTCGACGAGAAGAGCGCCGTCGTCTGGCGCGGGCCGATGGCCAGTTCGGCCATCCGCCAGTTCGTGTCGGACGTGCACTGGGGCGAGCTCGACTACCTGGTGATCGACATGCCGCCGGGCACGGGCGACATCCACCTGACGCTGGTGCAGACCGTGCCGGTGACGGGCGCGGTGGTGGTGACGACGCCGCAGGACGTGGCGCTGGCAGACGCCAAGAAGGCCATCGCGATGTTCGGGCAGGCGCAGATCCGCGTGCCCATCATCGGACTCGTGGAGAACATGGCCTGGTTCACGCCGGCCGAGCTCCCGGAGAATCGATATTATATTTTCGGAAAGGAGGGCGGGAAAAGGCTGGCCGACCAGTTCGACATCCCCTTCCTCGGCGAGATCCCCATCGTGCAGGGCATCCGCGAGGGTGGCGACAGGGGTGTGCCCGCCATGATGGGCGATGACACCCTCACACGGGAGGCCTTCCTGCACTTCTCCGAGAAGGCCGTGCGCAGCATCGCGATGCGCAATGCCCACATGGACGCCACGAAGGTCGTCGAGGTCGTCGCCTGAGGCGTCCCGGCGGGGTATCGGCGCGCGGTGCTCGACCCTTCAGAGCCTGATGGCGAACTCCCGCTCGGGGTTGACGATCCGCCGGCTTTTGCGGTTGCCGTCGACCGTGATGTGGAAGATGTGCACCTGTTCCTTGCGGATCTCGTAGAAGCAGTCGGAACGCAGCCTGAGTTCGGTTGCGGCCTGCAGTCCCGAGCCCTCGAGATAGCACCAGGTCGCGTCGATGCCGTGTTCCATCCCCAGGAACGCGAGTTTGAGGGGCTGTCCGGCGTTCGACAGTTGGAAGTGGGCCTGCAGGTATGCCTCCACCCGTTTGCGATTCCGGTCCGCGTCGCCCCCGAGGAGGTCTGCCTTCCCATCCCCTGCGCCCTTGAGGGCCTCTTCCAGGTCGTCCGTGAAGAACTTGCAGGAGATGCCCAGTTCACCCGTACGCCGCTCGTATTCGACCTCTGTCACGCTCACGTAGTAGGGATGTGCGGGTGGCAGGAGCCATGCCCTGAGGAGGAGGAGGAGGAGGAGGACGGGGGTCGGGGCCATCGGTATTGGGTTGGGTGCGAATTTCCCGATATTTTCGCATCCCCAAGACGTCGGGCACCATGTGGCAGGACTTCCTCTTCTATTTCGCCGAGGGATGGCATCACATCATCCATCCCGGTGCGCTGGACCACATCCTGTTCCTTGCGGTGCTGACCGTCGTGCATGTGCCGGCCGACTGGAAGCGTCTCGTGGTGCTGGTCACCGCCTTCACGGCCGGGCATGCGTTGACGCTGGTGCTCAGCGTGACGGACATCATACGGTTCCCGGAGGTCTGGGTCGAGTTCCTGATCCCCTGCACCATCGCCGCGACGGCCGGTGCCAACCTGCTGCGGGGCCTGCCCGCCCTGGGCGGCGTGGGCCTTCGCTATGCGATGGCGCTCGTCTTCGGCCTGGTGCACGGGATGGGCTATGCCAATGCGGTTCGCTTCACGCTGGCCGGGGACCAGAGCCTGGCCCTGGGGCTGGCGGCCTTCAATGCAGGGCTGGAAATCGGACAGATTTCTGTAGTATTGTCGATATTGCTGCTGGGGTACCTGTTCACCCGCCTGTCGGGGAGAAGCCGAGAGGAGTGGCAGGCAGCCCTTTCTTCCCTGGTATTGGCCGCCTCCCTGTACATGGTATGGGACAGGCACCCGTTCTGAAAAGAAGTTTAAATCCACTGCGATGACGAAGCGAATCCTGTCCCTCTGTCTGTCGATGCTCCCGTTGGCGGGTGCCCTCGCCCAGCAGGACCACAACCCCGGCTCCAACCACGGCAACCGGTTCGAGCAGCTCGACTGGCTGCTGGCCACGCCCAACGAGTACCGCACCGCCAGCGGGGCGCCGGGTCCGCGCTATTGGCAGCAGCGGGCCGACTACGACATCCGCGTGGAGGTCGACGAGGCCAAGGACCACCTGACGGCCTCCGAGACCGTCACCTATACCAACAACTCGCCCGACATGCTGAGCTACCTGTGGCTGCAGGTCGACGAGAACTTCCACCATCCGCAGAGCGACAACAACCGCGACAACGTGGGCCGCATGCCCCCCCGCATGACCGACCGGCAGCTCGAGGAGATGGACGTCGACCGCTACCTCGAGGGCTACGGCGTCAACATCACCCGCGTGGCCGACGCTGCGGGCAAGCCCCTCAGGTGGACCGTCAACCAGACGATGATGCGCATCGACCTGCCCGTGGCCCTCAAGCCCGGACAGAAGTTCGTCTTCCAGATCGACTGGAACCAGCGCATCAACGACAAGGCGCGGGTCCGCGGCCGCGGCGGCTACGAACTGTTCCCGGAGGACGGCAACAAGCTGTATTCCATCACCCAGTGGTTCCCGCGGATGGCCGTGTACAGCGACTTCCAGGGCTGGCAGCACCTGCAGTTCACCGGAGGCGCCGAGTTTGCGCTCACCTTCGGCAACTACCGGGTGGCCATCACCGTCCCGGCCGACCACATCGTGGCGGCCACGGGCGAACTCCGCAACGGCAAGGCCGTCCTCACCCCCACCCAGCAGCAGCGCTGGGCACAGGCGCAGACGGCCACCGAGCCGCTCGAGATCGTCACGCTCGACGAGGCCAACGCGGCCCTGAAGACCCAGAGCAAGGAGAAGAAGACCTGGCTCTTCGAGGCCGAGAACGTGCGCGACTTCGCCTTCAACAGCTCCCGCCGCTTCGTGTGGGACGCGATGCCCGTGTACATCGACGGCAAGAAGGTCATGTGCATGAGCTTCTACGGCAAGGAGGCCTATCCCGTCTATAAGAAGTATTCCACCAAGGCGACGGCACACACGCTGAAGGTGTACAGCAAGTTCACCATCCCATACCCCTACCCCGTGGCCCAGTCGGTCGAGGCCGCCAACGGCATGGAGTACCCGATGCTGGCCATGAACTACGGCCGTGCCGAGAAGGACGGCAGTTACAGCGAGGCCGTCAAGTACGGCGCCATCGGCGTGATCATCCACGAAGTGGGCCACAACTTCTTCCCGATGATCGTCAACAGCGACGAGCGGCAGTGGTGGTGGATGGACGAGGGCCTCAACACCTTCGTGCAGTTCCTCACCGAGCAGGAGTTCGATAACAACTATCCCTCGCGCCGCGGTCCCGCTCACCTCATCACCGACTATATGCGGCTGCCCAAGGACCAGCTCGAACCCATCATGACCAAGGGCGACGCCGTCGCCAACGTGGGCGCCAACGCCTACGCCAAGGCCGCCACCGGGCTGAACATCCTGCGCGAGACGGTCATGGGTCGCGAGCTCTTCGACTTCTCCTTCCGCGAGTATGCCCGCCGCTGGGCCTTCAAGCACCCCACGCCGGCCGACCTGTTCCGCACGATGGAGGACGCCTCCGCCGTCGACCTCGACTGGTTCTGGCGCGGTTGGTATTTCGGGACCGCCCCCGTCGACATCTCCATCGACAGCGTCAAGTGGTTCCGCCTCGACGACAAGCGGAATGCCGCCGCCTTCGAGCAGAAGGAGTTCGAGGGCATCCACAAGATCCGCAACCGCGAGGACAAGTCGATCTCCTTCTATGTGGACACCGACACCTCGCTGCGCGATTTCTACTGGAAGAACCCCGGCGCCGACATGAAGATGATGCAGGAGATGCAGCAGCGCGGGATGGAGTCGCAGAAGGACAACGAGCATGCCGCCCGCTGGGTCGACAAGCACGTCTATGAGCTCACTTTCTCCAACCGCGGCGGCATGGTGATGCCGGTGATCGTCGAATGGACCTTCAAGGACGGCTCGAAGCAGGTCGACAGGATGCCGGTGACCGTCTGGCGTTCCAACGAGCATCAGTTCAGCAAGGTCTTCGTGAAGGACAAAGAGGTGGCATCCATCCGCCTCGATCCCATGCGCGAGACGGCCGACATCAACGAGTCGAACGGAATGTGGCCCGTCCGTGAGATGCCCAGCCGTTTCCAGCTCTTCAAGGCCGGTCAGGGCTTCAGCCGCGGCCAGGGCACCGGTACCAACGCCATGCAGCGCGCGCAGGGAAGGTCGAACTGAGCCATCGGATCATTTGCATACGCAGGGCCGCTTGCCGCAACGGGGCAGGCGGCCTTGTGCGTTCGGGGGGTCAATACACCCAATGCGAGGGGAACAATTGTCGGAGATGATGGCATCTGAAGTCCGATTTTTCCAAGTCGAAATATGCGCAGCAGAAACTGAGGGTGCGGTCGTCGAGGTGCCTCAGTGTGGTGACGGTTTCCCGGATCTTCGTAGGACCGTAAAAGGCGAGGATGCTTTTGAACTCGGTCCATGTCCCGCGGGTCATGACCCGTTCGATGACGGTCCTGGCATGTTTGTGCATGTCCACCTTCGCCAGGTCCATATCCCAGAAAAGGGTTGGTGACAATCCATGCTCCTTGAATGAAACGGGCGGTGTCTGCATGGTCAATCGCTTGGCTGCCGGGTTCGCGAGCTGTACGGATCCATGTAAGGGTCCATGAGCCTTGGACTGCGGCACTGGTGCACAAGGTACCTCTTTCGGTCGATGTCCATTTTGCGGAGATCTGAAGGCGTCGAAAGAGGAAGTTGCCAATGGCATTCCACCTTGGAAGGGTCAACCACCCCATGTCCTTCCCGCTGAACGCATGATTTCCAATTTTCGTGGCAATATCCTTCCGTATCGGCCGAAAAGCGACCCATGCAGGACCTGGCATCCATACAGAAGGTTCTTCGCGAGATCAAGCCCGAGCTTGAGCGGCGGTTCCATGTCAGCGCCATCGGCGTCTTCGGGTCGTTCGCGAGGGGCGAACAGTGACCGGGCAGCGACATCGACATCATCGTCGATTTCAATCGTTCGATCGGGATCGAGTTCATCGACCTGGCTGATTTCATTGAGGTGAAGTTGGATACCCCTGTCGATCTGGTGTCCCGGAAGGGCATCAAGCATCCGTATTGGCATACGATAGAGAAGGAGATCGCCTATGTCTGACGATTGCCGAGGTTGCTGGTCGAAAACATCCTGCAGTCTTGTCGAAGGATCATGGAATACACGGCGGGAATGACCTTTGAGGGTTTTGTGAACGACCCCAAGACCATGGATGCCGTCATCAGAAATTTCGAGGTGATCGGAGAAGCTGCCAACAGGCTCCCTGAGACACTCAAAGATCTTCATCCCACGATCGATTGGCACAGGATCCGGGGATTCAGAAACAGGATCGTCCGCGACTACATGGGCATCGATTACGGGTTCGTCTGGGACATTCGGGAGAACTTTCTGCAAAGGCTCATCGACTCCCTTCAAGGCATCGATCTTACGGACATATCCGAAGCGTCCGAGTCCGGAGAATGGTTGGATTGAACTCGTGGCCGAAGGATCGATGCGTGGTGACCGGACAAGTCGCCATTCACCCTTGAGACGAAGTCAAAGGTTCAGTTGATAGCGGGTACTCCGCCCGGCGGCCGTACCGAAAGGGAGGAAGGCCCCCATGTCGAGCAGTTGCTGCAGGTCTCTGGTAGCGGTCGCTTTGGAGGTTTTCGCTATGGTGCCGTATTTGCGGGCGCTCATCCCGCCATCGAATCCCTTGGGTCCTTCTTGGAGCATCCTGTCGATCACGGCCGACTGGCGGGGGTTCAGCCGTCCTCTGAACCTTTCGTGGAAGCGGGCCTTCTTGATAGTGAAACCGATGACGGTTTCGGCATCTGTCTGGGCTTCGATGACCGTTCTGACGAAGTATGCAACCCATTCCGTGATGTCGAGGGATGTCTGGGCCTGCTGCAGGGCCTTGTAATAGGCGTTCCGGTCGGTTTCGATGGCTTTGGAGACGCTCAGTACCACGGCCCTTCCGACCGTCTGTGAGAGGGTTTTCTCGGCGATGGCGCGACCGATCCGGCCGTTGCCGTCCTCGAAGGGATGGATGGTCTCGAAATACAGATGCGCCACGGCAGCCCGGACGGGTGCTGATCTGATCTCCCTGCCAGCCCCGGGGGCCGTGTCGTTGAACCATCGGATGAAACCTTCCATCTCCCTCGGAACCCTTGCCGATGGCGGCGCCTCGAAATGGACTTTCTCGCGTCCGATGGCACCCGATACGATCTGCATGGGTTCCGGGTGCGACCTCCAGGCGCCTGGCCGGATCTTTTTCCTGTCACCCAGCAGCAGGGTATGCCATTGAAAAAGCTTCTCTTCGGTCAATGGCTCCAGGCAGGTTCGTCGGACATCGACCATGAGTGCTCCGAGCCCTTCGGCCGATCTGTCCCTGAACCGCTGGGGCGCGTGCTGGAGGCCGAGGTTTTTGCGGATGGAGGATAGGATGTCCTCCCGTGCCGGGAATTCGCCCTCTATTTCGGCCGTATTGACGGCCTCTGCGAGGATGATGTCCACCACGGTGTCATCCCTGCTGTCTTTCGGCAAGCCCTCGAGCAGTCCGTCCACCCTGCCTGTCTTTTCCCGGAAGGCGAAGAGCAGGTTTTCTACGTCTTGGAGGTTGTACCGGAAGGCGGGCCAATCTTCTTGTTGCCAATTGTACGGCATGAGCCGAATGGTGGGTTTATTCGGCTCAAATATAATACATTTTTTGAGCCGAATAAGCTGCTGTTCGGTAGATGGGTAACCCTGTCTGGTGTTCCCTGTGGCAGCGTAATATTCATGCTCTTGAAGACAACCAATCGGGAAATAAGCCAAATAGAGCTCTATTCATCTTTCACCCGACGCGCCTGGGTTCGCAGTGCCGCGCCCCTTGCCGTACCCCGGAAATGGGGTAATATCGCATACAACCCCATCGCCATGAAAGCGTATGCACTGCTCGTATTCCTCCTGGCCTGCCGCCTGCAGGCCGAGGCGCAGACCTTCACCGTCGAACTGCCCGCCACGGCGGGCAAGGAGGCGCTGGATGGCCGACTGCTCCTCCTCCTCTCGCGCGACGGCTCCGCCGAGCCGCGCTTCCAGATCGGCGACGACTTCGGCACGCAGCAGGTCTTCGGTATGGACGTCGAGGACTGGAAGCCCGGCACCACCCGCACATTCACCTCGTCCATGTTCGGCTACCCCGTCCGCAGTCTCAAGGAGATCGCATCGGGCAGGTACCATGTGCAGGTCCTGCTGCACAAGTACGAGACCTTCCGCCGCAAGGACGGCCACGTCGTGAAACTCCCCATGGACCGCGGCGAGGGACAGCATTGGAACATCGCGCCGGGCAACCTCCACTCCAAGCCCGTCGCCATCGACTTCAAAGGCGCCGCCGACGCCGGCCGCCGGCTGACACTCACCGAGACCATCCCGCCCATCAAGGAACCCGAGGACAGCAAATACGTCAAGCACATCAAAGTGCAGTCCAAACTCCTCACCGAGTTCTGGGGCCGGCCCATGTACCTCGGCGCGCATATCCTGCTGCCGGAGGGATGGGACAGCCATCCCGACGTGAAGTACCCGCTGGCGATCTTCCACGGCCATTTCCCCTCCGACTTCGGCGGGTGGCGCACCACGCCTCCCGACCCGAACCTGAAGCCCGACACCAGCGAACGCTTCCACATCACCGGCTACAACCGCATAGTGCAACAGGAGGCCTATGACTTCTACAAGATGTGGACGGGACCGGCCTTCCCCCGCGTCATCGCCATCGAGATTCAGCACGCCAATCCCTACTACGACGACTCCTATGCCGTCAACTCGCAGAACCTCGGTCCCTACGGCGACGCCATCACCTACGAACTCATCCCCGAGATCGAGCGCCGCTTCCGCGGCATCGGACAGGGATGGGCGCGCTTCACCTACGGCGGCAGCACGGGCGGCTGGGAGTCGCTCGCCGTGCAGGTCTTCTACCCCGACCAGTACAACGGCGCCTACGCCGCCTGTCCCGACCCCATCGACTTCCACCACTACATGACCGTCGACCTCTACAACGACGACAACGCCTACGACCAGCAGGGACCCTTCCGCAACACGCCGCGGCCGGGGCACCGCGACTACCTCGGGCATGTCAACGCCATGGTGCGCGACATGAACCACCGCGAACTCGCCCTGGGCACGAAGAGCCGCAGCGGCGACCAGTGGGATATCTGGGAGGCCGTCTATTCACCCGTCGGGAAGGACGGATACCCGGTGCGCGTCATGGACAAACTCACGGGGAAGATCAACAAGGATGTCCTGGCCCATTGGCGCGAGCATTACGACCTCACGCATATCATCCGCCGCGACTGGCCGCGCATCGGCGAGCAGCTCAAGGGCAAGATCCACCTCTACGTGGGCGACATGGACAACTTCTACCTTAACAACGCCGTGTACTCGGCCGAGGACATGCTGAAACAACTCAGGAACCCCGCCTGCGGCTGCGAGGTCGATTACGGCGACCGGGCAGAGCATTGCTGGAACGGCGACCACAAGAACCCCAACTACATCAGCCGGTTGCGGTATCACCGCATGTTCATCCCTAAGTGGGCGGAGGAGGTGAAGGCGAGGGCGCCGCAGGGTGCCGACCTCTCGTCGTGGCGGTACTGACCCGCCGGGTATCGGTTATGCATGACCGTTACCCGGCGGGTGGGAGGGTTGTGGATGTTCAGTTCCTCGTCCTACCACCACCGGTGCGTTCGATGTCGCGGTTCATCTCGAGCATGTCGACGGGCTGGGAGAAGTCGCCCAGCAGCCATTTGGCGTAGTGGTCGGCCATCAGCCAGAAGAAGTACTCGGTCATGTCGCCATAGGCGTGCCGCTGGCCGGGCAGCAGTGCGAAGTCGAACCGCTTGTTGGCCTTGATGAGGGCGTTGACGACGCGGATGGTGTTGGCGGGGTGGACGTTGTTGTCGACGTCGCCCGTCACGAGCAGCAGGTGTCCCTTGAGGTTGGCTGCCAGTTCGGAGTTGCGTTCGATGTTGTAGAGGAAGGTGGTGTCGCCCTTGTCGCCCACCTGTTCCCTGACGCCGTGGTGTTTCTCGCTCCACCAGCGGTTGTAGATATTGTTCTCGTGGTTGCCGGAGGAGGAGACGGCCGCCTTGAAGAAGTCGGGGTAGGCCAGCAAGGCGGCGGTGGACATGAAGCCTCCGCCGCTGTGTCCGTGGATGCCGACGCGGTGGATGTCGATCCACGAATGCCTGTCGGAGAGTTGTTCGAGCACGGCCTTCTTGTCGGCCAGCCCGTAGTCGCGCAGGTCGCCATAGCCGTAGTTGTGGTACCATTTGGAGCGCGAGGGGTGTCCGCCGCGGTTGCCCATGGTGACGACCACGAAGCCCAGTTGGGCGAGGCGGTCGATGCGGTCCATGCCGCGGGCGAAGGCCTTGTTGACGGCTTCCGTCTGGGGGCCGGGGTACACATAGGCGATGACGGGGTATTTGCGCGTCGAGTCGAAGTCGAAGGGTTTGTACACGACCCCGTAGAGGTCGGTGACGCCGTCGTCGGCCTTGGCCTTGAAAGGTTGCGGGAAGCGGTATCCGGCTTCCTGCAGCCGGGCCATGTCGGTCCGTTCGAGTTCCATCACTAGCCGTCCGTTCTGGTCATGCAGGCTGGAGGCGGGGGCCTTGTCGACGCGCGAGGAGGTGTTGACGAAGAAGCGGTTGGCGTCGTCGAGGGAGACGGCATGGTCGGCGTCGCCCGCGTTGAGGAGGCGCAGGCCGCCGCCGTCGAGGCCGACGCGGTAGAGGTGCAGGTAGTAGGGGTCTTCGCCGTTCTCGCGGCCGTTGCCGGTGAAGAAGAGCGTGCGCGTCTTCTCGTCGATGCCTTCGATGTCTTCGGCGTGCCAGGGGCCGGAGGTGATGCGTCCCTTCTCGCGGCCGCTGGAGTCGTACAGGTAGAAATGTCCCCAGCCGTCGCGTTCGCTCCAGTGGACGAGCTCGCTGCCGTTGTTGATCAGTCCGGGCCGGCGCACTTCGACGTAGGTGTTCATGCGCTCCTCGATGAGGGTTCTGGCCTTTGCGGAGGCCACGTCCACGGCGCATACGTCGATGCGGTGCAGGTCGCGGCTGGTGATGTAGCAGTACAACTTATCGGCGTTGCCGAGCCATACGAAGGGGCGATGTTCTTCGTCGCGCTGGCTCTCTTTGGGCGGTGCCGACCAGAGGGAGACCTCCTGGTCCTTGAAGCGTTCTACGGGCACACGCCGCACCGACTTCTCGGTGATGTCGATCAGCAGCAGTTCGCGCACTGGCGCTTCCTTCTCGCCGGGCATGTGGTACTTGTAGGTCTCGAGCGTGGGGCGCGGGTCGGCGATGTTGTGCACGAGCCATAGGTCCTTGACCTTCCGCATGTCGGAGCGGACCATGGCGATGCGGCGGCTGTCGGGCGACCAGTAGGCCATGGCGGGCTTTCTCTTCTTTCGGTCGCGTTCCTTCTCGACGTTCGTCTGGCTGTAGCCGTCGCCGTAGGAATAGTGCTCGACGCCGTCGCGGGTGAGTTGTATCTCGACGATGGTGCTGTCATCCTCTTTCTCGCGGGCCTTGCGGAAGTTGGCGGAGTCCATGAGCCAGAGGTTGTGTTCGCGGGCGAAGACGACCCATCTGCGGTCGGGCGAGACGGAGGCCCAGTTCGGCTTGGGCTTGGCCTGGGCGGTGTCTTTCCGTTCCGTGAGTTCCCGTCTTGCCGGGTCGTAGCTGAAGTAGAAGGTCTTCTTCTCCCTGGTGGGGGATGCGCCTTTGCGGGCGCTGTCCTTCTTCTCCACCTCGAGGCTGCTCTTGACGGTGAAATGGAGTCTGTCGTCGCGGAAGCGGAGGTTTTCGATGCCGAGGTGTTGGGCGTCGAAGGGGTCTTTGACGATGCGGGTGAGGGCGGCGGCGAGGCTGTCGTTGTCGAAGAGCGGCTGTCGGCTGCCCTTGGCGGCGTCCACGAGCCACCATTTCCGGCCGGCGGAGGTTTCGTACATGTACCAGAAGCGGCCGGTCTCCCCGATCCAGTGCGGGTCGACGGCGGTGGAGAAGAGCATCTTCTCGAGCCGTTTCGGCGAGAACTTGGCGGCCAGGGCGTAGTTAGCTTTCGGGGCGGGCGGCGCTTGGCTGAAGGCGGCCGATGACAGGAGCAGGGTCGCTGACAGGATGGTGTGGAGCCTCATGGGATGTGTGTGAGGGGTGAAATTAAGAAACGGGGGCGAACGGCGGGGTCCTTGTGCAGGGAGTGCTAGAATGGGTAACTTGTCGCCACGAAAATCCCCCACATGAGATGGACGCGGACCTGGCTGGCATTGGGCGACTCCTACACGGTCGCGGAGGGCGTGCCCTTGTACGACAGTTATCCCTATCAGACCCTGCGCATGCTGCGCCGACGGGGCGATGACTGGAGCGCGCCCGAGATCGTCGCTCGCACAGGCTGGACGACAGACGAGTTGACGGCCGGCATCGCGGCTGCGCAGCTGATGGCGCGGTACGACCTGGTGACGCTGCTGATCGGTGTGAACAACCAGTACCGCGGACGGGCTGTGGATGAATATGAGCGGCAGTTCTCGTCGCTGCTGCAGACGGCCATCGAACGCGCCGGCTATGAGAAGGGGCATGTGATCGTGCTGAGCATCCCCGACTGGGGCGTGACGCCCTTCGCCGCGGAGCGCGATGTTCAGAAGATCGCCGCCGAGATCGATGCCTTCAATGCCGTGAACCGCTCCGTCTCGCAGCGGGAAGGCGTGGGCTGGCTGGATGTGACGGCCTCGACGCGTTCGGCCAAGGGCGATGCCAAGCGGTTCGCGAAGGACGGCCTGCATCCGTCGGGCCTCGAGTACGCCATCTGGGCGGAGGCCCTGGCAGCGCGCGTGGCGGCGATCAAATAGGCTCGCGTCCGATATCCCGTAGGCGGGGCAGCAGCAGGCCTGTCATCTCGGTGTGATAGGCCTGTGCCGCGAGGCCGGCGGCTTCGGCGAAGTCGATGCCGGAGGAGGCGTAGATGACGTCTCGGCTGACATTGACGAGCAGTCCGCCCTCGGGGGTGAGGGCCTTTAGCGAGATCTCTTTCAGACTTCCGCCCTGTGCGCCCACGCCGGGCACCAGCAGGAAATGCTCCGGTATGATGCGCCGGATGGTGTCGAACTGTGTCGTCTGCGTGGCGCCGACGACGAACATGAGGTTTTCGGTCGTCCCCCATCCCGCGACGGTGCGCATCACTTCTTCGTAGAGCATGGGCTTTCCCTCTTTGTCGAGGCGCTGCAGTTCGAAGTCGGCCGCGCCGGGGTTGGAGGTGAGGCCGAGGACGATCCCCCATTTGCCTTCGAATTGCAGGAAGGGTCGGACGCTGTCCTCGCCCATGTAGGGTGCGATGGTGACGGCGTCGAAGGGCAGTGTCTGCAGGAAGGCCCGTGCGTACTGTGTGGAGGTGTTGCCGATGTCGCCGCGCTTGGCGTCGGCGATGCGGAAGTGCGTGTCGGGGATATGGGCGACGGTCTGTTCCATCACCTCCCATCCGCGGTGTCCGAGTGCCTCGTAGAAGGCCGTGTTGATCTTGTAGGCCACGCAGTGGTCGAGCGTCGCGTCGATGACGGCTTTGTTGAAGGCGAGGACGCCGTCGGCATCCCTGGGCAGGTCGGCGGGCAGTCGTTGCGGGTCGCTGTCGAGGCCCACGCAGAGGTAGGAGCTCTTCGAGAAGATATGACGGGTGAGTTGTGCGCTAGTCATGTCGGAATGGTTTCTCGGCTTGTATTTGTTTTTCAGATCCCTTTTCGGAGGGCTTCGGCATAGGCGTTGGGGAGGGGACTCTCGCTGATGGCCCGGGCCGCCTTCTCGATGTCGTAATCGAAGCGGATGAACTCCACTTTGACGGAGTCGGGGTCGCGTACGGAGCTGCCGGGGTCGATGGTCAGGATGGTGTAGCAGCCGCGCGGGTCGCCGTCCTTCGGTTTACCGACGGAGCCGATGTTGATGGCATGCCGGTGGTATCCGTGCGCCGGCTCCTGTTTGGGGAGGATGCGGTGGAAGGGCTTGTGGGTGTGACCGAAGCAGAGGATGTCGGCGCGTGCGTCCTTGCAGATGCGCAGGAGGCTCTTCTCGTCGCGGTCTTCGAAGAGGTATTCGGAGAGGTGCCGGGGACTGCCGTGGACCATCACGATGTTGAGATGGCCGTCTGCCAGGCGGAATTCGACAGAGAGGGAGAAGGGCAGTGTCCGCAGGAAATTTCGCTGGGCGGGCTGGACGAGGTGGTTGGTGAAGGAGATGGAGATCTTCCCCATGAGTTTCTCGTCGTCGGTGGTATAGACGCAGCCGCAGTCGTCGCTCTTGCGGCCCACGCCATCGTCGTAGTTGCCGGCGATGGTGGGTATCCTCCGCTTGCGGATCTCATCGATCACTTCGTTGGGCCAGACGTTGTAGCCGACGAGGTCGCCCAGGCAGTAGGCGGCATCGAGGTTTCGGTTGTCCATGTCTGTTAGGCATGCCTGAAGGGCGGGAAGGTTGGCGTGGATGTCGCTGAAGAGGGCGATGCGCATGGGGTGGGTATTTGCCGGGTTTTACTGCTCCTGTCCGTAGGTGTCGCCTGCCGGAGTTCAGGGCGTCCGTGTCATTCAGCGTAGAACCGGAGGGTCGACTGATGGAATTGCCAGACCTCCGAGTAGGTGTTGTATAGCGGGACGGGCGCCAGGCGGATCACATCGGGCTCTCGCCAGTCGGTGAAGAATCCGTCGGCCGAGAGGTGGTCGAAGAGTGCCCTGCCTTTTGGTCCGGTGAGCAGCGAGGCCTGGCAGCCTTTGGCATCGGGAGGGGTGATGCATTGTATGCCTTGGCCTGGGAGTCTGCGGGTCAGGTTGTCGAGCAGGAAGCGCAGCCAGTCGGAGAGGGTGGTGGCCTTTTGCCGCAGCTTGTCCCATCCGGCCTCTTCGAAGATGTCGAGCGATGCCTGCAGGCAGGCGTAGAGGATGGGGGAGGGGGTGCTGACCTGCCAGGCTTCGGCGGAGCGGTAGGGGCGGTGCATTTTTTCCATGCGGAAGCGGCTGGAGGGCTCGTTGCCCCACCATCCGTCGAGGCGGTGGATGGTTGGGTCCTCGTGGTGCCGTTCGTGGATGAACGCGCCGGCGACGGCGCCGGGACCGCCGTTGAGGTATTTGTAATGGCACCAGGCGGCGAAGTCGACGTCCCAGTCGTGAAGCGCCAAGGGGATGTTGCCGGCTGCGTGGGCGAGGTCGAAGCCCACGCGGGCGCCGGCCTGGCGGGCGGATCGGGCGATGGCGGCCATGTCGAAGACCTGTCCCGTGTAGTAGTTGACGCCGCCCCAGAAGACGAGGGCCAGGCTGTCGGCATGCAGGTCGATGGCTTCGAGGATGTCCGCTTCCCGTATGGTGTTTTCCCCGGGTCGGGGTCCGACTTCCACGATCACTTCCTCGGGGTCGTAGCCATGGTGTCTTGCCTGTGAGGCCATGAGATACTGGTCGCTGGGGAAGGCCTTGGCTTCGCAGAGGATCTTGACGCGGCGTCCTTGGGGCCTGTAGAAGGAGGCCATGAGGAGGTGGAGGTTGGCGGTCAGTTGTCCCATGACCGTCAGTTCGGAGGGCAGGCAGCCCAGGATGCGCGAGAGGGGCGGTGTCAGCCGCGAGTGCAGGTCCATCCACGACGGCTCGGCGCGGAAGAAGGCTTCCACGCCCTCCTTGGCCCATTGATCGAGGATGGCATCGATGCGCGCCTTTGTGGCAATGGGTTGGAGTCCGAGCGAGTTGCCGAGGAAATAGGCCTGTTCCCGGCCATCCTTCACGGGGATCCGGAACTGTTGGCGGAGCGGGGCGATCGGGTCGTCCTGGTCCAATCGGAGGGCGCAGGCTTCGGTGGCCTCGAAGGGATGTCCGGGTATCTGGGTTGGCATGATGGGGTGTTGATCTACGCTTCGGCCGGTGGGCTTTCTTCCGGCATGCCCCATCCGCCGGAAGGGCTTCGGGCGGAGGCTGCACGGCCTCGCAAGCGGGCGGTCAAAGGTAGACAAAAGGCTGCAGGCGCTTTGCCGTGTGTCTTTCCCCAGTGACACGCCCGCCAAGCGTGGGATGTCCGTCTCGGCGGATGGAGATACCCCCCAAGGGTTCAAAAATCAAAAATGCAGGGAAACTACCCCCAGTTCTGAGAACTCCCCCCGGTTTTGAGAACCCCCTGGGCTTTTGAGAACTGTACCGGGTTCTGAGAACTCCCCCCGGTTTTGAGAACCTCCTGGGGTTTTGAGAATTGTACCGGGTTCTGAGAACCATAGCAAGTTCTGAGAAGTACCCCCAGTTCTGAGAACTCCCGGGGGTTTTGAGAACCCCCTGGGCTTTTGAGAACTGTACCGGGTTCTGAGAACCATACCAAGTTCTGAGAAGTACCCCCAGTTCTGAGAACTCCCCCCGGTTTTGAGAACGCCCGCGAGTTTTTAGAACCTACCTGCCTGCCTAGGTGGTATGGTGGACTTTCCTGGATGTGCGTCGAACAAGATGCATCGTCATCGGAACTTCATCTGGCTCACAATAGCACATTCCGCGTTGCACCCGGCCCCGACGCCGCGGTCGGGATTTGCAAGATGGTGCCACGTGGTCCGCACTTGGTCGTTGAAGAGATAGTGGTAAGGGCACCTTGCTCAAGGATCGATACACCCTCCAAGGGTGGGGGTACTCTCCTAGGGTGGAGGTACCCTCCAAGGGTGGGGGTACTCTCCAAGGGGAGTGAACGGAAAGAGGTGTATGTTGTTCCTGAGGCATGACGGATTCCGAGACACTTCTGGCATCTGCCCTTCCCTTCCTGCGGGCTTTCTATGCTGAGACGGGAAGGCCAGGCCTGGATCAGCGACTTGAGGAGGTGCGTGCCGAGGTCATGTCCCACGGCACGTACACCCATACGGAGGAGGAGTTGGCACATGGGGCCCGCATGGCCTGGCGTAACAGCAACCGCTGCATCGGTCGGCTGTTCTGGAAGTCGCTCCAGGTGGTAGACCGGCGGGATGCTGCCACGGCCGAGGAGGTGCGGGACGCGCTGGTGGATCATCTGGCCATGGCGACCCAGGGCGGGCGCATCCGTCCCACCCTTACTGTCTTCCCCGCACTGCGCTTCGACGGGAGTGTGCCCGTCCGCATCTGGAACAAGCACCTCATCCGCTACGCCTGCCATCACCTCAGCGACGGCAGGGTGGTAGGCGACCCCGCACAGGCCGAGTTCACCGAGGTCTGCCGCCGGATGGGCTGGCGCGGTGAGGGTACGCCCTTCGACATCCTGCCGCTGCTGATCAGCATGGAGGGGGCGCCGCCCCGCCTCTTCGACCTGCCGGAGGGGTCGGTGCTGGAAGTGCCGCTTACGCATCCCGAACACCCCTGGCTGGCAGAGATGCGGCTCAAATGGCACGCCGTGCCGTTGATCTCTGACATGGTGCTGGAGATCGGCGGCATCCGCTATCCGGCCGCGCCCTTCAACGGCTGGTACATGGTCACCGAGATCGGCTCCCGGAACATGGGCGACGAATCCCGCTACAACCTGCTGCCCGAGGTGGCGGACCGCATGGGTCTGGACCGGGGCTCCGCCTCGGTGCTTTGGAAGGACCGCGCGCTGGTGGTCCTCAACGAGGCGGTCAGGCATTCCTTCGATGCGGCGGGGGTGACGCTGACGGACCATCACGAGGCTTCCGATCAGTTCCTGCGGTTCATCCGCAACGAGCAAGCCGCGGGCCGGGCCGTCACGGCCGACTGGGCGTGGATCGTACCGCCCATGTCGGCATCGGCCCTCTCGGTCTTCCATCGGACTTACGACGATGCCGTTGTCAGTCCCAACTTCTTCTACGCCGAGGATGCCTGGCGAGGTGCCGGGCCTGCGGGCGGATGTCCCTTCCACACCTCAGCCTGAGCCGTTGCCGGCGCTGCCTTCGATGCGGCATCTGCGGTCAGATCGAGCCGGTGCGGCCCCCGTCGACGGGTATGCTGGTGCCGTTGATGTAGGCGGCGGCGGGGCTGGCGAGGAAGGCGGCGAGTGCGGCGATCTCGCGCACCTCTCCGAAGCGTCCGGCGGGCACTTCGCGCCGGAGTTCTTCGGCGACGGCTTCGCGTGACGCCCCGCGGGTGTCGGCGATGGATCCGATGAGGCTTTCGAGGCGCGAGGTCTGTATGAATCCGGGGAGCAGGTTGTTGACGGTGATGCCGTGGGGTGCGACCTCGTTGGAGAGGCTCTTGGCCCAGGCGGCGACGGCCCCTCTGATGGTGTTGGAGACGCCGAGGTTGCGGAGGGGGATGCGGACGGAGGTGGAGACGACGTTGAGGATGCGCCCGTATCCGGCCTTCTGCATGCCGGGGAGGACGGCCTGCACGAGGGTCTGGTTGTTGAGCAGGTGTTGCTCGAAGGCGCGGGCGAACTCGGCGGGGTCGGCCTCGACGATCGGGCCGGGAGCTGGGCCGCCGGTGTTGTTGACGAGGATATGGACGTCAGTTTCGGAGGTGACGCTGTCGATGGCCAGGCGTACCTGTCGGGTGTCGGTGAAGTCGGCGACGCGGCAGTCGTGTCGCTGTCCTTCGGGTGTTGGGAGCTCTGCGGTCCGGGCCATGAGCCTGTCGCGGTCCCTGGCCATGAGGATGCAATGTGCGCCGAGGCGGGCCAGTTCGTGGGCGATGCCGAGGCCGATGCCCTGGGAGCTGCCGCAGACGACGGCTGTGCGGTGTCGGAGGGAGAGGTCCATGGTGGCAGGGGTGGGTGAAGGTGGTGTCAGTCCTCTTCCATGTCCTGCCGTATCTTTTCGGAGACGCCGACGAGGACCTTGTCGATCCGGTGGCCGTCCATGTCGACGATCTCGAAGCGGAATTCCTTCCAGTCGAGCCGGTCGCCGGTGACGGGGATGCGTTCGAGTTCGTGGAGGATGAAGCCGGCGAGGGTGTCGAAGTCCTGGTCGCCCTCGTTCATCCATTCGGTGCGTTGGAAGTGGGAGAGGAAGTCGTAGAACGGGATCTGGGCGTCGACGAGGAAGGAGCCGTCGTCGCGGGGGGTGACCTGGTGGTCTTGCAGGTCGTGCTGGGGGAGTTCGCCGACGATGGCTTCGAGGATGTCGTTGAGGGTGATGAGTCCGAGGAGGGAGCCGTATTCGTCGACGACGAAGCAGGTGTGGATCTTGGTCTGCTTGAAGCGTTCGAGGAGCTGGTAGGGGGTGTTGTTCTCGGGCACGAAGAGGGCCGGCCGCATGCATTCGCGGAAGGGCTTGTCGTCGGGGATGACGTACATGTCCTTGATGGAGATGATGCCGCGGATGTTGTCGATGCCGCCTTCGCAGATGGGGTAGACGGAGTGGGGTTCGCGGAGGATCTTCTCCTTGATGGTGTCTTCGGTGTCGTTGATGTCGAAGAAGAGGATGTCGCTCCGGTGGGTCATGAGCGAGGTGATGTTGCGGTCGCCGAGGTGGAAGACGCGTTCGATGATCTCCTGTTCCTCTTCTTCGATGGCGCCGTGTTCGGTCCCTTCGCTGATGATGGCCTTGATCTCCTCTTCGGTGACCTGGCTGGGGGTGTTGCGTATGCGGAGCAGTCGCAGGATGAGTGCGGTGGTGCGGTTGAGGAGCCATACGAAGGGCCATGTCACGAGGGTGACGATGCGCATGGGGGCGGCCACCCATTTGGCGATGGCTTCGGGTGCGTTGAGGCCCAGTCGCTTGGGCAGCAGTTCGCCGAGGACGAGGGACAGGAAGGTGAGGAGGACGACGACGATGGTGGTGGCGGCGGCCTGTGCGTAGGGGGCGATGGGGGGGATGCCGGCGAGGTCGGCGGCGAGGTCGTCGACGATCTTTTCGCCGGAGTAGATGCCGGTGAGGATGCCGATGAGGGTGATGCCGATCTGGACGGTGGAGAGGAAGTTCTCGGGCTTGTGGGCCAGTTGGAGGGCGGCCCGTGCACGGATGTCGCCGCGGTTGGCCTGTCCTTCGAGGCGGGCCTTCCTGGCCGAGACGAGGGCGATCTCGGCCATGGAGAAGAAGCCGTTGAGGAGGATGAGTCCCAGTACGATGAGGATCTCGTTCATGATGCGGGTTTTGAGGGGTCCGTGGCGGTCCGGGTGATCCGGTGGGCCAGCCATCCCAGCAGGGCGCCGAAGAGGGCGCCGCAGAGGATGTCGGACGGGTAGTGGACGCCCACGTAGACCTGGGCGTAGGCGATGGCGCCGGCCCATGCCAGCATGAGCCACCAGGGGCGGCCGGTGCCCCCGAGGCGGAGCCAGGTGAAGGCTGCGAGGGCGAAGTGGTTGCTGGCGTGGGAGGATATGAAGCTGCCGTTCATCCCGCAGTAGCGGGCGATGAAGCGGATGTCGTGTGCGGTCTGCGGGTCGCGGCAGGGGCGTGGCCTGTCGAAGACCTCCTTGATGACATGGCTGCTGAGGAGGTCGCTGACGCCGGCCAGGGCGAAGGCGGCCAGCACCCAGCGGAGGCCTGCCCGGCCGTGGTTCATCGCCATGAAAAGGACGAGGAAGAGGTAGAGGGGGGCGTGGGTGACGGCTTCGCGCAGGACGAGCGCCGCCCCGTCGAGCAGCGGGTGGTGCCAGTCCCGGTTGACCTTCAGCAGCAGCCATCTGTCCGCCTCCAGCAGGTATTCCAGCCAGGCCGGTGCCGGCCGGCTTTGCATCGGGAACATATGGAGCAAAAATAAGGTAAAGGCGCTAGATGGGGCCCAAGGGCCGCGACCTTGCCGCTTCGACGTGGCAGGGATGCTGTTCGGGGGCGTCCCGGAATTGATTAGTTTCGCGCCCACAAAAAGGGTCCAGTGGCACTGATCAAGAGCATATCGGGCATTCGAGGTACGGTCGGGGGGCGTCCCGGGGACAACCTGACACCGGTCGACATCGTGCGGTTCACGGCGGCCTTCGGCCACTGGCTGAAGGGTCGTTCGTCGTCCGCCACCGTGGTGGTGGGGCGCGACGGGCGCATCAGCGGCCCGCTCGTCTCCGAGCTCGCGGTGCAGGCCCTGCTGGCGCTGGGCCTTGACGTGGTGGACCTCGGCCTGAGCACGACGCCGACCGTCGAGATGGCGGTCACGGCCCGCGAGGCCGCCGGCGGACTGATCATCACCGCCAGCCACAACCCGAAGGAATGGAACGCGCTGAAGCTCTTGAATGCCGCGGGCGAATTCATCAGCGCTGCCGACGGGGCGGAGGTGCTGTCGCTGGCCGAGGCCGATGGTGCCGTCTTCGCCGCGGTCGACCGGCTGGGGCGCCGCCTGTCCGGTGATGGGTCCATGCAACAGCATATCGACGCCATCCTCGCCCATCCGCTGGTATGCAACGACCTGGTCGCGGCGCGGGGCTTCCGTGTCGTTGTCGACGCCATCAACAGCACCGGTGCCGTCTTCGTGCCGGCCCTGCTGGCGGCGATGGGGGTGCGTGCCACCGATGTCACGATCCTCAACGGCACGGTCGACGGGCAATTCGCCCACAACCCCGAGCCCCTGCCGGGCAACCTGCTGCAGCTCGCGTCGGAGGTGGTCAGGGTCCGGGCCGACCTGGGCATCGCTGTGGATCCCGACGTGGACCGGCTCGTGCTGGTCTGCGAGGACGGCTCGATGTTCGGCGAGGAGTACACCCTCGTGGCGGTGGCCGACTACGTCCTCGGGCACCGGAAGGGCGACACCGTCAGCAACCTGTCCTCCTCGCGCGCCCTGCGCGATGTCACGGAAAAGCATGGAGGTAAGCATCACGCCGCCGCCGTCGGCGAGGTGAACGTCGTACGTCGCATGAAGGACGTCGGCGCGGTCATCGGCGGCGAGGGCAACGGCGGCATCATCGTCCCCGACCTCCACTACGGGCGCGACGCTCTTGCCGGCATCGCCCTCGTCCTCAGCCACCTGGCGGCCTCGCGCAAGTCGCTGGCACAGCTGCGCCGCACCTACCCCGACTACCACATCAGCAAGAACCGCATCGAGATGCCCGGAGGGGCTGACCTCACCGCCGTCTTCGACCGCCTCTCCGCACGCTATGCCGGCGAACCGCAGAACCGGGAGGACGGGCTCCACATCGAGTTCGGCGACGGATGGGTGCACCTGCGAGCCAGCAATACCGAACCCATCATCCGCATCATCGCGGAGGGGCGCTCCGAAACGGCCGCCGAGCACATGGCCCAACGGCTGATCGCCGACATCCGCGAGGGCCTGCATTCCGCATGACGGGCCGAATGCGTACCTTGGCGGTCCGACAAGAGACCCCGGATGCCTGACCGTATCTACCTCGACAATGCCGCCACCACGGCGCTCGACCCGGCCGTGCTGGAAGCCATGATGCCCTACCTCACCGAGCGGTTCGGCAACCCCTCCTCCATCTACTCCTACGGCCGCGAGACGCGCCTCGCGGTGGAGACGGCCCGCAAGACGGTCGCCCGCCTGCTCAACACCCGTCCGGCCACCGTCTTCTTCACCAGCGGCGGCACCGAGAGCAGCAACACCGCCATCTGCGGCGCCGTGCGCGACCTCGGCTGCACCCGCATCCTCACCTCACCCGTCGAACACCACGCCACCCTCCACACCGTCGAGCACCTGCAACGGCGGGGCGAGGCCTCCCTCGAATACCTCCGGCTGCAGCCCGACGGGCATGTCGACCTCGACGACCTCGAAAGGCGCCTCGCGGCCGACGCCGCCCCGACGCTCGTCACCCTCATGCACGCCAACAACGAGGTCGGCAACGTCACCGACATCCGCCGCGTCGGGGCGCTCTGCCGCCGCCATGGCGCATACTTCCACTCCGACACCGTGCAGACGGTCGGGCACTTCCCCATCGACCTGCAGGACACGCCGGTCGACTTCATCACCGGCTCGGGACACAAGTTCCACGGGCCCAAGGGCGCCGGCATCCTCTATGTCCGCGAAGGCCTCGCCATCCGCTCCCTCATCCACGGCGGGGGACAGGAGCGCAACATGCGGGCCGGCACCGAGAACCTCTACGGCATCGTGGGCTTCGCGCGCGCCCTCGAGCTGGCGACGGAGCGGCTGGCGGCCGACAGTGCCCATATCACCGCCCTCAAAAGGCGCATGATGGACGGCCTCGGCGCGGCGGTGCCCGGCCTCTGCTTCCACGGCGATACCGGGGGCGAGAGCCTCTACACGGTCCTCAACGTGTCCATCCCCCGCACGGAGCGGTCCGAGATGATGCTCTACAACCTCGACATGGCCGGCGTCTGCGCCTCCGGGGGCAGCGCCTGCACCAGCGGCGCCAGCCAGGGCTCCCACGTCATCCGGGCCATCCACGGCGACGGCGGCGGTGTGGCCGTCCGCTTCTCCTTCTGCCGGCACAACACCCCGGAGGAGGTCGACAGGGTCGTCGAGCAGGTGCGTTCGCTGGTCTGAGCCGGCACAGGTGCGTATGTTCAAACTCCAGATACTCCGTTCGGGGCTGTCGGCCCTGGCGCTTCTGTCCATGCTGTCGCTGCAAGCGCAGGACAGCACCTACGCCGAACGCCTCGGATTTCCGAAGGGTGCCCGCGTCGTGATCCTGCACATCGACGACGTCGGCAATTCCATCGATGCCAACCTGGCGGCGATGGAGGCCATGACGAAGGGTGTCGCCACCTCCTGCAGCGTGATGATGCCCTGCGCCTGGGTGCCGGGCTTCCTGCATTTCCTGAAGGAACATCCCGAGACGGATGCCGGCCTGCACCTGACGCTCACGTCGGAATGGAAGGACTACCGCTGGGGTCCCCTGGCCGGGAAGCCGGCCGTGCCGGGCCTCGTCGACGGCGAAGGCGCCATGTGGAAGAGCGTGGCCGAGGTGGTACGGCATGCCACGCCCGAGGAGGTCGACCGCGAGATCCGCGCACAGCTCGACAGGGCCGTGACCGCCGGCTTCCAGCCGACACACCTCGACTCGCACATGGGCACCCTCTTCGAGACGCCCGCCTTCATCCAGAGATATGTCGCTCTGGGCATCGAGAAGCGCATCCCCGTGATGTTCCCCGGCGGGCACAACACCCTCATCGCCAAGCAGCTCGGCGCCACCGCCGCCCAGGCCGGCATGGCCCGCGCCGTGGGCCGCACCCTCTGGCAGGCGGGACTCCCGGTGATCGACGACCTTCACAACGAGAGTTACGACCTGCACATGCCCGCCGGCCTCCGGCCGACCCCGCGCAACCTGCGGAAGCATAAGACAAGGTACTACATGGACGTGCTGCGGTCCGTCAAGCCCGGCATCACCTACGTCATCATGCATTGCATCCGGCTCACCGAAGAGTTCCCCTACATCTCCAGCTCCTGGGCCATCCGCCATGGCGATTTCCTGGCCATGATGGACCCCGCGCTGCGCCGCTTCATCGAGAAGGAGGGCATCATCCTGACGACCATGCGGGAGCTGATGGAGCGCCGGCAGCGCCGGGGCTAGCCTGTCGCTTCGCGGTGGCGGGTTTCAGCCCAGGCGGTTCTTGACCTCGTTGAGTTTCAGCAGTGCCTCGACGGGTGTGAGGCGGTTGATGTCGATGCCGTCGAGCATGCGCCGGATGTCGGCGAAGGCTTCGGAATGGGCGTCGAAGATGGAGAGCTGCACCTGGGGCGCGGCGAGGTTCCTGACGGCCTCCTCGCGGGAGGTCCCCACCCTTTCGGCCTCCAGCTGCCGCAGGATCTCCTCGGCCCGTTTCAGCAGTTCCTGGGGCATCCCCGCCATCCGGGCGACGTGTATGCCGAAGCTGTGGGTGCTGCCGCCCGGCGCGAGCCGGCGGAGGAAGAGGATGCGGTTGCCCGCTTCGCGGTGGGTGACGTGATAGTTCCGGACGCCCGTCAGACGGTGTTCCAGTTCGTTGAGTTCGTGGTAGTGGGTGGCGAAGAGGGTCCTCGGCTTGCAGGGGCTGGCGTGGAGGTGTTCGACGATGCTCCAGGCGATGGAGATGCCGTCGTAGGTGGAGGTTCCCCGGCCGATCTCGTCGAGCAGCACGAGGCTGCGGGGGGAGAGGTTGTTGACGATGCTGGCCGTCTCGTTCATCTCGACCATGAAGGTCGACTCGCCGCCGCTGAGGTTGTCGGAGGCGCCGACGCGGGTGAAGATGCGGTCGGTGAGGGGGATCTCGGCCGATGTCGCCGGCACGAAGCTGCCCATGTGAGCCATGAGGGTGATGAGCGCCGTCTGGCGCAGGAGTGCGCTCTTGCCGCTCATGTTGGGGCCGGTGAGGATGATGATCTGCTGCCCGTCGCTGTCCAGCAGGATGTCGTTCGGGACGAAGGCCTCGCCCGGCGGCAGGTTCCTTTCGATGACGGGGTGGCGGCCGCCGTGGATGTCGAGGCGGGCGCCCTCGTGGAGGACGGGCCGGTGGTAGTCCTGTGTCACGGCGTGCTGTGCGAAGCAGCAGATGCAGTCGAGGACGGCGAGCATCTGCGCGTTCACCTGCAGGGGCTGGATGTAGTCGCAGAGTTCCGTCAGCAGCCGTTCCCAGCATTCCGTCTCGATGAGGCGGATGCGTTCCTCCGCGCCGGTGATCATCTCCTCGTATTCGCGGAGTTCGGGGGTGACGTAGCGTTCGGCGGTGGTGAGGGTCTGTTTGCGGCTCCATTCGGGCGGGACCTTGGCGCGGTGGGCGTTGGTGACCTCGAGGTAGTAGCCGAAGACGTTGTTGTAGGCGACCTTTAGCGAGGGGATGCCGGTGCGGGCGGCCTCGCGCGCCTGCAGTTCGGCCAGGAAGTTCCTTCCCCCGTCGGCGGTGGCCCGGAGCCTGTCGAGTTCGTCGTTGACACCTGCGGCGATGACGCCCCCCTTGGCGGCCTGAGCGGGCGGGTCGTCGGCGATCTCGCGGAGGATGCGGTCCATGATGTACCGGCAGGGGTTGATGGCGTCCGCGATCCGTCGCAGGTAGGCGTTGGGGGAGGCGAGACCGGCCTCGCGGACCTTCTCGGCCTGGTGCAGGGCCCTGGCCACCTGCAGCAGTTCGCGGGGGGTGATGCGGCGGAGGGGGATGCGCGCGGCCAGCCGCTCCAGGTCGCCGCAGGCGCGGATGCACTGTACGAGCTGGTTGCGGGTGTCCGTGTCGTGGGCGAGGTGTCCGGTGAGGTCGAGCCTTTCGTTGATGCGGTGGATGTCGAGCAGGGGCAGGAGGATCCAGCGTCTGAGGAGCCGGGCGCCCATGGGCGAGACCGTCCTGTCGAGGATGCGCAGGAGGGTGGCGCCGTTCTCGACGGGGCTCTGGGTGAGTTCGAGGTTGCGGACCGTGAACCGGTCCATCCACACATGCTCTTCTCGGTCGACGCGCTGCAGGGCGGTGATATGGCTCAGGTTGGGGTGTTCGGTGTCGCGCAGGTAGTGGAGGATGGCGCCGGCGCTGACGATGGCCAGTGGCATGTCCTCCACGCCGAAGCCCTTGAGCGAATGGGTCCCGAAGTGCTTGAGCAGGCTCTCGCGGGCGTAGGTGCCGTCGAAGATCCAGGGTTCGAGGGTGTAGGTATGGAAGCGGTTCCCGTAGGTTTCCCGGAAGGCCTTCTGTCGGGCGCGGGAGAAGACGACCTCCATGGGCTGGAGCGTCTGGAGGAGTTTGTCGACGTACTCGTCGTCGCCCTCGGCGAGGAAGAACTCGCCCGTGGACATGTCGAGGAAGGAGATGCCGTGCCCCGTCTCGGTGAAGTGGACGGCGGCGAGGAAGTTGTTGGAGCCCGTCTCAAGGAGTTTCTCGCTGGTGGCCAGGCCCGGCGTCACGAGTTCGGTGACGCCGCGTTTGACGATGCCCTTGGCCTGCCTGGGGTCCTCGAGCTGGTCGCAGATGGCCACGCGGTAACCCGCCCGCACGAGCTTGTGGAGGTGGGCGTCGAGGGCGTGGTGCGGAAAGCCGGCGAGTTCAGAGGAGGCGGCCGCGCCGTTGTTGCGCTTCGTGAGGGTGATGCCCAGCACCTGGGCGGCCCTGACGGCGTCCTCCCCGAAGGTCTCGTAGAAGTCGCCCACCCGGAACAGCAGGATCGCGTCCGGATAGCGCTGCTTGATCGCCTGGTGCTGCCGCATCAGGGGGGTATCGTTACCGCTCTTCGACATCTTCGATCTGCTTTGCCCGTTGTGCCGGACCTTCCGGCCGCCCAAAATTAGGCATACCGCCACCCGGTCCCGCCGGTGTGAAGAATTCCGTGGCGTCCGTGCATAAGTCTTGGCGGGTACCCTTCCCGCGGAGTATATTGCAGATACTCTCCTCCATGCACCGCCCCATCCTCCCGCTGCTGCCGCTCCTGCTGATGACCGCACCCCGGGCCCAGACCGTCGGCCTGACCTCGTCCAACCTGCCGATCGTGGTGGTGCGCACCAACGGACAGGCCATCGTCAACGAGCCCAAGGTCACCGTCGACCTGGGCATCATCCACAGGGGCGACGGCGCCCGGAACCAGGCCACCGACCCGTTCAACGTCTACAGCGGCAAGGCCGGCATCGAGATCCGCGGCCAGTCGTCCCAGACATTCCCGATGAAATCGTACACTGTCGAGCTGCGCACGGCCTCCGGCGCGACGCAGGACCTGCCCCTGCTGGGCATGCCGGCCGACAACGACTGGGTACTGTACGCCCCCTATACCGACAAGACGCTCATGCGAAACGTGCTGGCCTATGCCATCGCCCGGGAGATGGGCCGCTGGGCCGCCCGCTGCCGCTTCGTCGAACTGGTGGTCGACAACGACTACAAGGGCGTCTACGTCCTCATGGAGAAGATCAAAAAGTCGCCGGCCCGCGTGAACATCGCCACCCTGAAGGCCACCGACCTCGCAGGCGAACCCCTCACGGGCGGCTACATCTTCAGCCTCGACAAACAACCCAACGGCTGGTTCTCCGCCTATGTGCCGCCCAACGCCAGCAACCGGAACACGCGCCAGTTCTCCTACGTCTACCCCCAGCCGGAGGACATCGCACCCCCGCAACAGGCATACCTCCGTCGCTATGTCGACAGCTTCGAGAACGCCCTCTTCGGCCCACAGTTCCAGGACCCCGACAAGGGCGTGCGACGCTTCGCCGACATCCCCTCCTTCATCGACTACCTCATCGTCAACGAGGTCAGCCGCAACGTCGACGGCTACCGCCTGAGCACCTACCTCCACAAGGACCGCGACAGCCGCGACCGCCGCATCCGGGCAGGCCCCGTGTGGGACTACGACCTGGCCTTTCGCAACGCCAACTACTGCAGCGGCAGCGACGTCACGGGATGGGCCTACCGCTTCAACTACGTCTGCCCGGGCGACGGGGCGGGACTCATCCCCTTCTGGTGGGACCGTCTCCTGATGGATACGGCCTTCAACGCGCTGCTCTACTGCCGGTGGACGGACCTCCGCAAGGGGGTGCTCGACATGACGCGGCTGAAGGCCGTCATCGACTCCGTCGGAGGGCTCCTACAGGAGGCCCAGCAGCGGCACTTCACCCGCTGGCGGATCCTGGGGCAGTATGTGTGGCCCAACCCCAGCCCGATCCCCGCCAGCTATCCCGCCGAACTCGAGCAACTCAAGGCCTGGCTGGAATACCGGTTGAACTGGATCGACCTGGCCATCACCGCCAGGGGGGCCTGCGCCGGCTGGCCGCCCGACCTGCCCGGCAGCACCGAGGTGTCCGTCCATCCCAACCCCTTCCGCGGCGCCGGACAGATGACCCTGCGCTCGAAGGTCGATCAGCAGCTCGAGCTGACCGTCGTCGACGCCTTGGGCCGAGGCATCGTGCAACGCCGCTTCACGGTGCCCCGGGGACGCAGCGTACAGCCACTCGGCGCCGGGCCCTGGCCCGCCGGCATGTACTACCTCCGCATCGTCGACGCCGAGGGCCGACGTTTCGCCTTCCGGGTCTTCAAGCAATGACGCCTTTCCGTATCTTTCTCCAAACCCATCCCCATGACCCTTCCCAGGATCCTCCTCGCGGCCGTCCTCCTCACCGTCGCCTCCTGCAAGAAAGCCGACCCGCCCACCAATACGGAACTCATCTCGAAGGCCTGGAAATACGCCAGCTTCAAGGCCACGGCCAGCGGCATCGTGGTCGACGTGCTGCAGCAACTGCAGGCCTGCAAAAAGGACGACATCATCCGCTTCAAGGCCGACAAATCCCTCACCCAGGAAGAAGGCCCCACCAAGTGCACCCCCACCGACCCCCAGATCATCTCGACCGGCACCTGGGCCTTCTCGGCCGACGAGAAGAGCATGACCTATGCAGGGCGCACGGCCACCATCGTCGAGCTGACGGCCACCTCCCTTCGCATCCAATACCAGGAGGCAGGACCGCCCGCCGCAACCATCGACCTGGCCCTGGTGCCTGCCGAGTGAGCCGGATCTTGGTATGAACAGTGATTGTCACGGTTCTCAGAACCCGGTATGGTACTCAAAACCTGGGGGTGTTTTCAGAACCAGGGGTACTTCTCAGGACCAGGCATAGTTTCCAAAACCCGGTACGGTTCTCAAAACCGGGGGGAGTTCTCAGAACCAGGGGGAGATCTCAGAACCAGGGGGAGTTTCCCGACATTAATCGTTAAAGCGTTCAGGTTTTTGATCGCCTGCCTTAAACAAGGGTTGCCTGTTCCTCATTGATGGATACCCCACCCTTGGAGGGTGTACCCACCCTTGGAGGGTGTACCCACCCTTGGAGGGTGTACCCACCCTTGGAGGGTGCCTCCGCCCCCGGGAAGGGCCGATGCCGTACCTTCGCGCATGCTGAAGAAGCCCGTGGCCGAGCTGTTGCGGAAATCGGCCGATGAGTTCCGAAGTGCCGGGAAAACGCCTGTGAGGGTGGTTCTAGACAACGTACGCAGCATGCACAACGTGGGCAGCGTCTTCCGCACGGCGGACGCCTTTCTGGTGGAAGGGATCGACCTTTGCGGCTACACGCCCTGCCCGCCGCACCGCGACATCCACAAGACGGCCCTTGGCGCCACGGAGACGGTCGCCTGGCGGTCGTTCGACGATGCTGTCGCGCGCGTCCTTGCGCTGCGTGGCGAGGGCTATTCCGTATGGGCGGTGGAACAGGCGCATGGCAGCCTGCCGCTGCAGCAATGGCGCCACGAGCCCGGCAGCCGCGTGGCCGTCGTCTTCGGCAACGAGGCGGACGGGGTTCGGGAAGAGGTCATCCGCGCCTGCAGCGGCTGCCTCGAGATCCCGCAGCTGGGCATGAAGCATTCGCTCAACGTCTCGGTGGCCGCCGGCATCGTCCTGTGGGAACTCTGCCGCCACGCCTTCCGAGACCTTACTTGACACCATCCCACACCCATGGTCAGGAATTATCTCTCCCTCGTCAAGTTCTCGCACACCATCTTCGCGATGCCCTTCGCGCTGCTGGGGTTCACCCTGGCGGCCTTCCCGGGGGGGCAGCCTGCGATGGAGGGGAACCGCATATGGCTCATCTTCATTGCCGTGGTCGTATGCATGGTGACGGCCCGCAGCGCGGCTATGGCCTTCAACCGCTGGCTGGACCGCCATTTCGACGCAAAGAACCCCCGGACCGCCATCCGCGAGATCCCCGCCGGCATCGTATCTCCCGAAGGCGCCCTCCGGTTCACGCTCTTCATGGCTGCCGCCTTCATCGTCACCACGGCCTTGATCAACCCGCTCTGCCTCACCCTCTCGCCCGTGGCCCTGGCCGTGGTGCTGGGCTATAGCTATACGAAACGGTTCACGCCGCTCTGCCATCTGGTACTCGGCGTCGGGCTCTCGCTTGCGCCCATCGGTGCCTATCTCGCCGTGACGGGCGCCTTCGCCTTTCTCCCGATCCTCTTCTCCTTCGCCGTGCTCTGCTGGGTCTCTGGTTTCGACATCATCTACGCCCTGCAGGACGTCGAGTTCGACCGGTCGCAGGGCCTCCACTCCATACCGGCCCTCATGGGCAGGGCGGGCGCCCTCAGGGTCTCCCGGCTGCTGCATGTCCTGTCGGCCGCGTTCATCGGGTGGGCAGGCGTTGCGGGCGGCTTCGGGGTCTCCTTCTGGGTCGGGGCGGCCGTCTTCTGCGGGATGCTGGCCTACCAGCAGTCGCTGGTGCGGCCCGACGACCTCTCCCGCGTCAACATCGCCTTCATGACGGCCAACGGCGTGGCCAGTGTCGTCTTTGGCGTGCTGGCCCTGATCGACATCCTCCACCTGTTCCAATGGCCGGTCTGATGGGAAGGATCCTTTGCGTCGACTACGGACTGAAGCGCTGCGGACTGGCGGTGACCGACCCGGAGCGGATCATCGCCACGGCCCTTGCCACGGTGGAGACCCACCGGCTCACCGATTTTCTGAGGGATTATCTCTCGAAGGAGACCGTCGACACCCTTGTGATGGGACTCCCCCGCAACCTGGACGGCAGTGACACCGACGCCACGCAGCCGGTGAGGCATTTCGCGGGGCGGCTCCGGCGGGCCTTCCCCGGCCTGCCCGTCGTCTTCGCCGACGAGCAGTACACTTCCGTGCTGGCGGCGCGGGCCTTGTCGGAGATGGGCCTCGGCCGGAAGCGCCGGCGCGACAAGGGCCTGGTGGACCGGACGGCGGCCACCCTGATCCTGCAGGACTACCTCCAGTCGCGGCGCGGCGGTGCCGGGAGCGGCTGAGGGCCCCCGCCGGCCTGCGCGGGCGGCATGCCCGGTGCGGCATCACTTTCCCTTCACGTGGCGTTCCAGCCATTCGTGCTGTTCCCAGAGCATGTGCAGCAGGTTCTCGCGTGCCTGGTAGCCGTGGCTCTCGTAGGGCAGCTGCACGTAGCGGACGGTGGCGCCGTGTCCCTTGAGGGCGTTGTAGAAGCGTTCACTCTGGATGGGGAAGGTGCCCGAGTTGTTGTCCATCTCCCCGTGGAGGAGGAGTATGGGTGTCTTCACCTTGTCGGCGTAACTGAAGGGCGACATGTCGAAGTATACCTTGGGTGCCTGCCAGTAGGTGCGTTCCTCTGCCTGGAAGCCGAAGGGTGTGAGGGTGCGGTTGTAGGCGCCGCTGCGGGCGATGCCGGCCTTGAACAGCCTGGTATGGGCGAGGAGGTTGGCGGTCATGAAGGCGCCGTAGCTGTGGCCGCCGACGCCGACGCGGGTGCTGTCGCCCACTCCGATGGCGGCGAGGTGGCGGATGGCGGCATGTGCGTTGAGGTAGAGTTGTGGGATGAAGCGGTCGTTGGGTTCCGTGTCGCCCTCGCCCACGATGGGCATCTCGGCGTTGTCGAGCACGGCGTAGCCCTGGGTGGCCCAGTAGACGGGCGAGCCCCATCCGATGCGGGTGAAGGCATGTCGGGAGCCGCGTACCTGAGCTGCGTCGGCCGCCGAGCGGTATTCGCGGGGGTAGGCCCAGATGAGCACGGGCAGGGGGCCCTGTTTCACGGCGTCGTAGCCGGCCGGCAGGTAGAGGTCGCCCGTGAGGGAGATCCCGTCGGCGCGGGGGTAGGAGACCTTGTTCTTGACCACGCCCTTCAGCTGGGGATAAGGGTGCGGGAAGCGGGTGAGGGCCGTGGGTTCCGCATCCCCGCCTTTCAGGTTGCGGAGGAAGTAGTTGGGCGGCACGTCGGTGCTTTCGCGCGAGGTGAGGACGAGCATTTTCTCCGGGTCGATCAGGTCGACCACCGTCTCGTACCAGGGCGCCTGGCAGCGCCATAGCATGCGTCTTTCGCGGGTGCGGAGGTCCATGGATTGGACGAAGGGCATGTCGCCCTCGGGGGAGGCGCCCTGCGAACGGAGCAGCACGGTGCTGCCGCCGCTGAGGGCGATGACTTCGCGCCCCATGGCGTTGCGGACGGTGAGGGGTCGGCCGATGTCGCTGTAGGCGTCGTTGCTGCTGCGTTCGAAGAGCGAGTCGAGCCGGCCGGTGGAGGGGTCGAAGAGGTCCATGCGTTGCCGCCGGGTGGCGAACAGGCCTTCATAGACGAGGGCGTGCCGCTCGTCGCCCCAGGTGATGCCGGAGAGGCGCATGCGGGTGCGGAAGAGTTCCTTCGGCTTGCGGTCGCCGCGGATGTCGACGGCGAGGAGTGCGTCGCGGAAGTCGGCCCTTGTCCGGCCGAGGCCCTTGTCGAGGGCCTGGACGTAGGTGACGGTGGCGGGTGCGTCGCTGCGCCAGGCGTGGTTCCTGGGGAAGTCGGGCACGTCGTCGAACCCGATGGGGGCGCCCTCTTCGGAGGGTGTCTCGGCGAGGGTCCATGACTTGCCGTCGGCCAGGTCGAGGATGGAGACCCGTTTGGGGAATCCGTCGGCGGGGATGAGGTAGGAGAAGGGCTTGCGGAGGGTGGTGAGGAGGACGAAGCCCTTGTCGGGCGAGACGGACAGGCCGGCGATGATGGCGGGCCCGCCCAGGGCCCGTTCGGCGCGGCCGTCGCCGAGGACGAGCTGGGCGGTGGTGAGCCAGGCGAAGAGGGCTTCGTCGTAGGGGGAGCGGATGAGGTCCTGGTAGGTGCGGGAGGCCCCTTGTCGGCCGAGGTTCTGTTGGATGACGGGTCCTTCGGGGACGGGGTTGCGGACCGGCATCGGGCCCGTCCCGGCGGGGACGGTCTTGTACAGGAGCCTGTCGTTGCCCACCCAGGCGAAGGCGGTGGAGGGGAGCGTGTTGAGGGCGGCCTTGTTGACCTTTCGGGCGGTGGCCGTCGCGATGTCGACCATGTAGAGGTCGGCGCGCTTGCCGGAGAGGTTGACGAAGGCGAAGCGCGACTCGTCGGGGCTCCATTGGATGGATACGGCGCGGAGGGCTGCGGGCAGTCCGGCGATGGCGACGTCGCGCCTGGCCTGGAGGTCGTGCAGACGCAACCGCACGACGCCGGCGCTTCGGCTCGGGCTGAAGTTGGCGGGGTTCATGCGAAGGCCGCCCACCCGTACCTCGGGCTCGGCCAGTTCGGCCAGCGAGGGATAGCTGCTGCGTTCGGTCACGAGCATCCATCTCCCCTGGCGGGCGATGCTGACGGTTGGGGTGGGCGCTGCCAGCAGCAGTTCCTCCATCACCCGGGGTGGCCTCTGGTAGCCTTCCCGGTCCTGAGCCGTCCCTGCCATGGCGAGGCATGCCAGTGCGATCGTCAGCGCGTGGTGTCGTATCATCGTCCGTTCGGTTTTTGCGTGTCGGTGGGGGTTCCTGCCGGGCAGGGGGGGCTTGCAGGACCATGCCCTGCCCGGGCCGGACAAATCTACTCCATCCCGCCGTCGGTGCATGATTTTTTGGCGGTGCGCCCCTGCGGCGCTATTTTTGCGGCATGCGCAGGTCCTTCGACACGCTCCATCACCATCGCTTGCCTGTCCGGTGAGCCGTCGGTGCATGTTGCAGGATATGCGGGGGCTCACGGGAACGTGGGCCCTTTCCTTTTTATCCGCCGCCTGCCGGCGGCGCAAACGGCGACCATGGCAAGACTCAGGATAGCGGTGCAGAAGTCGGGCCGTCTGCATGACGACTCGGTGGCCCTGCTGCGCGAGTGCGGGATCGACCTGCGCAATGTGAAGGACCGCCTGCGGACGGAGTCGGACGACTTTCCGCTGGAGGTGTTCTTCCTGCGCGACGACGACATCCCGCAGTATGTGGAGGACGGCGTGGCCGACATCGGCATCGTCGGGCAGAACGTCCTGCAGGAGAAGGCGCGCGACGTGGAGGTGGTGCAGGAGCTGGGCTTCGGCAGGTGCCGGCTCTCGCTGGCGGTGCCCCGTGCCGAGGTCTGGGGGGGTGTCGCTTCCCTCGAGGGCCGGCGTATCGCCACCAGCTATCCCCGTATCGTGGGCGACTTCCTGGCGCGGCACGGCGTGCGGGCCGAGATCCACGAGATCAGCGGCTCGGTGGAGATCGCACCCGGCATCGGCCTGGCCGACGTCGTGGCCGACCTCGTCAGCAGCGGCGGCACCCTCTTCATGAACGGTCTTCGCGAGGTGGAGCCCATCCTGCACAGCCAGGCCGTGCTGGTCCGCCACCAAGGCCTGGGCGATGAGGGGCAGCGGCTCCTCGCCAGCCTGCTCTTCCGCATCCGGGCGGTGAAGCGGGCCAAGCGCAACAAATACGTCCTGCTGAACGCCCCCAACGACCGTCTCGAAGACATCATCGCCCTGCTGCCGGGGATGAAGAGCCCCACGGTGCTGCCCTTGGCCGAGGGCGGGTGGAGCAGCGTCCACAGCGTGCTCAGCGAGGACGAGTTCTGGGACCGCATCGAGCGGCTGAAGGCGGCCGGCGCCCAGGGCATCCTGGTGGTGCCGATCGAAAAGATGGTGCTCTGAGCTGTGACCGAACCCTTAACGACATGCAGATCATCGACAGGCCCGACAGGAAGGAATGGCCGGCGCTCGTCCGCCGTCCCGCGATGGAGCTGGGCACCCTTGACCGCTCCGTGCGTCGGATCATGGAGGCTGTCCGGCGCAAGGGCGACCGGGCCGTACGCAGCCATACCCACGCCTTCGACGGGGTGCGGCTGCGCAGCCTGGAGGTGCGGCAGCAGGACCTCCGCGCGGCCGAGCGCCTCCTCGATCCCGACCTTCGGGATGCCATCCGGCAGGCGGAGGCCAACATCCGCCGCTTCCACGCGCCGCAACGGCATGCCGAGGAGCCCGTCGAGACGATGCCCGGCGTCATGTGCTGGCGCCGCCCCCTGCCGATCGACACGGTGGGCCTCTATATCCCCGGCGGGTCGGCCCCGCTGTTCTCGACGGTGCTGATGCTGGCGGTGCCCGCCGCCATCGCGGGCTGCCGGGAAGTGGTCCTCTGCACCCCACCCGACGCCGAGGGCGGCATCCATCCCGCCATCCGGTACGCCGCCACACTGACGGGCGTGCACCGCGTCTTCCGGGTGGGTGGCGTGCAGGCCGTCGCGGCGATGGCCTACGGGACGGGATCGATCCCCCGTGTCGACAAGATCTTCGGTCCCGGTAACCAGTATGTGACGGCCGCCAAACGCCTGGCGCAGTCGGAGGGCGTCGCCATCGACATGCCGGCCGGCCCCAGCGAGGTGTGCATCCTAGCGGACGCCGGCGCCGACCCCGACTTCGTCGCCGCCGACCTGCTCTCGCAGGCCGAACACGGTCCCGACTCCCAGGTCCTGCTCATCAGCGACGACGAAGGGCTCATCACCCGGACCATCGAAGCCCTCGAACGCCAGGTGCGTCGGCTCGGCCGCCAGGCCATCGCGGAACAGGCCCTCGCCAACAGCCGCGCCGTGCAGGTCGCCGACCTCGCCGAGGGCATGGACCTGGCCAACGCCTACGCCCCCGAACACCTCATCATCGCCTGCCGCGACGCCGAGGCCTGGGCCGACAGGGTCCTGTCCGCCGGTTCCGTCTTCCTCGGCGCCTACACGCCCGAGAGCGCCGGCGACTATGCCAGCGGCACCAACCACACCCTGCCCACGAACGGATACGCCCGCGCCTACAGCGGCGTGAGCGTGGACAGTTTCGTGCGCAAGACGACCTTCCAGCGCATCACCGCCGAAGGGATCCGCGGCCTTGGCCCCACCGTCGTCCGCATGGCAGAGGCGGAGGGACTTCAGGCGCATGCCGAGGCCGTGCGGGTGCGCATGCGCAAGCTCGACGCGGAGACACGGCAGGACGAGGCGGACCGGGGCTTCCAGCCCTAGGGCGGCTTCGAGGAACATGCATACAGAAAGCCAAACCACAGGACAGATGTTCGACATCGAGAGGCTCGTGCGACCCGGTATCCGGAACCTGGTGCCCTATTCCTCGGCACGCGACGAATTCCACGGCGAGGCGAAGGTCTTCCTCGACGCCAACGAGAACAGCCTCGGCTCTCCACTGCTCAAATGGCGGAACCGATACCCCGACCCGCACCAGTCGGCGCTCAAGGCACGCATCTCCGCCATCAAGGGCGTCGGAGCGGAACATGTATTCCTCGGCAACGGCAGCGACGAGGCCATCGACATCCTCTTCCGCGCCTTCTGCGAGCCGGGCGTCCACAACGTCGTCGTCTGCCCGCCCACCTACGGCATGTACGAGGTGAGCGCCGCCGTCAACGGCGTCGCCGTGCGCAAGGCTCCGCTCACCGCCGGCTTCGGCCTCGACATGGACGCATTGGAAGATGCCGTCGATGCCGACACGCGCATCGTCTGGCTCTGCTCACCCAACAACCCCACCGGCAACAGCCTCGGCCGGACCGACATCGAGACCGTCCTCAACAACTTCGACGGCCTGGTGGTCGTCGACGAGGCCTATGTCAACTTCTCGCGGCAGCGGTCGCTGCTGCCCGAGCTCGCCGAATACCCCAACCTCGTGGTGCTGCAGACCCTCAGCAAGGCCTGGGGCCTCGCCGCCCTCCGCATCGGCATGGCCTTCGCATCGGCCGCCGTCGTGGAGGTCATGAACCGCATCAAGCCGCCCTACAACATCAACGCCGCCTCGCAGGAGCTCGCCCTGCAGGCGCTGGAGGAGGTGGGACAGGTGAACGACATGATCCGCATCCTCGTCTCCGAGCGCGAACGCCTGGCGGACGCCCTCCACGCCCATCCCGCCGTCGTACACGTCTTCCCCTCCGACGCCAACTTCCTGCTGGTGCGCGTCACACGGGCGAGGGCGCTCTACACGCACTTCCTCGACAACGGCATCGTCGTGCGCGACCGCAGCACACAGCCCGGCTGCGCCGACTGCCTCCGCATCACCATTGGCACACCCGAAGAGAACGAGGCGCTCCTCAAGGCCCTCGACACCTGGGTCTGCTGACGACACCCCACACCCCGCGACATGAAACGCATACTCTTCATCGACCGCGACGGGACCCTCGTGAAGGAGGCGCCCCCCACCTACCAGCTCGACGACTTCTCCAAGCTCGCCTTCTACCCCGGCGCGCTCACCTACCTCCCGCGCATCGCCGCCGAGACGGGCTTCGAACTCGTGCTCGTCTCCAACCAGGACGGCCTCGGGACCGCATCCTTCCCGGAGGCGCAGTTCCGACCCGTCCACGACCACATCCTCAAGACCTTCGCCGGCGAGGGCGTCGTCTTCGCTGCGGAGCATATCGACCCGACGATGCCGCATGAGAACGCCCCCACCCGCAAGCCCGGCATCGGCATGCTGCAGCGATACCTCGGCAACGAGGCCTACGACATCGCCAACTCCTACGTCATCGGCGACCGCATCACCGATGTGCAGATGGCCAGGAACCTGGGCTGCCGCGCCATATGGCTCTGCAGCGACCCGCAGCTGGGGGCCACGGCCGTACCCGACGGGATCGAGGGGTTGAAGGATGTGGTCGCCCTGGAGACGGCCGAATGGAGGGATGTCCATGCCTTCCTGAAGCATGGCCTCCGGAACGTCGTTCACCGCCGCACGACCTCCGAGACGGACGTCCTCGTCGAACTCAACCTCGACGGCCGGGGACGTGCCGAGGTGAGCACCGGGCTGGGGTTCTTCGACCACATGCTCGACCAGATCGCCCGTCACGGCCGCGTCGACCTCAAGGTCCGAGTGAAGGGCGACCTCCACATCGACGAGCACCACACCGTCGAGGACACCGGCATCGCGCTCGGCGAAGCCTTCGCCGCCGCCCTGGCCGACAAGCGCGGCATCGAACGCTACGGCTACGCCCTGCCGATGGACGACGCCGAGGCCCGCGTCCTCCTCGACTTCGGCGGTCGCAGCTGGGTCGTATGGGACGCCGAGTTCCGCCGCGAACGCGTCGGCGATGTCCCCACCGAGATGTTCTTCCACTTCTTCAAGTCGTTCTCGGACGCCGCCCGCTGCAACCTGCACGTGGCCTGCCGCGGCGACAACGAGCACCACAAGATAGAGGCCGTCTTCAAGGCCTTCGCCCGCGCCATCCGCATGGCCGTGCGACGCGACCCTGCCGACGACACCCTCCCCAGCACCAAGGGCATGCTCTGACCAACGCCAACGAATAAACGAACATCGATATGAAGTCCGCGATCCTTGCCGCCATCCTGCTCATCTCCGTCGTCGCCGGTCCGGCCGCCGCCCAGCACCACGACGCCTCCTCCGCCTACACGCCCCCCTCCGACCCGCTCGTCGCGCAGCGGCTGGCCGATTGGAGAAAACTCAAGTTCGGACTGCTCATGCATTGGGGCACCTACAGCCAGTGGGGCATCGTCGAGAGCTGGAGCCTCTGCCCCGAGGACGAGCCCTGGTGCGTCCGGCGCGGTCCCCATGCGGCAGACTGGCACGGCTACAGGCAGGCCTACGAGGCCCTGCAGCGCGAGTTCAACCCTGTCCGCTTCGACCCCGACAAGTGGGCCGCCGCCGCCGAGGGTGCCGGCATGCGCTACGTCGTCTTCACCACCAAGCATCACGACGGCTTCTGCATGTTCGACACCCGGCAGACCGACTACCGCATCACGCACCCGAATTCCCCCTTCAGCGCACACCCCAGGGCCAACGTGGCCAGGGAGGTCTTCGAGGCGTTCCGGAAGAAGGGCTTCATGACGGGCGCCTATTTCAGCAAGCCCGACTGGAACACGCCCGACTACTGGTGGAAGTACTTCCCGCCCAAGGACCGCAATGTCAGCTACGACCCCAAGAAGTACCCCGCCCGCTGGGAGGCCTTCAAGCGCTTCACCCATGCCCAACTCGAGGAGCTGGCCATCGGCTACGGCCGCCTCGACATCCTCTGGCTCGACGGCGGCTGGGTGCGGCCCTTCCACACGATCGACCCCCGCGTGGAATGGCAGCGCACCATCCCCTACGACCAGGACATCGACATGCCCGCCATCGCCCGCATGATGCGAACCCACCAGCCCGGGATGCTGATCGTGGACCGCACCGTCCCCGGCGAGTACGAGAATTACGCGACGCCCGAACAGTCCGTCCCTTCCACCTGGCTGCCCTATCCCTGGGAGAGCTGCATCACGCTGGGCAATGCCTGGGGGCATGTCCCCAACGAGCAGTACAAGTCGGCACGGAAGGTCATCCACCTCCTCACCACCGTCGTGAGCCGCAACGGCAGCCTGCTGCTGAACGTGGGACCCCGTCCCGACGGCGAGTGGGACAGCACCGCCTATGCCCGCCTCGCCGAGATCGGCGCCTGGATGCGGGCCAACGGCGAGGCCGTCTACGGCGCGGAGGCCGATTCGTCGCTCAGGCCTGTCGGGCCCTGGGTCTACACCCGCAAGGGCTCGGAGGTCTACGCCATCTATCAGGCCGGCGAGGGGGAGGCGATGCCCGCGGAACTCTCGGTGCCTGTGCCACGCTCCGCTTCGGTGAAGTCCGTCACCCTGCTCGGCCGGGAAAAGCCGCTGGCTTTCGTCCGGGAGGCCGCCGGCGTCCGGGTCAGGCTCTCCGCGAAAGGCGCCGCCGCTACCCCTTCCACCTCGCCCGCCTGGGTGTTCCGGGTCTCCTGTCCTGCCGGCGGTCGCTGACCGCATCCTCGACCCTGCCCTGCAGGTATCACCTATGGACATCTTCCGCGACCGGGTGCTGCTCGTGGCCACGCGACATGGCAAGGAGCGCGTGCTGGCGCCCATCCTCGAGCCGGGCCTCGGCGTCGTCTGCGAGATCGTACCCGGACTCGACACCGACCGGCTGGGCACCTTCACGGGCGAGGTGGAGCGCGCCCTCCCGCCGCTGGAGGCCGCGCGCGAGAAGTGCCGGATGGCGATGAACCTCACCGGGGTCGACCTGGCCCTGGCCAGCGAGGGCTCCTTCGGGCCGCACCCGGCCATCCCCTTCGTGCCGGCCGACGAGGAGGTCATCCTGCTGCTGGACCGCCGCCACCGCCTGGAGGTCGCCGCCCGCGTCTGCAGCCCGCATACCAACTACTCGGGAGCGCGGGTGGCTTCCGAAGCGGAGCTGGAGGCCTTCGCCGCCACCGCCGCCTTCCCCTCCCACGCCCTCATCCTGCGGCCCTCGCCCGCCCATGCCGAAGCTGTCATCAAAGGGATCACCCGGTGGGAGGAACTGGCCCAGGGCTTCCGCTCCCTGACGGAGGCCTACGGCACCGTCCACGTGGAGACCGACATGCGCGCCATGTACAACCCCACCCGGATGCAGGTCATCGCCGAGGCCGGACGGAAGCTGTTGCAACTGTGCCTGTCGGCATGCCCCGCCTGCGGGCGCCCCGGCTTCGCCGTACGCGAGGTCCGCACCGGCCTGCCCTGCGCGGATTGCGGGACACCGACCCGCGGGCGACTGGCCAGCATCCTGGGCTGCGAAGGATGCGGACACCGACAGGAAGAACTGTATCCCGATGGCATCGCGCAGGAAGACCCCGGCCGCTGCGACGTCTGCAACCCCTGAAGCGGGTACGGCAGATGCCGGTCCGGTATTTGTTATATTCTTTTCGGATTATGCTTTATATTCATACCGATACGCCTGCCCTTGGCCGGCTTATCGGACCTGTGAACCCCAAGCACCATGCCCCACCTCACAGAACAACACCTCAATGCCCTGGCCGAATCCCATGTCACCGCCTGGGTGACGGGAGGGACACCCGCAGGTGCCCCAATACCCGCCGGACTCCGGTTCGAGGAGTCAGGAAGCCTTTTCCGTTCCGACGTCCGTCGTTTCCTCGATTTCCTCCGGGGCGTGGCCGATGACGCCGCCTATCGCTTCCATTGGGCCGTCTCGCGCTGTCGGCACCGGAGCGTGCACGTACGCGTCTATCTCAGCCCCGTGGCGGCCGGAGGGCTGTCGAAGGGTGCGACCCTGCGGCTCCGCCTGCACATCGGCGAAGACGACAGCCTCTCCGCCCTCACGGTGATCTACCGCCCCGCCAAACTCATCGCCTGCCTTTCCCCCAACCGCCGGACGGCCCTCGCCCGGCGGATCCTCTACACGCTGGGGCTCTACCGCATCCGGCCATAGGGCCCTGTACAGGGGATGTGACTTTCACAGGTGCGTTCGGTCTGAACGCGGGATTCCCCAATTTCACGTGTTGGCGGGCGTACTACCCGCCTTTCGATGGGAAGACCGTGAGAACACCGCCCCCCTCAGACCTCGATGCCACCCGGCTGGCCGAAAAGGCCAGTGATGCGCTTGCGCACTTCGTCAGCGACGACGAGGCCGATGCGCTGGGATGCCTGTCACCGGACTTCCGTCTGCAGGACCCTTCGGGCTTGTTCGCCGGCGATGTCCGGCGTTTTCGGCGCTTCCTTGCCGCGATCGCATCGGACAAGTCCAGGGAGTCCGGGTCACGCCCTGGAGCTATTCGGGGCACCTGTTGCGCTTCAAGGTGGGCTTCCGTGCGGCAGGGGGCCGCGGACGTCGCGGTACCCTCGGTGATGTCCGTCTGACGCTCTGGGTGCATCTTGGCGAGGATGGCCGCATCCGTGGCCTTGATCTGAACTACAGACCGATGGTGCTCATCACGGCCATGCGTGGCGGAGCGGTCGTCAGGGCCTTCCGGCTCCTGCTGTTCCGGATGGGCATGTTGCGCCTCGGTCGCCTTCCGGTGATGCGCTGACCTGCCGCATGCCGCTGTCAACCGGCGGCCCTGCCACCTCCCCGTTTCATTCGTTCGCCGCGGCGACCGCAGCCCCCTTGAGGGTGCATCCGGGGATGGGCCCTGGCCATCCATGGATTTCCTGCACACTGGTCAGGTTGCATTTTTTCTGTTTATTTTGTCCTTGCTCGCTTCCACCACATACACCCAATACACGTCCACATGGAGGAGTCCACCCAGATCAGGCTGTTCACCGCGGCGTCTGCCGTTATGGAGCGTTTCCTCGCAGATGACGAGGCGACCGCCTTTGCCGGCTTCAATGAGTCGTTCCGATTCTCGGATTCGGTCGGTCTCTTCGGCGGCGATGTGAAGGCCTTCCGCCGGTTCCTGGTGCAGCTCAAGGCCAGTCCCGCCTATGATTTCCGATGGAAGATGCGCCGCTATGTGGGGAGCGACATCGAATTCGCCCTGTACTTCTGTCGGCGCGACCAGCCTTCGGGCCGTAAGGACCCCAATGTCACCATCATGGCCTGGGTGTATATGCCCCGGGACGAGAAGGCCACCCGTATTTCGCTGGACTACGACGCCGGCCAGGTCATCGCCGAGTTGACCCGGGGCCGCTTCGCCCTCTTCCTGAACCGCCTGCGGCACCGGCTGGGCAGATACCGGGTGCCCGAGACGCTGCCGGAAACCTGACGTGGGGGGGGGATGGGTGCCCCCGGTGTCGATTTCCTATTTTTACCGGTATGCGATATTCGGTGGCCGTCACGGCCGTGCTGGCTTGCGTGGCCGTGCTGACCGGTGCCGCCACGGTCTGGCGGGTGGCCTTGGGTGCCCACGCCGCCACGTTCCTGTTCCTGGCAGCAGGTATCGGACTGTCCCTCACCCTCCCGTTCGTTCCGCGCCTCGATGCGCGGCCGCTGCCACCGACCATCCGGAACCCTTGGGCCTGGGTGGCCGCCGGCATGGGGGTGATGCTGAGCCACTCGCTATCCGCGCGTATCCTGGACGCCGCCCCGCTGCGCTACCAGGACGCTGACATGATACCGATCCTGCAGGTCATGGCCCGCCGCTTCCTGGCGGGCGACTGGCGCGGGATGTACGACCCCATCCCGGAGATCTGGTCGGGTGTGCAGCCCATCTACCTCCCCTTCCTCTGGCTGCCCTTCGTGGTCGCTGAGTTTTTGCATGTCGACCCCCGCTGGGTGACCGTCGCAGGCATCTGGGTGGCGGCCGGCGTGGTGCTGGCCTTCGTGGACCTCCGTCGGGGCCCTGCGGGATGGCTGTTGCTGTGCCTGTTGTACGGGCTGATGCGCCACCTCCACCTCGAGCCCTCGCACAATGTCATCCGCCTGACGGAGGAGGGGGTCGTCTATGCCTGGTACGCGTTGTTGGCATGGGCCCTGGTATCACGCCACGACGGGCTGTCGGGGCTGGCCCTGACGGTCTGCCTCCTGAGTCGCTATTCGCTGGTGGGGGCCGTCCCGGCCATCCTGCTGTACCGGGCGCTGCAGGGTCGCTGGAGGTCCCTGTTGGCGCTGGCGGCCGTTCCGGCTGCGTTCGCCGTCCTCATGGTCGCGGCCTTCGGCATCAGGGTTGTCATGCCGTTCACCAGCCTGCCGGGGAAGTATGTGGGGCATGCCCGGTGGGTGTGGGCGACGAACCCCGAATACATGACGCAGGGGCTGGGGCTGGCGAAATACTTCGGGCCGGGGCGTGTGGCCCTGCAGCATGCACTGCTGCTGGGTGTGAGCCTGCTGCTGCCGTCCGTCGCCGCCGTCCTGCTGCACGGGCTGGGGCGTTGGCGGCGGGAGGAGTTGCCGCAGGTGGAGCCGGCCCTGGTGATGCTGTCATTGACCGGCTTCCACGCGCTGGTCGTCGTACCTTATGATTATCTGTTCTTCACGCCCGTGTTCTTCGCGCTGGCTTTGGCGGCGATGGTGCAGTCGCGTCGCCTACCCGGCACCTGATCAGCGGAGGGGGCGTGGGCAGCGCGTCCCGCGCCCGCAGGGGAGTGCGTAGGCCAGTCCCACCGAGTGGTAGGCATAGTGGTCACGGCTGTCGGGGTTCGCCAGTCGGCTGAACCCGTCGACGTGGTCGGACCTTGTCCATCGGTATCCGCTCTCCAGGGTCATCATCCACCGGTCGGCGACCTGACGGCGGACGCCGACGCCCAGGGAGGCGAAGGGGAGGAGTCCCGGCTTCCGGTGCGCCATATCGGCGGCCAGGAGGGGGAGGATGGCGGCGTTCTCGGTGGGGGCGAAGGATCCGTTCATGCCGCTGGCGTCGGGCCGTACGCGGAGGAGGGCGAGGCCCGTCTGCCCCGTCAGGTAGGGGGTGACGAGGCGTGAGCCGTCGAAGCCGCCCAGGGGTGCCCAGCGGCCTCCGGCGCTCAGTTCGAGCACGCGTGTCCGGAACGCCAGGCTGCGTTCCTGCCGGTAGGCGGGCGAGGGGTAGCGTGCTTCGTCGCCGCGCAGTCCGCCGAGGAGGAGGCTGGCCTGCAGGGCGCTGCGGGCGCCGGTGATGCGCGTGGCCTGTGCGGAGAGGGCCGGGCGGGCCGTCTTCCAGGCGCCGGCGGGGCTTGGCGAGAGGTCTCCCTGATAGACGAGCGGGCCGGCGGAGATGCCGATCTCGTCGATGATGCGGCCCTTCCGGGACGGCTGTGCCCCGGCAGGCCCGACCGACAGGATGCCGGCGGCGATCATCGCGGGAAGGAGGTACTGCATGGCCATGGGGTTCGGGGTTGAAGGGTGGATGGGGGTGTTCAGCGGAGGGAGGGCAAAGGGCGGGCCACGGCCGGGTGACGGGTGGTTAAAACGCCGTTAAGGGATGTCGGCGGTGGCGTACCTTCACCCGCAACAAGGCCGAACACATGCACATCGACCTCGCCCAAGCCCACCGGACGGCCGGCGCACCCGAACTCTCGGTGGTGATCCCCGTGCTGAACGAGGAGGAAAGCATCGGACCGCTGATCGGACAGGTACGTGAGGCCCTGGCCGGCATCGACCACGAAGTGGTGATCGTCGACGACGGCAGTACCGACGGCACGGGTGCGCACGTCCGGGCGCTGGCCTCGGAGCGGGTCATCCTGGTGTCGCTGAAGAAGAACTACGGCCAGAGCACGGCCATGGCCGCCGGCGTCGACCATGCCTCGGGCGCCTATGTGGCCTTCCTGGACGGCGACCTGCAGAACGACCCGGCCGACATCCCGATGATGCTGGACATGCTCCGGGCGGAGGACTGGGACATCGTCGCCGGCAACCGGCGCGACCGGAAGGATGGCATGCTGGTGCGGAAACTCCCCAGCCGCATCGCCAACCGGCTGATCCGGCGCATCACGGGCGTGGGCCTTCGCGATTTCGGGTGTACCCTGAAGGTGATGCGTGCCGAGGTGGCGCGCGACCTGCAGCTGCACGGCGAGATGCACCGCTTCATCCCCGCCGTCGCCAGCCTCTCGGGCGCCCGCATGACGGAGGTCGACGTCCGCCACCACCCCCGCCGTTTCGGACGCTCCAAGTACAACCTCTCCCGCACCTTCCGCGTCATCAGCGACCTCATGCTGATCTACTTCATGCGCCGGTACGCCCAGAAGCCCATGCACATCTTCGGCACGGCGGGCTTCCTGGCCTTCGCGGCAGGTGCCGGCGTCAACCTCTACCTGCTGGCGCTGAAGCTGGCGGGTCGCGACATCTGGGGCAAGCCCCTGCTGATCCTCGGGATGATCCTGCTGCTCGGCGGCATCCAGCTCGTCACCATCGGCATCCTGGCCGACATCGGCATGCGCACCTACCACGAGGCGTCGCAGCGACCCCTCTACCGCGTGCGCAGGACCTACGGCGGCCCGCGGGGGGGCTAGCACCCTGGCGCCGGACGGCTCAGGCCGAGAGGATCTGCCGTATCGTCTTTCCGATGCCCTCTCGGAAGGGCGTGATGGCATATCCCAGCTCGCGTTCCGCCCGGGCGGAGCTGACATGGCGGCTGCTGAAGAAGCGGCCCAGGATGTCGGGCGTGAAGGCGGGGTCCTTGCCGAACAGGTGGTATCCGGCGAGGTTGACGTAGCCGGCGGCCTTCATGGCCCAGAGGGGCACCCTGACGAGGTTGCTCTTGCCGGAGTGCTCGGCGACGGCGGCGTAGAAGTCGCGGTAACTCACGTTCTCCCCCCCCAGGATGTACCGCTCGCCATTGTGGCCCTTCTCCATCGCCAGGAGGTGGCCCTGCACGACGTCCTCCACGTAGCAGTAGTTGGCCACCACGTCGAGGCAGGCGGGCACGAAGCTGGTGTTGCGCTTGAGGAATCCCTCGAGCATCCGGCTGATGGCGTTGCTGTGCGTCATGAGCCCTGCGCCGTAGACGCGGGTGGGGATGACGATGCCCGTCTTCATGCGGGCGGAGGCGTGGCTGCGGACGATCTCCTCGGCCATGTACTTCGTCTGGGCATAGTCGTTCTCGAAGCCGTCGTGGCTGTGGTCGTCCTCGTCGAGCGGCTTGCCCTGGTAGGGGCCGAGGACGGAGGCGCTGGAGGTGAACACCACGCCCGACACGCCCTGGCGTGCGGCGGCCTCCATGACGCGGCGTGTGCCCTCCACGTTCGTTTCGAGGAAGGGTTTGATGTCGGCCGACCAGAGGCGGGCCAGGGCCGCGCTGTGGTAGGCCTGTGCGCAGCCCTCCATGGCGCGCTCGATGGCGGCGGCGTCCGAAAGGTCGCCGGGGAAGGCCTTCACGCCGGGGTGGGCCACGTGGTGGGCCTTGGCGGGGTTCCTGACGAGGGTGTGCACATCGTGGCCCTGTGCCAGCAGGGTGTGCATGAGCCGGTTGCCGATGTAGCCGGTGGAGCCGGTGAGGAATACCTTCATATGCGGTTGGCTTTGGACATTCGGATGGCGTGGATGCCGAGCGGGATCTCGTGCGAGAGGGTGAGGGAGAGGTGGACGATGGCGGCGGGCCAGCAGGAGCCATGGTGGTAGGCCAGTCCGCAGAGGATGGGGCCGAAGAGGATCGCCCCGGCCTTCTCGCCCCTGTCGCCGTGCATGTGGGCCACCCAGTACAGGACCGTGTTCACCGCCATGGCGGTAGCGATGCCATGGAGCGCCACGATGGGGAAGAACAGCGCACCGCGGAAGAACGCCTCGTAGGTGAGGATGAACATGGCCCTGAGCGGGAAATAGAGCCTCCAGGCGGAGGGTGGCGGGAAGTCCTTCTGCCGGCCTTCGCGAATGACCTTTCGGGCGCTGGCGTATCCTGCCGTCGCCGACAGGATGGCCAGCAGGGGGGTGAGGGGCAGTCCCATGTCGGAAGGGAAGGCGAGGATGTCCGAGTAGGCGGGTGCCGCTCCCATCCACAGGTTCCAGCATCTGGCCGACAGGGAGAAGAGGATGACCCCGGCGGCAAGGAGTGTGGTGTTCGCCTTCCGTGCGGTGGTGTCGAGGGCGTCGGTGTAATGGTACCCGCCGCGGCGGAGGGCATACCGCTGCACGCCGTAGAAGGCGATGAATACGGCGGCCGAGAGGGCGAGCATTTTCGGGTAGGCGTCCATGTCAGGCGGTTGTGCGGTCGAGGTAGGCCGAGAGGGCCTTCCGGCAGGCCTCGCGGCCCGCCTTGGCGAGGGCTGCCGACCGGTGGAAGTCGAAGATACCGCAAATGTCGCGCGGGATCTCGACGGTGATGTCCGGCGGGTGCATCTGCAGCATGAGGTCTACCAGGCGTTCCTGGGTCATGTAGTATGAATGGAGGAGCAGGTCTGTCACCGGCCTGGGGTTGGGGAGCGACTTGCGTTGGCTGAGTTCGAGCCCCACGCCCGCCTTGAGCCACGACGAGAGGTTGCGGAAGAGCAGCGCCTCGCGGCCCTCGGCCGCCTGTCCGCCGCGTGTGCCGGAGGGCCGTCCGTTGACGTTGACGGCCACCAGCAGGCTGTCGGCCTGCCGGGCGACCGCGTTGATGGGCAGGGGGTTGAGGACGCCGCCGTCCACCAGCACCTGGTGGCCCTGCCGCACGGGCGTGAAGATGCCGGGGATGGCGATGGAGGCGCGGAGGGCCTGGTAGAGGTCGCCCCGGTCGAACCACACCTCCCTGCGCTGCTCCATGTCGGCGGCCACGGCGGTGAAGGGGATCCGGAAGGCCTCGATGGGTGGCACGTCGATGAACCGCTTGAGGACCTGGAAGATGCGTTCGCCCTTGACGAAGCCCTGCCGGTCGAGGGTGAGGTCGAACAGTCCGTAGACCCGCGCCCGCGTCATGCCCATCAGCCATTCGCGGTAGGGTGCGTGGAAGCCGGCGGCGTAGATGCCGCCCACGACGGCGCCCATGGAGCAGCCCGCCACCGACGCGATCTCGCAGCCCTCCTCCTCCAGCACGTCGATGACGCCGACATGTGCCACGCCCCTGGCCCCCCCGCTCCCGAGCACGAGCTGTACCCTGCGGCCCTCCAGCCGGCCCCTCCCCTTCCCTGCCATGGCCTAGGTGAGCATCGGTTTCAATGCGGTGCCCATCAGCCCGATGGTATGCAGCACGCGTTCGTCGGGCACCACGGCGTTCTCCATCATGAAGCAGAGGCGGTCGATGCCGCCGAGCGCCTTGGCGTGTTCGTGTATCTTCCCGGCCACGTCGTCGGGCGTCCCGATCAGGAAGGCGCCCTTGCGGGTGATCTGCGCCTCGTAGTGTGCGCGGGTGATGGGCGCCCAGCCGCGTTCCCTTCCGATGCGGTTCATGTTCTCGAAATATCCGGGCCAGAACTCCTCCACGGCCTGTTCGCGGGTGTCGGCCAGCCAACCGAAGGCATGGAGGCCCACGCGCATCCCGTCCTCCGGATGCCCCGACTTCAGCCAGGCTTCGCGGTAGATGTCGACCAGCGGACCGAAGCGGTGTGTCTCACCGCCGATGACGGCGACCATCAGCGGAAGGCCCAGCCGTCCGGCGCGTGCGAAGGAGGCGGGTGTTCCGCCCACACCCAGCCAGATGGGTATCCTGGGCTGCAGCGGTCTGGGGTATACGGGAAGGTCGTCCATGGCCGGCCGGAAGCGGCCCGACCAGGTCACCCGTTCGCTGTCGCGGATGCGCAGCAGCAGGTCGAGTTTCTCGGTGAAGAGCTCCTCGTAGTCGTCGAGCCGGTAGCCGAACAGCGGAAAGGCCTCGATGGAGGAGCCCCTGCCCACGACCATCTCGGCCCGGCCCCTGGAGATGAGGTCGAGCGTGGCGAACTGCTGGAACACGCGTACCGGGTCGGCCGCACTCAGCACGGTGACGGCGCTGGTGAGGCGTATGCGTGATGTGCGGGCCGCTGCGGCCGACAGGATGAGGGTGTTGGCGGCGTCGAGCATGTCCTTCCGGTGGTGCTCTCCGATGCCGAAGCAGTCGAGGCCGACCCTGTCGGCGAACTCGATGCGGCCGAGCAGGTTGGCGATGGACTCGTCGGCCCGCACCGGCCGCTGGCCGGGGCGCGTGAAGAGGGCCGCGAAACTGTCGATGCCGATCTCCATCCGTTTGGCTTGTAAGAGTGCTATCGTGAAAGGCGCAAAGGTACGCAATGCCCGGTTGACCGGTGGCGAGCTGCCGTGTCGGACCGCCGATGCGCCTTTCAGAAGGCCGATTATCCTTACTTTCACCATTGCCCGTGCCGGCACCAGTCCTCCTGACATGGACCCTTGCGCCCGGGCACGCCATCCCCCCTTTCTGCAAACCCTCCGCCTGATGTCCACATCCCGCCGCCCGCCGGCCGTCCTGCACCTGGCAACCCTCTTCGCCCTTTTCCTCACGCCCGCGCAGGCCCGGCCGCAGCATCCCAACATCGTCATCATCTACACCGACGATGTGGGGTATGGCGATATCTCCGCCAACGGCGGGCGCATCCCCACACCCAACATCGACCGCCTGGCACGCAACGGCCTCTGCCATTCGAACGCACACGCCACCGCCTCCACCTGCACGCCCTCCCGCTATTCGCTGCTGACAGGCGAATACGCCTGGCGGCGCCAGGGCACCGGCATCGCCAGGGGCGACGCTTCGCTGATCATCCCCGTCGGGAAGGAGACGCTGCCGAAGGTCCTCTCGCGCGCCGGCTACCGGACCGCCGTCGTCGGGAAATGGCACCTGGGGCTCGGCGGGACCGAGGGCCCCGACTGGAACGGGAAAGTCTCTCCCGGCCCCAACGAGCTGGGCTTCGACTACAGCTACATCATGGCCGCCACGGGCGACCGGGTGCCCTGCGTCTACCTGGAGGATGGAAGGGTGCAGAACCTCACCAAGGACGATCCCATCCGGGTCGACTACGAACGCAACATCGGCGACGAGCCCACCGCCCTCAGCCATCCCCACCTGCTGACGCTGCCCTGGACGCACGGTCACAACAACAGCATCGTCAACGGCACCGGCCGCATCGGCTTCATGTCGGGCGGCCGCTCCGCCCGCTGGCGCGACCAGGACATGGCCGACAGCTTCACCTCAAGGGCCCTCCGCTTCATCGAAAGGGCCGACGACAGGCCCTTCTTCCTCTATTTCGCGACGCACGACATCCACGTGCCCCGCCTGCCCCACGAGCGCTTCCTGGGCAGGTCGGGCTTCGGTCCGCGCGGCGATGCACTCCTGGAGCTCGACGACGCCGTGGGCCGCATCCTGCGGTCTTTGGAAGCCAGGGGGCAGCTCGACAGCACCCTCGTCGTCTTCACCAGCGACAACGGACCCGTGCTCGACGACGGCTATGTCGACCAGGCCGTCGAGCGGCTGGGCGACCATCGCCCCCGGGGCATCTACCGCGGCGGCAAGTACAGTGCCTTCGAGGCGGGCACACGCGTGCCCTTCCTCGTGCACTGGCCCGGCCGTGTCCGCACCGGCATGTCCGACGTACTCCTCTCCCAGGTGGACCTGCTCGCCAGCCTCGCCGCCCTCGTCCGCCAGCCCTTCGACAAGGCCGCAGCGCGCGACAGCGAGGACCACTGGGCGGCCCTGGCGGGCCATTCGCCCACCGGCCGGCACGCCGTCGCGCTGGAGGCCATCGGAGGCACCGTAGCCTATCTCAGGGGCGACGGCTACAAGTACATCCCGCCATCCCCCGGCCCGTCCGTCACCAACCGGTGGACGAACATCGAGACGGGCTTCTCCCCAGGGGGGCTCCTCTTCCAGACCTTTCGCGACCCGGGCGAAAGGACAGACCTCACGGGGCGCATGCCCGAGGTGGCCGCGGCGCTCCGCAGCGAATGGGAGGCCCTGCGTCGGTGATGAGGTGTCGTCGCCGGTTTGCCGGCCACCGGTGAACAGGGTTGGCCCCCGGCGCTTAATTTTGCCGAGGTGCGACCCCGCACCGCTGAACCCTTCGCAACCCCACAAACAACTGCAGACATGAGCGGATCCACAGACCTACAGGGCAAGGTGGTCGTCGTCACGGGCGGCACCGGCATCCTCGGGCATGCCTTCATCCAGGGCATCGTGCAGGCCGGCGGCGCCGTCGGCATCCTCGGCCGCAATGCGAAGGCCGCCGGTGAGCGGGCCGACGCCATCAACGCCGCCGGCGGACGCGCCCTCGCCCTCGTGGCCGACGTGCTCGACGAGGGCCAGCTGGCCGAGGCCCGCGACAAGGCCCTCGCGCATTTCGGGAAGGTCGACGGCCTCGTCAACGCCGCCGGCGGCAACATGCCGCAGGGGGTCGTACAGCCCGGTGACGACATCTTCCGCATGAACCTCGCAGGGCTCCGGCAGGTGCACGACCTCAACCTCTGGGGCACCATCATCCCCACTCAAGTCTTCGGCGAGGCCCTGGCGCGCAACGAGAGCGCCAGCATCGTCAACATCTCCAGCATGAACTCGAAGCGGGCCGTCACCAAGGTCCTCGGCTACAACATGGGCAAGGCGGGCGTCGACTGCTACAACCAGTGGTTCGCCGTCGAGCTCGCCCGACGCTATGGCGACCGCATCCGCATGAACGCCCTAACCCCCGGATTCTTCCTCACCGAACAGAACCGCAGCCTCCTGACGAACCCCGACGGCACCTTCACCGAGCGCGGGGCCTCCGTCATCCGCCAGACACCCTTCCAGCGCTTCGGCGACCCGCAGGAGCTGGTGGGCGGCCTCGTCTTCCTCCTGAGCGACGCCTCCCGCTTCGTCACCGGCTCGCAGCTCGTCGTCGACGGCGGCTTCTCCATCTTCAGCGGGGTGTGATGCTTGGACGGCACTTCCTATCGACCGTGTGTTGGGCCGCCGGACTTCTCACTCACGTCCACGCACAACCGAAAACGCCGAGGGAACTCGGCCTCTCGCCGGGCGTGATGCGCCCGGGTCCGCTGAACGCCATCACCGATGTGGCCGGTGTGCAGGTGGGCCATGTGACCCTCCGGAAGGGCGACTCGGTACGGACGGGCGTCACGGCCGTCCTGCCACATGCGGGCAACCTCTTTCAGTCGAAAGTGCCTGCCGGCCTGTTCACGGGCAATGGCTTTGGCAAGCTGGCGGGTGTGACACAGCTGACGGAGCTCGGCAGTCTGGAGACGCCCATCATCCTCACCAACACGCTTTCCGTGGCGGCCGGCATCGAGGGGGTCGTGTCCCATACCCTATCGCAGCCGGGCAACGCAAAGGTCCGCTCCGTCAACGCCGTCGTCGGCGAGACCAACGACGGTCGGCTCAACGACATCCGCGGGGTGCACGTGAAGCGGGAGCATGTGCTGCAGGCGATCCTCTCGGCGAAACCCGGACCCGTGGAGCAGGGTGCTCTCGGCGCGGGCACCGGCACCGTCTGCTTCGGCTACAAGGGCGGCATCGGTACGGCCTCGAGACGGCTACCCGCCACGCTGGGTGGCTATACCGTGGGCGTGCTGGTGCAGACGAATTTCGGCGGCGTGCTGCAGATCGACGGCGTGCCGGTCGGCGAGATACTAGGCAATCACTACCTCCGGGAAGAACTGACTCGCAAGGAGGACGGCTCCTGCATGATCGTCGTGGCCACCGACGCGCCACTCGACAGCCGCAACCTCACCCGCCTCGCACGCAGGGCCTTCATGGGGCTGGCACGCACGGGCGGCATCGCCCACCATGGCAGCGGCGACTACGTGATCGCCTTCTCCACCGACACGGCCTCGCGCATCCCGCACGAAGCCGGGGCGGCGGTCCGGCAGGTGCCCATCCTCCACGACGACCATGTCTCACCCCTCTTCCTCGCCGCCATCGAGGCGACGGAGGAGGCCATCCTCAACGCGCTCTTCCTGGCGGAGACGACAAGGGGGCGCGATGGCGCCGTGGCCGAGGCGCTCCCCGTGGCCCGCGTCCTGCAGATCCTCCGCGAACACAAACGCATCCGATGACCCATGTCCCCCTGGCCTATGTGGACGGAGCCTTCGTCCCGGCCTCCGAAGCATCCGTGCCGGTCAACGACCTGGGCCTTCAGCGCGGTTACGGCATCTTCGACTACCTCCGCGTGGCCGGTCGCGTACCCCTGTTCCTCGGCGACCACATCGACCGCTTCCTGCGGTCGGCCGACCGGATGCGCCTGCAGCCGCCCTGCGGCAAGGATGGACTGGTCGACATCATCCACCGGATCATCGACGCGGAGGACCTCCCCGTCTCCGGCATCCGCATCCTGCTCACGGGCGGCCCGTCGGACGACGGCTACACCGTCTCGTCGCCACGCCTGGCCGTCGTCCGCCAGCCCCTGGCACCCCTGCCCGACACCCTGCCCGCCAGCGGCCTGCGGCTCTGTTCCTACGACTACCGGCGGCAGCTGTCCTCCGTCAAGACGACCGACTACCTCATGGCCATCTGGCTGCAGCCCTGGCTGAAGGAGGGGGGCGGCGACGACATCCTCTACCACGACGCCGGAAGCCTGCGCGAATGCCCCCGCGCCAACATCTTCCTGGTCGACAGGGAAGGCGTGTTGGTCACGCCGAAGGATGGCATGCTGACCGGCATCACCCGCAGGCATGTGCTTGACGTGGCAGCCCGACACGACATTCGTGTCGAGGTCCGCGACGTATCGCTGGCGGAACTGTCGACCGTGCAAGAGGCATTCATCACCTCTTCCACCAAACGCCTCATGCCCGTATGCCGCATCGACGGCATGCCATTGGATCCGCCGGGGCCGGTGACGAAAAAGCTTTGGGATGCCTTCCTGGCGCATGAACGGGCATACCTGCAGTCCCACGCCCGTTGAGGGCGGCACCCCTCACCGGGCGATGGCGGCCACCCGCTGGCGGATGCTGCGGCCCCAGACGCGATAGCCCTCTTCGTTGTAGTGGAGCTTGTCGGGCAGGTACAGCGACTTGATGGGTGTGCCATCCGTGCCGAGAAAGTTTTCGGCGAAGCCGATGACATGCAGGTCGGGGTCGGCGGAGCAGTATTCCCGGATGAGTCGGTTGGCTTCCTGCACCCGGTCCCAGGCCGCCCAGCGTCGCTCGCTCGGCGAGATCTCCAGCCAGGTGATGGGCAGGGTCGGATACCTTGACCTGAGCTGTCGCACGACATACTTGAAATGTTCGAGCACCTGGTCGGGGGCCTTGTCCTTCTCCCCTGCCGTGATGTCGTTGCCGACGTACATGAACACGGCCTTGGGCTTGTGCGGCAAGACGATGCGTCCGATGTAGTATGCCACGTCGGAGAGGTTGGAGCCGCCGAACCCGCGATGGATGATCCTGGGCTGTCCGAGGTCTTCACGGATGTTCTTCCACATCCGTATGTAGGAGCTGCCGAGGAACAGGAGGGACCTCTTCTTGTATTTCACCGTATGGTTCAGGCTGTCGAAGGCGGCGATCTCCTTCTCCCATCTCCGCACACCCTGCGAAGTCCCGTGCATGGCGAGTCGGGTGTAGAGCCAATCGGCGATCGAGGTCAGGCAGGTGTCGAGTTTCTTCTTGTCGCTATCGAGCGTATGGCCGGCACCTACGAAGGGCCGCAGGCCCGTGGGAACGCCTTCCGAGAGGCAACGTTCGAAGAGGATGAGGGGACCGTGTCCGATGCCGTGATAGGAATAGCTGCTGTCGTAGGGGACGGTCTTGTCGGCCGTCCCGCCGGTGTTGAACAGGGGGGCGTCGCCGTATTTGATCCAGCGATGATCGGGGAGGGCGCCCCAGAGGTTGACGACGGCCTGCACACGCGAGGAGACGCCCTCGTGGCCTTCTCCCTCGAGGGTGCTCCATCGGTTGCGGTCCACGCCGGCCGGTACTTCCTCATCGTCCATATATCCCACGGCGAGGCTGGTCATGGCCCCGGCCGAGGTGCCCATGAGGAAGACCTGCGAGGTGTCGATGCCGAAGCGGTCGGCGTTGCGTTTCAGGAAGCGGATGGCAGTGCGGCCGTCCTGCTGGGCGCGGTACATCGCTTCGTGATAGTCGTTGTTCGTCTTGGTAGGGGCCACGCCCAACCGGTAGCTGATGGAGGCCGCCACGTATCCCCTCCGTGCGAAGTCCTCGCTGAAGCGGCGTATGAGCGAGGTTTTCCGATTGCCGTTCACGAAGCCGCCGCCGTGGATGAGGACGATCAGTGGCCTTCGGCGCAGCGTGTCGGGGGCGGGCGGCATGAGCACATCCATCTTGAGCTCCTCGTCCTCCCCTTTCAGGTTCCGCACCGTTCGATAGCTGAGGTCCACGGCCGAGTCGAAGCGGTCGAAGACCGGAGAGCGGAAGCGTTGCTGTGCAAGGATGGCCGATGGGAGGGCGAGCCCGGCCGACAGGGCGAGTGCGATGAGGGCGGTGCGGGCGCCCGCTGCGGACCGGACAGGTCTGCTACTACGGCGTGGGGAGGCAGGGCGGTGGGACATCGGAGGGGGCATTGGGAGGAATGGCGGGCAGGGTGACAAGATAGCGAACCCTCGGCATCCGCGAAGCGGGGTGGAGCGCCGGGAAACGCGAAGTGCGCAGTGTCCGGAGACACCGCGCCCTTTGCAGGAACGGACTGTTGGGCTCAGAACCCCGGGTTCTGCACCATGTTGGGGTTGTTCTGCACCTGGGAGACGGGGATGGGCAGGATGGTGCGGTTATAGTAGCTGTTGGTGGTGGCGTTATAGTCGATCAGACGCGACGTCGAGTTGCCCGCCGAGTTGATCTTGACGTAGTTGGTCTTCGTCCGGTTGAGGTCGAAGAGCCGTTGTCCTTCCAGCGCGAATTCCTTGCGGCGCTCGACGATGATGCTGTCGAGGTAAGCCGTTGCCCGGATGCTGCCCACGGGTGGGGTGGTCAGCAGCGAGGCGGCGAAGGGGCGGGTGGCCGAGGCCGTGTCGCGCGCCTTCCGGACGAGGTTGATGTCGGCCAGGGAGGCGGTCAGCGCGTTGTTGTCGTTGTTCTGCACCGCGAGCCTGGCCAGTGCCTCGCCGCGGGACAGGTACAGCTCGGAGAGGCGGAGCACCTTGATGTTCTCGAGGAAGGTGACGATGTTGGTGTATTTGAGGCAGAGGGGGACGTTGGTCTCGCCGCCGATGGAGTTGCGGTTGCCGAGGGCGACGAAGTTGCGGCGGGCGTCGGTGGCGCTGTAGGCCTCGTAGAGGGCGCGGAAGGTGGAGAGGGTGGTGCCGGTGCTGCGGCTGTTCATCGAGGTGCGTGTGCCGAGCAACTCGCCGTAGCCCTGCTGGCTGCAGAGGTAGGCGATGCCGTCGGTGCCGGGGTTGTCGTTGGTGTTGTTGGCGATCTCGAAGATGGACTCGTTGTTGCCGGGGGTGCGGAAGTTCTGCACGAGCGATCCGTAGGGGATGAGGGCGTAGCGGCCGGAGGCGATGACCTCGGTGGCGGCGGTGACCGCCGTCTGCCAGTCGCCCTTGTGGACCGCCACGCGGGAACGCAGGGCCAGGGTGCCCCAGCGGTTGAGCCGTATCTTGGCGAAGGCGGGGTTGACGGCGCCGTTCCACCAGACGTTGCCGGTCGTGGGCAGCCGCTTGAGTGCCTCGGCCAGGTCCCTGTCGATCTGGTCATACACCTCCTTGGCGGTGTTGCGGGCGGGGTAGACGACCTCAGTCACGTTGCTGACGGGCTTCAGCACCAGGGGCACGCCCAGGTGCGACCCGTCGGCCGTGTGGTTGAGGGGGCGTGCGAAGAACTTGACGAGGTCGAAGTAGGCCAGCGCGCGCACGGCGTAGGCCTCGCCGATGAGCTGGCCGAACTCCTCCTGCTGCAGGGGGGTGACCACGGCGCGGAGCCGCTCCTCGTTGACGATGATGTTGTTGGCGGAGGTCACCACCTGGTACATCTGGTTCCACATGCGGCTGACGTTGGCGTCGGTGGCCGTATGCGTCATGGTATTCATGCCGGTGTAGCGGTTGCCGGTTCGGACGCTTCGCGTGGCGTTGTCGGACAGCACCTCGGGGATGACGAGCGCGTCGCGGCCGTAGTAGCTGTACGACTGCATGAGCGAGTAGAGGCCGTTGACGGCGGCCCTGGCGGTGGGCAGGCTCGAGAAGACGTCCTCGGCGAAGACGCTCTGCTGCGGCTTGAGGTCGAGGAAGTCCTTCCCGCAGCCCATCGTGAGCAGGAGGGCCGACAGCGGGAGGAATGTGCGTATGCGTTTCATGGTGCGTGCTTGGTCGGTTATGCGATGGGGTTAGAAGGTGAGGTCGACGCCGAGGAGGATGGTGCGGAACACGGGTGGGCGCTGGGACATGGTGCCGTCGATGCTCACCTCGGGGTCGGTGTTGTACCGCTTGTCCTTCACCCAGGTGAAGGGGTTCTGGGAGCGGACGTAGAGGCGGGCGCTGTTGACGCGGGCCTTGGCGAGCACCGTCTTGGGCACGGTGTAGGCGAACGACAGGTCGCGCAGGCGCACGTAACTGCCGTCGTAGAGGAAGCGGGTGCTCTCGTAGCTGCCGGCTGAGGACTGCGTGCCGAGGAAGACGGGCTTGGGCACGTCGGTCACCTGGCCGGGCGTCGTCCAGCGCCTGTTGAACTCATAGCGGCTGAGGCCGTTGCTCTGGTCGGAGAAGCCGAGGTTGGCGTCCGTCTTCTGCAGGTAGCCGTACTCGTCGTAGATCATGTTGCCCCAGAACACGTAGACCTGGAAGCTCAGCTGGAAGCCCTTCCAGGAGAAGCTGTTGGTCATGCCGCCGTAGAACTTCGGCAGTGCGCTGCCCGAGACGAGGCGGGGCAGGGCGGTGGTGAAGACGTTGGTGGTGGAGTCCTTCGCGTCGTTGGTGAACCAGAGGGCCTCTCCGTTGGCGGGATTGACGCCGGCGTAGCCCCGCTGGAAGTGGCGGTAGTAGTCGCTGCCGATGCGGCGGAAGTAGGCGCCGTTGTTCGAGAACAGCGAGTCGATCTCGGTGATGCGGTTGCGGTTGCGGGTGATGTTGAAGTCGGTCACCCATTTGAAGCCGTTGCGGCCCGAGGGGGAGACGTTCACCGAGGAGATGGACAGTTCGACGCCGCGGTTCTCCATCGCGCCGTTGTTCACGGTGATGCTGGTGACGCCGTTGACGCTGGGGATCGACTGGTTCACCAGCAGGTTCGAGGTGACGCGCTTGTACCAGTCGAAGGTGCCGGAGAGCCTGCCCTTGAACAGGCCGAACTCGAGGCCCAGGTCGAGGGGGATGTTCTTCTCCCAGGTGAGGTTGTCGTTGGCCAGTTGCGAGGGGGTTAGGCCGGAGCCGAAGTTGTAGTCGGAGCCGGCGCTGTAGAGGCCCTGCGACTCGAAGTTGTCGATGCCCTGGTTGCCGGTGTAGCCGTAGCTGCCCCTCAGGCGGAGCTCGCTGACCCAGTCTGCCCGGAAGAAGTCCTCGTTGTGGATGTTCCATCCGCCCCCGAACGACCAGAACAGGGCTGAGCGGAAGTTCTTGGCGAAGCGCGACGAGGCGTCTTCCCGCAGCGAGCCGGAGAGGAAGTACCTGTCCTTCCACGAATAGCTGCCGTTGAGGAACTGGCTGACGAGCCGGTTGGCCGTGCCCGTGCCGGTGGTGAGTTCGGGCGAGGAGCCGCCGGCGGGGGTGCGGGTGCCGGGGGCGATGCTGTTGACGCGGATTTTGATGTCGATGTCGTCGCGGCTTTGCGCCTCATAGCCGGCGAAGAGCTCGACGTCGTGGCCGCCCTTGAGTTCGCGTTTGAAGCGGAGGATGTTGGTGGCGATCCAGTTGTTGATGTCCTGGGTGTAGTTCTCGATGGAGCCGCCGACGGCTACGTTGGCGTTGCCCACCCGGGGGTCGTAGTAGATCGACGTGAAGGCGTGGTTGAAGTCGAGTGCCGCGTTGCTCTCGAAAGTGAGCCCCTTGAGGATCCTGTACTTCGCGGAGGCGTTGGCGCCGATGTTGTAGGTCCGGGCGTTGCGCCGCGTCGTGTTGATGACGGCGACGGGGTTGTAGCCGCTGTTGTAGCCGAGTTCGTAGGTCTGTCCGTCGGCCTTGTAGACGGGCAGCCAGGGGGCCAGGCGGTACATGGCCCGCACGGGGTTGGCGAAGAAGCTGCCGCCGAGGAAGTTGCTGGTGCGCTGGAAGCTGCCGCTGAAGCCGCCCTTGAAGGAGAGCCTGTCGCTCACCTGCGAGCTGACGTTGATGCGGTAGGTGGCCTTGTCGTAGTTGATGCCCTTGGTGGGCGCCTCCGACTTGTAATAGCTGCCCGAGGCGTAGTAGGTCGACTTGTCGTTCCCGCCGCTCAGCCCGAGGTTGTACTGCTGGTACTGCCCCTGCCGGAGCACCTCCTCGAACCAGTCGGTATTGACGGTGGTGTCGATGGCGTTGGCGCGGAGCAGGGAGTCGAAGGAGCCGGGGTTGCGTCCTGCGTTGGCCCAGCCCTCGCGGTAGTACTGGATGTACTGGGGCGTGGTGAGCGTCTTCTGCTCGTCGCGGATGTTGTAGTTGTTGAAGCCCTGCTGGAAGGTGAAGTTGACCTTGCTCTTGCCGGGCTTGCCCGACTTTGTCGTGATCAGCACGACGCCGTTGGCGGCGCGGGAGCCGTAGAGGGAGGTGGCGGAGGCGTCCTTGAGGACGGTGAGCGACTGGATGTCGTTCGCGTTCAGTCCCGCGATGGTGTTGCTGTTGAGGCCCGAGATGTCGCCGCTGACCACCGGTATGCCGTCGATGACGTACAGCGGCGTGGCGGAGGCGTTGATGGACCCGATGCCGCGGATGCGGATGTTGGGCACCGAGCCGGGCTGTCCGGAGCCGTTGGTCGACTGTACGCCGGCCATGTTACCCTGCAGGCTCTCCTGTACGGAGGCGTTGGGGGCGTTCTCGATGACGGTGTTCTTGATGGTGGTGGCCGAACCGGTGAAGGTGCTCCGTTTCTGGTTGCCGTAGGCGACGACGACGACTTCCGAGAGGTTGTTCTCGGATTCCTGGAGGAGTACGATCAGTTCGCTCCGGCCGTCGGGGGTCTTCACGGTCCTGGAGATCATGTTGACGCTGGAGAAGTCGAGCGACTGGCCCTGCTGGATGGTGAGGGTGAAGCTGCCGTCGGCGGCGGTGGTCGTGCCCCGGCGCTGCCCCTGTACGCGGACCGTCACGTTCTCGAGGGGGGTGTTGTCCTTTGCATTGAGCACCTTGCCCCTGATGACGAGGTCGGGCAGGACGGCGTCCTCCAAACGGACGAGCCCTACCGTGGCGTCACCTGCCGATGTCGCCGGCAGGGCCACTCGGCCTGCCGGCCGGGCGGGGCGCAGCACGAAGGTGTTGTCGGCCACGCGGGCGAAGGTGAGGCCGGCCTGCCGCGCGAGGTCGGAGATCAGTTCGTCGGGGGTGGCCCGCATGTCGGGCATCCGCACGACGGCACTACCGACGGTGGCGTCGCTGAAAAGGAAGTAGAGCCCCTTTTCGCGGTTCAGGGCCTTGAGGGCTTCGGCGAGCGGGAGCCTGTCGCGCATTTCGCCCCTCCGGCCCTGCAGCCGGTTCTCCCGGTGGTGTTCGCCGGTCCTTTCCGTGCCGGCCCGGAGCTGGGCGGTGGCCGCCGTCAGGGAAAGCAGCAGCGCCGCGACGGTGCGTGTCGATGTTCTCATCTGCAGTAGAGCTTTGGTTTTGGTACTATCGTCCTATACAATTTGAAGAGCCATTCGTTCAAGCCGGCATTCCTGCCATGGCTTCAGGGTGCGTCCTCGATGCGGAGGGTGTCGCCGTCGCGGCGGACCCTGACGTCGACCGTCGCTTCGAGCGATTTCAGCAGGATCTCGAGGTTGTCGTTCGGAAGGATGCCCGTCACCGTGAGCCTTGCGATCCGGTCCGTTGCCGTGACGACTTCCACCTTGTAGCGAACGCCGATCTCGCGGGCCACTTCGGAGAGCGGAGTGTTCTCGAAGACGAGGCTCCTGTCGAGCCATGACAGCACATCCGCCGGCTTCGGCCCTTCCACGCCCCGCTTCGCCGCTGCCGGCCCTGCCGGCGCGGCCTCCTCATCGTCCGATATGGCGAAGTAGTCGCCCGGCCGCATCCGGCGCGTGCCCCCGTCCGGCAAACGCAGCGTGACCGACCCCTCCGTGAGGAGGATGCTGCTGCCTTCGGAACCGCTGCGAAGGTTGAACTGCGTCCCGGTCACTTCGACGACGAAGTGACCGGCATGCACCACGAAGGGTTTGCCGCCCAGGTCCTTGGCCACCTTGAAGAAGGCCTCGCCCTCCATCCACACGTCGCGGCTGCGCCGACGGCCCAGGTCCCTGGCATACCGAAGGCGCGAGTCGCTGTTGAGGATCACCACGGAGCCGTCGGGCAGGGTCTTCTGCACTTTCTCGCCGAGGCCGGCCTGCACGCTGTCGCGCCGGTGGCGGACCGTCCAGAACAGTCCGACGCCCAGGGCGAGGACAGCCGCTGCCGAACCGGCCCGCCACAGGACCCGCCGCAACCGGCGCGTCCGCTCCCGGGCTTCGACCCGCTGCAGCAGGATCTCCCGCTGCCTTTCGGTCTCCCCGCGACCGGGACCCCGCTCGGGGAATACGATGTAGTTGTCCATGCTGTCTTCTTGTCGTCCATCGGGGGCACTGCGGCCCCCGGCAACTATTCTTGTGTCGACTATCCGTACTTTGTAACGGTCAAAGCGACGATATTTCTTGCAGGACGAGACGGACATATGGGAGCGGTTCCGCCAGGGCGACAGGTCGGCGCTGTCCGAGCTGTTCTGTGCCCATTACGAGACCCTTGACCGCTACGGCCGCAAGTTGCTGCGCGACGAGGCGCTGCGGCAGGACCTGGTGCACGACATCTTCCTGGAGATCTGGGAGCGGAAGGCGCCCCCTCCGGTGGTCTCGGTGCGTGCCTACCTGCTGGGGGCTCTCCGCCACCGCATCCTGGCGCATTTCCGGGAGTCGAGGCGGCGGTCCGCCCCGCTGCCTGCCGAGCCCGAGTTCTGCCTCAGCCCCGAAGATTTCTGGGTCGGCCGCGAGGAGGAGGCGATGGCCCTGTCCCGGCTCATGGAGGCCATGGACCGTATCCCGCCGCGCCAGCGCGAGATCCTCTACCTCCGCTACTACTGCCGCCTCGGCTACGACGAGGTCTGCAGCCTGCTGGGGATCGGCTACCAGGTCGCCCGCAACCAGCTGTCGCTGGGCCTCTCCAACCTCCGGAAGGCCCTCAGGGCCGACCGTTAGGCGCGGATGCTGAATTTTTTGTAACATCACCCCGAAAACCGCCCGATGCTTCCCCTCCGCCTGCTTGCCATCCTGCTGTCGCTGCCTGCCGCGCTGCTCGGACAGCGGCTGCCCGTCGGCGCCGCCACCCTCGTCTACGACAACGGCGGAGAACCCCTGCGCCTCCACACCTACCGCCCCCCCACCTTCGCCGACGGCCCCCTCCTCCTCGTCTTCCACGGCGTGAAGCGCAATGCGGAGGACTACCGCAACTTCGCCATCCACATGGCCGAACGCTTCCGCGCCATCGTCGTCACGCCCGAGTTCGACTCCGTCCGCTTCTCCTCCGCCCGCTACCAGCGCGGGGGCGTCATCCGCGGTGGCATGGCCGCCCCCCGCGACGCCTGGACCTACGCGATGGTGCCCGGCATCGTCGACTTCGTCCGCGGACGCGAGGGGAGGAAGGACATGCCCTATTACCTGATCGGTCACTCCGCCGGCGGACAGTTCCTCGTGCGCATGGCCGCCTTCCTGCCCGGCGCGGCCACCCGCATCGTGGCCGCCAACCCCGGCTCCGACCTCTTCCCCACCCGCGACCAGCCCTTCGGCTACGGCTTCGGCGGCCTCCCCGAGGAACTCTGCTCCACCCCCGTCCTCAAGGCCTACCTCGCCGCACCCCTCACCCTCTACCTGGGCACCGACGACATCCACCCGCGTCCGAGCTTCGACGACAGCCCCGAAGCCATGGCCCAGGGCCGCCACCGCCTCGAACGCGGCCGCAACTGCTACGCGTTCGCCAAGGCGCTCGCCGACAGCAACGGCTGGCCCTTCGGATGGCGCAAGGTGGAGACCCCGGGCATCGGCCACGACGCGGCCTACATGTTCTCCGCCCCCGAGGTGGAGGACGCCCTCTTCGGCCCGCGGCCCGCCCCGGTGACGGCCCGGTAGCCCATCCCCGTAAGAACCCATACCCAACCGACATGGCAGCGATCCTAGGCGTCCTCTTCCATTTCATCGGAGGCTTCGCCTCCGGCAGTTTCTACATGCCCTTCCGAAAGGTGCGCGGATGGCATTGGGAGAGCTACTGGATCGTCGGCGGCCTCTTCTCCTGGCTCATCGTGCCGCCGCTGGCCGCCTGGCTCACGATCCCCGGCTTCGCCGACATCATCGCCGGCGCCGGCGGGCCCGTCATCGGCATGACCTTCCTCTTCGGCGTCCTCTGGGGCATCGGCGGCCTCACCTACGGCCTCGGCGTCCGCTACCTCGGCGTGTCCCTCGGCAGCAGCATCATCCTCGGCCTCTGCATGGTCTTCGGAGCCCTCATCCCCGCCGTCTGGTACGACTTCAGCCCCGTCGCCGGCAAGGACACCCTCTCGGCCATGACCTCCTCCGCCTGGGGACGCACCATCCTCGCCGGCCTCCTCGTCTGCATCGCCGGCATCTGGGTCAGCGGCCGCGCCGGGATGATGAAGGAACGCGAACTGCCCGGCAACGACAACGACCCCCAAGCGGGCGGCACCGTCACCGAATACCGCTTCGGGACCGGCATGCTCGTCTCCATCGTCTCCGGCGTCCTCAGCGCCTGCTTCAACTTCGGCCTCGAAGCCGGCCAGTCGATGGCCACCCTCGCCAATGACATCTGGAAGACCGCCCATCCCGCAGCAGGAGAATTCCTCTTCCGCAACAACGTCGTCTATGTGGTACTCCTCTGGGGCGGACTGACGACCAACCTCCTCTGGTGCATGGTCCTCAACGCCCGCAACCGTTCCTTCGGCGACTACACCGACAGCCGCACCCCGCTCCTGCGCAACTACCTGTTCTCCGCGCTGGCCGGCACGACCTGGTTCCTGCAGTTCTTCTTCTACGGCATGGGCGAGAGCCGCCTTGGCAACGGGCCCAGCTCCTGGATCCTGCACATGGCCTTCATCATCCTCGTCGCCAACCTGTGGGGACTCGTCTCCAGGGAGTGGAAGGGCGTGAGCAAGGCCACGATCCGTACCATCGCGGCCGGCATCGCACTCATCATCCTCTCGGTGCTCGTGGTCGGATATGGAAACGCCCTGCACCAGGGCAACTGAGGCACCCGCCGCGACGACCGCCGATGCCAGCGCCCCGAACACGGATACAAACACAGGCAGATGAGACTCGACCCGAAACACATCGAAGCCCACAACGGGCCCCGCATGGAGGCCCACCGCCGCCGCTACGCCCACGCCAGGGAAATCCTCCCCGACGCCGAAGGCGCCGTCGAGAAACTCATGGCCTTCCAGGTGGCCATCCCCAGCTGGGCGCTGGGCACCGGCGGCACGCGCTTCGGACGCTTCTCCGGCCCCGGCGAACCCGGCAGCCTGGAGCAGAAACTCGATGATGTAGGCCTGCTCCATGCCCTCAACGCCAGCAGTGGCGCCATCTCGCTGCACATCCCCTGGGACATCCCGAAGGACCACGCAGCCATCCGCCGCCAGGCGGCCGAACTCGGCATCGCCTTCGACGCCGTCAACTCAAACACCTTCCAGGACCAGCCCGGACAACCGTACAGCTACAAGTTCGGATCCCTGCAGCATGTCGACCGCGCCGTACGCCGACAGGCCGTCGCGCACAACATCGAAGTGATCCGTCACGGCGTGGAACTCGGCTCGAGGTCGCTCACCGTCTGGCTCAGCGACGGCAGCTGCTTCCCCGGACAGCTCAACTTCCGCAAGGCCTTCCAGCATACGCTCGAAGGGCTGGGAGAGATCTATGCCACCCTGCCGGCCGACTGGAAGGTCTTCGTCGAATACAAGGCCTTCGAACCCAATTTCTACTCTATGACGGTGGGCGACTGGGGACAGTCGCTCCTCTATGCCAACAAACTCGGGGAGAAGGCCTACACGCTCGTCGACCTGGGCCATCACCTCCCCAACGCCAACATCGAGCAGATCGTCGCGCTGCTGCTCATGGAAGGCAAGCTCGGCGGCTTCCACTTCAACGACAGCAAGTACGGCGACGACGACCTCACGGCCGGCTCCATCCGGCCCTACCAGCTCTTCCTCATCTTCAAGGAGCTGGTGGAGGGGATGGACGCCCGAGGCATGGACCATGCCCATGACCTCGGCTGGATGATCGATGCCAGCCACAATGTGAAGGACCCGATGGAGGACCTGCTGCAGTCGGTCGAAGCCCTCATGCTGGCCTATGCCCAGGCCCTCTGCGTCGATCATGTCGGCCTCGCCGCCGCCCAGCAGGCCAACGACGCCGTCGCCGCGCAGGAGCTCCTGCAGGATGCCTTCCGCACCGACCTTCGACCACTGCTTGCCGAAGCCCGCCTTCGCGCCGGGGCCGCCCTCGACCCTGTCCGCTGCTTCCGCGACCTGCGTGTCCGTGAGGCCCTCGTGAAGGAACGCGGCCATGCCACCGTTGCAACGGGACTCTGATGCATCGGGAGCCGGCCATCCTCGTCTTCGACATCGGCAAGACCAACCGCAAATGCCTGGTCTTCGACAGGGCCTACCATGTCCTCTCGTCCGAGACCTTCGACATCAACGATGCCAAGGATGAACAGGGCCAGCCGGTCCTCGACCTCGATACACTCACGACCGCTATGCGTGGGCTGCTCCACAAGTACTTGAATGACCCCGCCCTCGACCTCAAGGCTTTCAACATCACCACCTATGGCGCGACCATCGTCAACACCGATGCGCATGACCGGCCGGTGCACCTCCCTTGGGATTATCTGCGGGCATACGACGATTCGGTCTTGTCGCGGTTCGATGACTACTACGGGGATAACGGTCAGGTATATGCGAAAACAGCCTCTCCGCGGTTGGGGAACCTGAACACGGGGATGCAACTCTATATGCTGAAGCATCAACAGCCTTCCGTCTTCGACCGCATCCGCCACAGTACCTGGCTCCCTCAGTGGCTGAGCGGCCACTTCACCGGGCAGCTGTTCACGGAGAGCACCAGCATCGGCTGCCACACGCTTTGTTGGGATTTTGCCCGAGGCGTATATCCCGACTGGACGCATGCCGAGGACATTTCCCGGCTATTCCCATCGATGCATGCGGCAGACCGTCCGCTGAAAGTGGCGATGGATGGCCGCGAACTCATCGCGGGCATCGGACTGCACGACAGCTCCTCTGCGTTGATTCCCTACCTGATGTCCATACCCGAGCCCTTCATGCTGCTATCCACCGGCTCCTGGAGCATCTGCCTCAATCCATTCAACCATGCTCCGCTGACGGACGAAGAACTGAAGCAGGACTGCCTTTGCTATCTCACTTATCAGGGCCGCCCCGTCAAGGCTTCGCGATTGAATGCAGGCTTCCGGCACGAGGAGGCCGTCGCCGCACTGGTCCGTCAATATGGCAAGGATCCGGAATATTTCATTCGGCTGGCATGGGACCCGTCGCTGACTGTCCGAATGCGGGATCAGGCAGCATCATGGGACATCGATCCTGCCGTCATCGACTACTATGCCTGCATCGATGCCATTGTCAACGATCAGATAGGGAAGATCGCCCTCGTCTCCTCCGCCCATATCCGGACACTGTATGTCGACGGTGGCTTCAGCAAGAACACCGTGTTCATGGGCATGCTGCGGGAGCGGCTGACGGACTGGGAGGTCCATGCCGCAGAAGTGGGTCAGGCGACGGCACTGGGGGCGGCGGTAGTGTTACACAACCATTGGAATGGACAGGGGAGACCTGCGGGTCTGGTGCAATTTTCTTGAGGAGCCGTTGCTGATTGCTAAGATCCTGGGGAAGGATCATTCACTTCCGCTTCACCATCACCACGCTCACCACGGCCCGCTCCGCCCCGGTGGCACTCGGACGTATCATCATCGACCCGCCCACCAGCATCGAGGTGGAGCCGCCGCCGTCGAGGTTGACGGCATGACTGCAGCCCAGCGACTTCATCATCATCGCCGTCTCCTGCAGCGTCAAGCCTGCATAGCCGGGCACGAAGCCGTCACCCTGCACCGCCACAATGAGCACGATGCCGGAAGCTGTGTAGCCGATGGCGGAGCGGGGCCGTGCAGAACCGTTGTTGACATCTATGAGCTCCTCAGTGTCTGTGATGCGGATGTCGTTGTTGTATACGAGCATGGGTGATCCGCCGATGCCACTCGCCACGTTCCAGGCTGCTCCTCCTGCCGGATAGTTGGCGTCCGGTGTCTGCAGGGGCTGCTTGTTGACATCATTGGGCGCGGGCGACGGATAGCTGTAGATCGGATCGTTGCCACTGCCGATGTGATAGATCCAGGCGGCCGTGGGCGCACCGGTGGAGGTGATGCCAAAGGCGGCCCTTGTGGGGAAGTAGTAACCGTAAGGGCGGCTGAGTGATTTGATGTTAGGGGCCAGCGTGGCATTGTTGTACCGCACCAGGCTGTATGACTGGTTCGAGCCGAAGAAGCCTCCGTTGATGCAGGCATAGACGCTGCCGGGCTCCTGCTGCACGAACTCTGTCGGTGTCTTCGCAGTGGCGGACAGCACGGGCTTGAACTCCAGGGTGGTGTTGCTGCTTTCGTACGCGAAGCAGTAGGCCCGTGTCTGCCGGTTGTTGAATGTGCTGTCGAAAGCGTATAGTTGAACGTTGGCGGGGAAGGTCGAGGTGATGGTTGCATTCATCTTCCATCCTGGCGGTAGTGTGATCAGCGGCTTCACCACCGGTGGAGGCGTGGGCGGTGGTGGAGGCGGCGAATCACCACCCTCCTTCTTGCAGGAGACCGTCGAGATCAGCAGCAGCAGGGATATGATGTTGGATCTCCCTTTCATGGGTTGTCTGGATAGATGGGTTTGTCCATGGAGGGCAGTGTCTCGTAGTAGAAAAGGCATTCGCCCTGGAAGCCGTAGGCACGGTTCAGCCGGATCATCTCCCGCAGCATGTCCTCTTTTACGCGATAGCCGTTGCCCAGCGAGGTGAGCATGCCGGGGAATACTTTCTTGCGTTTCCGTTTCGGCACCTGCGACTGCAGTTCCTTCAGGATCTTCTCATACGCCTTGATGTCGTAGCGGTAGAGCTGCGGCAGCACCGCATCGGCATATCCGTCCTTCAGCCATCGGGGCCAGTCCTGCAGATAGTTCTCGAGCGACCAGGGGTAGATGCTGGGCGACCACGTGACTTTGCAATTGCGGCGGACTTTCTTCACCGCCTTGTAGAGCGACTCGCCGTATGCGCTGAGACGGTCCGCCTTCCACTGTCGCCAGGCGCTGTCGGAGGACTCTTTCGGGGGGTCTGCACCACCGTGCTCTGCCCGGTATGCCTGCAGGGTCCATGCGTCGTACCCGCCTTCTGAAGGCATGGCCGGGAGGCGGTCATCGCCCTGTACACCGTCCACTTCATATTTTCGTACGACTTCCAGCACCAGCTCCCTCATCATCGTCTGTACTTCCGGGTGCAGTGCGTTCCACCAGTAGAAGCCGTTCTTCTGCAGCAGATGGCCCTTCACGTTGCGGCCCTGCCAATGCGGGTAGCGTGTCGACCAGGGCGTGAGGGAATCCCGGTAGCCGTAGGCGAAGCCGTACTCGAACCAGGCGTGCACCTGGAGACCCGCGGCATGGCCCTGTTCGATGATCGATTTCAAGGGATCGAATCCGTTGTAGACAGGGTCTTGCCGGATGCCCACGTACCGTTCGGCCACCTCCGAGGGGAACATCGTCTTCCCCGCATTCCATACGACCACGAAGACGGTGTTGACGCCATGCCGGCGGCATTGCTCGACCACGCCGCGGATGTTCTCCTCCGAGCGCAGGGCAGTGCTGGCGACATTGGTCACCCAAGTGCCGCGGATGGGCTGTGCCTTGGTCGACAGCACTTGGGAGAGCAGAATGAGTGTGAGTATGCGAAGATGTCTCATGGTATAAGACTTGCTCTGTATTCCATGTAGCGGTCGTGCAGCCGGTGCGCGGCGGGGTAGACCGACTGCGGACTCAGGAAGTGCGAGAATTCGAAGGTGATGGCCTTGGCATATCCCTGCCGCCGGGCGGCTTCCAGCTTGAGGCGCAGCTTCTCGAACTTGATGGGGAGGAACTTGATGGGCATGTCGCGGTCGAAGGTCTCGGCGTTGGTCCAGCACGCCAGTCCATGTCGGTCGGCCATGCGCTTGTTGACGGCAAAGAAGGCGTCGAGCTCGTCGTAGTCGATATGTCCGTCCTGGAAGGCCACGGCATCGACAGCACCGCTCAGTCCGCTGAAGATCTCGTCCCATTCGCGTTCGTGGGCTTCCAGACTTACGGCATCCTCCTTTGTGATCTCGGCGGAGGCGGCCATGACGGCCTTCTTGCCGTCGATCCAGGGAGAGATGAAGGTGGGGAGTCCGCCGCTGGCATCCTTGCACATTTGGCCTAGGGAGCGGAAGGCCTCCGTGGCGCCGATGGTGCGTCGGCTGATCTCCATGCTCAGGTACCAGCCCTTGAAGGAGGGATGGTGGCCGTAGCGCGCCCAGGCCTCGTCGATGACAAAGCGGTTCGAATCGATCTCATGCGTGAGGTCGCCCGTATCCCAGTACCGGCCGCTGTCGTAGAGTCCGAAATAGAACGACATCCCGTGCCGGTCGGCCAGCGAGAGGAAGAGTTCCACCAGGTCAGTCGGCGGCGTATAGCATCCGTATGCTCTGGTCAGGTAGGTGGAGGGATAGGTCATGAACTTCCGGTACCCACTGCGTATGAGGATGACGGTGTCGATGCCGGTATCGGCCATGTGCTGGAAGTCGCGCGCCCACTCCTTCGGCCCCCAGTTCTGGTGGGGGATGTCGTGACTGATCTCGTCTATGAAGGTGCCGGTGATCTGCATGGATGCATCTGCCGCCGATGCGGCTTTGATGGAAGTTTATTTTTCATCGAGCCGGTCCCACCAATATTTCTTGAGGAGCCAGGTGGTGACGAAGAGCACCATCGCCCAGAAGGCGAGGCGGGTATGGTCCTTCACCATCAGATACATGGGGATGACGACCTGCGCCATCTGCCAGGCCATGCCGACGAGGATGTTGAGGAGGTCGCGGCGGAAGTCGCGGTTGGGCTGGAAGCCGGGGTCGTCCTTCATGACGGCCTCGCGCACAGGTCCCCACCAACCCCAGGGGCGTGTCTGCCGGTAGAAAGCCTTCACGGCCTCGAAGTTCTCCAGCGGTGCGAGGAAGGTGCCCAGCAGGCATCCGATGCCCGAGAAGAGCAGGATGGCCGGGAAGAACCAGATGTCGGCCACGGGACCGGTGATCCCGAGGGTATCGAGGATCGGCTGCTTGAAGAAGAGCAGCGTGGTGGAGGCCAGCAGTCCCGCCAGCATGCCACCGAAGTATCCGTAACCGTTGAAGCGCCACCATACCCATTTGAGCATGTTGGCGCAGGCATAGCCGCCGTAGAGCGCCGAGGTGATCCACAGCGTGAGGGTGTTGAGGGAGGAGGCGTTGAAGCCGAAGACCACGCCGATCACGACCAGCAGCAGCGAGGAGAGGATGCTCAGCCGGATCAGCTTCGACTCGGGCGCGTCGGGCCGGATGTACTTCCGGTAGATATCGTTCACTAGGTAGGCGGGCGCGGCGTTGACGAAGGCGGCGAAAGTGCCCATGAAGGCGGCCAGCAGCCCCGCCAGCAGCAGCCCCTTCCAGCCCACGGGCACGAACTTGTTGATGGCCAGGGGCAGGACCTTCTCGAAGTCGATGTCCTTGCCCATGGCGGCGATCTCGGGCTGCAGGTAGACGAGGCCCAGCACGGCGAAGCCGGCGACCATGATGTAGCGGGGGATGTACATCACGGCGATGGTGGCGGCGCTCATCTTGGCGGCGTCCGA
>Ga0169931_10000326_pt1 | contig 78287 bp, 67 predicted proteins | sample Kivu_15m_20L_FD_129675 | JGI IMG/M metagenome (GOLD analysis project Ga0169931, IMG submission 129675) | Freshwater microbial communities from Lake Kivu, Western Province, Rwanda to study Microbial Dark Matter (Phase II) - Kivu_15m_20L... | ecosystem: Environmental > Aquatic > Freshwater > Lake... | reverse complement strand
GGACCACCTTTCATCTCGTCCATTGCTCCCTTCGCCTCCTTACACACCTCTGCTTTCCTCCATCATCAGCAACACGGATTCTAGTTGGCGCCGAACACGGATTCTAATTGGCGCTGGACACTCACCGGCCATTCCCGTAACACCGTGCGCAAGTTGCTGCGCACCACGCGGGCCCCCGTGGCCGCCCCTAGAGTCCGCCCAAATAAACTTGCACCCGAAGCAAAGTGTTGCACCGTGGATAAAGCCATCGACCGACCCTTCCTCATGCTTGCGCCGATTCGCAGCAGTCCAATTTCCACTGCGTGGAACTGTGCTCTGCTTGTCTGTTGCGGGACTTTTCAGGCGATGATCGCTGGCGAGGATGTGTTCTTGTCTTCGGTCGAACCGATCCTTCGCCGGCACTGCTTTTCCTGCCATTCGCATGAAAAGAAAATCAAGGGCGGCCTCGCGCTGGACTCGAGGGGCGGATGGGAGAGGGGTGGTGAAACTGGTCCTGCCATCGTACCAGGCAACCCGGACAACAGCCTCCTGATAAAGGCGGTCAGCTACGGCGACCACGACCTGCAGATGCCGCCGGATGAGCCGCTTTCCGCAGCGGACGTCGCCCTGCTACGGGAATGGGTGCGCAGCGGCGCGCATGACCCGCGAGCCGAGCCGATTTCTGGGTCCGTCAGGCGAGTCCCGGCACCGGAGCCCTCTGGACCAACCGTCACTGCAGCGGTTGCAGCGCATGCCGCCGATTTCCGCCGCGAGATCTTTCCGATCCTGGACTCGGCGTGCCATTCATGTCACGATGCTGAGGTGCGAGAGGGCGGCGTGGTCCTTACAGCCCTCGACGGAACGCTTGACCAACCGCCGGAGGTTGAGCTTTGGACAAAGGTTCGGCGAATGATCTTCGAAGGCAGGATGCCCCCGGCAGAAAGCGACCCGGTGCCGCCTGCGGAGGTCGCGCGTTTGGCCGGTTGGATTGATCGCGGTTTAGAAATTGAGCGGAGTCGGCTTGCTGTGGCCGGCAGTCGCCATGTAGTGCGCCGACTCACCAATCGAGAGTTTAACCGCTCGCTCCTGTCGCTCCTCGGCGCCGAGTCCTCACGACGCGACTTTGTGGTCGAGCAGAATGCCCCAGCCGATGCGGTAGACAGCACTGGCTTTTCCAATGACGCGGCGGCCAACCCTGTCACGAAGTCGCACCTTGAGGCGTTCAAGGAGTCCGCGCTGACTGCGCTGGCGGACTTCGCACCGTTCATTGAAAACGCTAGGCCCCCGCTCCATTATTTCTATCACGGAGAACGCTCCTACACCTCCCGGGCGACCCAAGACCATGTCTTCGACTTCGTGAAAAACGTGGCCCACCCTCTCTCGGAACAGGAGTTTCGCATCCGTCGTGAGATCGAGGGAATCAGCGGAGATTCCTTTCTTGGTCGTCCGATGAACAAGGCCATCTTTGGACCCGCACTTTTTCCCTTCCAAGCCGGGGCCTTGGAAAGCTTCGATAACGATCTTCTGCTCGCAAACGCAGCCGCCTTTCCGGCAAGCCAGATGTACTCGCGGGGTTCCTTCCAGGTCCGCCTCCGGGTCCGCGGAAAAGCCGCAGGCGATGGAACGCTTCCACTGCTGCGGGTCAAGGTGGGTCACTTCGACGTGTTCGCGAATAACTTCCGCACGCTCGAGAGCGTCCAACTCACAGAGAAGGAGCAGGTGCTGGAGTTCTCTGGATACCTTAAGGACTTTCCATTTCTCGACGGCATCCCGCGCGAACGAACGTTTCGCGACGGCAACATACCGAAGTTAGCATCTTTTTCCACGAACGATTGGGCCGACTGCATGGGTGCGTTCTTCGTCGTGCTTGTAGAAAACGCTGCCCGGCACGAGAGCGGTCTTCCAAAGTCACCCGGCCCCCATCGTCATTCTCCAGGCAACATTCACATCGGTTCGTACGACGAAATTTATGAGCGTGCGAGGGCCAAGACGCTCCCGAACTACTACATGAAGGATTACGAATTGGTGGAGGCTTTCCGGAAGAATCAGACCGAACTCGCCGGTAAGGCTCCCGCGATTGAAATCGATTGGGTTGAGTTAACGCTGAGCGATGTGCCAGAGGACAACTCCGTGTTCTTTGCAGCGCCCGACCGCGGCCCAACCGACGCGTATGCGGCCCAAGTCATCGAGCGCTTCTATCAACGGGCTGTCCGGGGCTTTGGCACCTCATCGGGTGCGCAGCCGTTCCTCGATCTATATCGTTTTCTTCGCCTCGATGGTATGGCATTCGAGCCGGCGGTGCACGAAGCCCTCGCGGCGGTGCTGCTGTCGCCGGAGCACCTCTTCCTCGGTAACTTCGGAGCGAGAGGCGATCGCCGGTCGCAGGCTCTCTTGCTGGCCGGAAAACTCTCGTTTTGGCTATGGGGCGAACCGCCTGACGAGCGACTCCTGGCGGCGTGCGAGAACGGACAGTTGCTTGAAGAAGCTACCCTTCTTTCGGAGGTGGACCGCCTGGTCTCCGATTCCCGAGCTGAGCGATTTGTCGATCATTTTCTTACCGAAGCTTGGCACTTGGACCGGTTCGACGCGATTACGGTCAGCGCCCGCCTGCACTCTCACTATGACGCGGATCTGGAGACGGACATCAAGGAGCAGTTTTGGCGTACGGTGTATGGGGCGTTCGGGCTGAACGGAAGCGCCAGTGTGCTTTCGCTGATTGCCGACGATCATCTTTGGGTCAACCGTCGCCTTGCTGGACACTATCGCGTAACTGGCTATCAGGGCCGTGGTGAGTTCGAGCGAGTGAGGCTTCCGTCGGGAAGCCAACTTGGAGGCGTCCTTTCACAGGCAATGATCATGAAGATGAACTCGGACGGAGTTGACTCACACCCGATCCGCCGGGGCACGTGGTTGTTGGAGAGGATATTGCATGATCCGCCGCCGCCGCCGCCGAAGGTCACGCTGCTGAAGGAGCAGCGAGTCAGCCAGGCAACCACGCTCAGGGAGCGTATTGAAGAGCACGCGCGGTCCGGCGAAGCATGTATGCGTTGCCATCGCCGGATCGACCCCTTCGGTCTCGCCTTTGAGAACTTCGATGCGACCGGCGCTTGGCGAGAGATGGTCTCCCTCGGAGAGCGGCAGGAGAGGGTGAGCGTTTCCTTCAAACTCGAAGACGGCCGCACGGTGGCGAGCCTTCGCGACCTAAAGAGTTATATTCTTGATGAAAAGATTGAGGCATTTTCGCGCGGTTTCGTCATGGGTCTTGTCCAGTATGCGGTTGGTCGGCGGCTCGATCCGCTGGATGACCTCGCTGTGGATGCCGCACAACGGGCTTTTGCGAGTTCCGGCTACGATTTCACGGCTCTCCTGAGAGCGGTCGCTACCTCACCGTCTTTTCGCGATGTCGATCGTCCCGTCCACCTTGAACTCTCTCAGCACGACATACACCAATGAAGATCATCAGCCGTAAGGCGTTCCTCGTCGGCTCTGGAGCCACCTTGGCCCTGCCCTTCTTCGAGTCCCTGCAAAAGCTCGTCGCAGCGACACCCGCGACCACGAGGGCGCGGCGCTTCTGCGCGATATTTTTCCCATTCGGGGTCTCGCTCCCCGCCAAGAGCAACGATCCCGCCAATACTGACTACGCCAACTATCACTGGTTTCCGGACGGAGAGGGGGGGCGCGAGTTCAAGCTTTCGAACACCCTCTCGCCCCTCGCTGAGTTCCGCGACGATGTTACGGTCCTTTCGGGCCTTTCGCATCCCGCCTACCGAATCATCGGAGCAGGCCACCGCACCGGGGGAGTCTTTCTGAACGGCGCCAACATTGTGGCCGGGGGACCAAATCTGACTAGTGTTGACCAAGTCATCGCTGGCCATCTGGGAGGGGAGACGCGCTTTCCGTCCTTGGTCCTTTCTTCGGGTGGAGGTGTGGGCGTACCCCTCGTTGCCCAGACAATTTCGGTCGATGCCAGGGGTAAGTTCATTCCGGCGTTGAGCGAGCCTCGGCAGATCTTCAACCGCTTGTTCGCCGTCGGCGATTCCGGGCTGGCAGGCCTGCGATCAAGGCGAAGCGTACTCGACGTCACAAATGAGAGCGCCAAGGACCTCATGCGACGCCTGAATTCGTCCGATCGGCGGGCGTTTGACGAGTATCGCCAGTCCATTCGCGAACTTGAACATGATCTCGATAGGGCCGAGCGTTGGGCTGGCGTTCCGCGTCCCGTGGTGGATCAAGCGACGGTGGCGATGGAAGGCTTCGAGAAGCGTGACGTGCAAAGTTACCTCGATTCGATGTTTCAACTCATCTACCTTGCATTAAAGACGGATTCGACTCGAGTAATCACCTACCAGATCGCCTGCGAAGGCAGCTGCATCGGAGACTCGTTTCCCAGCGTCATCGGTCTGCCAAACCATCACAACCTCAGCCACGGCACCGGGGCAAAGGGCGGATTCGAACGATGGGCCAAGTATGATCGGTTTCTCGTGGAGCAGTTCAGGAAGTTTCTCGTCAAACTTCGTGACACGCCCGATGGGAACGGCTCTCTTCTGGATAGCACGGCCTGTCTCTTCGGTTCGGGCACCGGTGAGACCCATGTGCACACAAATTATCCGCTCGTGCTTGCCGGAGGCCGCGCAATGGGTTTCAAGCACGGTCAGTATCTGCGGTATAAGGAGGAGCGTCCAATGAACGATCTCCTGCTGAGCCTGTCGCATCGGTTCGGCATTCAGCGTAGCTCCTTCGGAGATAGCAGGGGGGAGATCTCGGAGATCTCATAGGCAAACCCGAATGAGTAGCCTTGATCTTGCACGTCGACGCGTCACGGGCAGCATTTGGGTTGGAGTCCGGTCGTCAGACGACGGGCAAGATTTACGACGGTTTTCCCGGGCTCCGATTCGACGTTTGTTTGGCGGGCTGAACGCGTTTGGCGCCTCGAGCACGTGTTCCCGCTCTGTGCTCCCGGACCCGTGGGGCAGCGACTAATTGGCTAGGGAAGGAATGGCAGCGTCCAAACGGCAGCTGCGTATGCCGGTAAATCCACGACGAGAGACCAGCGGCCGTTTTGGACAATGACTTCCGCGGGAATCTCGCTCCCATCCTCCCGAAGCACGGTGCCCCAAGTGACCGAGCGTTGCGTGAGGCTCGATGGCTTGAGGTCTATCGATAGTTTTGCTGGGGTGCTGGCTCCATTGGCGAGAGTTACGGCGATGCCAGCTCTTGAGGTGAATGCATACCCTTCGCCTCCAGTGACGATCAGGCCCCGCTTGTCGACGAAGCGACCGTCCGCCACGAACGCCGCCGCCTTGGTCCGCAGGACGGCTAGCCTTGCGATCTGCGCCGCAAAGTCCGGCGCATCCGACAGCTTGCCCGTCATCCCGCGGGTAGCGATGGCGAAGAACGACCCCATGGCAAATCCGCGGGCCAGAGATGGTCGCTGGAACTCATCGGTGCACCAGATGAAGCAGGCCTCTGGCATCACGTACTTGAAAACCTCAAGGGATGGCCAGCCACGGGCGTGCCATCCCCACACCCACCAGCCATCGATCAGTGGCACGTTCCAGAGGTCCGGCACCTCCGCGATCGTGTAGGCCTTGGCATCGCGTTTGTAAGCTAGCAGGGCAGCGTCTCCAAACCAGCGGTACGCTTCGTCCATCACCCGGAAAGGATCGAGATCCGGCCGATTTTTCGGAAGGGCGTAGAATCCCTCGTATGCTTGGTCGATGAAGAGAGAGGTCAGTCCCAGATCGAGGGTCTGGGTCGTAAGATCCATCGCGAAGTCGCGGAACTTCGCAGTGCCTTGGCAGAGACTACGCGTCCCTTGGTCATAGTATTTGTTGATGTAGATAGCACCATTCATCGAGCCAGAGGCGTTTCCGTAGAGAGGAATGCCGAAGAACGAGTGCTGCGCCTCCGATCCGATACGTTGCCACGCCTTGCTCGTCTCATTGATGAGCCGGTAGTTGACACAAGCGCTGACCTGCACCCCCATGTCCTTGACCTCTGCGAGCGCTGTACGAAGCACCTTCTCGCGCTGCGCTGGCATTTCCCAGAAATCTCCTGCTGCATCCGGGCGGCAGTAAACCGATGCCGTGTAGTCCCAGAACATCAGATCGTTTATGCCGTATCTCTGGCTGTCGCGGGCGATTTCCGGAAGATCGCTGAAGTCGTTGTACGGCTCGCCGTTGAACCCTTTCACTTGGACGTGGAACAGTCCGATCCGTCGGTTGAGTTCCGCGGCCCGTTCCGAAGCTTTCCACCAGGGTTCCATGAACCTGCGAAGGCGATCTGCCGTCTGGTGCCAGCCTCCGGAGTGGACCCCGATGCCGAACTCCGGCGACTGATAGCTGCGACCCGGCTCCAAAAGCACCGTGCTGACCCAGGCCCATCCTAGATTCACGTTCCGCGGGTTCGCCGAAAGATTCTCGTACACAAAGTCCGTAGGGCGTGGCCGACTTTCATACATGATGTAGGAGAGACCGCCGGCAGGAGTGGTGAGGTCCAGCATCGGCAGCAGTTGGGCGGCACGCATGCCGATTCGCTGGGTGTGTAGCCCAAAAGCATGCGTGTCAAAGGTCCCGTTGTCGAAGCGACCGTAGACGTTGTCGTCGCTGCCATAGCTGCTGGTGAAGACATCTTTTGCTCCATCGGTGCCGGAACGTCCGCCGATAAACGGAAACCATGCCTCGACGACTGGGTGAGACCCTCTGTTCTCAATCAAGAGAGAGAAGAACGCCTCCGCGCTTCCCGGAGGGAGCCGAACCTTGACCGTCAACGCGATGTCCGTCTCGGATTCATCATCACGTAGGTTTGGAAAGCGGAGAGTTAACTCGTCTGCTGAACTCTCAATCTGTGGACGCCCGGAGTTATTCGATAGGATGATGTTGGACGACTTTGCCGGCGTCTTTTGTATGAGCTTTACGAGCCGACGGGGACCATCCGGCGAGAGCCACGGGGTGTTGGTCTTCCGATCGGTGATCTGGACTAGGCATCCATCTTCTACCGAGAACTCTACCCTGAGCAGTTCGCTCTCAAGTGCGACCGTTTCGGCGCCGTCTGCGGCGGCGGTGATTACGAGGGCGAGGCAAAGGGGGAGCGCGCTCAGACGTTCGAGAAGGCGTTTCATGAGGAATTTGATGGTTGCGGGAACTCTTTTTCCGAATTTATTCCTTGCACCGCAAGCAATAACTTGCACGATAGGCACACTCAGGTTTCGAGACTGTCGAAATGTCCACTCAGTGCGAACAAAAGTCGGCTCGAGCGCCACGCTCGTCTGCCTGCCAACTAGGGCGAGTGGTTGCGCTCGTGGTGACGGCGCTGTTTTCGGTAGCGACTTCTGGAGGCTCCGAGCGTCGTAGCGACTCCCAGTCGCCGAGCCAGTTCCGGCTGGCGCAGCAGAAACTCCGCCTAGTCGCTGTGCCCGCAGGCGAGTTCCTGATGGGCTCAGACGACGGTTCATCCGACGAAGAACCGGTTACTCGCGTTACGATCTCCCGCCCGTTCTGGATCGGAGCAACCGAGGTAACCGTGGATCAGTACCGAATGGTGATGGAGGTTGCGGGGTCGGACGGTCGGCTGGACCACGCCGTGGCGGATGTCACTTGGCACGACGCGATGGAATTCTGTCGGCGCCTGAACCAGCGGGCCCGGCAGGCAGGCTGGCTGCCGGAAGGTTATGAATTCTCCCTCCCCACGGAGGCGCAGTGGGAGTATTCGTGCCGGGCGGGCACGAAGGGGGACTTTGCAGGAAATCTTTCAGACTTGGGATGGTACTCGGGTAACGCGGGGATGCAGCGTCAGCCTGGCAGAGTTGCGCAGAAACTTTCAAATGCCTGGGGCCTGTTTGACATGCACGGCAACCGTTGGGAGTGGTGTCGGGATTGGTATGGATCCTACAGCGGCGTCCCGGTCTCTGATCCGACGGGTCCGGCTGCCGGTTCGTTTCGCGTCGGGCGGGGCGGTTCGTCCTCTCACTTGCCTTCGCGCTGCCGTTCTGCTGCACGCAACTTCGACAGTCCGGAATACCAATCCGGAGACCTAGGCTTCAGGATTGTTCTAACGACTGATTCAGCGACCGGTCTATCGAAATGAAATTCCGTCGATCTCAGGTCCATTTTCTACTCGTTTTGCTGCTTCCGGTTCGATTGTTGGCTTCGCCGACAAACGCGGAAAACGTTGAGTTTTTTGAGCGAAGCGTGCGTCCCCTGCTTGAGCGCAGTTGCATCGAGTGCCATGGAGCGGAAAAGTCCAAGGGGGGGCTGCGACTCGACTCACTCGCCGGATGGAAAGAGGGCGGTCATAGCGGCGCGGTGATCGTAGAAGGCGATCCGGATGAGAGCCTGCTCGTCACTGCGATCCGCTACCGTGACAAAGACCTGCAGATGCCCCCCGACGACGAACTGTCGAGCCGCGACAAGGCGGTGTTCGAAGAGTGGGTGAGGCGCGGTGCTCCCGATCCTCGTACGGGAGAGCCTGCGAAATCGTACGCGATGTCCGTGGACAGTTGGGATCAGGAATTCAAGAAGCGTCTAGACTGGTGGAGCCTGCAACCGTTGGCCAAGGTGTCACCACCGACCCCAGTCGATCCCAAATGGGCCCACGATCCTGTAGATCGCTTCATCTTCGCGGGTCTCGCGGATAAAGGGCTGAAGCCTTCCCGCGCTGCGGATCCGGAGACGCTGATGCGCCGGGCTTCGCTCGTTCTGACCGGGCTTCCGCCCACGCCCGAAATGCGCTTGAAATTCCTGACCGACTGGGCGGAGGACCCGGCCGGCGCCTACCCGAAGCTAGTGGATGCGCTTCTCGCCTCTCCCCACTTCGGGGAACACTTCGCCCGCCACTGGATGGATGTCGTCCGATACACTGACACCTATGGATACGAGTGGGACACTGATGTGAAGGGTGCGTGGGAGTACAGGGACTACTTGATCCGCGCCTTCAACAAGGATGTTGGCTTCGACACCTTGGTTGTTGAGCAACTTGCCGGGGACCTCCTAGAGAAGCCGCGCGTCGATTCAGACTCCGGGTTTATTGAGAGCCTGATCGGTCCGCTCTTCTACCACATGGGACTTCATCAGGCCGGGGACAGTTTGACGCTCAATATCGTGCATCAGGAGATGACCGACAACAAGATCAATGCGCTCTCGAAGGCCTTCGTTGCCACGACTGTGGCCTGCGCTCGCTGTCACGATCACAAGCTTGAGGCGATCTCTCAAAAGGACTACTATTCGCTCGCTGCAGTTCTGATGACGCCGCGATGGACCACTCGCGTAATCGAGGCTCCCGACCTGAGGACTCGTTCGATTGAAAAACTCAGCAGCCTCCGGGGAGAGATCCGTGGTGAGATTGCGCGACTCTGGGCCGGTACCGTTGAGGGCCCTGCCTTCGCAAGCGCAGACGCACTTCGCAGTATTGCTTCCCCGCGTGGTTCCTCTGGGCCTCCGATCGAAGATATCGCCGATGTGATCTCCCGCATCCGGGGCTTCGAGGAGTGGCGTCTCCTCCTCGGCCCCGGACAGGGAGCCGCCAGCGCAAAGGGTTATTGGTCAAGTCTCAGGACGCGATGGCAGGATGAGCGCACGCAACGAATCACCTTCAACCAGTCCTTTAGAAAGCTGGGAGACGTAGCGCGGGGTATCTTGCCAGAGGGTTGGGTTATCGAGGGAGACGGGATGAGATATGGCTTCGTGTCTGACGGTACGATCCGCGTTGCGTTATCCGGGCGGAAGGTGGTAGCCGACTTGCTGCATGGAGGGTTTTATACCCATGCCCTCTCATCTAAACTGCCGGGGTCGCTTCGCCTGCCGCCGCAGCACCAGGTTCCGGGTAGGATTCTCTCCGTGAAGGTCGCTGGCGAGGAGTTCAGTGGCTTCCGCAAGGTTGCGGCCAACGCGTTCCTAGCAGATCCGCTGCAGTTCTTCGACAACGCCTCCGAGACTTGGATCGCGATTTCTGACGTCACCTTGACGCCGCAAGTGGAGAAGGTGGCTCTCGAGTTTGAGACTGCGGCGCTGAATCCGTACTTCCCGCCCAGAACCGGGATCTCGTTCGGGCTTCCGAATCCAGATGCGGGCCATGACCGGCGAAGCTGGTTCAGTATGACCGGGATTGTGGCTCACGAGAAAGATGGAGAGCCGAGCGACGAACTTGAGCACTTCGGCGCGCTTTTTGCTCTCGAACCGGAGTCCATCGAGGACATGTGGCGCGGCGTGGCCGCCTGGCTCCGCGGCGCAGTGGTGCGCTGGACGGCGGGTCGGCACTCCGTCGGCGACACCCGCCTAGTCAACTGGTTGCTCACGCAGGAGATGATTCCGAACGAAGCCCCGGCGGGGAGCCGTTTGGAGGCCTTGCTGGCCGAGTACCGGACCGAAGAGTCACGTCTTCCAAGCGCTCGGACTGCCATGAGCATGGACGAGCGGGGGACCCAGCGAATGACCTATCGTTTGAACGTGCGTGGAAACGCCGACATGCCGGGCGAACCGATCGAACCGGCGTTCCTCAGCATGTTTGCGAATGCCGAGCCGGTGAAGCTGAGTCAGGGCAGCGGACGGCTTGAACTCGCGAGGTCGCTCATCGACCCCGAGCATCCCATGACCTCACGGGTCTATGTAAACCGCCTGTGGTACTGGGTGTTTGGAAAGGGCATCGTGGACACGACAAGCGATTTTGGTCGGCTCGGCGGAAAACCCTCCCATCCGGGCCTGCTTGACTGGTTGGCGCAAACCTTTGTTGAGGAGGGATGGTCGACAAAGCGTCTGCTGCGTAGACTGCTGCTTAGCCAGACCTTCAGGCAGTCCGGGGAGATCGACTCTGCCGCCATGGAGCGAGACCCCGGCAATCGGATGTTGCATCACTATCCGACGAGAAGGCTGGAGGCTGAAAGTCTGCGAGACTCGCTCCTCTTGGTTTCGGGCTCTCTGGACCCCAGCCTGTATGGCCGGCCAATTGAGGTGCCGCGGGCTCGGGTCGATTCGCAGAAGCGGCTCTATAGCGGAACCCTGGATGGTGGCGGTCGGAGATCCGTCTATCTGAAGATTTCGATGGCGGATCCGCCGAAGTTTCTGGTGGCTTTCAATCAGCCTGATCCGGGAATGACGGCGGGCACCCGCGATGTGACCAACGTTCCAGCGCAGGCGCTTGCACTAATGAACGACCCGTTTGTGCATGCAGCGGCGCGGCGATGGGCGGAGCACTTAGTGACGGACCCGGTGAAGGACGTCGATGAGCGCATTCGTGGAATGTTTGTCAGCGCCTACGGTCGCCTGCCGAATCAGCGAGAGCTGCAGCGATGGAACTCCGCGTTGCACGGCTTCGCGGGAGCCAGCGTGACTGATGTTTCTGATGATAAGGACGCGTGGTCGGCTCTGGCGCATGCTCTCTTCAATACCAAGGAGTTCATTTTCTATCGCTGATCACCCCTCGCCTTTCCACCATGCCACCCCCCTACTCCCGCTCCTCCGTATGTCCCGGCAGCGTCCGCGCCGCTCAGTCTCGACGAGACTTCCTAAAGCAGGCGTCGGCAGGCTTCGGATGGCTGTCGTTAGGATGCATGCTGGGGCGGCCGCTTGTGGCTTCGGCTAACCTGCCTTCCCGGAACGCCAAGAACATTATCTTCTGCTTCATGGATGGAGGACCGAGCCATGTCGATACCTTCGATCCCAAGCCGATGCTTAAGCGACGCCAGGGAGAGTTGGTCGGAGGCAAGTTTGACAAGCTGTCGATGGGTTCGGGAGGTGATCGGGTTTGGCTTGGTTGCCCTTGGGAGTTTCGTCAGCGCGGAAACAGCGGCCTTTGGGTCAGCGATCTCTTTCCCCATCTTGCCGGAGTCGCTGACGACTTGTGCGTGGTGCGCTCCATGGTCGGAGAGCTGCCGTTGCATGGGAACCAGAATCTCCTGCTGCATACCGGGAGGACCTTCGGCAAGGCCCCGAGTTTCGGGGCTTGGGTGTCCTACGGACTTGGCTCCGAGAACAAGAATCTTCCGTCCTATGTGGTGCTCAACAACGACTGGGTACCGAACGGAGGTCTGGAGAATTTCGGCAGTTCCTTCCTGCCCGCTAGCCATCAGGCTACCATGATCCGTGCAAAAGGAGTGCCGATGGACAACATCAATGCGGCGGATTCTTCGGCGCTGCAGTCTCGCAAGCTTGCGCTGCTCCGGGAGCAGGACGCCGAGTACGCGGGATCCGCGGGTGAAAACACCGCCATCGAGGGAGCGATTGCGAACTACGAGACGGCCTTCCTCATGCAAAGCGCTCTTCCTGACGTAACCGACGTAAGTGGGGAGCCTGATCACATCCGCAGGCTTTACGGCCTGGACTCAACCGACGTGCACCAAAGGTACTATGCTTTGCAGGCCTTGCGGGCTCGTAGACTGGTGGAGTCGGGAGTAAGGTTCGTGGAATTGACCTGCCCGAACTTCGATAGCAACAACTCGCCGTGGGATCAGCACGGACACCTCAAGGCCAATCATGAGAAGAATGCACGGATTACGGACCAATCCGTTGCTGCACTGATCATCGATCTCAAGCAACGGGGCTTGTTCGAAGACACGATCGTTCTCTGGGGAGGCGAAATGGGGCGGACTCCGCACACGCCGGCAATCACGAGCACGTGCGGCCGCGATCATCATGTGAACGGTTACTCAATCTTCATGGCGGGTGGCGGCTTCAAGGGTGGCTTCGCATATGGCGAGACGGATGACTTCGGCAACTCTGTTGTAAGCGGATCGCTCAACATCCACGATATCCACGCGACGATTCTGCATCGACTCGGGTTGGACCATGAAAGGCTCACCTTCCGGCATGGAGGCAGAGACGTTCGCCTGACGGATGTTCACGGCAAGATCGTAACTAAACTAATTTCGTGACTGAATTGCTTATGCTTCCTCCGCTTCGTCGCCGGGCTTATGCCTTCTCCGTCCGCTGGCTTCTCGCGGCCCTTGCCACTGCGGCTGGGTTTGATTCGTCGGCTCCGGCTGGCGACGTCCTTCCGTCGCCCGCGGGCCGATTTCTTCTCGTCTCGAGCGACGGTCTCTACGTCGTGGAGCCGGATGGAAGCTCGTCGTGGTCGCACCGGCCGGCTGCCGTTCCTGCAGACGCGACGACCGCCTATGACGAGATGATTTATGACGGCTGGCCGATCGCGAACAAGCGCTTCTTGTTCGCCACCCATCGATACGCCCGGATGATCGACTCTGGCGGACGAGCGTTGTGGGAGTACCGGGCCAAGAGCGGCGGGGAGGTCAAGAGCGTGGTTCCCCTGACGGAGGGACGCGTAGCCCTGACGGACAGTTCCGAGCAGGCAATCCTTGAGATCGAGTGTGCCAGCGGTCGTGTCTTCCGCAGGATTCCGATTGCGGCTGCAGGCAACGCACACACACGCTACAATCTTCTTCGGCGGACTCCCTCCGGGCACTATCTGGTTGCGCTTCGGGAGGAGAAGCGGGTCGTTGAGGTCGATGACGCTGGAACGATCATCCTCGACTTGCCTGGCGCTGCTACAGTGGCCGAACGGCTGGCGGACGGATCCACGCTGGTGAGCGGATTTGGATTGAGGAGGTTTGATCCGGCGGGCCGAGAGATCTGGTCATTTCTCGCTGAGGATGCCGCCCCCCACTTCACCCCGTTGATTGGGGCGGGTTTCGCGGTTCTTCCAGACGGGCGGGTGCTGGCCACGAACTCGGATTGGCACTACCAGACTGCCGGAGCCAACGCGGTCCAACTGTATGTTGTTGCCCAAGACAAGTCAGTATCGTGGGTTTTCCCCGTCTCAGGGTTTCAGGGTTGGAAGGAGGGTGTGCTTGAGCCCAAGACCGGTTTCATTGAACACCGGTGCATGATGGTGAGGCTGATGCCTTAAACCGCTTTCTATGATGCCCCTTCTTCTCGCGGTGGTCTTCACCGTATCGTTGTTTCTTTTTATGCGCGGGTTTCCGCGTTTCGGTGTAAATCCGCTGCATGCTGTTCTATTCAGTTACGTGTCGTGTGTAGTCACCGGGATTGTATTGCTCCCGAGTTACGGCCAGCTCAGGTCGGTGGATTGGCTTAGCATCCCGACGGTGCTGACTCTGGCTCAGGGATCTGTGTTCGTCGCATCCTTCCTGTTGATTGGCCAGACGACCCTAAGAGTGGGAGTAACAGCGGCCTCGCTGGCGAGCAACGTCGCGCTGGTCATCCCTGTCCTATTCGGCCTGCTGGTTTTCCGGAACGCCAGCAAGGCGTATACGGTGCTGAACTACGTGGGCCTTGCTCTCGCCGTTGTGGCCGTCGGTCTTGCCTCTGTGCAGAAGGCCGAGAGTGGGCCGGGTTCAGTCAGGAAGCCGGCCATCGTGCTGCCACTGGTCCTCTTCCTTGTGATCGGATCGAACGCCACGCTCATCAACTTCATGAACATGAGGTACTACAAGCCGGAGCAGTCGGCGCTTTTCACCATAATCGCATGTCTGGGAGCGATCCTTGTCGGTGCCTTTGTTCTTGGCGCGCGATTCGCTCTCCGGGGTGAAAGATTCTCTGTCCGGAGCGTATGCGGTGGTCTGATTCTCGGTGTTCCAAACGCTCTTTCCCTCTATTTCCTTCTGGCTGCCCTGCAGAGCTTCGGCCACAGCGCCGAGTTCGTATTCCCGATCTTCAACATCTTATGTATGCTTGGGGCTGCCGGCTTAGCTTTCGTCATCTATGGTGAGCGACTACAGCCGTGGAACCAAGTGGGTCTAGGTCTTGCGGTGGTCGCGATTGCCCTCATTTCCTACCAAGAAATCGGCTCCGCTTTCATTAGATGAGTGCGAGCATAAAGTCGATTCAAGCGTTTCCGTTGCGCTATCCGGAGCCACATGATCACGGAGCCCTGCGCTACGTCACTCTGGCCCGGGTAGAGTCATCGGACGGAGCGATTGGTTGGGGCGAGTGCGTGAGTCAGTTTCCGGAGTCGTGCCTTGCGGTAAGGACGATCATCGAGGACGGCTACGCGCCGCTGCTTGTCGGGCGAGACGCTCTTGATGTTGAGTCGTGCTGGTATCAGATGCTGGACCGAGTCTGGTGGTACGGACCTCAGGGCATTGCGGCGTTCGCGATGAGCGCCGTGGACATGGCTCTATGGGATCTCAAGGGCAGGCTGCTTGGCGTTCCCCTGTGCCAGTTGATCGGCGGACGGCTCCAGGATCAGGTCAAGGCCATGGCATCGATCCACTTGGACATGGGGGATTTAGACTGGTCGGTCGCGGAGTTCGCTTCGTTTCGCGAAGAAGGGTATCGAATCGTCAAGGGCGGATGGGGGCGCAAGCCACCCGCGGTCTTTGGTCGAGACGGTCCGCGCGACTTCGATCTAGCTCGGCGAATCCGGGAGGTGATCGGCTCGGAGATCGACTTGGTTCTCGACGTTCTCGGGGGCAGGGTCGGGTGGGACACCCACACCGCGATCGCTCGAGTGCGGGCTCTGGAGGAATTTCGGTTGCTATGGATCGAGGAGCCACTCCCTCCTCAAGACTATCGGGCTCACGCACTTCTGCGGTCACAGATCTCAACGCGCATCGGCACCGGTGAGCAGGAGTGGAACGTGGATGGTTACCGTCGTCTAATCGAAGGCGGTGGTGTCGATGTCGTTCAGCTAGACCCTGGTCGGGCTCAGGGCATTACGGGTTGCATCAAGGCGATTCAACTGATTGAGGCGGCGAACCTTCGATTCAGTGCCCATACGTGGAGCAGCGCCCTAAATAGCGCAGCAAGCGTCGCCCTCCTCGCTGCGTCGCGGAGCGGGTGGTGTATGGATTTCAAGCCCCACGAGTCGCCGATGCAACATGAACTGGTCGAGGATCCATGGATTCAGCATGAAGGAATGATTGCCGTAAGGCCTTCTCCGGGGCTCGGCGTCAGTGTTAGGGAGGCGGCGGTTGAGAAGTACAGATTCGGGGCGCGTTAAAGAGGTGGTGACAATTTCTTTCCGATGATTACGCCAGTCCACTTGCCGCAACTCGAGCTCACGATGGAGAATGTGACCGTGGTCCGCATTCTGGTGCGCGAGGGAGACATCGTAGTCGCCGACCAAGGTCTGATTGAAGTTGAAACCCAGAAGGCGGTTTCCGAGGTGCCCGCACCGGTCGGCGGCGTCGTTCGTGACCTCAGGGTCAAGGAGGGCGAAGTCATCGGCGAGCGTGCGTTGCTGTGCTATCTGACGGCCTCCGTGGAGGAGGCGCTGCCATCGGAATCTGAAGTTCGTGAGAGCCGAGGACCGGTTCGAGCCACACCGGCCGCGAGAAAAGTGGCACGCGATCTGAAGATCGATATCTCTCTGGTGACGCCGTCGTCCGCCAGCGGTCGCGTCGGCGTTGAGGACGTCGAGGCATATGTGGCGATGCTTGCGGTCGGTCCTGCTTCGCCTGCTCAAGGCGACGGCTGGTCAGATATCCCTCAAAGTCGGGTCGCGTTGAACTCCCAGATGCAGAGAGCACTAGCGGAAATTCCGCAGATCACCATTAGCCGCCAGTTCAATGTCTCGGCTATCTGCCAAAGAATGGAAGGAACCACCTTCACCCATCGCTTGCTTTCGAGGTTGGCCGGCGCACTGCGCCGGCATCCGCGCCTGCGGACGACGACTGACGGGCGGCGCGAGCGTACGCTTCCCGTCGCCGTGGCATTGGCGATCGGAACACCCGCTGGCTTGGTAGCGCCGGTGCTCTCAGCGCAGGACCTTGTCTCCATCGAAGCTATTGCTGCGCGGGTGGCTGATTATCGCGAGCGTGCCGAGCGGCGGTCGCTGCGGCCGGACGAGTTTCGGGGCGGTGCATTCGCCCTCACGAACTTGGGCATGTTTGGGGTTGATTTCTTCTCTCCGTTTGTTTTCCACGGTCAGACGGCCGTTCTTGCGGTCGGAAAAATTTCGGACGGGCAGTCAGGCAGAATGCTAGCTTGGTTCAGCCTAGCCGCCGACCATCGCGTTGTGGACGGCGCCGAGGCCGCGCGCTTTCTCGCTACCCTGCAGGCGGAAATCGAGTCATGAGATTGCTTGAGCACCAAGCCAAGCGGCTACTGACCGAATTCGGTCTCGTCTTTTCCGATGCCGTCGTGGCTACAACGGCTTCCGAGGCTGCGGCAGCGGCCGAGAAAATCGGCGGGCCAGTCGTGGTAAAGGCTCAGGTGCCGTTTGGCGGCCGAGGCAAGGCGGGAGCGGTCCGGTTTGCGCAGGACCCGAGCGAAGCGGGTGCACATGCGAGCGCCCTCCTCGGAAGGGAACTCCGCGGCGAGCTTGTCGTGAGTGTCACGGTTGAGCCCAAGATATCCTTTAAGCGTGAGTTCTACGTCGGCGTCGCTTGGGACACGGCATCGAAACTGCCGATTGCGCTCCTCTCCGATGCCGGGGGGATCGACATTGAGAGCGTGGGTCGAATCGTCCGACGCAACTTCGACCCGTGGCGGGGGCTTGATGCTTTCGCCGGGCGCGAAATGGCCAGCGCCCTCGAGGTTCGCGGCAAGATCATGGTCCAGTTGGGTGAGATGCTCGGGCGACTTTCGAGTGCGTTTCTGAAGATGGATGCCCTGACCGTCGAGATAAACCCCCTCGTGGAAACCATGGATGGCATACTACTGGGTTTGGATTCGCACCTTGAGTTGGATGACGACGCGCTTGTCCGCCACCAGCCGATGCTGGGGCGCATCGGAGAGAAGCGGTCTGGGAACGCGGTTGGCCGCGCGCCCACCGCTCTTGAGATTGAGGCGCAGCGAATCGATGCGATGGACCATCGCGGCGTGGCTGGCCGCGTGGTTGAGTTCGATGGAGATCTTGGCTTGCTCATCGGTGGAGGCGGGGCATCCCTGACGGTGTTCGATGCGATTCGTCGACACCAAGGGCGTCCCGCAAACTACTGCGAAGTCGGAGGAAATCCGACGGAAGAGAAAGTAGCTGCACTGACGTCGCTCATCCTCGCGAAGCCTGGAGTCCGGCATCTTGCGGTCATTATGAACGTGGTGAACAACACTCGCGCCGACGTGATGGCCAAAGGAGTGATTACGGGCATCAAGCGGGTCGGCAGGAAGCCGGCGGAGGTGCTGCGGGTGTTCCGGATTCCCGGATCTTGGGAAGGGGAGGCTCGCGATCTGCTCTCGGTTGAGGGAGTGGTTGCGCTCGGTCGCGATGTTTCGCTGGACGAGGCTGCCCGGTTAGCTGTCGAAAGGAGTCGTCGCAATGCTGATTAAACCGGAGGATCGCGTAGTGGTGCAGGGTATAACGGGCCGGGAGGCAACGGCAATGGTCGAGGATTCCCTCGCCTACGGAAGCCGCGTTGTTTCCGGAGTTACCCCAGGCAAGGGTGGCGAAACGGTTCGAGGCGTTCCGGTCTTTGACACCGTTGCAGAGGCCGTGGCCGCTTCCGGAGCGACGGTAAGCGTGATAGCGGTGCCCGCCCCGGCGGTCCTCGACGCAGCGCTGGAGTCGATAGCCAACGGAATCCGACTTTGTCTGATCATGACAGAGCGTGTTCCGCGGCTCGACACGGCACGATTGCTGGCCGCGGCCCGGTCGCGGAACTGTCGGGTTATCGGACCAAATACGCTTGGGCTGATTCGGCCAGGCGTTGCAAAACTCGGTACGATCGGTGGCCGGGCGGATAACGTTCGAAGATCGTTCATGCCTGGACGCGTGGCGATTCTCTCGCGGAGCGGAGGAATGACCACCGAGATAGCGAGTTTTCTCACTGGCCACGGTGTCGGTCAGAGCATCGCAATCGGAGTGGGCGGTGACCCGATCGTTGGCTCCAACTTCCGCGATCTTATTGAGCTTGTCGAGCAAGACCCATCAACCGATGCGGTTGTTCTGTACGGCGAGCCCGGTGGAACGGCCGAGGAAGAGTTAGCCGGGTTCCTGATGGCCCATCCAAGTCGCCTGCGAATCAATGCATTTCTGTCCGGACGGTTCGTCGACGACATGCCAGGCACTCGATTCGGACACGCGGCGGTGATCGTAGAGGGGAGCCGGGGCTCTGTGCGAGGGAAACGGCAGGCGCTCCAGGAGGCAGGCGTTTTCGTTGCGGACCGTTTCGATGACATTCTTGAGGGGCTTTCCAAATGAGCGAATTCTGGCGTACAGCAATCTCCCGGGTTCAGGTGGATGAAATCCTTGTCCGGGGTTATCCAATCGAGCAGCTCGTCCGGCAACGTTCTTTCGGAGACGCGGTCTACTTGCTGCTGACGGGCGAACTCCCTGTCGGAATGCAAGGCCGCCTCGTGGAAGCTATTCTTGTGGCTTGCTGCGAGCACAGCCTCGCTTCCCCGAGCGTCGATGCGGTGCGTTTCGTTGCATCCTCGGGAGTGCCTCTGCAGACGGCCGTGGCCGCTGGAGTGAGCGCGATCGGGGACGTACACGGAGGCGCGATGGAACCATGCGCTGTGATCCTTCGCGATGCGGTCGCACGCAGTGCCGATCCCGCTGCTCTGCTCGCCCGCATGGTTTCCGAAAGGAAGCGCCTGCCCGGCTTCGGGCATCCGGTGCACCGAAACGACCCCCGCGTCGAGGTACTCCTGTCTGTGGCGGAGGAGTGGGGACTGGCCGGACCTCATACCGCTTTCGCACGTCGTCTCGTGGAAACTTCCGAAGCTGCAATAGGCCGTCGACTCAATTTGAACGTGGATGGCGCGATCGCTGCATTGGTATGCGATCTAGGTATCGACCCGATGCTGGGTAAGACCTTCTTCATTGTCTCGCGAGCGGCTGGTTACGCCGCGCATGCGCATGAACAGGTGTCTCGCGAGCGTCCGTTCAAGGCGGTCCATCCGAGCGAAATCGTCTACACTGGACCGTCTCGGCGAGAGGTCCCGAGGCCGGCTTAAGCTCCAACCATTCCCATGAGTACTCGTACCCTCAGTATGGCGGAAGCCATCAATCACGCCATCCGCGTCGAGATGAGACAAAACCCCGAGATTGTTCTACTGGGTCAGGACATCGGGCCCTACGGAGGAACGTTCGGGGTCTACAAGGGCCTGTTTGAGGAGTTCGGAGAGGACCGGGTCAGAGATGGTCCGCTTTGCGAGGCTGCCACGACTGGTTTCGGCGTTGGGCTGGCGATTTCGGGCATGCCTGCGATCGTTGAGATCGAGTTCTGCGACTTCCTGACCTTGGCCTCGGATGCACTGTGCAACCAGGCCGCGAAGATGCGTTTCTTCTTTGGAGGTCAGGTGAAGATTCCGCTGATCGTTCGTACACCAATTGCCAGCCGCCTTGGTCTGGGAGCCCAGCACTCGCAGAGCCTTGAGGCGTGGATGATGCATGTGCCGGGCTTGCGGGTGATCATTCCCTCGAATCCGGCCGACGCAAAGGGCTTAATGCTCTCGGCGATTCGGGAGGGTAACCCCACGGTCTTCATCGAGCACGTCAGGTTGTACTCCTCTCGGGGTGAAGTTCCTGACTCGGACGATGCTATTCCGCTCGGCAAATTGCGCGTGGCTCGTTCCGGGCAAGACATTACCCTCGCCACGTATAGCGGCATGGTGGCGCCGTGTCTCGAAGCTGCCCGGCAGTTGGCGGAGGAGGGAATCGATTGCGAGGTCTTGGACCTGCGTACGCTAGCTCCCCTTGATCGAGATGGGATTTGCGCGTCTGTTCGCAGAACTGGCAGGCTGGTGGTGGTTCACGAAGGGGTCCGCACTGCTGGAGTCGGGGCTGAGGTCGCGCAGAGCGCGGTCGAAGGAGCGTTTGACTACCTGCAGGCACCCATTCGCCGCGTGGCCTCCAGTGACCAGCCTATACCAACTGGAACCTTGCAGGACATCGTTTTCCCCAACGTACAAAAGATTCTGACCGCCTGCAGAGAGACTATGACTTGAACGAAAGACTCATGAACACACCACCGCTATCGGTATTGCTAGAGTGGTATCTCCAGATGTGGACGATTCGCTGTTTCGAGGAGAATGCGATCGACAGTTTTCGAAAGGGGCTATTCTCTGGCAGCACGCACCCATCCATCGGACAGGAAGCCATCGCCGTCGGCGCCGGCGCCGCATTGGATTCCGCGGATCAGGTCCTTGCTACCTACCGCGGACACGGGCACGCCGTGGCGCGGAATCTGGATCTAAACGCCATGATGGCTGAGTTGCTGTGCAAGGACAGCGGATGCTGCCGCGGCCGCGGTGGATCAATGCACCTTTGCGATGTGGGCCGGAATTTCCTCGGTACAAACGCAGTCGTTGCCGCCCACCTGCCGATCGCGGGCGGAGTCGCACTTTCGAACAAGCTACGGCGAAATGGCAAGATCACCGCCGTTTTCTTCGGCGACGGAGCGACCTGTGAGGGAGCGTTCTTTGAAACCTTGAATATGGCCGTTTTGTGGAAACTCCCCCTAGTCTTCGTGTGCGAGAACAACGGATACGCGATCTCAGTTCCGACTGCGAAAGCCATTCCGGAAGGAGATGTGGCGCGGCGTGCGCTTGGCTTCTCGTTGCCGGGAGTCGTTGTTGATGGCAACGACCCTACGGCTGTCTGGCAAGCAGTGGGGACGGCCGCGGAGCGAGCTAGGCGAGGTGCCGGCCCGACCCTTGTCGAGTGCAAGACGACCCGCTGGGAGCGACACAGCGCGATCTCTTCCGGCAAGTACGATAACGAAGAGGAAGCGACAAAGTGGAAGCGGGTTGATCCGATTCCGCGATTCGCCTCGGTGTTGCGTGCGCTGGGAGCCGCAGACGCCGAACTTGAGGCGCTCCGGGAGCGGGCCTACAGGGCCAATCAGGAGGCTTTGGCATTCGCCAAAGCCGCTCCCTTCCCAGCAGCTTCCAGCGTTGGGGACTTCGTTTTCGCATGAGGATTCGGCATATCGAGGCCATTCCTTTGGTTCGACGTCTCGAGGACGTCTTTCAGGGCGGAACCTACAAGATTACGAGCCGGAATACCATCGTCACCCGCGTCGAGCTTGAGTCCGGGGTCAAGGGCGAAGTCTTTGGTGGCGATGAGGACATCTACCAAGGAGATGTCTGCCGAATCGTTAACGAGGTGTACGCCCCGCTGCTCGTGGGCGGTGATGTTCGCGACGTCGAGGCGCATTGGGAGCGAATGTGGGAAACACGTGTCGACTTGGGCAACCGGGGAATTCACTCTCTCGACATCGCAAAGCACTGCGCCCGCATGCAGGCAATCGCCGCGATCGACATCGCGCTATGGGACGCGTTGGGCAAGGCGCTCGATCAGCCCGTCCACAAGCTGCTTGGGGGGTTCCGTGACCGCGTGCCGGTAATCGCGATTGGCGGTTACGTAATGAAAGGTCGCGATCAGGTCGACCTCGAAGCGGAAATCCTGTTTTATCGTGAGAAAGGGATCGCCGGGATGAAGCTTAAGGTGGGGAAGTTGAGCGTCGAGGAAGACATCGAACGAACGCGTCTTGCGCGGCGGGTCGGAGGTCCAGCTTTCCATCTTTGCACTGACGCAAATCAAGCGTGGACGCTTCGGCAGGCAGCCCAGTTCGCCCGCGGGGTGCGGGACCTGAACTTGGCGTGGATGGAAGAACCTGTTCAATGGCAGGATCAGGTCACGGGCAACGCCCGCCTGCGCGAACATGGAATTCCCATCAACGCCGGGCAGGGTGAGATCTCGCGCCACGGGTGTCGCGACTTGATTGTCGGGGGTGCTGTGGATCTGCTTAATGTGGATGCAACCATCGCTGCGGGTGTTACGGAGTGGAGGCGAATTGCTGGAATGGCGCACGCATTCGGTGTGGGGATGGCGCATCACGAAGAGCCTCAGGTTGCGCTCCATCTCTTGGCGGCGGTTCCGAATGGAGTTTGCGTCGAGATCTTTCCGAACTACAATCGGGATCCGATGTGGTTTGACCTGCCCGAACAGCAGCCGGAGATTCGCAACGGCTTCATGATGGTCCCAAGCTCCCCGGGTTTCGGCATACCGCTTAGGCCGGATGTAATTGAGCGCTGGCGCGGGCCGCAGTCGGGCTAAGTTATGATGATGCAGCAGTCCGTCCCGATGCGTTGCAGATTAGCCCGCTCGGAAACGACGGGCGGACGCCTAGCGTGTAATCTCTCGACCGGGCGAGTGCTGGCGGACCAGCTTTAGGTAGTGTCCGGAGCTGACCTGACCGCGACCGGGCTCCGGCCGCCGGTCCGCCCATCGAGCGCCCGGCGCAGTTGGTGACCCAATTCACCCAGCCGGCAGGGTTTGGGCAGAAAGACGGGTTGGCCGACGTCCTCCAACTCCGCCCGGGCCGCCGCCGAAACGTTGCCGCTGAGAATCAAAACCGGTGCCCGGGGGAGAAGTCGCCGCACCGTGGGATAAACCTCCAGACCCGACACCCGGGGCAGGTTAAGATCGAGGAGGACCGCATCGATCGGCCCGGGGTTGCCGAGCAGCAAGTCAAGTGCCTCGGCCCCGTCAGCCACCGTCCGCACCCGATACCCTTTCATCTCCAGCGAAACCCGAAGCAGGGTCCGCAGGGCGACCTCGTCCTCGATGACGAGAATCGACTCGGTCCCGGCCGGAATCTCCGCCACGCCAGCGCCATCCGACGTTCCCGCCGCCGGTTCCCGGCCGCCCAGCGGCAGGAACACCGAGAACGTGGTTCCCGCCCCCTCCTCGCTCTCGACATCGATCACACCACGGTGATGCGCCACGACTCCGTACACCACCGAGAGCCCGAGTCCCGTGCCCCCGGAATCCTGCTTCGTCGTAAAGAACGGCTCGAACATGCGCGCCCGGACGGGTTCCGGCATTCCGCATCCCGTGTCCGAGATCCGGATCATCACGTAGTCCATCCGGGGATCGGCCCGCAGTCGGGCCAATTGATCCCCGCGCACCCGCCCCGTAATCAGGGTCAGGCGGCCCCGCCGGGCATGACATCCCGGGCGTTGACGCAAAGGTTGAGCACAACCTGCTGCAGTTGATTCTGGTGTGCCGAGAGGTTCGGAAGGGTTTCGTCCAGACGGTAGTCGAACTCGATGGTGCGCGGAAAGGTCTCGTGGGCGAGTCGGAACGGCGGACGGCGAAGGCGTTCCTGCGCATCCCGCCAAGCAGGAAGATCCTCTGGATGGATGAGCGGGACAACCTCTCGCCCAAGCCACTCCGGGACCGGAACGGCGAACTTGCGCGCAAACGCATGGTTGACCTCGGCGACGCCTCCCGCCGCATCCCGCAAGAGCGCGAGCTCGGCCGAGTCGCGCCAGGCTGAAAGTGAGCCCTGCGATGGCGGCGTGGGCCGCAGCAGAACAAGGGATAGGTCATCCCGCGACGCTCGCCCGCGAAGCGGTTCCTCCGCGGACGCAAGTTCCCGGCCGCGAAGGCACTCCTCAGGACTCCAGGCAGCACCCACCCACGCCTCAGGAGCGATCCCAAGCAGCGCCGCAGCCCCGGACGAAACCCGCCGGATGCGGCGCCGCGCGTCGACCAGCAGGTACGCTCCCTCCCCGGAAACTGTCGACGAAGAAACCATGGGACATCTCTGGGCGCGAAGAAAACCAGACCCGATCAAACGAGGCCGTTGAGGACCGTGGGAAGCCGCTGCACGCTGTTCGCGAGGGCCGCCCGGGCCAGACGCGTCTCCCGCTCGCCGTCGCCGAAGAGGATGCGCCAGCCGGGCAGCGCGAGCCACGAGTCGTGCTCGATGGTCTCGACCTTCTCGAAACCTCCGGGAATTCCGGCGTAGCGAACGAGTTGGTCCGCGACCTGCACCGCGGCCGCGTAGAACGCATGGTTGGGGGCACTTTCCGGAGCATGGTGGTAGAGCACGGCATCGGTGATCTCGCCGGAGAGTTGGTGGCGCTGCAGGTAGACGCCGCCGATGCGGGCATGGTCCCATCCGATCAATTCCCTCTCGGCCCGACACACGTCCTGCGCCGAGGCAAACGACTGCTGCACGATCTGACTGAACTCCTCGGCGAACGTCGTCGCCAGGACCACCTTCCCGACATTGTGAAGCAGGCCGATGATGTAGTCGGTGTCGTCGTCCACCAGCAAAGTCGTGGTGGCGAGGATCTCGCGGGTCATGATCGCGGACCCGATCGAATGTTTCCACAGATCGCGCCAGGGCAGCCGTACCCCCGACTCCGTGAGTCGCTCCAGTTCCTCGATCACCGGTGTGGCCATCGAGAGTTCACGGATCTGCCGCAGCCCGAGATAGAACACCGCCTCCTCGATGTTGTTCACCTTCGCGCTCAGCCCGAAGTAAACGCTGTTGACCATGCGCAGCAGACGGGCCGTCAGCGAAGGGTCGCGCCGGATGATCTCAGCGATCTGGGAGTTGAAGCTCTGTTCCGCGCTCACCAGCCCGGCCAGCGCGCGGTTGATGCTCTGCAGTGACGCCAGCTTCGGGCACGCGTCGATCCGACGCATGATTTCGGCATCACTGTAACGAGGCAGGGTGGTCGGCATGGGTAGTGGGCCCGTGGCGACAATCATCGCAACTCACCGAAGCATCGTCCGGGGCTCCCTCGCCAATCGGACGCTCCTCCCCCGTGATTTAGGTATTTCCCCGACCGGGAAACCCGAAGTGCCGTAAACGCGACGTAAAGCCGCTGCTGCTAGGCGGAGGGAAGGATCGCGCGCAATAAATCCGGAAGGTTTCTCGCGGCCAACCGGGCTCCGGCGAAGGGTTTTTCCGTCTGCCACACCTCCACCGCCGGCACTGCTCCCACGGCACCCACGTTGACTCTCGCCCGCCCACCCGCCTCCCAGTCGGAGGGGGAGTCTCCGATCATCCATGACTTCGACTTCGCGAGCCCATCGCGAGCGCACATCTCCTCGATGAACCGAGGCGAAGGTTTGCGGTACAGCGAGGGCTCACCCGGGGCTTCCGGAGCAATGCAGATCCCTGCGAACACCGGGGCGGGAAGACCAAGCAACTCCTCCATCCGCCGATTGACGGCGTGGACCGCAGCAAGAGGAAACATCCCCCGCCCGACTCCCGATTGGTTCGTGAAGAGATAGAGGCGAAACCCCGCGGCCACGGCCTCGCGAAGAGCCTCACCCACACCCGGAACAATTACAACCTTCTCCGGTTCATGAAGATAAGGAATATGCTCAATCACGGTCCCATCGCGATCCAAAAAGAGACCTTGGCCGACGGGGACGGGTGACGACGGGGGCACGGTAACGGGGAGAGTTGATCCTGTTCAGAGCGGCGCAACCGGAAAAGGGGGAGCGTCGCCTAAGTGTCCCATCGGGGAGCCACTGTTCCTTCGTGGACGACTGCCCGACGACGGGCGGGCAACACCGGCCTGATGGCGAGACCTATAGTCGCAAATTAAATGCTCAAGCAACCCAGGCCCAGCGATCAGCAGACCGGTGTGACCCGATTCGCGAGGGGCGGAGCGGGGCTGGACGAACCGCTCAGCCCGTCCAATGCGTTACTAATGCAATTCAACATCCTAAAAAGGGCATGAGCCACGCGCTGATTTCCACTTCGCCGGCCTAATACTTGGAGCGCGCGATCCAGCCCGGGCAGCTATTTGTTGCGGTTTCTCTCTTGCGATGAACGTTCTTTAGCAAACGGGCTTGAAACACGCTGCGCATTCCCGACGCTCTCGGTTCGCGCGGAGGCTCTCGGGCTCCGCGAATTTCTTTTTGGCGACATGACCCTATCCTTCACCCTTCGCTCGGCACTCCGACGCGCCAGTTCCCTGATGTTTGTGGGACTGCTTCCGCTGCTTAACGGCGGCTGGATTTACGGGCCGCAGTCCACCTTTGAGACCCACGGGCCGGTGGCCAAGACGCAGCTCGACGTGTTCTACGTCACGCTCTGGGTGACGATGATCATCTTCGTCCTTGTCGCCTCCGTGCTGGCCTACGCCACGCTGCGTTTCCGGGTCCGCACCGGTGAATCAGCGAATCAGCCGCCCCCGGAGCAGAGCCATGGCAACCCGTTGATCGAGTTGGGCTTGATCGTTCTCTCGATCGCCGCCCTCGTCGTGATTGCGGTACCGACGCTGCGCGCCATCTGGTACACGTATGACGTCCCGGAGGCGGAACGGGCCAATGCCTACGAGGTGACGGCAACCGGCCACCAATGGTGGTTCAAGTTTGAGTACCCCAAGGAACAGATCGAAGGGAGCGGCACACTGGTGACGGGCAACGAACTCGTGATTCCGGCGGGACGCCCGGTGCGGGTGAACCTCCGGACAGTCGATGTCATCCATTCGTTCTGGGTGCCGAAGCTGGCCGGCAAGGTGGACATGATGCCGAACCGCGGGAATCACCTCTGGCTGAAGGCGGATGAGCCAGGATACTTCTGGGGGCAGTGCGCCGAGTTCTGCGGCGAGTCGCATGCGGTGATGCGCTTCCGGGTGATCGCACTTTCGGAATCGGACTTTGCGGCGTGGGTCGCGCAGCAAAAGAACCCGGCCCGAACGGTCCCGGGCACCCAGATCGGTGCCACGCCGACCGCCTCTCCTCGCGTTGAATTTGCCTCCTACACGTACGAACGCCAGCGACCCAACGCTCCGGGATGGAGCGAGGGATTCACTCGTTACCCGTTTGCGGCCTGGCAGCAGAAGCAGCAAGTTGACACCGGAGAAAGCCCGGAATTGATCGCCCACGGCCGCAAGCTCTTCATCGAGAAGAAGTGCGCTGGCTGCCACTCCGTTCGGGGGCATGAAGGTGCGGGTATCTCGGGTCCGGACCTCACCCGGGTCGGGGCGCGCACAACGATCGCCGGCGGTCTGCTGGAGAACACGGAGCAGAACCTGCATCGGTGGTTGACCGAGCCCAACAACGTCAAACCCGGCAACAAGATGTGGTTCGGCGGCTATGTCGTCCGCAACAGCGAAACCGGGGTTTGGGAAGAACAGTTTTCGATCAACGACGGCGACGCCCGGGCGCTCGTCGCCTACCTCCACAGTCTGAAATAACCCCTTTCGAGGAACCACCGACCATGCAAGCCATCACCAAGTCCGACTTCATCGGTAAGGACGCCCCCGTGGCGGAGAAGCGCCCGCTCATCTTCACGCGACCGACAGCCAAGACCGGCCTCGTGAGTTGGCTCACGACGGTGGACCACAAGCGAATCGGCCTTCTTTACGGGGTCTCCTCGCTGATCTTCTTCCTCGTCGGCGGCTTCGAGGCCCTGCTCATCCGCGTCCAGCTCGCGGTGCCAAACAACACGTTTCTCAGCGCGCAGGCGTACAACGAGCTCTTCACGATGCACGCCACGACGATGATCTTCCTCGCCGTGATGCCGCTCTCGGCGGCGTTCTTCAACTACATCATGCCGCTGCAGATCGGGGCCCGCGACGTGGCTTTTCCCCGACTGAACGGGTTCGCCTTCTGGGTCTTCGTTGTCGGCGCGATCATCCTGAACGTTGGCTGGTTCGTGAAGTCCGGGGCTCCCGACGTCGGGTGGTTCGGCTATGCGCCGCTCACCAGCACGGCGTATTCGAACCAGTTCGCCACTGACATGTCCACGGACCTGTGGGTCATGGGCCTGCAGGTCCTGGGTGTCTCATCCATCGTGGGTTCGCTGAATTTCATTGTCACCATTATCAACCTGCGCGCCCCGGGCATGACGATGATGCGCCTGCCGGTCTTCACTTGGATGACCTTGATCACGGCGTTCCTCATCGTGCTTTCCTTCCCGGCGATCACGATCGCGTTGGTGGCGCTGATGATGGACCGCTCGTTCGGGACGAGCTTCTTCGAGGTCTCCAACGGCGGCCTGCCGATTCTCTGGCAGCACCTATTCTGGATCTTCGGTCATCCTGAGGTGTACATTTTGATCCTCCCGGCGATGGGCATCATCTCCGAGATTCTCCCCACCTTCTCCCGCAAGCCCCTCTTCGGTTATCCGATCATCGTCTTCTCCGGCGCCGTGATCGGGCTCCTTGGCTTCGGGGTGTGGTCGCACCACATGTTCACGACAGGCATGGGCACGATGGCGACCGCGGCATTCTCGGTCGCGACGATGGCCATCGCCGTGCCGACCGGCGTCAAGATCTTCAACTGGATCGGGACCCTCTGGGGGGGACAGCTGCAGATGCGCACGCCGATGATGTTCGCACTTGGCTTCGTCTGGATGTTCATGATGGGCGGTCTCTCGGGCATCATGCACTCGGCCGCTCCGGCGGACGCGCAGCAGCAGGACAGCTACTTCGTGGTCGCCCACTTCCACTACGTCCTGATCGGCGGATCGATCTTCGGCCTCTTGGCCGGCATCCACTACTGGTTTCCGCTGATCTTCGGGCGAAAGGTCTCCGAAGCCTGGGGCAAGGCCTCGTTCTGGGTCATCTTTGTCGGCTTCAACGTCACGTTCTTCCCGATGCACTTCCTCGGGCTGAACGGGATGCCGCGCCGTACGTTCACCTACGACGGCAACATGGGTTGGAACTCCGCCAATTTCATCGCCTCCGTCGGCGCGATGATCCTCGGCATCGGCATGGCTGTCTACTTTGTGGTCATGCTCTACACCTACTTCAAGGGCGAGAAGGTCAGTCGTGATCCCTGGGGCGCCCGCACGCTGGAGTGGTCGATCCCGAATCCGCCGCCCGAGCACAATTTCTCCGTGATCCCCACGGTCCACGCCCGCGACGCCTTCTGGTACGAGAAGCATCACCGCGAAGAGATCGACCGCGAAAAGGCGCAGCACGCAGCGGACGAGGAGGCGCATGGGGGCATCCACATGCCGAGCCAGTCGTGGTTCCCGATCCTGGCGGCAACATCGATACTGATCGGCGGATTGTTCATCACGAACCACCATTTCCTCGGGGCAATCGGTGGCGGGGTCCTTCTCTTCATCGCGGTTTACCTCTGGGCTTGGGAGGGACCGGGCGGCTATCACCTGCACCTCGACAAACACGGCAATCCGATCGAGCCGAAGGACGGCCACGCCGGCCACTGAGCGCGCGCGTCCAAGCACACCCAACCCGATCCTCTCTCGAACATGAGCAGCCACTCCGCCTCCGGGGCGATTGACCACCATCACGACGCCACGACGTCGACGGGCATCCCGAACAAGAAAGTGTTCATGTGGACGTTCCTCGCGTCCGACTGCATGTTCTTCGGCGCGCTCATCTCAATGCACGTCGTGTATCGGATCCACCCGCCGGCCGGTTCGCCGGATCCGAGGAGCATCTTCTCGATCGAGCTCACCTCGTTCTCGACGTTCATCCTCCTGATGTCATCCCTCCTGATGGCGCTGGCGGTAAATGCCATCCAGAAGGGCAATCTGCGCAGCACGCGTAACAACCTCCTCGGGACAATCTTCTTCGGGCTGATCTTCCTCGCGTGCCAAGTCTACGAGTTCCAGCACTTCGTGCACGACCGCGGCCTGACGCTCTCGAGTAGCCTCTTCGGCTCCACCTTCTACACGCTCACCGGCACCCACGGGTGTCACGTCGCGATCGGCGTCCTCTGGTTGATCCTGATGTACATCCGTACCTTCAAGCCGTCGGACGCGGATCAGTCGTCGAAGCCGTGGTTCATCATGAGCATCGTGCACCTCCTGGTGTTCGCGGTCGCCGTGATCCTCGGCGTCTACGTCGTCGTCGACTTCGGCCACCAGCTCCACGTTCCGACCTTCACGATCGGATCGTTCCTCGCCGGCCATCTCCTACCCCTGATCGGCCTCGCGGCCAGCATCGCCGGACTGATGTTCCTCGGTCGCTCCCGCGGCCCAGTCGACTTCGACGAGCGCAACGCCATCGACGTCGAGTCCATGGGCCTCTACTGGCACTTCGTCGACATCGTCTGGATCATCATCTTCCCGGTCGTGTACCTGCTCGAGTACATCTAAGCCCGGCCTTTGACCCGCCCTTACGCCCCCTCTCCCGCCGCTATGAGCGCCATCGCCGCCTCCCCTGCTCAGGATTCGCACGGTCACGACCACGGACAGAGCAAGTTCCACATCTTTGTCCAGATCGCCATGCTGCTGGCGGTGATCACCGGCATCGAGATCGTGGTGATCTACCTGCCGCTGCCTCATCTCCTCGTGCTGGGTGTGCTCGCAGTCTTCTCCTTGGTGAAGTTCATGCTCGTGATCTTCATCTTCATGCACCTGAAGTGGGACAAGCTGCTCTGCACGATCCTCTTCTTCATCGGGTTGGTTTTGGCGACGGGTACCGTTACGGCCCTCTACTTCCTGTTCGCGGTCGGAGACAGCAAGCCCGTCGGCCCGGCCTACGAGGGTGCTACCTTGGCGCCCGTCGCGGCCCACGTCCTTTCTGTCTAGTTGCAAGAGGCGCGGGCCCGGGTGTTCGCCGCCCCTCCCGCGTCCTCCGCTTCCGCGGCCTCGCCACCCTGGCTCCAATGATCGACTGGCGTCACTGGCACAATGAGCCATACCTCGTCGGCGGGCTGATCTTCCTCGGCTGGGCCTATGCGGTCGCGTGCGGTCCGTTGCGCGGGCGACTAGGCGGCGATGTCCTCCGTTTTCCTCGCTGGCAGGCGTGGATGTTCTATTCCGGGCTCACGATCTTCTACCTCGCGGTCGGCTCGCCGCTCGACCAAGCCGGGGAGCGGTTCCTGCTCAGCGCGCACATGATTCAGCACCAGTTGCTGATCTATCCCGCCGCCATCCTCTTCCTTCTCGGCCTGCCAACGTGGCTCGTGGACGGTGTCTTCGCCCGGCTTCCGTTTCCCGGCCTCCGGCGCCGACTGCTCCACCCCATCACCTGCGCCGCACTCTACGTCGGAGTGCTCAGCGCGTGGCACGTGCCCGAGATCTACGACTGGGCGCTGCAGGACAAACTCGTGCACGTGATCGAACACGTGATGTTCTTCGGGGCCGCGCTCTTCTATTGGTGGCCCGTCCTCGCTCCCTCACGCCTGCACCCGCCGGTGAACCCCGGCGTGCAGATCCTGTATCTGGTCGCCGTTACAATCGGTATGACCCCGCTCTTCGCCTTCATCGCCTTCTCGCAGGACGTGCTTTACCCGACGTATGAGTATGCACCTCGGCTGTTCGCCCGTCTCGGACCGGCGGAGGATCAGTTGCTCGGCGCAGTGATCATGAAGCTCGGGGGCCTGCTGGTCACCTTCTTCACCCTCGCCGTCGCCTTCTACCGCTGGCACTACGACAGCGAGGTCCGCAACTACGGGCGCCCCTGAAGGCAGGCGGCGCTCCGTCGCAGCGATGCCGAAACCGGAATCTCAGCTGCCAGCCGGAACGAGATCGTCGACCGAGTCGCTGTCAGCGCTGATGTCCGCGAAGAGCCATGTCGAGAGGTACCGCTCGCTGCTCGAGGGAATGATGACGACGATCTGCTTGCCGCGGTTTTCCGGTCGCTTCGCCAGTTGAAGGGCGGCCCAGACCACCGCGCCGGAGGAAATGCCAATCGGGATGCCGTCCTGCGTATTGACCTGCTTGGAGACCGGACCGGAGTCCGACTCCTTCACGCGGATGACCTCGTCGTAGACCTGGGTGTTGAGCACTCCCGGGACGAATCCGGCACCGATGCCCTGAAGCTTATGGGGGCCGGGGGAACCGCCGGACAGCACCGGGGAGGCATCGGGCTCAACGGCGACGATGCGGATGGAGGGTTTGTGGGCCTTGAGCACCTCACCCACACCGGTGATCGTGCCACCCGTGCCGATGCCGGACACCACGATGTCCACCTTGCCATCGGTATCACGCCAGATCTCCTCAGCCGTCGTGCGCCGGTGCACCGCCGGGTTCGACGGGTTCATGAACTGCTGGAGAATGACGCTGTTCGGGATTTTCGCCTGCAGTTCCTCGGCCTTCGCGATGGCTCCGCGCATGCCCTTTGGCCCCTCGGTCAGAACCACGCGGGCGCCGAGGATCTTCAACAGCTTCCTCCGCTCCAGGGACATCGTCTCGGGCATCGTGAGGACCAGTTTCAGCCCCTTCGCCGCGGCGACGAAGGCCAGCGCGATGCCGGTATTCCCGGACGTCGGCTCGATCAGCACGGTGCTCGCGTTGATCCGACCCGACTTGAGCGCATCGTCGATCATCGCGGCCCCGATGCGGTCCTTGACGCTGGAAAGCGGATTGAAGAACTCCAGCTTGAGCAGGATCTCCGCCACCGCGCCGTGCGCGGCAGCCGTGCGGTTCAGGCGGACGAGGGGCGTGTTGCCGATCGTCTCGGTGATGTCATTGTGGATTCTGGCCATAGGTAATCAGGGGAAAGGGGAACGCCTATATCGTGTAATCCGGGAGAAGATTCTGGATCAGGCCATCCAAGGGTTGGAGCCGATTTGTAGGCGGGCTACCCGCAGCCCCACGCGCTCCACGGCCCGGGCCCGGACGATCCGGTTGGCTGAACGGGAGCGGGATGCCGTCCCGGCGCATCTTGCGCAGCGTCACCTCCACCACGTCCGCCAAGGAATAGCGGTCCAAGATGCCGGCGATCGCGTTACGCACATCCAGCATCAGCATCCGCAGGCCGCAGTGAACCTCGTCCGGGCAACTGCACCGCTCGTAGGCGGTCTGGGAGACGCAGCCGATCGGGGCCAGCGGACCATCGATCAACCGCACCACCTGACCCATCGGGATCTGCGCGGCCTCGCGCGCCAAGCGGTAGCCTCCGAACTTGCCGCGCTGGCTCCGAATGAACCCCCCACCCCGCAAGTCCTGCATCACCTGCTCAAGGAACTTGGCCGGAATCTTTTCCTTCTCCGCAATCTCTCCCACCCGCAGCAAGTCACGACCGACCTCGGCCGCAATCCCTAGGTCAATCAGCGCCCGCAAGGCATACTCGCCTTTCTTCGAAAGCTTCATCGCACGTCCCTAACTCGATAAAGCCGATCTGAATTAAGGCAATCGATTTATGACTTTTTTGCCCTAGTTAGTCTAAACCTATCCATCACAATGTGATGCGCAGACCGTCGTAGGCGAGGGCAATTCCTGACGGTAGCTGGTCACAGGTCCCTTGGTGATCGAGGAAGTGGGTCATGTGGGTCAGCAGCGTCGAGCGAGCTCCGATCTCGGCGGCGGCGGCAAGTGCCTCGTCGAGGTTCATATGGGAGGGATGGGGCTCCGGGCGCAGGCCGTCGAGCACGACCAGATCGGCCCCCCGGGCGAGGGCGATCGCCTCGCGGGGGATGCGTTTGCAGTCCGTGTAGTAGGCGAAGCGGACCCCGGAACTGGCCTCCGTGAAGAGGAGGCCGAGGGTGTTGACTCCGCCGTGGGGCAGGAGCGTCGATTCGATCCGGCCTTGGGGAAGATCGAGCACGGCCGGCATCTGCTGGAGCCGAAAGGCCGCATAGCCCCGCACGATCGGTCGGTCCATGATCGCGTAAGGAAACATGGCCAGCACCCGTCCCATGCCCTCGTCGGTCGAAAGCACCGGAAGGGCGTTGCCCCCCAGAAGGTCGCAGAAACGCCGAAGGTCGTCCATCCCGGCAACGTGGTCTGCGTGACCGTGGGTCAAGATGAACAGGTCAATCCAGTCGATGCGATGGCGCAGGCTCTGCAGACGGAACTCCGGGGCGGCGTCGACCTGGATGTGGAGTCCGTCCATCACCACATGGATCGAGGCACGGGTCCGGTGGTTGCGAGGATCCGGGGACCGGCACACCGCGCAATCACAGGCGATCATCGGCACGCCCTGCGACGTGCCGGTGCCGAGGAAAACGACTTCCATGACTCGACGGAAGCGGGGAAGCGGAACGATGGGAAGGGGAAAACCCGTTCGCTGACCGCCTCCCAGCAGCGCGCGGTGCGAGGTGGTGCGGCAGGCTCCAACACTGCGCCCGCCGCAGCGCCCCAGCAAAAAGCCGGCCGCCCTGACGGCGGCCGGCTGGGGAGTTGGAACGAAACGGACGGACGGACGGACCGGATCAGTAGTCCATCCCGCCACCGCCGTGACCGTGGCCATGAGCCGGGGCGGCTTCCTTCTTCTCGGGGAGATCGGTGATGATCGCCTCGGTGGTGAGGAGCAGACCCGCGATCGAAGCCGCGTTCTGGAGGGCGGTGCGCGTGACCTTGGTGGGGTCGACGACGCCAGCCTTCACGAGGTCCTCGAAGTTGCCGGTGGCGACGTTGTAGCCCTGGTTCCCCTTGCTGGAGATGACCTGCTGGACCACGACGGCACCCTCGACGCCGGCGTTGAAGCAGAGCTGCTTCAGCGGCGACTCAATGGCGCGACGCACGATCTGGGCGCCGAGCTTCTCGTCGCCTTCGAGCGTGCCAGTGAGCACATCGACGGCCTTGGCGGTGCGGATGAGCGCCACGCCACCGCCGGAGACGATGCCTTCCTCGACCGCCGCACGGGTGGCGTGGAGGGCGTCTTCGACGCGCATCTTCTTTTCCTTCATCTCGGCTTCGGTCGCCGCGCCGACGTTGATGACAGCGACGCCGCCCGCGAGCTTGGCGAGGCGCTCCTGGAGCTTCTCGCGATCGTAGTCGGAGGTCGTCTCCTCGATCTGACGGCGGATCTGCTTGACGCGGCCTTGGATGTCCGAGGCCTTGCCGGAACCCTCGACGATCGTGGTGTTCTCCTTGTCGACGACGATGCGCTTGGCGCGGCCGAGGTCGCTGAGGGTGACGTTCTCGAGCTTGATGCCGAGGTCCTCGCTGAGGAGCTTGCCGCCGGTGAGGACCGCGATGTCCTCGAGCATGGCCTTGCGGCGATCGCCGAAGCCCGGGGCCTTCACCGCGGCGACGTTCAGCGTGCCACGGATCTTGTTCACGACGAGCGCGGCGAGGGCTTCGCCCTCGACTTCCTCGGCGATGATGAGCAGCGGCTTGCCGGTCTTGGCGGTCGTCTGGAGGATGGGCAGGAACTCCTGGAGATTGGAGATCTTCTTCTCGTGGATGAGAATGTAGCCATCTTCGAGGACGGCCTCCTGGCTCTCCATGTTCGTCGCGAAGTACGGCGACAGGTAGCCCTTGTCGAACTGCATGCCCTCGACGACGTCGAGAGTGGTCTCGATGGACTTGGCTTCCTCGACGGTGATGGTGCCGTCCTTGCCGACCTTGTCCATCGCGTCGGCGATGATCTCGCCGATCGAAGCGTCCCAGTTGGCGGAGACGGTGGCGACCTGGCGGATTTCCTCGCGGTCATTGACCTTCTTGGAAATGCGGCCGAGCTCGGTGACGGCGGCCTCGACGGCCTTGTCGATACCGCGCTTCAGGTAGATCGGATTCGCGCCGGCGGTGACGTGCTTGAGCCCTTCCTTGTAGACGGCCTCGGCGAGCACGGTGGCGGTGGTGGTGCCGTCACCCGCGGCGTCGTTCGTCTTGGAGGCGACCTCCTTGACGAGCTGGGCGCCGATGTTCTCGTAGGCGTCGGAAAGCTCGATTTCCTTGGCGACGGTGACGCCGTCCTTGGTCACGAGCGGGGAGCCGAATTTCTTGTCGATGACGACATTGCGGCCCTTGGGTCCGAGGGTCACCTTGACGGCGCGGGAGAGGAGCTCGACGCCGCGCAGAACCTTCTGCCGGGCGGCTTCGTCGAAGAGGAGTTGTTTAGCAGCCATGATGGTAAATGTGTTTCAGAATGGGAGTGGATAACGGGAGCAGCCTCAGCCAACGACGCCGAGGATATCGTCCTCGCGGACCAGCGTGAACTTCTCGTTCTCGATCTTCACCTCGGTGCCGCCGTACTTGCTGATGAGCACCTTGTCGCCGACCTTCACCTCGAACGGAACGGAGTTACCCTTCTCGTCCTTCTTGCCGGTGCCGAGCGCGATGACTTCGGCCTCCTGAGGCTTTTCCTTCGCGGAGTCGGGGATGATGATTCCCCCGCGAATCTGTTCTTTTTCCTCGATGTGCTTCACGAGCACTCGATCGCCGATGGGCTTGATCTTTACTTTGGGCATATGGATTAGGATGGGTGGGTTGGGTTTTTCAACGAAGCGCCACCGCACCCACCAGGAGGCGGGTCGGCAGCGCAGCTTCGTCAGAAAGGGTTATTTCTTGTCCTCGTCGACGACCTCGAAGTCGGCATCGACCACGTCGGACTTCCGCTCGGCCTTCTTGGCGTCGGAACCCGGCGCAGCGGTGCCGGAGGCACCGGCGGCCGCCGGGTCGGCGCCCGGAGCAGACTGTGCAGCGGCGTAGAGTTCGGCGCCGACCTTGGACAGTTGCTCGATGGCGGTCTTCATCCGATCGGTGTCATTCGATTCCAGAGCCTTCTTCGCATCGGCGAGAGCGGATTCGATCGCGGTCTTCTTGTCCGCCGGCACCTTGTCGCCAGCGTCCTTCAGAGCCTTCTCGAGTTGATACACGACGCTGTCGAGCTGGTTCTTGGTCTCGACCGCCTCCTTGCGCTTGCGGTCCGCCTCGGCATTGAGCTCGGCGTCCTTGGTCATGCGCTCCACCTCTTCCTTGGTCAGACCGGACGATCCCTGAATGGTGATCTTCTGGTCCTTCCCGGTCCCGAGGTCCTTGGCGGAGACGTGGAGGATGCCGTTGGCGTCAATGTCGAACGTGACCTCAATCTGCGGCACACCGCGCGGAGCCGGCGGAATGCCGTCGAGGCGGAAGGTGCCGAGCGTCTTGTTGTCGCGCGACATCGGGCGCTCGCCTTGGAGTACGACGATCTCCACGGAGGGCTGGCTGTCCGAGTAGGTCGAGAACACCTGCGTCTTCTTCGAAGGAATCGTGGTGTTGCGCGAGATCATCGCGGTCGAGACACCACCGGCCGTCTCAATGCCCAGCGTGAGAGGCGTGACGTCGAGCAGGAGGACGTCGCGGACGTCACCCTTGAGCACACCGCCTTGGATCGCGGCGCCGACGGCCACGACCTCGTCCGGATTCACGCCTTGGTGAGGCGTCTTGCCGCCGAGTTGACGGGCGATCTCGACGACCTTCGGCATGCGGGTCATGCCGCCGACCAGCACCAACTCATCGATCTGGGCGGCACCGAGGTCCGCATCCTTCAAGCAGTTCTTGAACGGAGCGAGGCAGCGCTCGAAGAGCCGATCACAGATCTGCTCCATCTTCGCGCGACTCAGGCTGACATTCAGGTGCTTCGGACCGGTGGCGTCCGCAGTGATGAAAGGAAGATTGACGTCGTAGGTCTGGGCGGACGAGAGGGCGATCTTGGCCTTCTCCGCCTCCTCCTTCAAGCGCTGGAGGGCCATCGGATCCTTGCGGAGGTCAATCCCGTTCTCCTTCTGAAATCCCTCCACGAGCCACGAAATCAGCGCCTCGTCCCAGTTGTCACCGCCAAGGTGCGTATCGCCGTTGGTCGCCTTCACCTCGAAGACGCCGTCGCCGATCTCAAGCACCGATACGTCGAAGGTGCCGCCGCCGAGGTCGAAGACCGCGATCTTCTCGTCCTTCTTCTTGTCGAGTCCGTAAGCAAGCGAGGCCGCCGTCGGCTCATTGATGATCCGCAGCACATCCAAGCCCGCGATCTTGCCAGCGTCCTTGGTCGCCTGGCGCTGCGAGTCATTGAAGTAGGCCGGCACCGTGATCACCGCCTGGGTGATCTTCTCGCCGAGGTACGCCTCGGCATCCGCCTTCAACTTGCCGAGCACGAAGGCTGAAATCTGCTGCGGGGCGAACTGCTCCGTCTTATCCCCGACCTGAACCTCGATGTAGGCGTCGCCGTTCTTGCCCTCGCTCACCTTGAACGGGAAGTTCTTTGATTCCTCCCGCGTCTCGGAGAACTTGCGACCGATCAAGCGCTTCGCGGAGAAAATCGTGTTTTTCGGATTCGTCACGGCTTGGCGCTTGGCCGCCTGACCCACCAGACGCTCACCCGACTTGGTGAATGCCACCACCGAAGGGGTCGTCCGCGCGCCCTCCGCGTTCGGGATAACCACCGGCTCGCCGCCCTCCATCACCGCCATGCAGGAGTTCGTCGTGCCCAAATCAATGCCTAAAATACGACCCATGCTCACTTCCTAGCACGGGGTGTACCGAGATGGCCATCATCTGGTTATCATAATTTTAATCAGGGCCTTATGAGACTTTTAGCTTCGGATCGATTGGCTGGACCCGGCGATTCCGGGTCAGCGTGGCACAGTCGGTGTCCCACCCGCTCGTTCGACCGGGTCAGGGCGCACGGGGTGACGCACCTTGATAACCCGGGCGTGCCGGAGTAGAGTTCGGCTATGGAAATGGAGATCGTGGTGCCCGGCGAGTTGGCGGTGATGACCCTGCCAAGGATTGCATTCTTTCCCCAAGCGCTGCTGCCGCTGCACATCTTCGAACCCCGTTACCGGAGGATGCTGAAGGAAGTCTTGGCTGGGCACCGGCTCTTTGCGGTCGCCGGCCTGAACACGGCGGAGGCGGCGCAGACGTTCGAACCCACCCACCGCGTCGCCACCGTCGGCATCGTGCGCGCCTGCCAGGAGAACGACAATGGCACATCAAATCTTTTGCTTCAAGGTCTGGCAAGGATCGAGGTTCTCGGCATCGTCCGCGAAGAACCCTATCGGACGATTCGAGTGCGACCGCTCCTCAGCCAGTCCGGGGCACCCGCCTCAGAAAATCAAAAGCTGAAGACGAGCCTCGCGCGGTTGCTGGCCCTCCGGCGGCGGCTGACGGGCGACGAACCGGGCGACTTCGACCGCTTCCTCAAGTCCGTGGAGGACCCGGATGCCTTTGTCGATCTCGCGGCCTTCAACCTCTGCGAGGACTCGGCGTTGAAGCAGCGCCTTTTGGAGACGCTGAGCGTGCACGACCGACTTCGCCTGTTTGCACGTCACCTTCGTCGGGAGATTGACCAGATCCGACTCGCCCGCCAACTCCAAGGTCCCTTGGCTGACGACGCGATCGGTAACAACTGATCATAAACGACTTACGTGCGAAGCTCGGCTCCAAAGACTGGAGCCGATGGTCGGGATTGAACCGACGACCCACGCTTTACGAAAGCGTTGCTCTACCACTGAGCTACATCGGCCTCGAGAACGACGGAGAAAAACCGGCCTTCCTTCCGGCGCAAGCCTTTTGTCTCCTCCCCCCAAGTGTCCTCCCTCGCTACGGATCTCTTCGATTTCTCACTCCCGCCCGAACTCATCGCCCAGACGCCGGCGGAGCGAAGGGATGGGTCGCGGTTGCTCGTCATCGATCGCGCTTCCCGCTCCCTCACCCATCGGCGTTTCGCGGATTTGCCGGACCTTCTGCGCCCGGGCGACGTCTTGTTCCGCAATAATGCGGCGGTGCTTCCCGCCCGTTTGACGGCGCAGCGCGAAACCGGCGGGAAGGTCGAATGCCTGCTGCTGCGCCCGACCGCCGAGACCGAGGCGTGGTGGTGCCTGCTGCGCCCGGGCAAGCGGTTGCCAGTGGGGTCGCGATTCGGTCGTCCCGGGCTCTTCGAAGCGCAGGTTCTCGAGAAGGATTCAGAAGGAACGGCCCGGGTCAGATTCGACATCCCCGATGGCCGGTCCGTCGTCGCGATCGCGAATGAAATCGGAGAGGTTCCCCTGCCTCCCTACATCAGCCGGACCGATCCTGCGGCATCGCGCGCTGCGGATCTCGACCGTTACCAGACGGTCTATGCGTGCAAGGACCGGCAAGTCGCCGTGGCTGCACCCACGGCCGGACTCCACTTCACCCCGGAACTCCTCGAACAGATCGCTGCCCGTGGCGTCCCCACTCACGAGGTCACTTTGCACGTGGGACTAGGGACGTTCAAACCGATCTCCGCCCAATCCGTCGAAGACCATTCGATTCACCGGGAGCTCTATGAAGTTCCGTATTCGACGCAGGTCGCGCTCTTTGAGCACTCTCCCCCGAAATCCCGCCGCATCGCCGTGGGGACGACGAGTGTCCGGGCCATCGAGGCGTTTCGCCGCGAGCACGCCACGCCGAGAGCGGACCAGCAGGCGCATGTCGGTGAGGCGGGATTGTACCTTTTTCCACCCGCTCCGTTTCTGGGCGTGGACGGCCTGATCACCAACTTTCACCAACCCCGTTCCACCCTCCTTTGTCTCGTCGCCGCTTTCCTCGCCCCCGGATCAACGGACGGCATCGCGTGGCTGAAGGAAATTTACACGGAGGCCATGGCCGCACGCTACCGATTCTTCAGCTACGGCGATGCCATGCTCATCCTCTAGTCGCGGTCCGCGTTTGCCAAAGGACGCCGAGGGATGTTGAGTGAAGGAGTCCCATGCAGGCCGAGGAACTTCAAGCCCTGATCGATGATGCGTCGGCGGATTTCGCCCTCGGGGAGGCCGGCCCAGCCCTAGCCAAGCTCCAGCGTGCCGTCTCGGTCGCCCCGGGCAGCTTCGAGGCATGGCACGCCCTGGCGGAGATCCACTTTGCCGAGCGTCGGTTCGACGAGGCCCTGGCGGCGGCCGAGCAGGCGCACCGGCTGCGCCCCGCCGACCTGTTCATCAACACCACCCTCTCCCGCATCTGGATGGAACGGGGCGACAAGCCCCGCGCCGAGCACTTCGGCGCCCAAGCCCGGATGCTGAGTTGGAAGGACGAACTCGCCCGACCGGCGGACGAGGCGCCGCCGCTGCGCTGACCATGCGTCGACGGCCATCGGCTTCAGCCTCCCCCGGGGCGATCCAGACCGAGACGCCCGACCGACACGCTCCTCCCGAGCCAGTCCGCCTGCCGTTCGGGGGCGCGCCGCACACGGTCCGCCCCCTGACCCTCGCCGACACGGAACGACTGATCTCGTTCTTCAAGTCGCACAACGAAGAGACCGTGCGCCTGCGGTACGGCTATTTCTTCCGCGAAATGACCCGTGCCCGGGCGCGGGAGTTGGTCGGCGTCGATCAGCGCAAGGACCTCGCCCTCGCGGTCTTCTCTGTCCAACCGGACGGCAGCGAGGTGATCGATGCCATCGGTCGCTACTTCCTCTTGGAAGACGGTCGGACGGCGGAGATGGCCTTCGTTGTAAGGGAGTCGAAACGGCGGCTCGGGATGGCCCAAACCCTTCTCCAACGGCTGATGGACGTTGCCGGCCGCCGCGGGCTGACGGAACTCACCGCTCAGGTGCAGCGTGAAAACCACGGAATGATCGCCCTCTTCCGAAGGGCGGGGGCCTCCGTCCACAGCGTGATCGGTGCCGACGCCGTCGATGTACGGCTCCCCGTGCGCCCGACGACTTCCTGACCGCCGAACCGCTCCCTCTCGCAGGGTTGCGGAAAGTCGTGGACATCCCCGACCCGCCCGGTTTTTCGTTACGCCATCATGTCCTCCCCCGCCGGCAAAAAGTCTGTTTCCGCGGTCTCCCTCGTGGTCGATGCGATCCTGGTCCTCGGGTTCTTCGCCTTCCTGTTCGTGCTGCTCCGCTCGCACGTTCCCTCCAACAACAAGGCGATGATCGACCTTTGGGCTGCCCTCGGCTCGGCCTGCATGAGCGGGGTGTTCTGGCTCGCGCTCCAGATGTTGCGCGCGGTGCTCGACTTCCAACGCCGCGGGAGCCGCGGCTAAGCCCGGTTGCCGGGCTTTCCCAGCCCCGTCACGTGCCGGCACCCACGTCCATCTCCAGCGGCAAGAGCCGCACCAGCGCCGCCGCCGAGGACTACCTCGAACGCATCCGCGAACTGATCCAGCGCAAGGGCTATGCCCGGGTGGTCGACATCGCGTCCGAACTGCGGATCTCGCAGGCCAGCGTGACGACGATGATCCAGCGCCTCGACGCCGAGGGCTTGGTCAAGCACGAGAAGTACCGTGGCATGGTCCTCACCAGCGCCGGCGAGGCGGTCGCCTCCCGCATCGCCCATCGCCACGAACTCCTCACCGCCTTTCTCCGGCAACTGGGACTCCCGGAGGCCATCATCACCCACGACGTGGAGGGCCTCGAGCACCACGTCAGCGGCGAGACCTTCCGCGCCATCGAGCGGCTGACGCAGTACTTGCAGGAGCATCCGGAAGTGGCGGAGCGCCTCCGCAAGTAGAGCCATTTAAGCGACAAGCCCCGCCTCGCAGTTTCTCCCCTAGGCCGTCACCGTACAATCGATCCAGTCGCATCGAGACGATCTGGCGGCAACGTCTCAGGGCCTCTCTCCCGTCGAAACACCCTCCGCGTACTCCCCGGTCTTTCGCCCCTGAAGTGCGCTCGCCCTCTCACCTCACTCCGCCGACCCCGCCGGCATCATCACGGCTAAGCGGGATGCGCCCCGTCAGGCCAGGGTTTGACTCTTGCGCTTCGCGATCCGTGAACCAGCGAAGATTGCGATCTCATAGAGCAGGTACAACGGAGCCGCAAACATGGTCTGCGTGAACGGATCCGGCGTCGGAGTCACGATCGCCGCGATGACGAAGATCCCGATCAGCGCATGCTTGCGGTAGCGCCGCAACGATGACACCTCCAGCAATCCGAGGTACACGGCGATCACGATCAAGAGTGGGAACTCAAACGAAGCCCCCACCCCCAAGACCAACCACGTGAGAAGGCTGTAGTAAGCCCCTGGTGTCCAACGTAAAGCGAACCCGAACAGCTGGTTAAGCTCGATCGAGACCCGGATGGTGCTGGGAACGAGCAGGAAGAAACTGAAGGCCGTTCCAAGCAGGAAGAGGATGACGGCCGAGGTGCAGACGGGCAGGATCAGCCGCAGTTCGCGTGGCGTGAGTGCGGGGGCCACGAACTGCCCGAAAAAGAACAGGATGGCGGGGGCCGCCACCAGCAGGCCGCCGATCGTGCACATCTGAATCACCACGGAGAAGCCCTCCATGATGGACGTGGTGCCCAATTCGACCGCGACCTGACCGTACTCCTTGGCGACCGACTCCAGCGGCCACAGGAGCAGGTGGTTGAATTCCTTCAGGAAGTAGCCAACCAGCGAAGCGGCGATCACGAACGCGATCGCGCTCTTCACCAAAGTCCAGCGCAGTTCCTCAAGATGCTCGAAGAACCCCATCGGTTTCTCGCGGGGATCCGGGGACTCCGAGTCGGAACCGGAAGTGTCGGGAGAGTGCGAATCGTGGAAGCTCAACGGTGTGACGGCAGGGGCGACAGAGCATGGGAAAATCCGGGCCAAAAGCTAGCTTTAGTCGCGCCCGCGCCGCTGCTGCGGTCCCGGACCCCTGCACCGTTGACAGCGTTGCTCTGGACGGTATTCGCTTCAGGTCTCTACGTCAGCACTCCTTCAACCAACGACGTCCACCGTTTCCCTGCTCTTATGGCCGCCAAATCCAAAGTGAAAAACACCGCCCCGAAGGGCAAGAAAGCCACCGCCAAGCCTGCGCGCTCCGCCGCCAAGGCCCCCCGCTACGTCTACACGTGGGGTGCCGGCAAGGCCGACGGCGACGGTACGATGAAGAATCTGCTTGGCGGCAAGGGCGCCAATCTTGCCGAGATGACGCGCATCGGCCTGCCCGTTCCCCCGGGCTTCACGATCACCACCGAAGTCTGCACGTACTACTACGCCAACAAGCGCACGTACCCGGCGGCCCTCCAGGCACAGATGGAAGCGGGCGTCGCGAACATGGAGCGCATCATGGGCACGAAGTTCGGCGCCACCAGCGGCACGCCGCTGCTCGTCGCCGTCCGTTCCGGCGCGCGCGACTCCATGCCGGGCATGATGGACACGATCCTCAACCTCGGCCTGAACGACGACACCGTGCTCGCGCTCGAGAAGAGCACGAAGAACTCACGCTTCGCGTGGGACTGCTACCGCCGCTTCATTCAGATGTACGGTGACGTGGTGCTCGGCGTGCAAAAGCGCGAGGGCGAGGATCACGAGCCATTCGAGACCGTGATCGAAGCGTTCAAGCACGAGCGCTACCACTCGGACATCGAGGACTCCAAGCTCACGGCCGACGACCAGAAGGAACTGGTCAAGCGCTTCAAGGCCCTCGTGCTTGAGCGCACGGGCAAGGTCTTCCCGAACAATCCCTGGGACCAGCTGCGCGGCGCCGCCGGCGCGGTCTTTGGATCGTGGATGAACGACCGCGCGATCGTGTATCGCCGCAAGTACAACATTCCGTCCGAGTGGGGCACCGCCGTTAACGTGCAGGCGATGGTCTTCGGCAACACGGGCGACTCCTCCGGCTCCGGCGTCGCCTTCACCCGTAATCCCGCCAACGGTACGAACGAGTTCTACGGCGAGTTCCTCGTCAACGCCCAGGGCGAAGACGTGGTCGCCGGCGTCCGTACGCCGGAACCCGTGATCAACCTGAAGTCGGTCATGCCGAAGTCGTACGCGGAACTGCTCAAGGTCCGCGCGATTCTCGAAAAACACTTCAAGGACGTTCAGGACATCGAGTTCACGATCCAGGACGGCACGCTGTTCATGCTCCAGACGCGCAACGGCAAGCGCACCGCCGCCGCCGCGCTGAAGTTCTCCATCGATATGGTGAAGGAGAAGCTGATTGACTGGAAGACCGCGATCCTGCGCAACCCGGCCGACCAGCTCGAACAGCTCCTCGCCCCGATCTTCGACCTCGCCGAGGTCCGCAAGGCCACCGCCATCGCGACCGGCCTGCCCGCGGGTCCGGGCGCCGCGACGGGCAAGATCTACTTCAACGCCGAGCGCGCCGTCGCCGCCGCCGACCGCGGTGAGAAGGTCCTGTTGGTTCGCGTCGAAACCTCGCCCGAAGACCTCCGTGGCATGATCGCCGCCGAGGGCATCCTCACCGCGCGCGGCGGCGTCTCGTCGCACGCCGCCCTCGTCGCCCGCCAGATGGGCAAGGTCTGCGTGTGCGGCGCCGCCGCCGTCGCCATCGACTACGAGCGCAAGACCGCCACCATTGCCGGAAAGACCTTCTCCGAGGGTGATTTCCTCTCGATCGACGGCACGTCCGGCACGGTCTACGCAGGGCAGATCAAGACCGCCCCGTCGGAAATCATCGCGGGCCTGATCAACGGCGACCAAGCGGCCCGCAACACGGAGAAGTTCAGGCAGTACGCCCAGCTGATGAAGTGGTGCTCGCAAGCCACCCGCCTGCAGGTGCGCACGAACGCCGACAACCCAGAGCAGACGCGCAACGCGATCGCCTTCGGCGCCACCGGCATCGGCCTCACCCGCACCGAACACATGTTCTTCGAGGGCGACCGCATTGACGCGATGCGCGAGATGATCCTCGCGGACACGCTCGAGGCCCGCAAGGTCGCGCTCGCCAAGCTGCTCCCGTACCAGCGCGGTGACTTCCTTGGCATCTTCAAGGAGCTGAAGGGCTACCCGGCCACGATCCGCTTCCTCGACCCCCCGCTGCACGAGTTCCTGCCGCACACCAAGGAGCAGCAGATGGATCTCGCCCGCAAGCTGGGCATCTCGGTCGACAAGATCATGCAGCGCGTGCACGACCTGCACGAGTTCAACCCGATGCTCGGCTTCCGCGGCTGCCGCCTCGGCATCAAGTATCCGGAGATCACCGCCATGCAGGCGCGCGCCGTGTTTGAGGCCGCCGCCGAGGCCCAGAAGGCCGGCATCAAGGCCAAGCCCGAGATCATGATCCCGCTCGTCGGCTTCCGCAAGGAACTCAATCTGCAGGTCGAACTCGTCCACGCCACCGCCAAGGCCGTCCAAGCCGAGCGCAAGGTGAAGCTCTCCTACTCGGTCGGCACGATGATCGAGGTCCCGCGCGGCGCCCTCACCGCCGACGAGATCGCCCAGACCGCCGAGTTCTTCAGCTTCGGCACGAACGATCTCACGCAGACCTGCCTCGGCATGTCCCGCGATGACTCGGGTTCCTTCCTCGGCGCCTACCAGGAAGCGGAAATCTTCAAGAAGAACCCGTTCGCCTCGATCGACCAGACGGGCGTCGGCCAGCTGATGCGCATCGCCATCGAGAAGGGCCGTCAGTCCCGCCCCGACATCAAGCTCGGCATCTGCGGCGAACACGGCGGTGATCCGGACTCCGTGAAGCTCTGTCACCAGCTCGGCCTCACCTACGTGTCCTGCTCGCCGTTCCGCGTGCCGGTCGCCCGCCTCGCGGCCGCCCAAGCCGCGGTGGCCGAGAGCCGGAAGAAGGCCTAAGCCTCTGGGTTGATTCTCCCCCGCCTCTAAAGGCCCCGTCCTTCCCGGACGGGGCCTTTCTCTTGTCTGCTCCGGGGTCTTTCCCCTGATTCACGCCTCCGCGCCTCAGCGTGCGCGGCAACGACCGATAAAACCGGTTGTCCCTCCTCGGGCATCACCGCCGGCCCCATGGTTCCCACGCTGCTCATCGTCGACGATTCCCGCACGGTGCGTACTCTCGCCCGTCAGGTTTGCCTTCGCCGCGGGTGGCGTCTTCTCGAGGCCCGCGAAGTGTCGGAGGCTCTCCGCCTCACGGAGGTTCATCCGGTGGACTTCATCCCCCTCGATACCACGCTGAGGGGCATCGCGGCGGCCGGGGCGATGGATCTTTTCCGGAACCAGCCGAATACGCAGACCACGCCCATCGCCCTGCTCGCACCCGCGTCAGGGCATGGTGGGGTGCCGCCGCAGGCACGAGCCCGGGCGTACGGATTGCTGAGCAAGCCGTTCTCGCGCTACGCCCTCGACCTCGCGCTCCAGCGCTGGCTGATCGAAGCCGGAATCATCGAACGGTCCGGCAACGGACTCGCGCTCGGAGCGGAAGCACCGTCCGCCGGTTAAGCCAGCCCCGCGATGCCGGTCTCCGGCATCCCTGCATGCATCGCCCGTGTCGGCGCTCGGCGGAATACCCGACGGCCGAAATTCGGCCGATCGGCTGGATCAGCCCTCCAGTAATCGGACCCACGGGCCGATAAGACCTGCGGTTGCACCGTCGTCCCTCCGCTTCGCCGAAGGGAAATCGTGTTCCATGTCCTCTCCCAAACGCCCGCTGCTTGACCGACGCACGCGATCGGCGACCACTCTCTGCCTGGGCCTCCTCCCGGCATTGGCGTCCGCCACCTCGCTGGTGGCGCGCCCTCACTCCGGGTTGTCGGGAAGCGTCCCCGGCGCCGGAGGCGCCTCGCGGCCTTACTTGGCCGTGATCCTCGCCCCGACGCTGCGCTTCGCTCCCATGCCGCCGCCGCCAGCGGAGATGCCGCGACTGGCCTCGCTTGAGCCGGTTGTCCGCGCCGCCCAAGCCGATCCAGCCGTGTCCGCTCATCCGGAAAAGGCTGCCGCGCCCGCGTCGCCAGAACCCTCTTCAACGCCCGATCCCTCGGGTGCCGATCCGTCATACGCCGATCCCAATCGGCTGCCCTCGGCGGTGCGGATTCTCCCCGACGACTCGCCGCGCGACCTGCGCCCGGCGGACTTCCTTCCCTTCTTCATGTTCCCTGGCTCCACGCCGCCCCCGGTGCCACCGAGCTCCGCAACCTACCGACAGCGATGAGAGGTGTGCTTCTTCTGATCCTCACCGGATTCGGTGCCGCAGCCATGCGCGCCAACCCGGACGGGCACGCCCCGGTCCCGTCAGACTCCCCTCCGGCCGCGGCAGCGGCGGGGACGACTCACGAGTTGAAGCCGGACGAGATCGACAGCCTGCTGCGCATTGCGGAGACGAAGACCGCTTCGGGCGACTACGCCACCGCCGAGATCGCGCTGCGGCAACTCATGGCGGCACCGCCGGATCCGGAGCGGGATCACCGCACCCTCCTTGCGCTTGCCCGTTTGCATCGCCAGCGCGGCGAAGGGACGCGCGCGGTGGCGATCTACGGGCGCCTCCTCCGCGACACCCCGCATCTCGGCAACCACGCGCCCATTTACATCGAACTCGCGCGGACCCTCCGGAGCCTCGGGGCCTTTGATCTCGCGATCGGCCGCTTCTACAGCGTGATCAACGCGACCCTGAACGCCCCGGCGGAAGGCGATATTGACTACCGGCAACTCGCCCGCACCGCGCAATTCGAGGTGGCGGAAACGCACCTGATCGCGGGGCGTAATGACGAGGCGGCTCGGCTCTTCGACCGCCTGATCCTGCTCGACCTCACGGCGGAGGACCGTCACCGGGCGCGGTTTCACTGCGCCCAGGCCCACGCCCGCGCCGGACGTCCCGAATCGGCCGTGGCGGCCCTTGCCCCGGCGCTCGACCCGAAGGCAGGCGAGACCGCCTTGCCAGAAGCGCTGCATCTGCAGGCAACACTCCTGCTCCAACTCGGACGCCGCGCGGAAGCCCTCACCGCCGTGGAGCGGCTCCTCTCCGCGGAGTACGCCCAGCGCGACGAGAATCCGGAACGCTGGCGGAGTTGGCAGCGCGTGACCGGAAACCAGCTCGCCAACGAATTCTACGAGCAAGGAGACGCCGCCTCCGCTCTCGCGATCTACCGCACGCTCGCCACCTTGGATGCGCGGGCGGAGTGGCGGCTCGCCATCACCTACCAGATCGGGCTGTGTCTCGAGCGGCTCTCCACCATGGACGACGCGATCAAATCGTACCGGGAAATCGTCAAGGCCGGCAACCAGCCCGCCGCGTCCGCGCAGGTTACCGACCTCGCCCGCATGGCGTCATGGAGGGTTCGTCACCTGCAGTGGCGTTCCCGCGCCACGACGCAATGGCAGGAGCTGAGCCAGGGAGCCGTCGATGCGCCGCCCCCGGCCCCCTCCCCCCGGGCAGATGCCTCTCCCACGTCGTGACCGGACCCCTCCAACCGCGGCGTCACCACCTTGAGCTCTGCGGTCGCATCCGGCGACTGCTGGAGGAGGAGCGGACCTTCCTCGAAACCGCGCTCGCCCCCCTTTCCTCGGCGCCTGCGCTGACGCAGCAGCGCGAAGCGCTCGTCCGCGAACTCCACGCCAGCGTCGAGGCCCTCCGGCAGTGGACGCCCACGGAGGCCGGACTGGATCCCCGGGCCAATCCGGAGTACATTCAACTGGTCTCCTCCGCGCGCAGCGAGACGCTTGAGGTCATCCAGCTTCAAGCCACGGTGGAATCGCTCATGGTCCGTCACAGCCTGCGGCGACCGAAGATGGCCGCACCGGCGGAGATTCCGGCGCCCGCTCTTGCTGCCCGGGCCTACCTGCGCTCCCTTCCGCCGGAAAACCCCCATTGATTCCTCCCGGACTTGAGTTGGACTGGGCGCCTCCCCGCGCGCCATGCCCACCGACTCGATCATCGTCCTCGCCGAAAACGGACCACGGTCGGGCGAAGGTGACTCCCGGATCCGCTGGACGAAGTCGGTCTCTGCGCTGAGAGAGGCCTTGGCCGGTGCGGACCTCTCGCTCGTCATGCTGGCGCTCGACCCGGCATCGCCGACCCTCGCGGAAGCGCTGAGGTCCTGCCAATCCCTGCGACCGGGAGTCCCGGTGTGGATCGTTCCCGACGCCACGGTTCGCGAGACGTTGGACGAACCTTCTCCGGCCCTGCGCGCCCTGCTGCTTCGCGCCCTCGGCGTCACGAGTCAGGGCCCGAAGACCGCCGCGCGAATGGAGGCCCTGACGTCGCTCGCCGGCGGAGTCGCGCACGATCTGAATAATCTCCTCACAGCCATGCGCTGTTATGGCGAGATTCTGCACGAGGAACTCGCGGAGACCGCCCCCGACCTCCGTGACCGCACGTCGGAGATCCTCCTTGCCGCGCAACGCGCCAGCCTGCTGAGCCGGCAGTTGCTCGCGTTCAGCGGGCGGGCCACCGCCCACCCGGAGAGGATCGACCTGCGGGACTGGCTGCCCGCGCTGGAAAGCATCCTCCGCTCGATCCTCAGCGAGCAGATCACCCTTGACCTGCCGCCGCCGACGGACCCGCTCTGGGTCGAAGCCGACCGCAACCAGTTGGAGCAGGTGTTGACTCATCTGGTGACGAACGCCCGCGAGGCGATGCCGAACGGAGGCCGAGTGGCGGTCGTCGCCGCACTCTGCGCGCCTGGAGCGCGCAATGACGCACGTCTGCCCGCCGGTGACTACGCTGAGATCGTAGTGACGGACTCAGGGCCGGGAGTCGCCCCGCAGGTCAGGGACCGCCTGTTCGAGCCCTTCGTCACCACCAAGCCCCGCGGACGAGGTCTGGGTCTCGGGTTGGGCTTGGCGACCGCCCTGATGTCGATCCGCAAGCTGGGTGGTGAAATCGTCCATCAGCCCGGCTCGCCTCACGGATCGGTGTTTCGGGTCCTGCTCCCCTTGAGCCTGTCCGCCGCTGGGAACGCGCGCGGCGGCGGGAGCGTAACGCAGCGCGGGAACGGTGAGCGCATCCTGGTCGTGGAGGACGACTCCGCCATCCGCACCGTAGCCACCGCCCTGCTCGATGCGATGGGCTATCGTGTGGAAGCGGTTGGCAGCGGTGCCGAGGCTCTCGACCGGTGCCGGCGAAGTGGCGATTTCCCCTACGAGGCGCTGCTGAGCGACATCAGCATGCCGGGCATGAGTGGATACGACCTCGCCCGGGAGGTCGCAGACCTCCAGCCGGGCACCGCCGTGATCCTCATGTCTGGCTACGCCGGCGATCCCGTTGTTCTGGAAGACACGCGAAGACTGGGTGCGCTCTTCCTCGAGAAACCGTTCAGCCGGGAGAGCCTGAGCCAGCGGGTTGCGGAGGCGCTCGCGCTCCGCGACCAAGCCTGAGGTTCCGCAGCTCAACGGCGCCGACTCGGCACCCTGACGGTCGCCATGCCGGCGGCCCGTGCAGCCGCGATTCCCGGCTCGGCGTCCTCGAACACGAGGCAGTGCTCTGGACGGACGCGCATCCGCTCGGCGGCGAGCAGGAACATGTCCGGTTCCGGCTTGCCCCGGCCCGGAGCCACATCCCGCGGCGTGATCACGATCGGGAAGAGCGAACGCAAGCCCACCGCCTCGAGCGCGGGGATCGCCACCTCGGGCAAGCCCCCGGTCGCGATCGCCACCGGGTGCCGTGACGCAGCCCGGCGTGCCTCGGCCACCACCGGCTCGATCACCGCCACACTCGACAACCGCTCCAAGTAGAGTTCCTCCTTGAGGATCGCGACCGCGTCAGGGTCGACCCGCACCCCGTGGTGCGCGGCCAGCAACTCCGCCACCCGATGCGTGGGCACTCCCCCGAGCGCATAGAAGTAGTCCTCATCGACCGCACCCGACACCCCGTGGGCGCGCAAAGCGGCATCCCACGCGAGATAATGGGCGGGCATCGAGTCGACGAGCGTTCCGTCCAAGTCGAAGATGGTCGCGGCAAACTCACCCGGGGGGATCTCAAGCTGCATAAACCCCCAGCAAAGCGAAACGTCCCCCACGGCTCAAGTTCTCGTTGTTCCCGCCGCGGGCTTGCCTCCGGCGCGTCCCGCCGCGACAATCCCGCGCCTCATGCACGAAGACACCCACGTCCGTCTCCAGAAATTCCTCGCCGACGCCGGCCTGTGCTCCCGGCGGGCCGCGGAGTCGTTGATCCGGGCGAGCGACGTGCGGGTAAACGGGACCCCCGCCACCCTCGGCCAGCGGATCGATCCCTCCCGCGATCGCGTCGTGGTGCAGGGACGCGAGGTTCGCGGCACGCCGCAGGCCCGCATGACGCTTGCCGTGAACAAGCCCCGCGGGCTGGTTTGCTCCAACGACGACCCGCGCAATCCCGCCACGATCTTCGACCTCCTTCCCAAGGAGCTCCAGCGACTGCGGTTCTTCTGCGCCGGGCGCCTCGACAAGGACAGTGAAGGCTTGGTGATCCTGACCACCGACGGCGATCTCGCGAACCGGTTGATGCACCCACGCCACACCATCGTGAAGCGCTACCAGGTGCGGCTGGAGGAACCGTTCCCCGCCACCCGGCTCGCCACGCTGCGCCGCGGCGTGATGATTGAGGGCGAACGCCACAAGGTCGAATACGCGGCCCTTCTCAATCCGCAGCGCGATGGCTCTTCCACGGACCTGGATGTGTGGATGCACCATGGGAAGAAGCGGGAGATCCGCCTGCTCTTCCTCGCCCTCGGGTTCCCGGTCAAGCGGCTGCGCCGCTACCAGATCGGCGACTTTCCCGTGAAGGGCATCCCGCTGCGTGGAGGCAAGGCGCTCAATCCGCGAGAAATCGAGCTCCTGTTTTCGCTTCCGCGCAGCACCCCCGACGCGGTAAAGTCTCCCCGCTCCGCCCGCTCTTCTCCCACTCGCTCCTCCCGTTCACCATGATCCGCTGGTCTTCGCTCCGCCTCCTCGTCGTCGCTCTCGCCACCGCGTCGTTCCTGTCCGCGGTTCCGGTCAGTGAACCCACTCAGGTCCGCGTCAAGCCGGATGCCTCCGCCGCCGCCTTCATGGTGCTGAAGGCCGGGGGCGAGGCCACCTTCGCCTCACCTCAACCCGCCAGCCTGCCGCTCGGCTGGGCCGCCGTCACCCTCGCCGGCCCCCACGAGGTCTACGTGCAGAACAAGGACATCACGAAGTCCCTCGACGTCCGACCCGGCGCCGAACTGCGGCAGGCACCGAAGGCCGACGCGCCGGTCCTCACGCTCGCCAACGCCGGCGAAACGCTCGACATCATCGGCCTCCACGGGCGGTGGACGCAACTCAAGCTCACCCGTCCGTTGATCGGCTACATCCAGGTGCCCGCTGCCTCCCTGCCCCTGTCCTCCACACCGCGGCCGGTCGTCACCGACCCCTCCGCCGCCACCCCTGCCCCGCTCGCTCCACCGCCCGTCCGCGCCGCCGCCCAGGGGGCCACCCCGGGGGAGGCCTCCACCGCCGTCAGCCTCGGCGAGTCCGCCGGCGATGCCGTGCCGCGCATCTTCCAAGGCCGGTTCATCTCCACCCGCAGCCCGTTCCGGCCGCGTCGCCCCTACGACTGGGCCCTCGCCGACGAGAGCGGATCCCGATTCGCCTACCTCGACGTGTCCCGATTACTCCAAACCGAGCCGATCGAAAACTACACCGGTCGCACCGTCGCCGTCCTCGGCGCCGCCCGCGCCGTGCCCGGAACCAAGGATTTCGTCATCATCGTCGAGAGCCTTCAGCTCCGCTGATCCGCCCGTTCGACCTCCATGGCCCTCATCGACGGTAACCGGATCGCCGAGACCATCGTCGCCGAGCTCAAGGCCGAGGTGGCCGCGCTGCCGGGACGCAAGCCCTGCCTGGCCCTCGTGCGCGTCGGCGACGATCCCGCCTCCATTTCCTACGTCCGAAAAAAGGAGAAGACCGCCGCCGAAATCGGCGTGACCGGTCGCGTCATCCTTCCCCCCGTCACCCTCTCCCAATCGGAGTTGGAGACCCTGATCGACGGCCTCAACGCCGATCCCACCGTCGACGGCATCTTGGTCCAGTCCCCCCTCCCGCGCCCACTCAACGAACTAGCGGTCTTCCGCCGCGTCTCGCCGGACAAGGACGTCGACGGTTTCCACACGGTCAATCTGGGTAAGCTGGCCCAGGATGACGACTCGGGCTTCGTCTCCTGCACCCCGGCTGGCATCATGGAACTGCTCTCCCGGAGCAGCGTCGACCTCGCCGGCAAACACGTCGTCGTGCTCGGCCGCTCGCTCATCGTGGGCAAGCCCGTCGCCCTCCTCGCCCTGCAGAAGCGGGCCGGAGCCAATGGTACGGTCACGGTCTGCCACTCCGGCACCCGCGACCTGCCTGCCATCACCCGGCAAGCCGATGTCCTGATCGCCGCAATCGGTCGACCGGAGTTCGTAACAGGGGACATGGTGAAGCCCGGAGCCGTCGTGATCGACGTAGGCATCAACCGCGTCGCGGATGCGTCGAAAAAGGCCGGCTACCGTCTCACCGGCGACGTCCACTTCCCATCCGTCGAGCCCAAGGCCGCCCTGATCACCCCGGTCCCCGGAGGGGTCGGACCCATGACGGTGGCCATGCTGATGCGCAACACGGTCAAGGCGCATGCCCTCGCCCATGGCCGGCACTGACGGCGGCTGAGGTATCCGCCCTAGCTGCGGGCTCCGCCGCATCCTTGCGCTGCCCCGGCTTTCCGTCTCTGCTGCTGCCCATGGCCTCCGCCAAGATCCTTGTCGTCGATGACCAACCGGTCAACGTCCAGATCCTGCGGAAGCGCTTGAAGCGCGAGAATCTATCCGTCTTGGCCGCGCACTCCGGCGAGGCGGCCATCGCCGCCGTCCGCGAGCACCGTCCGGATCTCATCCTGCTTGACGTGGTCATGCCGGAGTTGGATGGCATCGAGGTCTGCCGACGGCTACAGTCGTTTGAGGAGGGACGATCCACCCCGATCATCTTCATCACGGCACGCGACTCCAAGGAGGGCAAGATTGAGGGACTCGGCGTCGGCGCGGTCGACTACATCACCCGGCCGCTGGATCTCGACGAGACGACGGCCCGCGTCCTGAGCCAGCTCCGTTTCGCGACGATCAATCGGGAACTCGTCGAACTGCAGCACCGCCTGGCGGAGTCACGCCGGTCCGCCACGATCGGCGCGGTGACGCAGGGCATCGCGCACAACCTGAACAACCTTCTGGGCATCGTCATCGGCTATCTCGACCTCATTCAGAGCCAGCCCGACGATCGGGAGAGCGTGCGGCGCAACGCCGATCAGGTGGAACACGCCGTCCAGCGCATCGTTGCGATCATCAAGCAACTCAGTTCCCTCGCCGTCAGCACCCGGTTCCCCACCAGCCGCCGGGCGTTCGGACCCCTGATCGACGGAGCGATCGCGCGCTTCCGCGCCGACCTTCCCTCCGCCGTCACCATCGACTGGCAAGACACCCTGCCCGGTGTGACGCTCGACACGCACGTGGAGGTGTTCGAGGACGCCCTGACGAAGATCCTGATGAATGCATGGGAGTCGTACGAGGGGCTGACGGACGCCCGACGCGTCATCCGGATCCGGGCGACGCGCGTCAGCGGGGGCGCGGGCGGGAAACCGAGGGTGGTGATCCGCATCGAGGATCTGAGGCGAGGAATCGATCCTGCCCTTCGCGATCAAATGTTCGAACCTTTCGTCAGTTCCAAGCAGACGGTCGGCGTGGGCATGGGTCTCACGGTGGCCTGGCACGCCTTGCGCAGTCTGGGCGGCGACGTGACGCTGCGCGACCGCGATGGCGATGGCGGCGGTGCGGTCGCGGAAATCCAGCATCCCATCGAGGCCCCTGCGGCAAAGCCCTGAGTCCCGCTCCGCGCATGCCACGCCTTGCCTTCATCGGAGCCGGACGGATGGCGTCGGCCATGGTCGACGGTCTTCTCGCTCAAGGGGTTTGCCAGCCCTCCGAGATCACCTGCATCGGCGGGGGTGGGTCCTCGGCGGAGCGGTTGGTCCAACGAACGGGAATCAACGGCGCGTCCGACCTTGCCGGAGCGCTCGCCGGTGCCGACGTGGTGGTGCTCGCCTTCAAACCCCAGCACCTCGCGTCCGCCGATCCCCGTCTCGCGGAGCTGACCGCGGGCAAGGTCGTGGTGTCGGTGCTCGCCGCCAAGACCCTCGCCCGACTCAGCACAGTATTTCCCCGGGCCCGTGCGCTTGTCCGGAGCATGCCCAACACGCCCGCCGCCATCGGGGCGGGCGTCACCGGCTGGTGCTCGCAACATCCCCTGTCCCCGGACGACCGGGGGGTGATCGTCAGGCTGTTCGGCGCCATAGGCCACGAACTCGAACTACCGGAAGGGCAAATTGACGCGCTGATGGCGGTCAGCGGATGCGGACCCGCCTTCGTCTTCGAGTTCACGGCCGCACTGCGCGACGCGGGGGTGGCGGCCGGGTTGTCACGGGATCAGGCCTCGTTGCTCGCTCTGGAGACGGTTCTCGGTGCCGCGCGGTTGATGGCCCGGACCCGGGCGGAGCCGGAGGATCTGCGCAACCAAGTCACGTCCCCGAACGGCACCACCTTCGCCGGCCTGCAGCGCCTTGCCGCCCGGGACTTTCGCGGGATGATGCGGGAAACGGTGCTGGCCGCCAAGGCGCGCTCCGAGGAACTCAGCCGCGACGGCTGATCGGGCTGTTCCCCGAGCCCGCCATGCCCCATGCTCCCCGGGTCATGAGTTCCCTTTCCGGCCGAATCCTTGTCACCGGCGGCGCCGGCTTCATCGGCAGCGCCCTCGTGTGGGCGCTGAACCAGCGCGGCCATTCAGACATCGTCATCTCCGATCTGCTCGGCAGCGACGAGAAATGGCGGAATCTCTCCCCCCTGCGCTTCGCCGACTACGTTGAGGCGGGCGAGTTCCGTCGCCGTCTGCGGGAGAGTCCCGCCAGCCTCGGTTCCTTTTCCTGCGTCTTCCACCTTGGCGCGTGTTCTGCCACCACGGAGCGCAATGCCTCGTACCTCATCGACAACAATTTCGAGTACTCCAAGGAACTCGCCCGCTGGGCGGTGAGCAACGGGGCCCGCTTCATCTACGCCTCCTCGGCCGCCACCTACGGCGACGGAACCCGGGGCATGGATGATCGCATGGCCGACCTCGGCCAGCTGCGACCGCTCAACATGTACGGGTACTCAAAGCACCTCTTCGATCTCTGGGCGGAGCGCGAGGACCTGTTCCCGCGCATCGTGGGCGTGAAGTACTTCAACGTCTTCGGACCCAACGAAGACCACAAGGGCGAGATGCGCTCCCTCGTGCACAAGGCCTTTCAGCAGATTCAAGCCACGGGCGTGGTGCAGCTCTTCCGAAGCCATCGCCCCGACTTCCGCGACGGCGAGCAGCGGCGGGACTTTCTGTACGTGAAGGACGCGGTCGAGATGACGCTGCACTTCGCCGACCGCGCTCCCGGGGCCGGCGGGCTCTTCAATCTCGGCTCCGGCGAGGCGAACACGTGGCTGACGCTCGCCCGCGCTCTCTTCGCCGCGCTGCAACGTGAGCCGCGGATCGAGTTCATCGACATGCCGGAGGTTCTCCGAGGGAAGTACCAGTACTTCACCCAGGCGGACATCTCCAAGCTGCGGGCCACCGGGTATGACCGCCCCATGACCCCGCTGACCGATGCGGTCCGCGACTACGTGCAGGGGCACCTCGTCACCGGCCGGCGTCTCGGAGAGTGAATCGGGAAGTCCCTCCGGAACAGTACGGCTGCGCCGGCGTCACCGCCAGCGGCCACTGCTCAAGGGAGTCGCCACGCTGACCGCCGGTTGAACGCGAGCGAAGCAAAGCGATCGGCCAAATCCCCGGTCTCGGTACCGCAGAACGCACCCGACCGGTCCAACCGTCAGGACGGATTGGCCGGCAGGCGGGCAGGGTTGTCCGCAACGCGGCTCCGAGAAATCTCGCGCGCCTCAGGGAATCGCTTCGAGCTCAACCGCGGTCCACGGCTTCGTCCGGCCAGCCGCAGCCTGCGTTCGAGCCGCCGTCACCTTGGCCACGTCCACGGCAGGAGCGGCATTGCCCCATTCGCTGCGGATGTACGTCAGCACGTGGGCCACCTTCTCGTCGGACCAATTGAATCCACTGCCCAAGCCAAATCCAGGCATTGCGCCGTTGTACGTGTTCCCCTTGACCTTGATCTCCCCCACGAGCCCGTGCAGGACGAGTCGGATCAGACGTTCATCCGAGCCCGTGACCCATTCGCTGGCGGCCAGTGGGGGAAAAACGCCAGCCACGCCCAGACCCGTGACCTGATGGCAGGTCGCGCACGCGCCCGGCTGATTGTAGAGACGCTTTCCTGCCGCGATCGGATCGACCGCCGCGACGGTCGCCGTCTTGGCGGCCTTCTTGGGATCGAAGCGCTCATCATACACCAGCGGATCGATCCCACCCCGATAGTGCACGAAGTAGATCGAGCCCACGAAGATCAGGGCAGACAGCAGGCCGAGGAGGAAAAGCGGGAGAACCGAGTATCCATCCTTCGGTTCCGGCTTGTTGGCCGCGAGATCCGCATGGACCGCTTGAAGGCTCGCGTCGGAGCCGTCGCCCAACGGGCGCGTGGAATCCTGGTCTTGGCTGCTCATTTGTGCGCTCCTTCCGCGGCGGCGCCGCTGTGACCCTCGGTCTGGGCCACGAAAACATTGGCCGCCTCCGGATAGGCGTAAGTGTCCTTCAGGCTCAGCAAGTACGAAACAAGTCGCTCCGCCCGGACGGTGGGTACGATCTCAAACCCAGCCGGAGGCTGGTGCGAGGCGGGTAGGAGCGCCTGAATGGCCTTCGGTGACGCCTCGCCGACGATCCTGCGCGTCTCGAAAAGAAACCGGAACGGAGGCATGACGGAGCCTGGCGACGTCAACTGGGGATCGTAGAGGTGCCGATAATGCCACTCCCGCCCATCCCGGCCCTCCTGACCGTCCTTACGTTGACCCACATTCCGGAGGTCCGGACCGATCCGATGGGTCCCGATTAGAACCCGAGGCTCAAGCAAGTAATCGCGCGCCACGCTGTGGCGCTCGCCCCAGCCACGCTTGTTGTCAATCCCGAACCCAGCACGACGGACCTGCTGGGTGTGGCACGCAACACATCCGAGATCCTGATAAACCAAATGACCCTGCTGCGCCACACCCGGCAAGGGCTGGGGAAACGCCAATCCTTCGTTGGCATCCACCACCCGCGGGAGCGCGCCGACCGAGCCCTGATTGACTAGGATGACCCCCGTCCACGAGGTGGCGAGGGCAGCGAAAAGTCCGAGGAAAAGAAGAGCGATGCGGTTCATCGGGCGGGAGCCTCAGGCGACTTTGGAAGCGTTCGAGAGGGGGGGCGTAACCGGCACACCGCATGAGTAACTGGCCGAGGCAATCCAGCCGAGATTCACAAGGAAGGCGACGTGCCCAGCGGCCAACAGCACCAGCGCCGAGGTGTGGGTGAAGAGATACGGTTGCAGACCTTGCAGGATCTCAATGACGGGCACCGGGACGGCACCGTCACCCGCAGGCAGACGATTCAGACCGACGCCCTGTCGATAACCCGCCAAGGCCAGAGCCACCACGCTGGTCGCGCAACCGAGCAGGGAACTCCAGAAATGAAAACCAACGAGGCCAGGGACGGGCCACGACCGACCCGCGATCCGCGGGACGAGCACATAGAGGGTGCCAAAGGCGGCCATGCTGAAAAACCCGTACTGCGTCAGTTGCCCCAGCGCCGTGTGCACAAACGTGAACTGCAGCAGTTCCGCCGCACTGCGTAGCGACAGCAACACGGAGGCGGTCTGCGCGACGAGCAACGCGAGAACGCTCACGCCGATGAAGCGATAAGCCGGATCCTGCCGCACCGCCGCAGAGGCCCGCGACAGCGTCGGTACCAGATTGCACGCCCAGACCGAAAGGACCACCAGCAGCAGGAAAGAAAGCGCGATGCTGAGCGAAACCACCCACGCCGGCACCGGGGCGCCGACGAGACGGGCCGGACCCGCCCAGCCACCGAAAATCACAAGCAGCCAGAACCCGAGGGGGCTCAGGTGATAGTGAGCGATGGAACGACCGGTCAGCTTGGTCGTCAGGTAGTAAAGCGCCGCCACGCCGATGCCGCCAAACCAGAACAAGCCCAGACTGTGGGTGTACCACGTCTGAACCAGCGGTTGCATCACGCCCTGAACCGGATCAACGACCAGCAACATATGGGCAAGCGAGAACACCCAGGGAAACCACAAGAGCGCCAGGAGGAGGTACCACTGCGAAATGAAAACGTGCGGCGAACGGCGCGCGCGGAAGGTCAGGAGCGCCCAGATCGCGATCCACGCATAGGAAACAAAGAGGATGGCGTTGACGTGGGAGGGGAATTCAAGGCCCTCCACCGCCGTGCCGTGTCCACCGAGGACTCCCAGCGTTCCCACCAGTACACCGAGATTCCAGAATCCGCCCGCCACCACCAGGGTCACGGGACGGCGGACCTCCGCCTGGGCGAGTCGGGCCATGAGCCAGATCGCCATCGCAAAGGCCGCATTGAAGCCCCACCCATAAATCAGGAGAGCGGACTCCGCGCTGCGGACCCGGCCATAGGTCAGCCACTCGCAGTCCGCGAGGAAGGCGGGGGAGTGCAGCTTGAAGGCCGCAATGAGCGACAGCGCCGTGCCGACCACGAGCCAGACCGCCGCGGCGGCCGCAAAGTACAGCCCAGGCAGGCGGACGGAGGCGTCAATCGACGCACCCTCCGCAGAAGCCGGACTAGTCGGAGAGGAAGGGGAGGCCATTCGGAAAGAGAACTTAGAAGGACTTCGCGCGGGGCGCGGACGGCTTGGCCGCCGGAGCATTGAGATCGCGGATGGTAAGTTCGACCGCCCGGTCGATCGGGAGCCGCACGACACCGGCCGCTTGGTCGATCCAGCCGTAGGAGGTGGCAGCCGACGACTCCTTCGCACGCAACTCGCTCAGGCGCGCGGCACGACCCTCGGAGGTGAACTTCCATGCGTCCTCAGGAGCGGCGCCGACGGTCGCCGGGAGGGGATGCACCGGACGGCGGGAAACCACGTAGACCACGACAAAAACACCCAGCACCACCGCTGCGCCCACGGCGGCGACCACGGAAAAACGACCGGAGCCGGAACTAGTCTGCGGAAGACTCATGGTAGGAAAGGGATTCGCCGATGCGCGGATCGCGGATCGGAATCAGCTTCGCCGTCGGAAAACTGCGGAGGTAAGCCCAGACGCACACGCCCCCCACACCAATGACCGCCGTGATCGTCCACAGCTGGTGCAGTTGGAGAAACGGCAGCGCATCACCCGCCGCATCCTTCTTCGACGGCCAGACGTTGTAGATCAGGTCGAGCAGGAAGATGGCCGCGATCCACAGCGCCACCCACGGCATCTGCGTCCGGCTGAGCTTGCGCTTGTAGCTGAGGAGCAGGAAGAAAGGCACGAAGAAGTGGCCGAACAGAAGAAGCATGCCGACCCACTTCCACTGGTTCGCGAACCCGGTGGCATTATTGAATTCACGCAGGTTGTACCAGAACGTCTCCTCAGGGATGTTGGCGTTCCAAATCAGGAAGTACTGGGAGAACGTGACGTACGCCCAGAACACGGTGAACGCGAACATGAGCTGTCCAATGCTGTGAAAATGGTTCGGGTTGAGGATGCCGCGATAGTCCCCTCGCACCCAGAGCCACACCATGATCAGCACGCCCATGGACAAGGCCGCTCGCACGCAGCCGGCGAAGTACCAGACGCCGTACATCGTCGAAAACCAGTGGTAGTCGAGTGACTTGACCCAGAGCACGATCGCCAAGGTCAGGGTCACAGCCGCCAGCGGCAGCCCGAAAGCCGCCGTCACGCGGTTACGGTACGTCCACTTCAGATCGCCGTCGGTGTCCTGCGAGAACGACGCGTGTCGCAGGCGAGCGGAGAGCCAGATCCAGATCGCGAAGGAAAGGACCGTGATGACGAGGAAGGCGGTGGGGTTGAGGAGCGCGGCCTTCTTCACCCAAAGCACATCCTCGCCGACGGTGCCGCTGCCGCCCACCTGAGCCAAGTCATAGGCAGGATTCATCCACTTCCAGACCGCCCCCGGCGCGAAGGCGACACTGGCGACCAACGGGAGGAAGAGCAGGGCGAGCCACTTGAAGGACGCGAGGCCGTGCTCAAACTGCCGCCGGATCACCACCGACCATGAGGCGTCGAAAATGTGATGGATCATCACCAGGAACAGCATGCCCAAGGCAATGCCCCCCCAGAAGGTCAGGGCGACCAGCCAGGAGAAGGCGACCTTGGCCCCGCCGGAGACGAGGAGACCGAGCGCTGTGACTGCAATGCCCGCCACGCCGATCGCGAGGGCCCGGCCAGCGGCCGGGGCGCCGGTGGCCATCGAGGCCGCCATGCCGGGGGAAAGGGTTGCCGCGCGAGTGCTCATTGAATACCAAGCTCCGCTTTGTGCGCCGTCGGCACATCGGCCACCGAGCCGTGCTGGGCGCGCTGCAAGGCCCGGACGTAGGCGACAATCGCCCAGCGATCCTCCGGGACGACCTTGTCGGCGTAGCCCATCATGGTGCCTTTGCCGTTCGTGATCGTGTTGTAGATTTCTCCCTCCGCCATGGCGCGGAGCCGGTCATCATGATAGGTCGGAGTCGCCCCCATTCCATACGCCTTGGTGATGCCATTGCCGTCTCCCAACGCGCCGTGGCACGGCGCACAACTGATGCTGTAGCGCTCCCGACCGCGCTGCAGAAAACGGGCGTCCACCGTCACCGCCGAGGGGATCCCGCGGACCCAGTCGCCAACGGCGGCGCGACCCTGGTAAACCGCCGCGTCGGCCCGCATGCTTCCCCGCGCGACCACTCCCACCGGGAGCGGGCGATCGGCCCGGCCGTCCGCGAAGAACGTCGACGCATCCTGGGGCCGGAGCTTGGGCTGCCGATCCATGTCCGGAAAGACTTCCAAAGGAGGGCGGCTGGAGATGCTGCCGCGGAACCCGAGAATCCCCACGGTCAGGACCACGACGAAGAAGGTGGCAAGATAGACGTAGCGCATGGTCAGGCCTCCAACGCGGTGATCTCACGTCCCCCCGCCTTCTCCAGCAGGGCCCGCGTCGCCGCGAGGTTGAACTTCGGGTCACGCGCCTCGATCACGACGAGGAACTTGTCGTCCAGGCCGCGCACGATGTGGTCCGACTTAAGCACGGGATGATAGTGCATCGGCAGGCGGTTAAGCAGGAACATGCCGCCGATCGTCGCGAATGCGGTGAACAGAATCGTCAGTTCGTAAGCCACCGGGAAAGCAAACATGGGGCTGAAGTAGGGCTTGCCACCGACGATCAGCGGGTAGTCGTACGCGCCGGTGAACCAGATCATCGACATGCCGGTGGTGAAGCCGAGCACGCCGCCGAAGAAGGAGATCCGGGGCACCTTGGAGCGACGCAGCCCCATCGCGCGATCGAGGCCGTGGATCGGGAACGGCGTGATGCAGTCCCAGCACTTGTAGCCGGCGTCGCGCACCGTTTCCGCCGCGTGATACACCGCCGGGGCGGTGTCGAACACGGCGACGAGTCCATAGGGTTGAGCAGCCATCGGGGGAGAATCGTTGAGCGTGGAAGGAAGGCGGCGCGCGTCTCAGTGGGAACGACCCGCAGGGCCGTGGCCGGCGTCTCCGTGACCATGGGGATCCGCTTGGGGGAGGACCGCCTTCAGTTCCGCCATCGGCATTATCGGGAGGAAGCGGATGAAGAGGAGGAACAGGACGCTGAACACGCCGAAGGTTCCGAAGAACGTGAAGATCTCCACGATCGACGGACTGTAGTAACCCCAGCTGGAGGGCAGGAAGTCGCGCGCCAGCGAGGTGACGATGATCACGAAGCGTTCAAACCACATGCCCACGTTCACGAAGATCGAGAGCACCCAGACCAAGGTTGTGTTCTCCCGGACCTTCTTGAACCAAAAGAACTGCGGCGTGATCACGTTGCAGGAAATCATGATCCAGTAAGCCCACGCGTAGTGGCCGAACGCGCGATTGATGAAGGCAAAGCCTTCGTAGGGGTTCGCACCGTACCACGCGATGAAGAACTCCATGCCGTAGGCGTAGCCGACGATCGTACCGGTCGCCAACGTGATCTTGCACATGCAGTCGATGTGGTACTGCGTGATCAGGTCCTCGAGACGGTAGATCGCGCGAAGCGGAAGCATCAACGTGAGCACCATGCCGAAGCCGGAGAAGATCGCGCCCGCCACGAAGTACGGCGGGAAGATCGTCGTGTGCCATCCCGGGATCAGGGACACCGCGAAGTCGAAGGACACGATGGTGTGCACCGAGAGCACCAGAGGCGTCGAGATGCCCGCGAGGATCAGGTACGCCATCTCGTAATTGCTCCAATGACGATTGGACCCGCGCCAGCCCATGGCGAAGAAGCCGTACAGCCACCCGCGGAGACGATTGCCAGCCGCCGTGAAGCGATCGCGGAGGATCGCCAGGTCGGGCAGGAGGCCGACGTACCAGAAGAGCACTGAGACCGTGCCGTACGTCGAAACCGCGAACACGTCCCACTCCAGCGGCGAACGGAAGTTCTGCCAGATGTAGTTCGAGTTCGGGATCGGGAAGAGGTACCACGCAAACCAGACTCGGCCGACGTGGAAGACCGGGAAGATCGCGGCGCACACCACCGCGAAGATCGTCATGGCCTCCGCCGCACGATTGATCGAGGTACGCCACTTCTGGCGCAGCAGGCAAAGGATCGCCGAGATGAGTGTCCCCGCGTGACCAATGCCGATCCAGAAGACGAAGTTGACGATGTCCCACGCCCAATTGACCGGATTGGCATGACCCCAGACACCGACGCCGGTGGCGACCAGGTAGGTGAGACCAGCCACGGTGAACGAGGCGACGAAACAGGCGACCACGAAGCACACCCACCACCAGGTGGGGGTCTTGCCCTCGATGATCCCGCAGATCTTGTCGGTGATCCAACCGAAGCTCCGGTTGTTCTCGACGAGCGTCGCGCGCGGCAGCGCGGTCGGCTTGACCTCCTTGAGGATGGCCGGCGCGTCGTAGGCGGATTCAGCAGCGTGGGACATTAGCTCAGACCTCCCGTCAGCTTGGAGACTTCACCCACGGCCGAGTGGCCGTGACCATGGCCGTGGCCATGGTCGCCGTGCGCGGGATGATTCTTGGTGTCGTATTCCTTCCGACTGAAGGGCTTCTCCGTGCCACCCGGCATCTCGGGATTCGGGTTGCGCAGCTTGCCCAGGTACGTCGTCCGGGGCCGGACGTTCAGGTACCCGAGGACCGCATAATCCTGCTCGCGCGCCTTGGCCTGCGACACCGCGCTCTGCGGATCCGAAACGTCGCCGAAGACAATCGCCTCAACCGGGCAAACCTGCTGGCAGGCGGTCTTCACCGCACCGTCCGCCACTCGAACGTTGTTGGAGGCGCCCGCCTTCACCTTTTGCGCGATCTTGGCCTGCTGGATGCGCTGCACGCAGTACGTGCACTTCTCCATCACGCCGCGCATGCGCACGGTGACTTCCGGGTTCTTCACCATCTGCACCAACTCCGGCATCCCCGCCGGGCCCAGCGGCCCGAGGTAGAGGCTGTCGATCTGGCGCTTGTTCCAGTCGAAGAAGTTGAAGCGACGAACCTTGTACGGACAATTGTTCGCACAATAGCGGGTACCGATGCAGCGGTTGTACGCCATCGTGTTCAGCCCATCGTCATCGTGGACGGTGGCATTCACCGGACACACGGTCTCGCACGGGGCGAGTTCGCAGTGCTGGCACCCCATCGGCTGGAGTGAAACCTGCGGATCCTCCGGGATTTCCTTGTTACCTTCTCCACCAAAGGCCGCCGCATCGGCATTGCCGTCGGAATAGTAACGGTCGAGACGGATCCAGTGCATCTCACGGCCGCGGAGCACCTGATCCTTGCCGACGATCGGGATGTTGTTCTCGGCCTGACACGCGACGACACAGGCGTTGCAGCCGATGCACGTGTTCAGATCGATCGACATGCCCCACTGGTTGACGCCAGTCAGGTCCGGGGTCTCGTAAAGGGAGTTGCCGCGCGGCGAGGTCTTCGCCACGAAGGCCGCATCGCGGCCCGCATCGCGGCCGAGGATCGGCGGGGAATGCGACTCCGTGCCGAACGAGTCCACCCAGCCAGGATTGGCGGCTACCTCGGTCAGGTTGGCCTCACGCACAATGTCGCGACCCTCCATTGACCAATGCTCCTGCGTGTTCGCGAGCGCATAACGCTCCGCGGTCACAGAGATGCGCGCGCCCACCGCGACGTCCGCACCGGCAGAGGTGCGCAGGGGGAAGAAATCATGCCCAGTGCCTTGGCCGATGCGACCGGAGACGCGGCGCCCGTAACCGAGAGGAAGGACGATGGTGTAGTTCGAGAGACCCGGCTGAATGTGCAGCGGGCCGCGGACGGTCCTGCCACCCAGCGTTACCTCGCCGATGAACGCCATCTCACGCCCCTGCTCGAAGGTGGCGGTCTCCTTGCGCGCCACCTGCAGCAGCGCCCCGCCGGGGGCGATGCCGAGTTCCTTGCCGAGCCGGGGGCTCACGAGGATCGCATTGTCCCAAGCGAGCTTGGTCATGGGCTCCGGACACTCTTGCAGCCACCCGTTGTTCGCGAACCGACCGTCGTCGACCTTCGAGTCAGCGACGAAGCGCACTTCAAGATTGTCCTTGGAAAGGGCCACGGGCGCGGACGCCGCGTTGAGCAGGCGGCGGACGCCGTTGGAATTCAGAGCGACGCGCACCACCGGATAGGCGGAGCCAGCGAGCAGGCCATCGTGCAGGAAAAGGCGGAACGCCTCCGCGCCCCCGCCCGAAAGGCGGGCAATGGTCTGCGCCACGAGGGCGTAGGGGTCCGTGACTTCCTCGCCAGCGATGCGGGCAAGTACTTCAAGTTCGGTGAGACCGCCGAAGAGGGGCAGAATCTGCGGCTGCACCGCCACCACGGTGCCATCCGCCGTGCGGGCATCGCCCCACGACTCGAGGAAGTGCGCAGCGGCGAGGTTGACCGAGGCCAGGGCCGAGGTCTCATCCGGGTAGTAGCCCAAACGAACCACCTCCGCGATTCCCTTCACCGCACCGGCGAAATCCAGATCGGCAGGCGCGTTGTAAGCCGGGTTGCCCCCAAGGATGACGAGGGTCCTGACTGCGCCCGACTTCGCCGCCGCGACGACATCGCCAATCGAAGCCGCAGGGGAGCTCGGCACAGCGACGAAATCGACCGTCGTCCCGACATTTCCGAGGGCCACGTTGAGCGCATACGCGAGTGCATGCACCGAGGCCGGAAGGTGGTTCCCTGCGACAACGAGCGATGTACCGCGGTGTGCCTTGAGATCGGCGGCGGCGGCCGAAAGCCACTGCGCCTTGTCCTTGAATTCGAGCCCGCCTGCAAGGGGGGCCAAGGACGCATCACCCGTGACCTCGGCCGCGAGAGCGGCCGCAAACGCCAGCATGTGGCTGCTCGCCAGACGCAGCCGGTGATCGGCCATGGATCCCGTGAGCGAGAACGTGCTCTCCACGGCGTACAGCCGGTTCATCGGGTCGGTCGGGCGGGTCACCCGGCGGCCCTTGGCAAAGTCGCGGGCGTAGGCCAGCGCATGGGCGTCCCGACTAAGGAAATCGGCGTCGATCGCCACGATCCGCTTCGCCTTGGCGAAGTGGTACACCGGCTTGACGCGGGCGCCAAACGCGGCCTGCGCCGCTTCAACGGGAGCCTCGTCACGCACCGGCTCGTACTCGGCCCACAGCGCCTTCGGAAACTTAGCCCGGAGCCGCTGGACCAGAGCCGCCCGGGTGGGCGAACTCGACTGGTCAGCAAGGAACGCCAACCCGGCACCGCCGGAAGCCGCCGCCGCCTTGCCAATCCCTGCCAGCACATCCTGCACCGCCGGCGCCGCCGCCACCGCGCCCTTGAGGGTGTGCGCTGTCGTCCGATCCGGATCGTAGAGATCCAGCAGCGCAGCCTGCGCGATGAGATTAGTCGCGCCGCCGTAGGGCGCGTAAGAGGGATTGCCCTCCAGCTTGGTCGGACGCCCCGAATGCGTTTCGGCCAGCAGGGGAATCGCCCCTCCGCGGATCGGCATTGCCGTCGCAAAGAACAGCGGCAGGCCAGGGATCACGCCCTCCACGGACTTCCCGTAGGCCAAGATCTTCTCCTCCGGACGACGGCATCCGGCCGCCAGCCCCACTCCTCCCAAGGCGAACGAGGCCGCCATGATGCGGACGAAATGGCGTCGGTCGACTCCCTCGATCCCGGACGCGCCGTCCGGAAACTCACGCGCGACCTGATCGCGGAAGCCGGGGGTCGCAGCCAGTTCGTCGAGGCTGCGCCAGTAGCGCCGGCCGCGAGCTTCACCTTCCGACGGTTCAGGATGCTGAAATTTGCGTTTCATCGATGGCAGCCAGAGCAGCTTTGCGGCGGTTTGACGTTCCAGTCGTGGACGAACTTCTTCCCCTGCTCCAACTGGCCTTCCACACCGCCCGGGTGCTTCCAGTCCAGCTTCGTCACCAGCTCGGGCGAGCGGATGAACTTTTCGGGTTCCCGGTGACAGTCCAAACAGAAGCCCATCGAAAGCGGCTTCGCGTGCGTCACCACGTCCATCTGGTCAATCCGACCATGACACTCCACGCACGAGACGCCGCGGGCGATGTGCACGGAGTGGTTAAAGTAGGCGTACTCCGGCAGCACGTGGACATTCACCCAAGGCACCGGATTGCCGGTCTCGTAGCTCGTCCGCACCGGCTCCAGCAACGGGCTGTTCGCCTTGATGATGCTGTGGCAGTTCATGCAGGTCTGAGACGAGGGGATATTGGCGTGACCCGACTTCTCGACATTGCTGTGGCAGTACCGGCAATCGAGGCCCAGCTCCCCCGCGTGCAGCGTGTGGCTGAAGGGCACCGGTTGCACCGGAGCGTACCCCACCCGCGTGTACTTGGGCGTAGCGTAGTAATTCGTTGCAGCCGTGACGATTCCGCCCAGTACAAACACGTAGATGATGATCTGGAGCGGCAGTCGATTGGCCGACTTGGGAAAGAGCTTCGACATAGCCGGAAAGTGCGAACGTTGAGTCGTCTCGACCGCTCAGGCCCGCGCGTTGCGTCGGGAAACCGCCCGCTGCTCAGGACGGACCGCCAACGTCGGCTTCACCGACGGGGCGGGAGCAGCCGAGTCGGACGCCTCACGAGCCGAGAGGCGGGATCCGCCCACGGACACGGCCAGCAGGCCAGCCAACTTGGCAAAAAAGGTTTTTCTCGTGGAGAGGGTGCTCACGGTCGTCGCAGGTGCTGAAAATCAGCCGCGAAGCGAACGGTCCACGGTTTCGAAAGTAAACCAAAAATTCCCCGGGCGGGGCGAAATGCCGGAGACATTAGCCCGAACGTCAGCCGGATGCGCCCCGCTAATCAGGCCGAAGAACCGCGCTTCTGCCCGCTCTCAGGTCAGGAACAGCCCATCGCGCATCGGCAGGGTGTGATCGCACCGCGCCGCCAACTCCGGGTTATGGGTCACCACCACGATCGCCTGTCCGTTCTTCCGGGCCAGCCCCGTGAGTAACTCAAACACCATCGCCGAGTTACGCACGTCGAGATTACCCGTCGGTTCATCGGCCAACAGGATCGAGGGTTCGTTGGCGAGAGCCCGGGCGATCGCGACCCGCTGTTGCTCACCTCCCGAGAGCTGATTGCCAAGGCGATGCGTTTTTGAAGCGAGACCGACCGATGCGAGCAGGGCGTGCGCTCGGTCTTGCATCTCGGAAGGGCCCCACCGACCCAGCTTCCGCATGGGCAGCATCACGTTCTCCAGAGCCGTGAACTCGAGCAGGAGAAAATGGAACTGAAAGACGAAGCCGAGGTGACGGCACCGCGCCGCCGTCCGGGCGGCATCGTCGTCGCGCGACATCTGCTGCCCATCGATCCAAATCTCGCCGCGATCGGGCACGTCGAGGAGGCCAAGGAGGTAAAGGAGGGTCGACTTCCCGCAGCCGGAGGGTCCGACCATCGCGTACACTTCGCCACGCCGCGCCGCGAACGACACGCCGCGCAGCACATGAACCCTCCCCTCCCCCTGCCCCAGCGAGCGGTGCAGGTCCTCGCACCGCAGGACGGGATCTCCCAGGGGCCGCGCTCCAGCGGGGCTCACGTTGCCAGGGGAACTCACTGGGCCGTCCCCCGAATGATGTCTCCCGGCTCCAGCCGAGCCGCCCGGCGCGCCGGCAGCAGGCTCGCCGCCATCACCATCACGACCGAGATCGCGACCGCCGCAAGGTAGTGCCAGACCGACCAGGCGACAATGAAGTGGTCCGCCGTAAAGATGCCTCGGATCCTGATCCGCATCAGCGACACGCCATAGGTCACTCCGGCCCCCAGCCCGCAGCCCAACACCGCGCCTGCCGCCAGCACCATCGCAGCCTGCCAGAGGAAGATCCGGGTGACGTCACGCCGCGTGTAGCCCATCGAGCGCAGAATCGCGATATCCTTGGTCTTCTCCATCACCACCAACGCCAGCGTATTGTACATGGCAATGCCCGCGATCAGCGTGAACACGGAAACCGTAATGCTGGTCGAGAGACGCAACGCCCGGAAGACGTCCAGCCAGGTGCGTTCCCGTTCCTGCCACGAGGAGGCACTGTGGCCCAGCACCGCCTCCATGTGCGCCGCGTCCTGCGTCGCGCGATCCCGGTCCACGACATTCACCTGAATGAACGAGGCCCCAGTCGGACGCCGCAGCAGCGAACGAGCCTCGCCCAGGTGGAGGAAGAGGCGATCCTTGTCGATGTCGCCCACCCCGGTCTCAAAGATCGCCGAAACCCGGTAACGCCGCACTTCCCCACCGGCCTGCAACTGGAACGAGTCGCCCACCTCCAGCTGCAGCCGCTCGGCCAGCTTGACGCCAACCAGCGTTCCGGCCGGGGTCTGCCGGAAGTCCGCCAGATCGCCCCGGACAATCTGCCGACCCAAGTCGGAGACCTGCAAGTGGTCATCGAGGTGAATGCCATAAACCCGCGCCGCCTCGTTCTTGAAGCTCGAACGCATCTCCACCGAGCCATACAGCACCTCCGAGGTTCCAGAAACGTTGGCAAAACGCTGCACGGCGGCAATCAGCAGCGCCGGGTCCTGGATGCCCTGAATGTACTTCCGGCCTTCCTTCACTTCCACGACGAATCCCGACGCATCGCTGCCCCGCTCCGCCTCCATCGTCCGCAGCGTCTCCTGAATACGGTCCTCGATTCGGATCGCTCCATTCGTCCCAACGATGGTCTTGATGAAGAAGCGTTCGAAGCCGGTGGTCGTCGCCTGCGTCACCACGAACAGACCCACACCGAGCGTGATGCACGCCAGGCTCATCACCATGGCTTTCCGCCGGGCGGTGAGGAAGCGGAGGGCGATCCGGAGGTTGGTCGACACGAGAGAAGCGTTTCCGGAAGCGGGCTCAGGGCGCGGAACCAGCCTGCCGCACCCGGTCGCCGGCCCGCATCCGGTCGAGGCTCTCGACCACGACGCGCTCACCTTCCGCGAGGCCGTCCAGTGCCTCCACTTCGTTGAGGCTGACGAATCCCGTCCGCACCGGGCGCAATTCAACCCGCCCGTCGCGCACCACGTACACCTTGCCGTCGAAGAGCGCCCGGCGCGGGAAGATCAGCGCCTGCGCCCGCTCGCCCACCACGATGCTGACTTCCCCGGTCAGCCCCGGCAGGAGCCGCTCCGCCGGGACATCGACTTCCAGGAACGCGACGTAGCGCTGCGTCGCCGCATCGGCCGTCGGGAGCAGCTTGGAGACCTGCGCGCCGAAACGCTCATCCCCGTAGCCGAGGAAGCGCACGGACGCTCGCTGGCCGATGCGCACGCCGGAGAAGTTCTCCTCGCTGATCTTTGCCTCCACCGTGCGACGGGTCGAAATGAGCGTCGCGATCGGCGACTCGCCGCCAATCAGGTCCCCGGGCCGGGCGAACACCTCCGTGATCACGCCGTCCGCCGGGGCGGTCACCGTCATCTTCTCCCGCTGGCGCCGCCTCACCGCCAGTGCGTTTTCCAACTGCGCGATGGTGGCTTCGTTCGCCAGCGTCTCCAGCGCGAGGCGCTGCTCGATCGCCTTCACGTTGCGACGGGAGCGGTCCAGATCGATCGAGGAAGCCGTTCCCATCGTCACCGCCCGCTCCAGATTCGCGAGATCCACACGCGCGTTCTCCAGCTCGATTCGGGTCACCGAGCCCACCTCGACCCGGCGTCGAGCCGTCTGCAGGCCTTCCTCCGTCGAGGCGATCTCAAGATCGAGGTCCACGGTGTCCAGTTGGACGAGGAAGTCGCCCGCCTTCACCGCCGAACCGACGTCCAGCCCCGTCCGCGTGATCCTTCCCGGCACGGACGCCCGGACCGTGGCCACGAACTCGGCGGCCACCGTCACGCTGCCCGTCACCGCATTGACCGCCTTGCCGCGTCGGACGGGCTCGGTCCTTACCTCCAAGCTCGAGTTCATCCACGCGACGTAAGCGGCACCCACGAGCAGCAGCACCGCACCGATGGAGAGGACAGCACGGGGAACGGAGGAACGCGGCTTCATGGGCGGGATTCGGGAATTCGGGCCAGCAAGGGATCGCGGCCGATCACGGACAAGAACTCAGCGAGACGGCCAAGGTACTCAATCCGATTGGCAAAGGTGCGCACGAGAATGTCGTCCCGGGACAGGGCCACGGATGCCGCCTCGCGACGGGAGAGGTTTCCCCGAGCCACTTCCTCCTCCTGGAAACGCACCAGTCCGTCGAGCTGTCCCAGACGCCCTTCGCTCACGGCGATCTGCCGCTGCGCGATCTCCAGCAACCGCGCCTGGTTGCGCGCTCGCTCCACCACCTCCGCCCGACGGGTTTCGCGCTCCCCTTCCAGCTGGCGCGTCCGCAACAGCGAAACCTTGCGCTGGGCGCGGGTCGCGTGCCCGTCGAAAAGCGTCCAGTTCAGATTGATGCCGGCGTAAAAGGATTGGATGCGCGCGCGATCCGCCGGGCTGCCGGTGTAGCTGACCTCATCCTGCATCGCGCCGGTGACGATGTTGAATTTGGGCCGCAGGTTGACGTTGATGATGCGGTAGTTGAGGCGCTCCTGTTCCAGTTGGAGGTTCAGTGCGCCGAGCCGGAAATCACCGCCCGCATCCCGATCTCCCTCGAAGCGCGCGAGGAGGGCGCCCGGTCCGCCGGGGACCGGCGGCAAGGGGGGGATCACGTCGGGAATGTCCTCCGGGGCCAGAGGCGGGATGCCGGCGAGCCGTTCGAGGGCCGCCCGGTTGAACCGCATCGCCTCCGCACCGCGTTCCAGCTCGAGACGCGCGTCCTCCAACCGCAACTGCGCCCCAAGCAACTCGGCATTCGGGGCCGCGCCCGAGGCAATCCGCGACTCCATCGCGCGTAGGTCCTCCTCGGCGAGTTGCACCATGGTCTGGATCCGCTTCAGCCCGGCCTTCTCGACGACGAGGCGGAGGAAGACCTGCCGGAGGTCCAGCACGAGCACCCGCATCGCCTCCGCCTGATTTCTGTCCGCAATCAGCGAGGCGATCTGCGCGACCCGCAAGCCGTCGCGCAGCGCTCCCCAATGGTAAAGCGGCTGCGTCAGACCGAAATTGTACGTCAGCTTCTCGGCCGGAAAGGAGCCGGGGCGATCGAGCCTCCGCTCCTGCGCCGCGCTGTAGGTCCCGCCGCCGCCTACGTAGGGAAGAAGACGGGCACGGGCTACGTCCTCCATCTGCTCCGCCATCAAAACGTCGACCGAGGCCCGGATCGCCTGGGGGGATTGCTGCAACGCGGAGGCGAGAATGCGGTCCAGGGTGGGGAAGAGTTGCTCCGGCAGCACGATCCCCTCCGCCGGGGGCGCCCGCTCTACGGCCGGCGCCGCCAATGCCGCCGCGGTGGCGGTGACGAAGACGGCGAAAAGGAAGATAAGGGCTTTCGAGGAAGAAACCACCGCCACGGCAAATGTTGGGCCAGCCCGGAGACCGCTGCAGCGGGCGCACGTTTGCAACACAGAAAGCGGGCGCGCCAACAGACGTTCCGTGCGGTCCCCGGAGCGCGTCATGGTCGTCCTCCCGAAGCCACCGGTTCGATGACCACATCGTAGAGCGCAAGCGCGAGGTCGCGATCGTCGCCTTTCCCCGGCGCTCGAGGGGGAATGGTGGCAGCGAACTCCCACACCACCGAGGCCGCCGCAGGCACTTGCAGGGAGGAGGTCGCGAAGGGCTCCCGCTTCACGCCAAGCGGCCCGCGCCAGCGCTCTTCGCCAGCCACGCGCAGCACCATCTCCCCTTCACCCATCCCGCGCGCCTCACCGCGAAGGCGCAGCGCGACGGGGCGGTCGCCGGGATTCTCGACGCGGAGCGTTCCAACCGCTCCCGTCCACCGCCAGGTGCGGCCGTCGCCCGTCTCCGCCGGGTACCAACCGTCACCTCGGACCACGCGCACCGCCGTCGTGTCCACCCGGAAAAATTCTCCGGGAGGCGCCGCCAACTGCGTCAGCCCGAGGGGCACCGCGAGGTTCCCTGCCAGCAGGAGGGGCAGCCACCGTCCGCCGCGGGGAACCAACACATTGAATGCAAGGGCGAGGGGCAGCAGCACGCGCGGGTACGCCCCCGGAAAGCCTTCCCACACGGGCTGCGACACGAACATCAGGAGCACCGCAAAGGGCGCCGCCGCCCGCCACCATGCCATCGCCGGCTGCCACCAGAGGGCGAGAAACAGGAATTGCACGACCGTGCCAAGGAGCGCCGCCAGCCCGAGCACTTCCGGAGCCCGCACTCCGTTCGCCACCAGATCACCCCCGAGTTCGCGCGCCTTCTCCACCAAGCCAGTCAAGGGCCAGGAAAAGTTGCCGTCCCCGGCGTCGGCCACCGGGCCAAAGCGCGCCGAAACGTACAGCATCCACACGCCAAGGGGCGCCACCACCCACGCTCCTTTCACCACCAGACCCGCCCATCCACGCCAGTCCCGCGGCCACGGCGCAACCAGGACGGCCGACGACAGGACGCTGGTCTCCTTCGTCAGCGCCGCCAGCGCCAGCCACGCGACCCCACGCCGCGGCCACCCGCACTCCACCGCCCGCACCGCAAGCGCCGTCAGGAGCAGCGCCGGACCATCCAAGAGCGCATGGCGCACGCTCAGGCAGACTCCCGCCGAGAAGAGGAAGCCCGCCCACCGGAGAAAATTCTGCCAGCCGTCGGCGGGGAACCACGCCAGCAAGATCCACGCGAAGCCAAGCCAGCAGACCGCGTTCGCCACCGCGTAGGCCTGCAGGATCCACCCCGGCTGTCCCAGCCCCGCCAGCCATGCCAGCCAAGGCACCGCGACCCGGCGCGCCCGGTAGTGCGGGTTGTCCAAGGCCAGGTCCAAGGCAGGCTCCCGGAGCAGCGGGTGCAGCGCGATCTGCGCGTAGTAGGTGCCGTCGTACCCATACGAATCCTCATGGACGTAATGCGGCGTCGCGCGAAGCATCGGTACCGCGGCGGGCGCCACCCGGTCTCCCACCGAAATCAGTCGGGTGAAACCGAACCCGGGGTCGTGGAACCGCGCAAAGGCGAGCAGGAAGGCCGCCACCGCGGCAAGGTAAAGCGCGCGCCACCCCCAGCGTCCCGGCGATGTGACCGCCCTTGGGTCTGCGACCGGTGGATTCACGCGTCCGGCTCCACCCGCCACAGTTGCAGCCCTCCCCAATTCCGCACCGCCACCCATCGCCCCACTCCGAGACGCTCCTGCGCCGACGGGCGTTCGGCCTCGAACACCAACGCAAAGACCGGCCGTCCGGCCGCGTGCAGACGGCGGACGATCTCCGGGCCCGCGCCGGGCCGGAGGTCATCAAAGCGGAGAGTCGACATGGGGGAGTAGTAGTAGAGCGCGCCCGAGGCCGCAAAGCTGGAGACGACCGCCTCAGGAGGTAGGTTTCCCGCCGCCCAACGTCCGGCATCGCGGTAGACTCGCTCGGCCGGACCGATCGCCGTCAAGTGCAGGCGCGGCACCCACAGCCAAGACAGGGCGACAGCCCAGAGCGCGAGGGTCAAGGCTCCGGCCATCCCCCACCGCATCGGACCTTTCCCTTCCGTCCGCTCCACCAGCGCCTGTGCGCCGAGCAATGCCGCCAACACCAGCGCCGGAAAGGCCGGAAGCAGGAAACGCAGGCACCACCACACTTCGTGCGTCACCGGGTACGTCGCGTAGAATCCCGCCACTGTCACCACCCAGACGATCAAGCCGAGCATCCGCCGCCGGCGTTCCGGCTCCCGCAGGAAGAAAACCCCGACTACGGGCAGCACCCCCACCACGCCCGGCAACACCCGCGGCAGCCACTCCGCGTACGAGCGCACCGTGATGCCAATCCACTCGGGACCCAGCGCCGCGAGGATGTTGCCATACCCGGTCGCCAAGGGGTGCCCATACAACGCGCCCTGATAAGCACCGAGCGCCAGCGCACCGGGCAGTCCGCCAAGCGCGGCTCCCAGCCAGCCGCGCCAGCACCCGAGGATCAGAACCAAGGCCGGAATGATGAGCGCACTGGTCGGCCGGATCGCCACCGCCATCGCCACCGCCACTCCGCAGGTCATCGACCATCCGAGAGAGGCCCCGCCCGAGCTGCACCCCGCCTCCCTCCGCGTCGCCCGTAACGCCGCCGAAAGCGCCCCAAGACTCCACACCGCGGCCGGGAGGTCGCTGAGCGGCTGGAGCGCCCCGAACAGCGTCACCGGGCTGGCCATCAGGACAACTGCCCCCGCCCACGCGAGCGGCCGGGAGACACCGAGTTCCCGGGCTGCGCGCACCATCAGCAGGGGCAGCAGCGCCGCCAGCGCCATACTCACCACCCACGGTCCCCCGTTCCAGCCAAACACCACGGCCGCCAGCGCGAACTGCAGCGGCAGACCCGGCGGATACGTGGGCACTGCCTCCCCCTCGCGACGCCCCAGGGTGAAGCCGAGGGGCATGAACTCGTTTGGGCGCGCCACTCCTCGCACCTCCTCAGGAAGCCGGAGGTCCGTCGACGCGCGTCCGGCCGCGAGCAGGCGCGCGCCATTGAGGTAACCCGACGAATCTGCTCCGCCCGCCACCACCTCGAAACGGCTCCCGATCGCCCCCACCCACGCGATCCAGACGCACAGCGCCGCCGCCGCCGCGAGCGCCCACCCGCGACGCCGAACGCCCCACGCACTCCACGTTTCCCGAAATGCGCTCACGTCAGCGGCTCGCCGAGTTTCTCGGTGGGCCAACGACATGCGCAGCTTCGCCGGGTCTGCATGACACGCGGTTGACAACCCAACCGAAGTCATGAGCCAACCCATCGTCCTCACCAACGGACAACACGAAATCAAAATCTACACGGTCCAGAATCGCGGCCGCGCGGTTTTTCAACTCTCGTTCTACGAAGGCGTTCATCGTCAGCGCCAAACTTACGGCAAGCTGTGCGACGCGCGCCGCGAAGCCAAGGTCGTTCTCACACTCCCGGGCACCTGAGCCGTTCGAGCTTCATTAGAGCTGATCTTTGTGTCCGACGTAGTAAGACACTGGAAGCTCGAACAACCTCGAATGTCCTCGAACCCGGCGACGCAAAGGCACGCCCACAGGGAACGGGGAGTGGGCGGGCGTCGAACGGAAGTCTTCCGATCGACAGGAACAGTCAGGGACTTTGCTTACCCCATAATTTGGGTATAGCGCGCTCTTGGCCGCAGCGGCGTCACGCGCAGGGTAATCGGCCCGCCAGATGGTGTGCATCCGCTACCGCCCCCGCCAGCCCCGCGCTTCGCCGGTCTGGCAGATTCTCCACGACCACGCCGCCAAAGTGCCCGGCCTTTCCCCCGAAGCCGCCGCGGCCATCGCCGCCTTCCTCGACTGCGGCGACCTTCACGCTGGCTTCACCCGCCTGCACTGCCCCGACTGCGGTCACGAATTCCTTTGCCCGTTTTCCTGCAAGCAACGCGGGCTCTGCGCCTCGTGCCACCAGCGCCGCACCCTCATCGAAGGCGCCTTCATCGCCGATGAGATCTGCGCCCCAGTGCCGCACCGGCACCTCGTGCTCACCATCCCGCGGCTGATCCGCAACACCTTCAAGTTCAACCGCGCCCTGCTCGGCGAACTCCACCACGCCGCCCACTCCGCGATCGCCACCTAGCTCCGCCAACGCACCGGCCAGGCCGAAGGCCAGCCGGGCCTCGTCGTCGCCGTCCAGACTTTTGGCGACTTTCTGTTCCGGCACCCCCACGTGCACGTGCTGGCGGCCGCCGGCGTGTTCTCCCCCAGCGGCGATTTCCACCTTGCCCCGCCCGGCGGCTGGCAAGAACTCGCCGAACTCTGGCGCCACACCGTCCTGCGCCGCCTGCGCGATGCCGGCGCCCTCACCGACTGGCAGATCGCCAAACTCAAGAACTGGCGCCACAGCGGCTTTTCCGTCGATGCCGGCGAAGCCCCCCTCGCCGCCGACGATGCCGCCGGCCGCCGCCGCCTCGCGGAGTATCTCCTGCGCGCCCCGTTCTCCCTCGAGAAGATCACCTACAACCCCG